>Ga0209420_1000070_pt1 | contig 64928 bp, 47 predicted proteins | sample BlaSpr_A8_OM1_O1_FD_187972 | JGI IMG/M metagenome (GOLD analysis project Ga0209420, IMG submission 187972) | Forest soil microbial communities from Thunder Bay, Ontario, Canada - Black Spruce, Ontario site 2_A8_OM1_O1 (SPAdes) (version 2) | ecosystem: Environmental > Terrestrial > Soil > Boreal... | reverse complement strand
TACGAGCCGGTGTACAAGAGTTCGTTGTTCCCTTTGCAGCCGGAGGAATTCCCTGCTCTGAGTTGGGGGCGCGAGAAACCTTTGGATCTGCGAAATATGTATTCGTGTCCGGAGGCGGACCGCGCCGCTTATCACGAGGCGGTTTGGTTTCCGCATCCGTTGTTTGTGGGCAGCGTAGGCGACGTGGACTCGATTGCGGATGCGATCGAGAAAGTTCTGGCGGGCAGCGAAGAATTGCGTGGTTTGGATCACAAAGCGATTCGAAATCAGAGACTGGGGCGGGCGGATCGCGAAAGTTAGGCTGAGCGGAGCCGCGACAGCATCCGACGCCGGCGTTTCACGCTCTCTGGAGATTTACACTCAATGGGTGTAGGTAAAAAGGTTGGATTCGCAGTCGTAGGCCTGGGAACCATCGCGCAAGGATTTGTCCTGCCGAGCTTCGCGAAATGCAAGAACGCAAAACTGGTAGCGGTGGTCAGCAGAGATCAGCATAAGGCCACACGCGTGGCGCGCAAATTCAAAGCCGAAGCGCACTACAGCAACGAAGAGTACGCGGCATGCCTGGCGAATCCTGCAATCGACGCCGTTTTCGTCGCGACTCCGAACGGCCTGCATGAATCTTTCACGGTGCGGGCAGCGCAAGCCGGCAAACACGTGCTGTGCGAGAAGCCTCTGGCAGCCACCGCGGAGCAGGCCGCGCGGATGGTGGAAGCTTGCCGGCGAAACCGCGTGCTATTGATGACCGCGTACCGGAAATATTTCGAACCCAGCACACTGTACTTGAAGCAATTGATTCAGAATGGCGATCTGGGCCGGATCGACGTGATACACACCGCGTTCAGCGAGTTATATTCGCCGGGCAAGTCGTTGCCGTGGCTGGTGGATTCGCATCTGGCGGGCGGCGGCCCGCTGATGGATTTGGGGGTGTATTGCGTGAACACCACGCGCTGGCTGGTGGAAGAAGATCCGGTGGAAGTGAGCGCGCAGAGCTGGGCGCGCGACACGGTGACGTTCCGGGACGTGGAGGAAGCGATTTCCTTCCGATTGCAATTCCCCAGCGGGCTCGTGGTGCAGGGGAGCTCGTCGTACGGCGCGGTTTTGTCGTCCTTTATATACGTGCAGGGGACGAAGGGCTGGGCGTCGCTAACTCCTGCATTTCCATTCGACCAGGTGCGGCGGCTCACGGCGAAGATCGGAAAGCGCGCGATGGACCGGAAGTTTGCGATCGTAGATGAATTCGGGATGGAGATAAGCGAGTTCGCCGCGGCGATTCAGAGCCGGCGGCCGGTGGAAAGCGACGGCGTGCAGGGCCATCGTGATATGGTAATTCTTGAGTCAATTTATAACTCGGCCAGAAAACAGCGGCCGCTTGTCATAAACTACTGATTGGCACGCGGCGGGCGGTGCTGCGCGGACTGGCGGGCGACGCGGTGCGGACTATTTTGCTACAAGAGTGATGACGATGACTGCCGTGAAAAACGCGGGGCGAAAAAAATCGGGCAAGACCGCAAGCATCTATGATGTTGCGAAATTGTCGCGCGTCTCCGTGTTTACCGTTTCCGCCGTGGTGAATCACAAGAGCCACGTGGGCGAGAAGCTGCGCAAGCGAGTGGAAGCGGCGATCCGCAAGCTGAATTATCGGCCTAACCTTATCGCGCGCAGCCTGGCGAATCAGCGAACGCACACGATTGGAATGATTGTGCCCGATATTGCCAATCCGTTTTTCCCGATGGTGGTGCGCGGTGCGGAAGATGCGGCGCAGCGGCACGGCTACAATTTGCTGCTGTGCAACAGCGACGACAGTCTTGCGAAAGAAGAGAAATCGGTGGAGTTGCTGCTCTCGAAGCGCGTGGATGGAATTCTGCTGACGAAGGCCGCCGAGGATTTTCGTCCGTCGCTGCGGAAGATGATCAAAGAAGTGAACATTCCTTTCGTGCTGGTGATGCGCACGTATCCTAAGCTGACGAAAGACGCTGTGATTACCGATGATTACCAGGGCGCGTACGACGCGGTGTGCCACCTGGCGCGTTCGGGCAGGCGGCGCATCGGATTGATTGGCGGGCCGCGCAAGGTGAGCAATGCGCAAGCGCGCTGGGAAGGTTTTCGCGACGCGCTCAAGGCGGAAGGACTGTCTTACGAACCCGAGCTGGACATCGAAGGAGATTACCGGATTGAATCTGGTTTCCGCGCGGGACACGCGTTGCTCTCGCACCGGCCCGACGGAATTTACGTGGCGAACCATCTGATGACCGTGGGATTGCTGAAGGCCGCAGAAGAAATGGGTTTGCGCTGCCCGGAGGATTTCGGGCTCGTGAGTTTCGACGATTATCCGTGGTTGGGGGTTTTCCGGCCGCGGCTGACGACCGTGGAATTGCCCAAGCACCAGCTGGGAATTGAGGCGGCCGAGCTGCTGATACGGCGCATTTCGGGCGATCGCAGCAAGGCCGCAGTGAAGAAATTGCAGCCGGAATTGCGCATTCGCGAATCTTGCGGGTTTGCGTTGCATGTGTCGCGCGGGCAATCGCTGGACCACGAGCCGGGAAAAGCAACAAGCGCTGTGGTTCGGGACCTACGTTAGTAGGCTTTTTTGCGCGACGCCGTTTACGTTTCGCTGAAGTCTATTAATTTTGGTCTCCGCGTGAATCCCCTTGTTTTGTAACCGCCGTAGAGAATCCCCACGATCAGCCAGGCCAGGCCGGCGTATTTCGTCCAGGTTTGCAGACTTATCAGCAATAGAAAGCAAAAAACGAAGCCGAAGCCTGGGACGAAGGCGTCCACAAAGAAGTTGCGATGGCCGATCGCTTCACGCGAAAACCAGAAGTGGCGGAAGGCCGCCAGATTCACGCCCATAAACGCCAGCAGCGCGCCGAAAGTGACAATTTCCGCGGCGTGCTCCCAAGGAATGGTGATCACGCCGATGTAGGCGAGGACGCCGACGATCCACACGTTGTAAACCGGATTGCTTTTCTTGGGGCTGAGGTAGCCGAAGATTTTTTTCGGCAGCACGTCGTCACGGCCCATGCTGTAGAGCAAGCGCGATGCACCCACGTGTCCGGCAAGTCCGCAGGCGATGCTGGAGACCAGAAGCATGACGCCATACGCGGCGAAGAGCATGGGGCCGCTGGCCATGCGTGCGACGTCCATGAATGCGGTTTCCGGATTTAGCAGCGTGGTGTAATCCGGCCAGACGCGCTGCGCGAGATACACTTGCAGGCCGCTGAACAGTCCCGTGAAGATGACGACGAGGACGGAAGCGAGCAGGACGTTGCGTTTAGGATTGTGCACTTCTTCCGCGAGGATGGAGACGCCATCGAAGCCGATGAAGACCAGAGCGGCGAGCGAGGTGCCGGCGGCGACAGCGCGAATGTTAAATGTCGCCGGATTGTAAATCGGATGCATGGAGAACAGGCCGCCGAAATGTTGGTGCAAGACAATGAAGCGGAAGGCTTCGACGAGAAATACGGTGGTAACGAGCAACATGAAGCCGAGCAGAACTTCGTTGGTGCGCGCCGTGAATTTAATTCCCTGCACGGTGAGGATGGTGATGAACCCGACCGTGACAGCCGCCAAAATTGCAAAGGGCACGCGCGGCGTCATGCGTTGAATGGCGAGTACGGCGTAAAGAGCGTTCTGGATGGGCTGAAAGAGGTATTCCAGAAACATGGCCCAGCCGACGACGAATCCGAAGTGCGGATTCAGTTCGCGGCTGATATAGGTATATACCGAACCGGCGGAGGGATAGACGCTCGCCATGCGTCCGAAACTGATGGCGGTGACCGACATCGCGACCATCGCGATCAGCAGCGTGGCTACGGTGTGACCGTGAGAAAGAACCTGGCCTTCACCGAAAAGAGGCACGGCGGCGATGGGCGAGGTAAGGATGATGCCGTAATAGATCAGGTCCCAGAGACCCAACGCGCGCTTGAGATGAGGTTTCCTGGGTGCTGCGGATTGCGCTGCGCCCCCTTCTGCGGTTGTCTGCACCCTTGCCTCTCTGCGCTCCGAGTTTCAAAGGAAACTTTTGCAACAGTCGAGCGAATATGATCACAGCGAAAATGTTTTATAAAAGAAAAGCTAAAAGAAAAATCGCTCCTTCTTGCGCGCTTCTTCGTAGCTGCGGCGCGCGGCCTTGACGGCGTCGCGTTCGGAGACTTCCGCGATAGGCACATCCCACCAGGATTCGTAGCCGGGAACTCTTTGGTCGTAGGCAGTTTCGATGACGACTACCGACGTGCGCTTTTGTTCGCGGGCAGCCGTTAGCGCCGCTTTCAACTCGTCCGCGGTTTTCGCGCGAGCGATCCATGCGCCCAGGCTGGCGGCATTCGCGGCAAAATCCACGGGAAGCACGTCGCCGTCGTAGCGATCGCCGCGACGAAAGCGGTAGCTGGTGCCCATGCCTTCATTGCCGCAGGCGCGGCTGAGGCCGCCGATGCTGGAAAAGCCATGATTGTCGAGCAGCACGATGTTGATTTTGAAGCCTTCCTGAAGCGAGGTGACGATTTCTTGAGCCATCATCAGGTAAGAGCCGTCGCCGACCAGAACGTACACTTCGCGCGCGGGATCGGCCATTTTCGCGCCTAGGCCGCCGGCGATTTCGTAGCCCATGCAGGAAAATCCGTATTCCATGTGATAGCCGCCGGGCTCGCGCGTGCGCCAGAGTTTGTGCAGGTCTCCGGGCAAACTGCCAGCGGCGCAGACCACGATGTCCGAGGGCTTCGTGAAATTGTTGACGATGCCGATGACTTCGCCTTGCGTGATGGGCGGGGCCTGGTGAATTCCATAGATGCGGCTCACTTCGATTTCCCAGCGGGCGCGGAATTCGTTGATCTGGGCGCGATAGCTATCCGCGATGCCGAAGTTGCCCACAGCTTGCTGCAATTCTGCGACGGTCAGGCGGGCGTCGCCCGTGAGCGCCAGGGCGGCATGCTTGTAGGCATCGAACTCGGCGACATTAATATTGATGAAGCGCACGGCGGGATTCTGGAATCCGGTTTTTGACGTGCTGGTAAAATCGCTGTAGCGCGTGCCGATGCCCAGGATCAGGTCCGCTTCGCGCGCGGCGATATTGGCGCCGGGCGTGCCAGTGGTTCCGACGGCGCCGAGCTGCTGCGGATGGTCGAAAGGCAGTGAACCTTTGCCGGCCTGCGTTTCGCACACTGGAATTCCCGTGGCTTGCGCGAATTGCGCCAGAGCTTCTGTGGCTTGCGAGTAGAGGACGCCGCCGCCGGCGACGATGAGCGGTTTCTTCGCGGCGCGAATCCATTCCGCGGCGCGCTGCAGAAGATCCCGATCGCAGCGATTGCGCGGGATTACCCACACTTTCTTCGCGAAAAACTTTTCGGGGAAATCGAAGGCTTCGGCCTGCACGTCCTGGGGAAAAGCGATGGTGACGGCGCCGGTTTCCGCGGGAGAGGTGAGAACGCGCATGGCTTCAGGAAGAGCGGTCAGCAACTGTTCGGGCCGCTGAATACGGTCCCAATAGCGCGAGACGGGTTTGAAGCAATCGTTTGCGGAAATATCCTGGGTGAAGGGCGATTCGAGTTGTTGCAACACCGGAGCGACGTTGCGACGCGCAAAAATATCTCCGGGCAGTAGCAGGACGGGCAGGCGATTTACCGTGGCTGTGGCCGCACCGGTGATCATGTTGGTCGCGCCCGGACCGATCGAGGATGTGCAAACCAGCGCGCGCAGGCGGAAACTTGTTTTTGCGAAAGCGGTCGCGGCGTGGACCATGGCTTGCTCGTTGCGGAACAGGTAGTAGCGCAATCCCGGATCCTGTTCCAGGGCCTGCCCGAGGCCGGCGACATTGCCGTGGCCGAAAATTCCCAAACAGCCTTCGAAGAAACGCTGTTGCTTGCCGTCGCGTTCGGAGTACTGATTCTTCAGGAACGCGATCGTGGCTTGAGCCGCGGTGAGACGAACCGTCATTACGCGCTACCCCTTCGCAATGGTATGGCGCCCCGGAGTTGCTTAGGGCACGATTCTCGTACTTGCCGCGGAGAAAGGAAAGCCCGAGGCGTATGGATTTGGCTCGGCGCTGCGGCGATATCACGACCTGGCGGACGGGCAACCGCGGGCGGCAAACCAACGGAGGAGCGCGCTGCGGCGCAACAGAGGCGGAAGCCGGCGCCATATTCTAAGCGATTATAATAAATGGCCGCCGCCCCAGACCTGCGCGCAAAAGCGAGCCTCCGCGTAACTTCCTTTGCTCGGTTGCTGGGTTCGCCATCGCCCCGCTCGCAGGACATCCGCATGGGCTTCCTTTTCCGGCGCGACTAGTCCCTCACGAGCGGCAAACGAGGGTCGGTTTCCTTCCAGGTGGAACGGATCCAGACGTGTTGCGGATCTTCGGTGACGGCCAAGGCGCGAGCTGAGCCGGCGAGAAAATTCAGATAGTAAACGTCGTAGCCTGGTCCCGCGACCACCGGATGAAATCCGCTGTGCACCAGCACCGTATCGCCATCTTTCACTTTCAGTGTTTGGTCGGCACCATGTTTGCCGGAGTAGAGATGTTGCATGGCGAATCCATCCGCCTGGCGCAGGCGATAGTAATAAATTTCGTCCAAATCCACTTCAGCAGGCGGATTGTGCACGTCGTGCTTGTGCGGAGGATAGCTCGACCAATTTCCGCCGGGCGTATAAACTTCAATCACCATAAGCTTATCCGCTGGAAAAGCGGGCGTGATGATGTCTACGATCTGGCGCGAGGCGTTTCCGCCGCCGCGCAGGCCGCTGACGACGTCGCTGGGCGTGATTAATTTGGGCTGCAGACGGGCGTCGGAGGGGGCGCGGCATTCCGCGATTTCACACATCGTCTCCGCGCTGAAAACCGCTTGGTTCCCGGTGGGCAGATAGAGCGCGTACGGCAAACCGTCAAAAACGTTTTTGCGCTTTCCAATTCGTGTGGGCCCCGGCCCCCAATCCACCTGACAGATTCCACCGAGCAAAACGAACGCTGCTTCCTCGCGATCCGTCCGCGCGCGATAGACTTCCCCCGGCTGCAAACGGCGGACGAACAGGCTCATCCATTCCCATCCGGCTTGCTGGCGCGGCAACGACAGGAGTTCGCCCGCAGCTTGCTCCGGCAAGTTTTTGGAATGGACGAGAAAGCTGGTTTCGCTCAAGTTTTCTCCTCCGCTGCTCGCAGCCGCCGTGTATGCCCCTCGGGCATTGTATTTGTCTAACCGCTTTGAGACTATGGCAAAGGAACGCCCGGATGTCAATTGTGAGCATTCTTGGCGGGGCGTCAAGCGCCAGGGAGGAATATAAGACATGGCCAGCATTCGTGAACTGCAGCATTTCAACGGCGGAGAATGGAGCGGCGGCAAGTCCGCGCAATACCGCGACGTGGTGAATCCGGCGACGGGAGAAAAGCTGGCGCGCGCGCCGATGGCCGCGAAGGAAGACGTGAGCGCCGCCGTGTCAGCTGCCGCGGCCGCTTTTCCTGCGTGGCGGCGCACGCCCCCCGAGGACCGCGTCCAGTATCTTTTCAAGCTGAAGCAGCTGCTGGAAGAGCATGTAGAGGAACTCGCGCAAATCTGCACCCAGGAAAACGGGAAGACGGTGGGCGAATCGCGCGCCGAATTGCGCCGGGCGATTGAGAACGTGGAAGTCGCCTGCGGAATTCCCACGTTGATGCAGGGCTATAACCTGGAGGACGTTGCTTCCGGCATTGACGAGATGATGATACGACAGCCGCTGGGAGTGACGGCGGCGATCACTCCGTTTAATTTTCCGGCGATGATTCCCTTCTGGTTTCTGCCTTACGCGATCGCCTGCGGAAATACTTTTGTTCTGAAGGCATCGGAAAAAGTTCCGTTGACGATGCAGCGCGCTTTCGAGCTGATGGAAGGGCTGAAATTGCCGCCAGGGGTGCTGAACCTGATTCACGGCGACAAGATCGCAGTGGATGCGCTGCTGGAACACCCCGAAGTACGGGCGATCAGTTTTGTAGGCTCGTCGCCGGTAGCGAAATATATTTACGCGCAGGCTGCGAAATTCGGAAAAAGAGTGCAATGCCAGGGCGGCGCGAAAAATCATGTGCTGATCCTGCCGGACGCGGACCTGGAAACCACGACGCGCATTGTGAGCGATAGTGCGTTCGGTTGCGCGGGGCAGCGCTGCCTGGCCGTATCGGTCGCGGTGACGGTGGGCGAGGCGCGCCAGGAGTTCACGCAGCATATCGCCAAGGTTGCCGATTCGATCCGCGTGGGAAACGGTCTCGACAAAGATGTGCAGATGGGTCCCGTGATCACGGCGGAGAGCAAAAAGCGGATTGAGGGATTGATCACAGCAGGCGTGAAGGACGGCGCAAAGGTCTTGCTCGATGGCCGCGCCGGAAATGGCTCGGCTTCGCCGGCTGGCAATTTCCTGAAACCGACGCTGCTCGATGGCGTGCCGGCTGCGAGCGCGCTTTCGACCACAGAAATCTTCGGGCCGGTGCTGAGCTTAGTGCACGCGGATACGCTGGAAGAAGGGATCGAGACGCTTTCGCGCAGCCCATTTGGAAATATGGCGTCGATTTTCACGAGCAGCGGCGCTGCGGCGAGAAAATTCCGCTACGAAGTGCCGGCAGGTAACATTGGAATTAACATCGGAGTGGCGGCGCCGATGGCTTATTTTCCGTTCAGCGGCTGGCGCGACAGTTTTCTGGGCGTGCTGCACGGGCAGGGGCGCGATGCCGTGGAGTTTTATACGGATAAGAAGGTTGTGGTGGAGCGCTGGCCGAAGGAATGGTCGCGAAAATTTTGAGTCTTAGCTCCACCAGCGGTGAATGAGGCGTCACCGATAACGCACGGAAGTGCGCCGCTACAAAGTCAACGCCTTGGCCTGCCTGCAATCTTTCACAAACTTTTCAGCGTTCGACGATTCAATTCACTCCGGGGAATGCGGCGGGGGATCCGGTAGGGTGCCGAGAATGCGGATTGTTCCAGCTGCCAGCACCGAGCTGGGCTGAACGGCCACCGTTTCTCTGGCGATGACGGCCCAAGTCTGGTTTGAGACGCGCAGAAACGCGGCGGCAACCAGCGGATCGAACAGCGTTCCCGAGCCACGTTCAATCACGTCGCGCGCCGCCTGAAGCGGCAGAGCCGCGCGATAGGGCCGATCGGAGGTCATCGCGTCCAGCGTATCCGCAACAGCAAAAATTCTGGCTCCGAATGGAATTTCCTCCGCGCTCAGACCCTGCGGATAACCTGAACCGTCGAAGCGTTCGTGGTGCGTAAGCACAATCTCCGCAGCGCCGGCCAGGAATGAAATGCTTTTCACGAGTTCGTAACCGATTCTGGCGTGTCGGCGCATGACTTGCCATTCGTCAGCCAGCAAGGGCCCGGGCTTGAGAAGAATGCGGTCGGGAATCGCCAGTTTGCCGATGTCGTGCAGCCACGCGCCCATTGCCATGGTGCGCAGCTGCTGTTCCAGACCACCGATGGACTTGGCGAGCTCCAAGGAATAAAGAAAAACGCGGCGCGAGTGGCCGGCCGTCGGACTATCGCGAAGGTCAATGGCCGCGCCTAATGCCTCGAGTGTATCTTCGTAACTGCGCTCGGTCTGGTGTAGCGCGCTTTGCAATTGCTCCGTGCGTTCGCAAACCATTTCCTCAAGGCGGAGGCGGTACTCCATCACCTCGCGCTCGAGTTTCCTTTTATGCAGGGCGCGATCGAGACTGCTGAGCACAACGTCCGCATCAAAAGGCTTCAGCAAATAATCGTCCGCGCCCAACTGCATGGCACGCACGCCCACGCGAGTCCCGTCTTCGCCGGTAACCATGAGAAAGGCCAGATGAGGATAGCGCTGACGAACTTCAACCAGCAGATCCATGCCGGAGATCCCAGGCATGCGCAGATCAGAGATGACGACTTCGAACGGGTGCTTCTCCAGAAGGCAAAGCGCTTCGGCGCCACTGGCCGCCGAGCGGCAGAGGAAATCCGACTGGGTAAGCATGACCGATAAAATTTTGCGGAGCGCGGGATCGTCGTCCACGATCAATACGCGAACGGCAGGCGAGGGGCACGAACTGCTTGCTGACGCTTGGCCGCCGTTTTCAAGGGCCTCGACTTGGTGAGTGACCGTCATTTTGAGTTTTCGTTTCAGCATCAGCCCGGGGTTGCGGCGCAACGCCGCGCAGCCGACGGCGCATTGCGCTAGTGCAGAATCCACTCCCCTTTCTTCTCGATGAAGCGGAAACCATAGAGCGTGGACGCACCTGGGCGTTCTTCGGAGCGCACGACGCGAGCTTTGCCGACGCTCTGGTCGTTTCCCCGAGCGATGAAAACCTCGACAACCGAATCCGTCGCCAGCGTCACTGCGCAGGCGCAGAAGAAAGAGCTCACGCTGACGTTTTCGGTGAAGGCGGATTCCTTGAACGCTTTCCCCTTGCTATCGGTTCCGGAAAGTTGGAGCTCGACGCGAATTTGCACGCGAACCTCGGCGCGCGGAACCTGCGTCTGCCTTTTCACTTTTGCCAGGGAGACCCTTAGCGCGTCGAAATCAACAGGCTTCTCAAAATAGCCGGCCGTGCCCATCTCCTTGCAAGACTGTTTGATTTCGATGGCAGTCTCGCCGCTGACAATAAAAATGGGAACGGGCTGAGCCTTGTTGATCGCGCCCAGGGCGCGGCATAGACCGAGGCCGGAATGTTTGGGCATGCGCAAATCCATCAGGATCGCATCAGGCTTGTGCTCCATCGCCAAGGCGAGCGCTCGCTCCGGGTCGGCGGTGTCTACGATTTCGTAGTTGTCAGACAAATTCAGACGAAAGAGCCGGCGCATGGCCTCATCGTCGTCCACGATCAACAGTCGTCTCATCGCCAAAGCTGCCTCCTGCGCAATCCGTATTTAAGTTTTCGTGAGCAGCAGCGGCTCCGCAGCGAGCAATGGAGCAACGCTGTCCGCGTCCAGCACTTCGCGAACTTTGTGGATCAGATTTTCTTCGCTGAAAGGTTTGTGGAGCAATTGAATGCCGGCCGCCAGAACGCCGTGGTCCGCGATGGCGTCGTCCGTGTACCCGGACATGTACAGCACCTTCAGCCCGGGCTGGCGAAGTTGCAGACGCTCGGCGAGCGCGCGGCCGTTTAGCCCCGGCATGATCACGTCGGTAAGCAGCAGATGGATGCTCTCCGGTTTTTCTTCTACCAGCTGCATGGCCGCGGCGCCGTTGGCTGCGACCAGCACATGATAGCCGTGCTGTTCCAGGAGCATGTGCGTCAGCTTGCGCAGCGCGTCCGCGTCTTCCACCAGCAGAATGGTTTCCGCACCACGAAACGCTTCCACGATGGGCGCGACGGGCTCCGCCACGCTCACCGGCTCCTCAATGCGCGGCAAATAAATCTGGAACGAGGCGCCTTTGCCGGGCGCGCTCTCCACCGAAACATAGCCGCCGCTTTGTTTCACCACTCCGTACACGGTGGCCAGGCCCAAACCGGTGCCTTTGCCGCGTTCCTTGGTGGTGAAGAAAGGTTCGAAAATATGCACGAGCGTTTCCGAGTCGATGCCGGTACCGGTGTCTGCGACCGCGAGCATCACGTAATCGCCGACTTTGGAGCCGGGATGCAGCCGCGTCCATGCTTCGTCAAGCGACACATTCGTGGTGGTGATGACGAGCTTGCCGCCGTCGGGCATGGCATCGCGCGCATTGACGGCCAGATTCATGATCACCTGCTCGAGCTGGCCTTGATCGGCCTTCACGCTGCCGATCGCAGGATCCAGCGCCATGACGATTTCGATGTCTTCGCCGATGAGGCGCGGCAGCATCTTTTGCATTTCCGAAATCAAGGAATTGAGATTTAGCACCGCGAGCGCGAGTACTTGCTGCCGGCTGAAGGCCAGCAGTTGGCGCGTGAGAGAGGCGGCGCGCTGACCTGCCTTCTCGATTTCTTCGGCGTGCTCGAGGAATGCGGTTCCCGGGGGCAGGGTGCGCTTCAGCACCTGGCTGTAGCCGATGATGACGCCGAGCAGATTGTTGAAGTCGTGCGCGATGCCGCCGGAGAGTCTGCCGACCGCCTCCATTTTTTGGGCCATGCGCAACTGACGCTCGAGCAGCCACTTTTCGGTGACGTCTTCAGCGAAAACTTCAAAATAGGCAGCGCCGCCGCCCGCGGGCTTTACCAACCATCCGGTGCAGCGCGCTTTGATGGGCTTGCCATCTTTGCGTTTCCAATCCACCTGAACCTCGACGAACTCATTCTGATTGGTGAAGATCTCGTTGACCCGTTTATGTTCGAGCGGATCCAGATAAACATCCGTGGTCAGGTTCAGCTGCAGCAATTCAGCCTGCGATTCGTAGCCCAGCATTTTTTGCAGCGCTGGGTTGGCGAGCAGCAACTTTCCGGAAGCTTGGGCGCGGTAAATTCCGTACGGCGCGTTCTCGATCACGGAGCGAAAACTGACTTCGGACAAGCGCAGGGCTTCGGAAGCTTGTTTGCGCGCGGTGATGTCGCGATTGACGATGACGAGTTTTTCGGGAACACCCGCGGAGTCGCCGATGACGCTGGAGGTGGACTCCAGAAGCAGCCAGGTTCCGTTCTTATGACGGATGCGATATTCCAGGTTCTTGCCGATGCCGGTGCGCTGCGCTTCCTCTGCGGCCGCTCTCACGCGCTCGCGGTCTTCCGGATGGATCTGATCCATCGAGGACGAATTTTTCAGTTCCTCAGCGGAGTAGCCGAGTACTTTCTGGTACGCGTCGCTGTTGAAGATGCGCCGGCCGTCCGTATCCACTACGGCGATCATGTCGGCCGCGTTTTCGCTGATCAAGCGGAAAAGTTCTTCGCGCTCGGCCATACGGTTGCGCATACGATGAATCTGCAATTGCTGAAAGATGGTGTAGATGTCGAAAATCAGTACCAATGCAACCAGGCCCTGCACGACCGGGGGAAGAAGACGCAGGGAGAACTTGGATTGCCCGAGGCCAAGGCCGGGAAGAATGAACGCCATCAAACCGCACAGTAAAACCAGACTGACGAGAATGGCAACGATCCACAACTGCCACTCTCTCCGCTCGATGCGACGGAGGGTCGTCTTGACGGTGTCAACTCGACTGTGGCGCTTCGATTGACGATTTTGTGATTTGGTCCGCTCCACGGTGCTCCTGTCAGCGTTCGCGCTGGGTGTAGGCAACTGTTCGTTTGCGTGCGACACGCGCGGATGCTCTTGCGCGCGCGCAAAGTTGGCCGCTGTGTTTACTGCACGCCGTCGGCCAGTGGCCGATTCTTCATTGATTTGAGGTAAATGATTGAGGTGATAGGCGGATGCGGGCCAATTTTGCGAGGAATCGGAGGCGGGAGCCGATTCTTGCCAAGCGCGGCGTGTTTCAGTCCGAACCGATCGTACCACAACGACACAGACTCGATCGTGCACGCTCTGGTGCAATCGTGGCGCACGCTTGATGCAACGACGTGTCGTCGATGCGGCGGGCAAGACCGCTCGGCTGAAACATTGTAGCGAAGCTCGAATCGCGCCGCGGCTGTCACGATGCTGTAACACTCAAGCACCTGACTGGTTTCCAGGGCTTCGCAGTCTTTGCGAAAACGTAGTAGGCTCTTGCGTGCGCAAATGAACAATCAGGAAACACAAAAACTGCGGAACCTGCTGGCGCAAAGGCAGTGGGGACCGGCGATCGAACTGCTGCGAAAGACTGACCCTGGCTCGGCGGCGGATTTTTTTCTCAGCGAGCCCTACGACGAACAGCGAGCGCTGTTTCACGCCATGCCCGTGGACATGGCGGCGTCGCTGATCGTCCATCTGCCGTATTACCACGCCTACGTGCTGCTGCATTCGCTGCCGTCGCAGGAAATGCGCGCGGTGGTGGAAGCGATGACTCCGGCCGAACGGAATCATTTTCTGGACGCGCTGCCCGAAGAAGCGTGGCAGTGCCTGATGGACGAGCTGGCGGAAGCGGGGACCGGTGCGGCGTACTGTGCGCTGCCTGGCGCCGAAGCCGGTGCAGTGGTCACGGCGTTTGCGCCGCCCGCCTTGGACACTGAGCCGATCATTCAAGCGCGGCAAATCGAAAAAAGTTACCCGCAGCCTGATGGGCGGCAAATTCAGGTGATTGCTCCGGTGGATTTTTCCGTCGAGCCGAACACCATCATCGCGCTGCTGGGTCCTTCGGGCTCCGGAAAATCGACGCTGCTGCGAATACTTTCGGGCCTCGCAGCGCCTACGGCAGGAGAAGTCTTGTGGCACGGGCAGCCGATGCACGGCTGCCGTCCCAATGTGGCGATCGTGTTCCAGAGCTTCGCGCTTTTCCCATGGCTCACAGTGCTGGAAAACGTCGAGGCGCCTTTGCTTGCACGGGGTATCACCCACTTCGAGCGCCATCGCAAGGCGCTGCGGGCGCTGGCTGCGGTGGGGTTGCACGGATTCGAATCTGCGTATCCCAAGGAATTGTCGGGCGGAATGAAACAGCGCGTCGGCTTCGCGCGGGCGCTGGCCGTGGAGCCGGAAATCCTGTTCATGGACGAACCTTTCTCCGCGCTCGACGTGCTGACCGCGGAAAATCTGCGCGGCGAGCTGCTGGAACTGTGGCTGGCGAAGAAAGTTCCCACCAAAAGCATTTTTATCGTTACGCACAATATCGAAGAAGCAGTGCTGCTGGCGGATCGCATCATCGTGTTGGGGCGCAATCCTGCGAAAATTCGCGCGGATTTTCGGGTGCCGCTGCAACACCCGCGGGATCGCAAGTCCGCGGCCTTCGTTCTCTACGTGGACTATATCTACAAAGTCATGACGCAGCCGCAGCTGGAGCTGGCGCCCCCGTCAAAAACCGAGCACAAAGAAAAAGCGGCGGCGCAAATGCTGCCTCATTCGCGGCCGGGCGGAATCGGCGGCTTGCTGGAACTGCTGGACGATCGCGGCGGCGAGGAAGACATGTACCACATCGCGGAAGAACTGCTGCTAGAGGTGGACGACCTGCTGCCGATTCTGGATGCGGCGACGCTGCTGGCATTCGCAACGGTGCATGAAGGCGATGTGCGCATCACCGAGAAAGGACGTGCTTTCGCTCAGGCGGACATTCCCACGCGAAAAGTTTTGTTTCGCGAGGCGGTTTTGGCTCATGTTTCCCTGCTGCAACAGATTCGATCGACGCTGGAGAAGAAATCGAATCATACGATGCCGGTGGAATTTTTCCGCGACCTGCTGGACGAACGCTTCGCGCAAGTGGAGGTGGAGCAGCAGATTGAGACCGCGCTGAACTGGGGCCGCTACTCGGAACTCTTCACCTATGACGCCGAAGACGACACCGTGCATCTGCACCAACCCGAACATCACGGCGAAAATTCCCCGGAAAGCGCCTCCCTGCACTGATGGCCGGCGAAACGCAGAAGACTTCTACCGCCCCGCTGGCCTGGGGAACGATACCAGCCAACGTGCCTTCCCTCTTGCGCGATCTGCCGATCCTGCTGGCCGCGCTGGCGTTTTTTTACGCCGTGCTGTCCATCACGCATTACTGGTTGACGCCGGCCGGCGCGCCCATGGAAATCCATCTGGAACCGAGCGCCCTGCCGCGCTACGCGATGTTTTCCGTGCTGCGCATCGCGGCGGCGTACGTGGTGAGCCTGGCATTCACGCTGGTATATGGATACGTCGCGGCATATAACACGCGCGCGGAAAAATTCATGGTGCCGCTGCTGGATACCCTGCAGTCGATTCCGGTGCTCAGTTTTCTGCCCGGCGTGATGGTGGCGATGGTGGCGCTTTTTCCGACGAAGCAACTGGGCGTGGAGCTCGGCTCCATCCTGCTGATTTTCACCGGGCAAGTGTGGAACATGACTTTCAGCTTTTATTCTTCGTTGAAAAGCATTCCCCGCGAAATGCGCGAAGTGGCGGAAATTTACCGCTGGAGCTGGTGGCAGCGATTCACGCAGATGGAGCTGCCTTATTCGATCATCGGGCTGGTGTGGAATTCGATGATGTCGGTGGCGGGCGGCTGGTTCTTTCTGATGGCGTGTGAGATGTTCACGCTGGGCGATCGCGACCTGCGCTTGCCGGGATTGGGTTCCTACCTGCAGACCGCCGCGAATGCCGGAAACACGCGCGCGATCTGGTGGGGCATGGGAGTGATGATCGGAATCATCGTGGCGATCGACCAGCTGGTGTGGCGGCCGGTGATCGCGTGGGCGGAGAAGTTCAAATTCGAGCAAGTGGAATCCACCGATGCGCCCCGTTCGGCGGTTCTGGATTTGCTGCGCAGCTCGAGAATTTTGCCGTTCTTCTCGCGCTTGACGGTGCGGCCGGCGCGCGAATTTCTGAGTTTGCATTTCGCGCACAGCCATGCGGCGGCGAGCAGGGGACGCGCGGCACGCGGCGTGTATCAATGGCTCACGCGCCTGCTGCTGGCCGCGCTGCTCGCCGGACTGGTCTACGAATCGGTACAAATGGTGAAGCTGCTGACGCACCTGACGCGCGAGGAATTGCGCAGCATATTCCTGGGAGCGGGCGCGACCTTCCTGCGCGTGGCTTTCACTTTATTTCTCGCCGCGCTGTGGACCATTCCCGTGGGAATCCTCATCGGGTTGAAACCCAGACTTTCAGCCATCGCGCAGCCGATCGCTCAAGTGGCGGCTTCGGTGCCCGCCACCGCGCTTTTTCCGATTCTTTTGCTGGTGCTGATACGCGCAGGCGGCGGATTGGGAGTCGGTTCGATCCTGCTGCTGCTGCTGGGGACGCAGTGGTACATCTTGTTCAACGTGATCGCGGGCGCCATCGCGATTCCCACCGATCTGAAAGAAGTGTGCTCCGTTTTTCGTTTTGGCCGCACGGAACGCTGGCGGGAACTGCTGCTGCCGGGAATTTTTCCGTTTTTGATCACCGGATTTGTGACCGCTTCAGGCGGGGCGTGGAACGCCAGCATCGTCGCCGAATATTTCAAATTTCGCGGGCATACCTACCTGACGACGGGACTGGGCGCGGTGATCAGCAATGCCACGGACACGGGAAATACGCGCGTCCTGCTGGCCGCGACGATTTTGATGGCAGCGATGGTGGTGACGATTAACCGGCTGGTATGGCGGCGGCTGTATCAACTGGCATCAACGCGCTTCCGGTTGGAAAACTGAGGGGTTTGGCGCGGCGGCTGGGAGAGGCGCGAATCGCTAACGAGCGGCGCGCATATTAACGTTTCACGGCCCACAGCAATCCAATCCCACCGAAAATAAATTCGCGCGCATCCACGCGGTGGTACCCCGTGCGCTGCAGCAGCGAAGAGTATTCCTTAACGGAGACGAAGCTGCGGATCGAATCCGGAATGTAGGTGTAGGTTCGCGGCCTACCGTGCAACAGTGTGCCCCAGAAGGCTCCCTGCACATATAAAAATCCCAGGTATAGCTGACGGAACACGCGATTGGTGGGCAGAAAAAAGTCGAGACTGACCATCACGCCGCCGGGGCGCGTGATGCGTTCAATTTCCCCCAGCGCAGCGCTGAGGTTCGGAAAATTTCGCAAGCCGTAGCCGATGAAAACGCAATCGAAAGACGCTGCAGCAAACGGCAGCGCAGCAGCATCGGCGCACACAGCTTCCTCCAGGCCGTGCCGGCGCCCCACGCGCAACATTCCTTCGGATAGATCGACGGCAACGGAGCGCGCAGCGGGCAAACGCTCGCGCACCAGGCGGGAAAAATCACCGGTGCCCGACGCCAGGTCAAGAACCAGCGCGTTTTCCGGCAGCGACGCGCGCAACACGCCAAGACGTTTCCAGCGACCGTCCATGCCATAGGAAATCACGCGCGTGATGAAATCGTACTTGGGCGCGATCTTATTAAACATTTCGCGCATCAAGCGCGTGTCCTGGCGTTCGGCGGGAATGGCCATGGTCGTTGTGAATCTTACACGGTTTGCCGCTCGCGAAGGCGGGGTTATTTCAATGCACGGCCGGCGCGAAATCCGCAGCACGCTGGAGTTGCACGGGCAGGTTTGCTTGCGCCACGGCTGCGGCCTTCGCGCCCATCTTGCTTTCCACCTGGCGGCGCGCGGTCTGCACCGTGCTTAGCTCAGAGCCAGCGCTAGCGTGCAACAAATTTTCCGCATGCAGGAAGGAAGCGTAAACCGATTTGTCCGGCGCATGCTGGTGGCGCAGAAATTGTCCGTAGTTGAACCAGTCCAGCGCTTCGGCCGGTGCATCGCCAGTCTTGGCATCGAGCGCCAAGCTACGCTGGTAGGATTGCGCGGCCGCAGCGACGTCGCCTTTTTGGGCCTGCAGATCAGCGCGATGCACGAGCGCCAGGCTTTCCAGTTTCGCGTCGCCCGCTTGTTGCGCTTGCGCAATGGCCAAATCATATTGCGTCAAGGCCGCCGCAGACTGATTAATGCGCGCTTCGTCGTCAGCAAATTGCACGGTTGCTGCGAGTATCTGCTGTTGGGTAAAGGCCGGCGCGTCCGGCGCGGACTGGGGATTTGCCAGGCCGGCAAATTGCAGAAATAAATTCCAATGCCGCGCGGCCGCGGCCGGTTCGCCGCGCTGATCGAAAGCTTGCGCAAGATAGAGGTGCGCATTCGGCTGGTTGGGACTTATGTCCACCGATTCTTGCCAGGAATCCATGGCCTCCTCGGGATGGCCCAGGCGCGCGGCGAGCAAACCGTAGTTGGTGAGAGCGTCGGTGTCGCGCGGAAAGCGTTGCAACATTTTCTGATAGTGGGTGTAAGCGTCGGCGTAACGGCCGTCTGCAATCAACGCGCGGGCGGCGGCTTGCTGCAGCGTGATGCTGCTGGGATTGATGTCCACCGCGCGCGTGAGCTCGGCGACGGCCTGAGAGCGCTGGCCTTGCTGCGTTTCGGCGCGGGCGATGCGCTCTTCGACGAAGCTATCGTACGGATTGATTTGGGAGGCGCGCAGAAGAGCGGGAAGATTTCCTTCGTCGGTGCGCAACGCGAAATGGAATTGGTCGAAGCCGCCCCAGAGGAACAGGAGCGCGGCGAGCGAAGCGCGAAACGCCGGAGCAGACAAGACGCGCACGGCGAGAGCGCGCGCCTTGCTCGAAGGTCGCGGAGATGCATCCGCTGCGGGAGATGATGGCTTGCCGCTTCGATCCACCAGAAGCGCCGCGACTCGCTTGTCCCGGAGTTTCCACAACCTAGCGTCCAGAATGAAATGATGAATATTCACGAGCGAAACGAAAATCAGGAAGCTGGTGGTGAAGTCGTAATGGAAAAGATAGCTCACCAGCCACGGGCCGGGTATGAACAGTGCGATGCCTCCGGCGAGGAGCGTCGCGAAATAAGCGCCGATGTGCCAGTTTTTCTGCCCGGCGGCGCGGGCTTCACGCCGCTGATAATAACTGGTGATCCAGATGTACTGTGCGGAATGCAGCACGGCCAGAATCCCGCTGCTATAGCGCGTTTGTGGCACTTGCGAAACGGAATTCAGTTCGAGCAGCGTGGGCAGCACGAACCACAGGAATTGCGTGAACGCCAGAGTGAGCGGCGCAACCAACGCGCGGGCGCCCATGCCGTGCAGCAGGCGCCGGAATCCGAAAAACGTGCAGACCATGAATGCAACGCCGAACACCAAGCGCAAGGGAAGCGTGAATTTCGGCGGCAAACCCAAGGAAAGGAGCAGCGGATCTGTGGACCCGCCCGTCTCAAAGCTCGCCAGCAGCATCAGGTAGGATGCGACGAACGCGCCGCGCAACCAGCGTCTTTCACCGGCAGTGATTTCCGCGCCCGAGCGTCGCGCGAACATCATTAATAGGCCATAGTTCTGTCCGGAGTAATGCCAAGGACTCCAGCAAATATAAAGCGTGAAGAGCCAGGGAAAAAAGCGCGGCGAAGCGTGCATCACGATGCCGGTGAGCACCAGCAGCAGCGTGACGTGCAGCGTGATGAATTTGTATCTTTCGAAATCCGCGCGCGTGTGGTAGGCGCGGTAGATCGTGGCCATAAAATGCGGGTAATTGAAAACGATGGCGAGCAGATAAAATGCCATGGCCCAGGCGTGCGTGTGCGCCGGCGTCATGAGCAGCGCGACGGCGAGCAGCGGAGCTGACCATGCTCCGCAACCTACCAGAAGGTCGAGCCAGGGACGGTAAATCCACGGACCCGAGGATGCGGGCGCGGCCGCGGGCGGCTCGGATTGCGGAGCCGCGATCGGTTCGGCTGCTACGGTCAAGCTTGAAACCTCGCCTTTGTGCTTCCCGCGCGCGGAATCGGCGCAGGTTTTCTGCACCGCTGTAAGCGCTTTAGTCTACTGCGATTGCACAGGCGGCTTACGGCGGCGTCACGCCGCTATGTTGAAAGCGTAACTTCCGGTAGATACGCGAGTGCGTCAACGGCGGGCGGAACGGTTCGCGAGGCGCGGAGATTCGGATTATGCGCGCGCGGCAAAATGTGGCTTAATAAATGCGGAGATATTCCGCGCGGTGGGCGCCGGCGAGCGAAGCGCTTGCGCTGCCGGCGGACGCGATTGGTTTTGCTTCAACAGTACACGTGGTCCGGGCTTTGCCGGATCACCGCTGCTAAATTTTTCCCGAATATGCGACTCAATGCAGGCCGCGGGAATCATATCGTAAGAGAGGAGTTCAAAAAATGCAGTTGGGAATGATTGGATTGGGACGGATGGGAGCCAACATGGTCCGGCGCTTGATGAAGGCCGGCCACGAATGCGTGGTGTTTGATATGTCGCCGGCGAGCGTGCAGGCACTGGCCAAAGAAGGCGCGACGGGCGGCAGTTCGCTCGACGATTTCATCGCAAAGCTGAAACAGCCGCGCGCGATCTGGCTGATGGTGCCGGCGGCGGTGGTGGATAGCACGCTGGCGCAGCTCACGCCCAAGCTGCAGAAGGACGACATTATTATTGATGGCGGAAATTCCTATTACATTGACGACATTCGCCGCGGCAAGGAACTCGCCCCGAAAGGAATTCATTATGTGGATGTGGGCACCAGCGGCGGCGTGTGGGGCCTGGAGCGCGGATATTGCATGATGATCGGCGGAGAACAGGCGACCGTGCAACGTCTGGATCCCATTTTCAAGTCGCTGGCGCCCGGCCGCGGTGACATCGCGCGCACTCCAGGGCGCGAGAAGGTCGCGGGCACCTCAGAAGAAGGCTATCTGCACTGCGGACCTTCCGGTGCGGGGCACTTCGTGAAGATGGTGCACAACGGAATCGAATACGGCGTAATGGCCGCATACGCCGAGGGCCTGAACATCCTGCACCACGCCAACGTGGGCAAAATAAAACAGACGCAGGACGCCGAGACCACGCCGCTGCGTTCGCCCGAACATTATATGTATGACATTAATCTGCCCGACGTGACCGAAGTGTGGCGGCGCGGCAGCGTGATTGCTTCCTGGCTGCTGGATTTAACCGCGATTGCGCTGCTCAAATCTCCCGCGCTGGACGATTTTTCCGGCCGCGTTTCCGATTCCGGCGAAGGGCGCTGGACGATTCAGGCGGCGATCGAAGAAGGTACTCCGGCGCCGGTACTCACCAGCGCGCTATTCGAGCGGTTTACGTCGCGCGGCGAGTCGGATTTTGCAAATAAGCTGCTCTCCGCGATGCGTTTTGAATTTGGCGGACATCACGAGAAGAAATCATAAGGACGAACGATGGCTGACACAACCACTCAAAATCTGGATGTGAAAAGCACCATTGCCGGCCCGAAAGTTCCCTCGGATGCCTTGGTGTTTTTTGGCGCGACAGGTGATCTGGCTCACAAGAAAATCTTTCCCGCGCTGCAGTCCATGATCAAGCGCGGAAATCTGACCGTGCCGGTGATCGGCGTGGCCAAAGCAGGATGGACCATTGAGCAGCTGCGGGAACGCGCGCGCGACGGCATTGCCACGTTCGGCGGCGGCGTGGATGAAGCGGCATTCACGAAGCTGGTGGGGCTGCTGAAATATATTGATGGCGATTACCAGGACCCCAAGACTTTCGAACAATTGTGCGCCGCGCTCGGCGGCGCGAAGTATCCCACGCACTATCTGGCGATTCCTCCTAGCCTGTTCGCCACGGTGGTGGAAGCGCTGGGAAAATCGGGCTGTGCGACGAATGCGCGCGTGATCATCGAAAAACCGTTTGGGCACGACCTGGAATCCGCGCAACGGCTGAACGCGATTTTGCAATCGGTGTTCCCCGAATCCGGAATTTTTCGCATTGACCATTATCTGGGCAAGGAAGCGGTGGAAAATTTGCTGTTGTTCCGCTTTGCCAATGCGTTTCTGGAGCCGATCTGGAATCGCAATTATATCCACAGCGTGGAAATCACCATGGCGGAATCTTTCGGCGTGCAGGGACGCGGGAAGTTTTACGACGAAACGGGCGCCATTCGCGACGTGATTCAAAATCACCTGCTGCAGGTGGTGGGCTTTCTGGCGATGGAGCCGCCCACCAGCATGTATCCGGAATCTTTGCGCGACGAACAAGTGAAAATTTTCCGCATGATCCCGCCGATCAATCCCACCAACCTGGTGCGTGGACAATTCACGGGCTATCACCAGGAGCCGGGCGTCGCCCCCAATTCCGAAGTGGAAACCTATGCGGCTGTTTCACTGGAAGTGGATTCCTGGCGCTGGGCGGGCGTGCCGTTCTTGATTCGTGCCGGAAAATGCCTGGCGGTGACGGCGACGGAAGTGTTCGTGAAACTGCGTCAGCCGCCGCTGACGAAATTGCCGCCGGGATCGAACTATTTTCGCTTCCGTCTGGGGCCCGATCTGTCCTTGAGCCTGGGGGCGCGCGTGAAACGTCCAGGTCCCAGATTACAAACGATGGAGACGGAGCTTTCGGCGGTCTCGTCCGAGGAAACGGGCGAAATGGAAGCCTACGAGCGGCTGCTCACGGACGCTATGAAAGGCGATTCGCTGCTGTTCGTGCGGCAAGACGCGGTGGAAGCAGCCTGGGCGATTGTCGAACCGATTCTGGGTGACATCGTTCCGGTGCAGCCGTACCAGCCCGGAACCTGGGGACCGGTCGAAGCAAATCATCTCGCGGCTGCAATTGGCGGGTGGCACAATCCGCCGGGCAAGGCGACGGACAGCTAAATCCACTTCGGAAACCTTGCGCGATGGTAGTGCGAGTGGCGCGTGCAGTATCACGCAGGATTTTTCGCGGCGTGCGATTTTCCCCAGGCAAACGCAAACACTCCGAGGGCGAGCAATAACGCGGTAAGCCCCACAATTTTCACCACGGCCAATACTTTGTGCGGCTCGTCGTCGGCCGGAATTACCGAGAACGCGATGGTGACCAGCGTCGTCGTGAATCCCAGCACGCCCAGCACGAGCGCCGCAGGGCGGCCGCCGGGAATGCGCATCACTTCAGGGCCGGCCTTCTCCCGTTGCAAACGAACCAGCGACGCAAACACAAAAAGATACGGAATGAAATAAGTGATGATGCCCATGCTCACCAGAACTTCGTAAGCGCCGTACACGCTGGTTCCCGCCTGCCCCAGCACAATAAAAATCACCCCGCAAAGAGCTTGAAGCAGCAGTGCCACGTGCGGCGTGCCCCATTTCGGATGCACACGCGCGAATGCAGACGGCAAATAACGATCGAGTCCCGCCACAAACGGCAACCGCGCCGAAACTGCGAGCCACGCGCCGAGCGCACCCAGATTGCTGACGGTGATCAGCAGCGCGGCGAGCGGACCGATGCCGGAAAAGCCGACGCGCTCCGCCGATTGCGAAATCGCCTGCATAATGCCTTGCAACCCGCTCACCTGGCTGGCCGGCAAGGCGATCAGCACGGCAACGGTGCCGAGAATGTAGCCGCTCGTGACGAACGCGCCGCCGGCCAGCAGTCCGCGAGGAAGATTTCTGCGCGCGTCTTTCACTTCGTCGCCCAGAAAGGATGCGGATTCCGAGCCGCCCAGCGCGAACACAATCGTCGCCAGGAACAGCACGTCGCGGAAGTGCATGTGCGGAGTCATACTGGCGGCGGTGAATTTTGTAGCAGAACCGAAGCGGTGCCAGGCGGTGGCGGCGATGGCAAAAAGGATCGCGATCGGCAGCCAGGTCCCGATGGCGCCCAGGTTGTGCAGCCACTTGCCGACCGAAAGTCCAATGACGTTCAGGAAAGTGCCGAGCGCCAGGCCCAGCAGCGCGAAGAGCAGGAAATATGACTTGTTGCTCGAAAGCGTTTGCCAGCTCGCTGGTCCTATATAGAGCGCGTTGCCGGCCGCAAAATAGAGGACGGCCGGATAGTAAGGAAGATTGCTCGCCCAGTAAGTCCAGCCGGTCATGAATCCGGGAAATTCGCCGAATGCGCGCTTGGTCCAGACATACATGCCGCCTTCCTGCGGATAACGCGAGGAAAGCTCCATCACGGAAAGCGCGAGCGGAAGATAAAACGCACACCAGGCGATCAGCCAGATGAGGATGGCGCTGGCTCCGACGGTGGCGGCGGTAGCGATCCAGCGCAAACTGATGCCGGTGACGATGTAGAACAGCACCAGATCCCGAAAGCCCATGGCGCGATGCGGGCGATTTGTGCCGGGGCCGGGTGTTTCACTCATGGGCGGAAATCTCCGCGTGGGCGCAGCATGAGGCGGACATCATGCGCCGAGATTGCGCCGAAAAGCGAGCGCGATTCCTCGGGCGACGGCCAGCGCTGCCTGCGTGGAAGCGTCCTGCTGCGATTTTCTACGATCCCGCTTTGGCCTTCTGGTCGTGGCCGTAATATTCGTACGCCGACATCGGTTTCTCGCCGCCTTTTTTCCAGACACGATCGTCGGCGGGAAGTTTTCCCAGCGCGCGCGCCATTTGACGGATGTGCGTGGCCACCGCGCCGCAGCATGCACCGATGTAGTTGACGCCGAGCTCACGCGCTTTCACGGCGTATTCGGCCATCTCGTGGCGCGTGAGCTGATATGGCTCCAGCTGATCTGGAAACGCAGGAAGGCTGGTGAAATCGCGATGCGTGTGCGTGGTGCGATAGGCAACGGGCTGGCACCCGATGTAGCCCGGCACGGCTTTGCGCATTTCGGCCATCAGCGGCAGCGTGTGCTCGGGACTGCGCAGGCAATTGATACCGACGACGTCCGCGCCGGCATCGCTGAGCGCGCGGGCCACTTCCGCGGCTGACTTCCCGTCCGTGGTGATGTCCTCATTTTCAAAGCAGACAGTGACCATCACAGGCAACTTGGTTTTCTTCGCTTGCTCGACCGCCAGCAACGCTTCGCCGAGAAATGAAAATGTTTCGCCGATGATGAAGTCCACTCCTTCGGCGACTTGCACATCGAGCTGCTCGTCGAAAGTCTTGCGCACGCGGTCGGCGGCGGCTTTGTCGTTCGGCTGGTACATCCATGTGAGGCTCAGATTTCCGGCGACGAGGCAGCGGTCACCAGCGGCCTGCTTGGCGATGCGCACGGCCGCGCGATTCAGTTCTGCCACGCGCTCGCCCATGCCGACGGTTGCGAGTTTGTCGCGGCTGGCGTAAAACGTCAGCGCTTGCAGCACTTCAGCGCCGGCGTCGCGAAATTCACGATGCAGCTCGAGCAGCGATTCGGGATTGTTCACAGCGACTTCGGGCGTGAACGGGCCTGCGCGCACGCGTCCGCGCTTTTCAAGTTCGAGCAGATAACCGCCGTCGCCGAGCACCACGCCTTCGGATAATCTCTCGAGGATTCCTTTTTTGTTGCTGCTAGCCATTGTCGCTCCTTGTAAGCTGCGTCGTTGCGCGGCTCCTATGAAAATCGAAATTCGCTCCGGCTACGGGCTCGATCACGCGTGCGCCATTTTCATTTTGCCGCGCCGGCTGTCGCGCAGCACTTGATGCGCGGCGTTGTATCCCGGAGCGCCGGTGACACCGCCGCCCGGATGCGCGCCCGCCCCACAAAGATAAAGTCCCGCAATCGGCGTGCGATATCGCGCCCAGCCGGCCACCGGGCGCATGAAAAAAAGCTGCTCGAGCGAAAGATCGCCGTGAAAAATATTTCCTTCGGTCAGGCCGTAGGTGCGTTCCAGATCAAGCGGCGTGAGCACCTGTCGCGCGATGATGGAGTCCGGCACGTTGGGCGCATACTCGGCGATTTTTTTCACGACGCGATCGCCGAGAAGCTCGCGCTTTTCGTCCCAAGTGCCCTGGCGCAGCTTGTAAGGGACGTATTGAATGAAGGTAGTCATCACGTGCTTGCCCGGGGGCGCGAGCGTGGAATCCACATTCGACGCAACGACGCAATCCACCCACAACTCTTGCGGAATTTCGCCGAACTTGGCGATGTCGTAGCAACGCTGGGCGAATTCCAGCGACGGCACCAGAGTGAAAAGTGAACGCTGCGGCGCCGGCCATTCGCGCGGCATGCCGGTGACGCGCGGTTCCTCGCTGAGCACGAAATTTACCTTGGCGCAGGGGCCGTCCATTTTGATGCCGGCCACAGCGCGGCGAAAATCCGCGGCAAGCTCGCGCTCTTCCACCAAACCGAGGAACGTACGTTTGGGATCTGCGTTCGAGAGCACGAAGCGCGCGGAAGTTTCCGTGCCGTCCTCGAGGACGACGCCACGCGCGCGGCCATCGCGCACATCCACTTTCGCGACGGGCGCGGAGGTAAGAATTTCGGCGCCCCGTTTGCGGCAAGCCGATGCGAGCGCTTGGGTGATTGCGCCCATTCCGCCAATGACGTGTCCGTAAAAACCTTGAATCTCTCCGTCGCCGCCGCTCAGCAGGTGGAAGAGCAATCCCAGCGCTGAGCCCGCATCGTACGGCCCACCATGCTTGCCGTAAACGTTGTTCGCCAGAAACATCGTTTTCATTTTTTCGGATTCGTAATGGCGATCCAGAAAATCGCCCAGGCTTCCCGTGAGGAACGAAACCAGTTGCGCCACTTCTTCGCCCTTCATCCCGCGAAATCTTTTTCCCACGCGCAACAGTTCAAACCAGCCCGCCGCTCCGTGCTGCGTCGCATCCGGCGGCGGCTCGAGGAAAAACGGCTGAAGATAACGCGCCAGTCTTTTCAGCTGGTCGTCCACGCGCACGAAAGTGTCCGCATCGCGCGGCGAAAGCTTGCGGAATTCAGCGATGGCTTGAGCACGGTCGGCCCACCACGGCACCGCTGGTCCATCCGCAAACGGCACCAGCAAGCCCGGATCGCACGGCACCATTTTCAATCCATGCGCGCCCAGATCGAGATCGCGAATAATTGTCGGCCGCAACATGCTCGCGATATAAGACGTGGTGGAGGCGCGGCAGCCCGGCGCGATTTCCTCGGTGACGCAGGAGCCGCCCACAATTTCGCGGCGCTCCAGGACGAGCGTAGAAAATCCGGCGCGCGAAAGGTACGCCGCGGCCGTCAGGCCGTTGTGGCCCGCGCCGATGACGATCGCATCATAAGACTTGCGCCGCGGAGGCATCTGGGATTAGTATGACCGCCAGTCACGATAGTGTGGACGTGAATTAGATAGCATAACTGGAGAAATAAACCAATGACTGCGTCAAGCCATGACCTGCGGTCACACCCGCGCGTGAAGGGTCCACGCAGCGTGCTCAATCCAGACCTGCGCACGCCGACTCCGGGACCGCGTCTGGAGGCCAAGCGTGCGCGCATTGTGGATGCTGCATTGCGCCATTTTGCGGAGCACGGTTACCACGCCGCGCGCATCGAGGATCTTTCCGCGCAACTGGGAGTCGCGAAAGGTTCGATTTTTCAATATTTCGGAAGCAAGGGCGGATTGTTTCTGGAAGCTTACAAGAAAGCCGTGCGTTCTTTCCCGGCGTATCTGGATTGCCCCTCGCAGATTCGCGAAAAGGGGTTTTTCGAAATCCTGCGCTACTGGCTGCTGCGCACCGAACGGCTGGTGCGCGAAGATTGGATTCCTTATCGCGTGGCGCTGCTGGGAAATTACGGTGTGGACCTGGCGCTGAAGCGCGAGATCAATCGCTTTTTGCTGGCGGAAGATCCCTACGGCAGCACGGCGTTCGTGCGCTTGGGAATTGCGCGCGGCGAAGTGCGCTCGGACATTGACGCGCCGCTGATTGTTTCGATTCTCGACTGGACCATGGAACGGTTTCAGGATGCGCTGCTGACCGAAGAACTCGATCCCGGTCTTTTTCCGCATCCTGCCGATCCAGCAAAGAATCAGGCGCGCATTAGCCAGTTTCTGCTGGTGCTGCGCGGCGCGATCGGGATCTGAACGCAGGCCGCGCGATGATCTGCACAAGAGGGCACGACTTTTCGAGGAGAGAATTGCATGGAACCAACACTGAAGGAAATTCTCGCTTCCTATAACGCCGCCGCCGTGCTCCAGGATGCGTACACGATCCCCGCGCCGTGGTACACCGACGCGCGAATTGCGCAACTGGAGCTGCACAATGTGTTTTCGCGCACCTGGCAAACGGTGGGACGCACCTCGCAGGTGGAAAAACCGGGCCAGTACGTGACCGCGACCGTCGCGGGCGAGCCGATTGTCGCCGTGCGCGGCAGCGATGGGAAATTGCGCGCTTTCTACAACGTCTGCCGGCATCACGCCATGACCGTGATGAACGAACCGTGCGGTCATGCGCAACACATGCGCTGCCCGTATCACGGCTGGACGTATAACCTCGAGGGCGAGCTGCGCGGCATGACGGAGTTTGAAGGAGTCTGCAATTTCGATCGCGCGCAGAATGGATTGGTGCCCGTTCGCGTGGAGGCCTGGGAGAACTTTATTTTCGTCAACCTAGATCCGCACGCCGCGCCGCTGCATGATTTTCTGGGTGCGCTGGTGGGACTGGCGCAGCCCCTGAATTTCGGCGGGCTGAAATTCGTCGAGCGCCGCAGCTACATACAGCAGTGCAACTGGAAAGTGTACGTGGATAATTTTCTGGATGGCGGCTATCACGTGCCGCACATGCACAAGGGGCTCAACAGCGTCCTGGATTACACCAACTACACGATTGAAAACGTGGACCGCTGCTGCGTGCAGTCCAGCCCGGTGGCCGTCGATAAAAGCTCGGAAGCCAGCGCCGCGGCAACGCGCAAAGGCGACCGCGCATATTATTTCTGGCAGTATCCGAATTTCATGCTCAATTGGTATGAGGGATATCTCGACACCAACCTGGTGATTCCGCTGGGCATAGATCGCTGCGAAGTGATTTTTGATTTTTATTTTGGCGACACCAGCGAGGCGCAGATGCCCTATATCCGCGAGAGCATGGGCGTCAGCGAGCGCGTGCAACAGGAAGACATCGTTATTTGCGACGGCGTGCAGCGCGGCCTGAGTTCGCGCGCGTATCAGGCGGGGCGGCTATCGGTGCGGCGCGAGGCGGGCGAACATTTGTTTCATCGCTTACTGGCTGCGGATTTGAATGATACGCGAGCGGCGGCCGCGCGCTAGGCAAGAAAGCAAACCAGAACTCCAGATAGCGTCCGAATCCACAGCCTTAGTCGAAAATCACAGTCTTGTTCCCGTAGAGCAGGATGCGGTTTTCGATGTGCCAGCGCACCGCGCGCGAGAGCACAATTTTTTCCAGGTCGCGGCCCTTCTGAATTAGATCCTCAGTGGTATCACGGTGCGAAATGCGCACGACGTCCTGCTCGATGATCGGCCCATCGTCGAGAACTTCGGTAACGTAGTGGCTGGTCGCCCCGATCAGCTTCACGCCGCGATCGAAAGCTTGCTGGTGCGGCTTGCCTCCCACGAAGGCGGGAAGAAACGAGTGATGAATATTAATGATGTGGTGCGGCGGGTACTGGCGGATGAAGTCCGACGACAGCACTTGCATGTAACGCGCCAGGACAATCAGGTCAATCCCGTACGGACGCAGCAGTTCGAGCTGTTGGCATTCCGCTTGCGCTTTATTTTCCTTCGTCACGGGAATCACATGCAGCGCAACGCCATAGAAATTGGCCCAGCGCTGCACGTCCGCGTGGTTACTGATGATCAGCGGAATTTCGCAGGCCAGTTCCCCACTGCGCTGACGATAAAGCAAATCCACCAGGCAATGATCGTAACGCGAAACGAAAATCGCGATTTTCGGACGGTAGTTGGAAAGCGCCACGCGCCACTGCATCCCAAAGCGGTCGGCGATGGGCTGAAAATGTTTTGCGAACTCGCGCATGTCCAGCGCGAAGCCCGCCAGATCCCATTCGACGCGCATCAGGAAGAGATTGCGTTCCGCGTCCTGATGCTCGTCTGCGTGAAGAGTGTTGCCGTTCCCGCGATAAATAAAATCGTGGATCGCGGCGTTCAGGCCTTTTTGGTCAGGGCAGCTGACGAGCAGAATGGCGGTATTCTTCACCGAGCGCTCCGGCCGATGCGTGCGCTATTGATAGTCACGCGGAATTGTTTCCTCCCAGGTTTTGTCACGCAGCGGCTTTCCATTTTCGGTCAGATGGCGCTCGAAATGATAATAGAAATTCTGCGCGTCGCTGCGCAGATTGAGCATGACGCTCCAGACCAGCGTGCGGCCCGGTAGTTCGATGGTGGTCGAGCCTTCGCCGTGCACCTCGCTCACCGCGGGCTTGGCGTCCGCCACAACGTAGCTCATCTGCTCGTGGTCCTTCAATTTGCCCCAGGGATAGGCGCTGGAATCGTTGCCGCTCCATGCGACGCGTGTGGAACCAGCCAGCACATCGCGCTTAACAGTCCAATCCTGCGGCGGCCAGGTGTCGCCTTCGGTGGTCACGCCGGCGAGCGGCGTTTCATTTTCGGGCGGGTCGAAATGAGGACGTGCTGGCGGCTCCAGCGGAACGACCGGAAGTTCCAAACGCGAAGTTTTGGGGCCGCCGAGCCAAACAGATGTCGTCATCGGATACGGCGTGGGCCAAATCATCGGCCACAGCGCATTCGAAATCGCCAGGCGAACCCGATGGCCCGCAGGAAAAACCCAACTGGTGACGTGCAGCTCGATGGGGAGCTCATATTTACGATTGAGTTCCAGATCGCTGGGATTCGCCGCGGAATCGCGTTGCGCGCCGCTCTGTCCCGCGCCGGTGATGAGCGTGACTGTGCCATCGGGCGCGACATCGGAGAGGCGCAGGAACCAATCGGCCAGCGGCGCGCTCGAAGAAACTTGCAACACAGCTTTGGGCCAGCCGAGGATTGCGGTTTCTCGCGCGAGCGGCGCGGAATCGTAAACCAGGCTGTAGGCATCTATCGGCCGTTGGTCCGCAGTCAGATCGCCCCACCAAAAGCCCGCTTCGCTGCCGATTGACGGAACATACTGCAACGGGTGGCCGAGGGCCGAGGGAGCGGGCGGAGGCGCATCGCCCAACGAATAATTCGGCTCGAGGAAAAGCGTTTGCCTGTGCGCGTTGGCGGGTGGCCAGGTCGTTTCCGCGCGCCAGTCTCCTGGAATTCTCGCGATGTTGGGATCGGGCGGATACCAGTGCCGCATGTAAACTTCGAAGCGCGGCTCGTTCATAATTCCGTTTTGAATTCCCTTCAGCCAGTAATCCCACCAGCGCACGGCTTCCACGCGCCATTCGATCGAGGGACCGGGCTCGGCTTCGTGCGGGAAAGTGTGGTTCCAGGGGCCCATCAGCGCTTTGATCGGCGCTTTCGAATGTTCGAAGAAGCGCGGGATGCTGTCGCGATAACCGTCGAGAAATCCGCCGATCATAAAGGATGGAACTTTGTACTCATCGTAATGATTCGGCGCGACCGAGGCGCGGCGCCAGAATTCGCTATCACGCTGATGCTGCAGGTAGAGAAAAGCCCAAGGCTTGGCGTCAAATCGCGCCGCGAGAGACTTCTCGTCGGTGGGAAAATCGGGCGCGCGCGTGAGGCCGAGCTGCAGGTCCATACCCAGCTCGAATTCGTCCAGATGCATTAGGCTGTCAATGTAGTGGATGTCGTCGTGGAACAATTCCTCGGTGGCACACATGGCAATGATGGCTTTCAGCGCCGGGGGATGCCGCCGTGCGATCTGAATGGAATTGAATCCGCCCCAAGAAATTCCCGTCATGCCGACGTTGCCGTTCGACCACGGCTGCTTCGCGAGCCAAGCGATTACTTCCATGCCGTCCTGCTGCTCTTGATCGGAGTATTCACGGTCTGGCGGCACGCCTTCGCTCGCGCCGGTGCCGCGAATATCAACGCGCGCAGTTACGTAGCCGCGGCGCACGAAATAAGAATGCAGATCCCAATCGCGCGCGAGCGTCCAATCGTCTTTGCGGTAAGGCAAGTATTCGAGAATCGCCGGAAATTTCTCGCCGGAACGCGCGGCCGGAAGCGGAGCATCCGGCATATAAAGGTTAACGGCAAGCCGCACGCCATCCTTCATGGGGATCCACGCCTGGACCGTTTTCACGGCGGAGTACTGCGGCGGGTAGGCAGACAAGTCGGTCGCGATAGGGGTGGATGGCGGTTCGGGCGGATCGGATGTGGTAACTTCCACATCTCCGTAGAACTCGGCGACCATAGTAAAATCGATCATCACCCGTAGCGCTGGCCGGATTTCGATTCGTTGCGAAGTAATTGTAAGAAAGCCGATCGCCTGAGCTTGCACGACGTATGTCCCAGGCGCGAGTCTGATTGTATATTTGCCCTCACGATCGGTCTCCGCTGTAGCCGAGTCATCAGCACCAGAGAATTGTAAAGTTGCCGCTTTGATTCCGCTTCCCTTCTCGTCGTGGACGACACCGACGACGGATACGGTTTTGTCCCAGGCTTGGGATTGAGCCGCCACGATTGCTTCGCCCGTAGTGACAAATGCAAAGCACGCGAAGCTCGACGCAATTGCCAGGCTCCCTATCACGAAGAAAGATCTTGGCGCTCTCTTCACGTTGCGCGCTCCTGTTCAGGCGCAAGGCTACCACACGTGCCGAACACATTTAGCGGCGAGGCCGCGCGCGCGGGAAAAAACCAGCGCCGTTATTTGACTCTGAGTCGAACGAAGAATTTCCGCTGACGCGCTCAGGGTTTGACGACGGATTCAAGCAGCTTAGTCCAGTGGGAGAGGTGTTCCAGCGATGGGCCGTGAGTGTGATCGAGCTCAAGGGGCGTGATTGAGATGGCGCCATCGCGGATGGCAGCGAGATCGGTGTCGGGCTCAATGTCTTCGATGCGCTGCTGTTCGTGCAGCCAGAAGTATTTGCGGCCGCGCGGGTCGGTGCCGGGCTGCAGCAGGTTGCGAGTGATCTTCGAGGATTGGCGCGTGAAACGCACCGAGCCGTTCCAGGCTTGCGGCACGTTCACGTTCAGCAAGATTCCCGGCGGCAGGCCTTCGGTCAACATCAGCGGGACCAAAATACGCGCGAACTGCGCAGCGGGTTTGAAGTCGAACTCCTTGCCGCGATACGCGACGGAAATCGCGATCGATGGCACCCGGTTGATCGCCCCTTCCATGGCCGCGCCCACGGTTCCGGAATAATAGATGTTCTCGCCCATGTTTCCGCCGCGGTTGATGCCGGAGACGAGCAGGTCAGGCTTCTCTTTCAGGATGGCGTTAAAGGCCAGAATCACCGCGTCCGCGGGCGTGCCTTCGATGGAATATTCGTTGGGCGCGAGCTGATCCATGTAAATCGGCTGGCGCAGTGTGAGCGACTGCGCGGCGGCGCTGCGCTCGCGCGAAGGCGCAACCACGGTGAGCGTGGCTTCCTGTTTCAGCGCGTCAACCAGCGCGCGCAGGCCGGGGGCGTGGATGCCGTCATCGTTAGTGATCAGAATATGTGGCATGAGAAGTCGCGACGGATGTGGCGCCTTTCGAAAAATTCATCACGGCTGGACAGCAGAGAGGAAGATGGTCGGGACGACTGGATTTGAACCAGCGACCTCACGCACCCCAAGCGTGCGCGCTACCAGGCTGCGCTACGTCCCGACCGCTTGCACCGTGTGTAGCGTATCACTCGCGTTCGAGAAGGGTCAAGACGGCGAGGAGTTCTTCGTGCAAGTCGAGGAGAAATTTGCGCTGCTGGCGCGTGGGAGCCTCGCGGCGCGATGCCGCAGGGTGAGAGTGAGTGTGCGCGGCGGAGCGTTCGGCGGCGCCATTTCCAGCAGCGGCGGCGCTGCTGCTGCCGCTCAGGTGTTCCCCTTGTTCCTGGCCCCGTTCTTCAAAATGTTTGCGCGCGCCGGCGATTGTAAAACCTTCTTCGTAGAGCAGGCGCTTGATCTCGAAAACGGTTTCGATGTCTTCGCGGCGGTAGAGACGATGCCCGCTGGGACTCTTTACCGGCTGCAGCATGGGAAATTCAGTTTCCCAATAGCGCAGGACGAAGGCCTTGGTAGCCGTCAAGCGGCTGACCTCGCCAATGCGGAATAGACTTTTCTCTTCCCTGTCGTCCATAGGCGCAGCGTCCGGTGCTGGAGCAGTGCTAGCCATCTCAATTTGTATCGTAGGCCGATTTCCCGCCGTGTCAACCCCTGCAATTTGATCAGACCTCATGATTTGCGCGGGTCCTTGCGTTCGCGGTGGCGCGAGCCGCGTTTTTTCAGACGTTGCGTGAAACGTATGGGCGTGCCGAGGAAGCCGAATTCCTTGCGCAACTCGTTTTCCAGGAATCGTTGATAGCTGAAGTGCAGCGGCTTGAGCTGATTGGTGAACAGCACAAAAGTGGGCGGCGCGGTGCTGGCCTGCGTGATGTAGAAAATCTTCACTTCGCGGCTGGCGGGCGAAGTGCCGCGCGTCAGATCCACTTTCGCGACCCAGCGATTCAGCTCGCCGGTGGAAATGCGTTGGTTGCGAGCTGCGACAACCTTGTCAATCAAGTTATAGAGCCGGTCTATATTTTCTCCCGTCTTTGCCGAAAGAAATACCACCGGCGCGTAAGAAAGAAATTTCAGGCGCGCACGAACCAGCGGCTCGTAATCCTGTACCAGCTTGTTGGCATTGAAAGCCACGAATTTCCCGCCGCGCTTTTTCTTCTGCGACGACAAATCCTGCGCTGCTTCCAGCGCTAAGTCCCACTTGTTCATCACGATGATCACGGAGCGGCCGGACTGTTCGGCGTAGCTGGCGATGGTGGCGTCGTGCGAAGTGATGCCTTGAGCGGAATCAGCGACGAGTAAAGCGATATCGGCGCGTTCCAGATGTTGGCGGGCCATGATGACGCTTAATTTTTCGGCGATCAGCTTGGTTTTGCCTTTGCGGCGAATTCCGGCGGTATCCAGGAAGCGATAGGCCTTGCCGTTGCGCTCGACCACGGTATCCACGGCATCGCGCGTGGTACCGGGCTCCGCGGAAACGATGGAGCGTTCCGCGCCGACCAGTTGATTGAGCAGCGTGGATTTTCCTACGTTGGGCCGGCCGATGATGGCGATGTTGACGTGGGGCGCTTCCCGCTCCGGCTCGCCCTTGGGAATTTCCTCGGTCACGGCGTCCAGCAGCACGTCCACGCCGAAACCGTGTTCGGCGGAAATGGGGAAAACTTCGTCGCCAAGTTCGTAAAACGGTGCGGAAAAGTCCACGGCTTGCTGCGGCGTGTCCACTTTATTGACGGCGAGTATGGGCGGCTTGCCGGCGCGGCGCAGCAGTTGCGCCAGTTCCTGATCGAGCGGCGTGGGGCCGACGCGGCCGTCAACAATTTGGATCACGCGCGCCGCATTCTTAATTGCGACGCTGGCCTGCCGCAGGATTTCGCCGGGGATGCCGGCTTTGTCTTCGGGCACGATGCCGCCGGTGTCCACCACCTCGAAGCTGCGCCCTTCCCAGTTCGCGGTGCCGTAGATACGGTCGCGGGTGATGCCGGGCTCATTGGTGACGATCGAGCGCCGCGTGCCGGTGAGGCGATTGAATAGCGTGGACTTGCCCACATTGGGGCGGCCGACGATTACGATCGATGGAAGTTTGCCACTCATTTGAAAGGTGTGCCGCTCGGCAGGCTAGCTACTCTATCATCTCTCACGCATTCCATGTGCACGTTCAGGCGCGCCCTACTGCCCTTTGCATCGCCAATTTTGAATCGGCTGCGAATTTTTTCTGCAAGGCCCGGGTGTAGGGGAGGGCCATGCGGGCCAAAAAACGCGGCCGAGAGAAGGCGTAGAGGTCGTACCAGACGCTCCCATCGCCAGGATGAAATTCCACGCTGAAGCGTTCCTCGCCCATTTCTGCGTGGTCGGGCAAAGTGCCGTAGGCAAACCCGTACCTTTCCAGCGCGCCGCGCTCTTCTTCGACCGTGTAAACGATTCGCGCGGCATGCAGCGACCAGAAGCCTATATGAGAGACGACGATGGCAACTGTCGCGCCTTCTTCGATCGGAGCGTCCGGCCAGAATAACTCGAGCCACGCAATATCGAACATCTTCCACTGCTTGATCGCGTCCTTGGCTCGCTCAAACGCGCTGCGGCCTTCGCCTAATTGAATTCGATTGTGGTCCACGACGTAGCCAGGTGGGGCCGCGGTTCGTGACGCGCCCATGTGTTCGTAGGAACACTGCCGAGATTTCTGCGCGGCGAGGAATTCGCGAATGCTTTCTGGATCGGGCTTCTTGAGAAAGAACATCGGCCGTCCGTTCCCCAAAGCGCATCGTTCGCGGGCCCCTCCACGATATGCGATAAATTCGCTGATTGCCATCAAGCCGGTTCCGGCAGCGCGCTGCCCCACTTGCGTGTAATATCTTAAGGTTCAGTGCGCACAGCCACTCCTGGCTGCGCCACCTCGTCCAATGCCGAAAAAAACTGCTGCGGCGACAAAATCCGAGGAAGTGACGATCGAGGGGATCTTTGGGCCGGGCGGACTGCTGGAGAGCCGGCACCCCGGATACGAATTTCGTTCCTCGCAGCTGGCGATGGCGGAAATTGTGGATGAGGCTTTTCAAAAGCACCAGCACGCGATCATCGAGGCGGGCACCGGTACGGGCAAAACCCTCGCCTACCTGATTCCTGCGATTCGCAGCGGGCGGCGCGTGGTCATTTCAACAGCGACGAAATCCTTGCAGGAACAATTGTTCGATAAGGATGTGCCGTTCCTGCAGAAACATTTTGCGCCGAACCTGAAGGCGGCGCTGATGAAAGGCCGCAACAATTTTTTGTGTCGGCAAAAGGTGCACCAGTTCGAAGGGCCAGCGCTGCTGAAGGGCATTGACGAAGTGGATTGGTTCGCGCAGATCCGCGACTGGGAGAAGTTGACCGAGACCGGTGACCGGTCGGAGCTGACCTTTCTGCCGGACGATGCGGAATTGTGGCATCGCATTGACGCGCGCAGCGATCTTTGCACCGGGCAAAAGTGCCCGGAATTCGCGCGCTGCTTCCTGACGGCGATGAAACAGCGCGCGCAGGAAGCGGACCTGATCATCGTGAACCACCATCTATTTTTCGCGGACCTGGCCATTCGGCAGGATGATTTCGGCTCAATCCTGCCGGAATATTCGGCGGTGGTGTTCGATGAGGCGCACGAAATCGAAGACGTGGCCAGCGATTATTTCGGGCGCCGGGTATCGAGCTACCAGTTCGAAGAAATGGTGCGCGATACGGAAGCGATGCTGCGGCTTTTAAAAATCGAAGCGGCGCCGCTGCGCAAGCATCTGTTGCGTGTGCGCGAACGGGCGCGGGCATTTTTCGAGCATTTTCCGGAACGCGAAGGGCGCTACCCGTTCGGCACGGCGGAACGCAAATCGTTCCTGGAAAAGAATCACGAAGCGTTCGAAGATTTGTCCGCGGCGGTGAAACGCATCGAGACAGAACTTTCCGTGCTGAATCCCAAGCCCGAGGAGGTAGTGACGCTGGCACGTCGCGGCGCTGACTTGCGGCGCGAATTCGAGTTCCTGCTGGAAAGCGAAGAAAAATCCTACGTTTATTGGTACGAGCGGCGCGGCAAAGGCATCGTGCTGACGGCCACGCCGATTGACGTGAGCGAAATCCTGCGCGAAAAACTCTTCGACCAATTCGATACGGTAGTGCTGACTTCCGCGACGCTGGCAGTGGGCGGGCGCTTCGATTTTCTGAAGCAGCGGCTGGGTGTGCAGCCCGCGAAGGAAAAAGTGCTGCCTCCAGAATTCGATTTCCACGACCAAGCGCTGCTCTATATTCCCAAGGACATGCCGGACGTGCGCCACGAATCGTTTTCCCGGCGCGCGGCGCTGGAGATTACCAAGCTGCTAGAAATTTCCAAGGGCCGCGCTTTTTGCCTTTTCACCAGCTACGCGCAGATGCGCGGCGTGTATGAACTTGCATCGGGGCGCATACCGTTCCCGATGCTGTTGCAGGGCACCGCGCCGAAATCAATTCTGCTGGAGCGCTTCCGCTCGACGCCGCACGCCGTGCTGTTTGCGACCGCAAGTTTTTGGCAGGGAGTGGATGTTCCCGGCACGCAGCTTTCCTGCGTGATCATCGATAAGCTGCCCTTCGCCGTGCCCAGCGATCCAATCGTTGCAGCGCGCGTGCGAGCTCTGCAGGAAGATGGACGCAATCCGTTCGCGGAATATCAGGTGCCGGAGGCGGTGCTGGCTTTGAAGCAAGGATTCGGCAGGCTGATCCGCTCGAAGACGGACCGCGGGATTCTGGCCATCCTGGATAACCGCATCTCGCGAATGCAGTATGGTAGAATTTTTCTCGAATCCCTGCCTGATTACACAACCACGCAGGATATCGCGGAAGTCGCGCGGTTCATGGAAAACCATCCGGACTAAGGAAGGCCGATGTACGAAGTGAGCGTGGACGAGACCTTTGCCGCGGCGCACAATCTGCGGAACTACAAGGGAAAATGCGAGGATTTGCACGGGCACAATTACAAAGTGCGCGTGACGCTGGCCGGCGCGGAACTGGATGCGACGGGGCTGCTCTACGATTTCGTGCATTTGAAGCAGGTAATCCAAGGCGTGATTCGTTCGCTGGATCATAAATATTTGAACGAACTGAAGCCGTTTGACGTGCTGAATCCCTCCGCGGAAAATATCGCGCGGCATATTTACGAGCAAACCGCGCAGCAGATGCACGCGACGGCCAACGGCGCAGCGGTTTCGAGCATCACGGTGTGGGAATCGGATCTGACGGCAGCGACGTATCGTCCGTAAAAGCATGACGGGTACGGCGTTGACCGTAAGCGCCCGGCAAGAAACGCAGCCATATGAATCGAGCATTTTTGATCATTGCGATTCCCGCATTCCTGGTTTCCATTTTCTGGCTGACGCTGGGATGGGGCTGGCAGACGGCACTCATCGGCGGCTGTCTGGAAATCGCGATCGGTGTGGGAGTCACAGTTTACGCCGTGCGGCGGCCGAGCGCGCCGCACGATCCCGGGCCGAGTGGTCCGCAGGCCGGCCGCTGATATTCCCGGAATTGCCATGGCCGGCGCAGAAAAATCTTAAAATCCGCGAACGGAATATGCGATAGTGGCCCGTTGCGCCCGGACATTTTTTCCGGCGCAACGGTCTGCCCCTCGCGCGGGAGCAGAGATTGAGAAATAATAAGCTGCGGCAATTCACTGGCGGAGGAGCTACGCACATGCGAAAAGCAATTTCCATCCTGGGAGCCTGGGTGCTGGTGGTGATGTTGGCCGCAACGGCGCTGGCGCAGGGCACAGGACGACTCAACGGCGAAGTTTTGGACCAGAATGGAAAGCCGTATGCGGACCAGACGGTGACGATCAAACTTCCTGACACGGGCCAGACCTTTACCGTAAAGACGGACAAGAACGGAAAATTCGTGCAGCTGGGAATGCGCAGCGGAATCTACGTGATCACTCTGGTCAGCCTGAATTATTCCGAAAAATTTCAGATCACCGACGGACAAGAAAATAATTACAAGCTGGACTTGAAGCAAGTGGCGGCGGCAACCGCGGCGGCGCATCCGGAAGAAACCAAGAAGAAAGAAGAAACCGAAGATAAATTCAAAATGATGAAGCAGCACTTCGACGCCGGAGTGGCGGCGCTGGGCGCAGGCAACGATCTGCGCGCGCAAATCAAGGCGGCGCCAGCGGACCAGAGAGCGTCACTGCAAGCGCAGCGCACCACCGATTGCACGACCGCAGCCACCGAATTTTCGCAAGCCGTGCAAAACCTGGGAGAAAAAGAGGTCAACAACCGCGCGATGATTCTGGGCAACCTGGGCTCCGCAAACGAATGCGCCGGAAAATATCAGGATGCAGCCGACGCGTTTCAGAAGGCCATTGATACGAAACCGGTCGCCGGCTATTACGTCGGGCTAGCCACGAACCTGGCGAACGTCGGTGCGTCGTCCACGGATCCCAAAGATGCCCAAGCCAAATTCGACAGCGCCAGCGCCGCCTGCGACAAGGTGACAGCGATCGATCCTGCCTCTGCCGCCACCTGCTGGAAGAATCTGGGAATTGTGCTCAGCAACAAAGGCCGCATGAAGGAAGCAGTCGCCCCCCTGCAAAAAGCCTCCCAAGCCGACCCCAAGGACCAGGTTACCTGGTACATGCTGGGAAGCGCGCTGACCGCGACGATTGACACCAAGCAGGAAGGCGACAAAATGACCTACATCATTCCGCCGGGAACTGCCGAAGCCTACCAGAAATGTATTGATACGGGGGCGGACAACGCCACAGGAAAGCTTTGCAAGGACGCGCTGGACGGTTTGACTGCGATGAGCGGCGGGCAGGACACTTCCCTGGGGAAAAAGAAGAAGAAGTAGACCCTAATTTGGCGGGTAGTTGGCAGCAAGGCGGCTGTCTCTACTCCCAGCCGTTTTCCCATCCGCGGAATTCCCATTTTGGCACGCTTTCTTTTCTCGATTCGGCCCGCGAGGAGTGCTATTCTTTCGTTCATCGCTTCGCGTCGTGCGTCTCTCAGCGCCTCGAGGGAGCGTTGAACAACGCGTCACGGACACCCGCAGGGGAAACCGGTGGAGAAGTGGATTTGAATCAGCCCAGTACAGAACGCCGCCGCAGCGAACGAGTTTCGGAATCTTTGCCGTTAATTGTGCGGGGGATTGACCTGCTCGGCCAACCTTTCGAAGAACGCACCACAACGCTCACCTTCAACCGTCATGGATGCCGCTATACTTCCAAGCACCATCTGCCGCGCAATACTTGGGTGACGCTGCATTTTCCTGCAGGCGTGGCGCAGAGCGCTGCGCACGCAAACGCGGCGCCGGATGCCCACGCGAACTCGAGCGGAAATTCGCGACCGACGTTGCGCGCGCGCGTTGCCTGGGTGCAACGGCCGCATTCGATTCGCGATTTCTTTCAGATTGCGGTGGAGCTGGAAAGCCCGGCGAATATCTGGGGGGCGGACGCAGCGGAATGGAGCAGCGCAGGCGCGGCGGCGGTGCCTGAATCGATTTCATTGCCGACACGATCGATACCACGCTTCAACGAACAGCCGACGACGGAGAATGCGGCGAGGAACTTCGGAAATTTTATGGACCAATTCAACACAGAAGCGGGCACGGAACCTAGCATTGATTCGCAGGAAACTCACACGGCGCCTGAACCCGCCCCGGAGCTTGCGCTTGAAGAGGCGCAACAGAGCGAAGCGGCTGCTCCGGCGGCCGATAATCCACTGCTGCGAGAACTGCGCGCGGAGCTAGATCGTCAAGCCAAGGACGCGGTGCTGGCGGCGGCCGAGCAGGCACGCGAGGAAGTGCTGCAGACCGCGGCGGCAACCGTGCGCGAGCGCGCCAGCAGCGCCGAGGAACTTTTCAAGAAGTGGAAGAGCGAGATTGAAAAGATGCAAGCCGGCGCGCGCGAGGAATTTTTCGCGCAAGTGTCGGCAAAGCAGGATGAAGCGCTGGGCGCGTTGAAATCCGGATTCGACGAAAAATTCGGGCAGGCGCGGGAATTGTTGGACGAGATCGCTCGCCAAGCGGAAACGCTGCGCACCGAAAGCGGCAATGCCCAGGAAGCGACCAGCCAAGTGGCGCGTGTGTTGCTGCAATTGGAAGCAGCCGATGCCGCGCGTTCGAGTCGGTCAACGGAGCTGTCGAAGGAAGAAATCGCGGCGCGGGATAGCGCGGTGGCCCTCTGGCGGCAGCGCTTGGAACTAGAAATGACGGTAGCGCAGGGGCAATGGAATGAGCTGCTGCAGTCCTCGCTCGATAATAATCTGCGTCGCATGGTTGACCTGCTTTCGGAACGTTCGCAGGAAGTGCTGCGCAACGCCGAGCACAAAATGACCGAGCGCCTGGGCGAACTGCGTCAGCCATTCGCGCAAGCAGCTGCCGAGGCGCGCGAAACATTTTCGGGAATTCAGTCCGCGCTGGAGCAGGAAGTGCTGAAGGCGCGCAGCTCGCTGGCGGAAGTAAAGCAAGTGGCCAGTCGCACGGAAGAATTTTCGGCGCAGTTGGAAGCCGCCAGTCACGATACGGTGAACGAGCTGCACCGGCGCCTGGAAAGAATTCTGGACGCGCAGACGGCGGAAATGAATCGCCGCATGGAAAATCTCTCGGCGGATGTTGCGCAGCGGGCGATCCCGGTGCTGGATTCACTGAGCCACCAGTTCCAGGAGCGCGCCGTGGCTGAAGCTGAAGCCAAACTCGCGCCGCATCTACAACGCGTTCCCGCGCTCGTGCATGAACTGGCCGCGCGCGAAGTGCAGCTGGAAGATAGCTTGCGGCTGCACCGCGAACGCCTGCGCCAAGTCTCGGACAATAATCAGCGCGAAGTTTCAACGCAGGCTGCCGCGACCCTTTCGAGTTTGCATACGGACTTTGAAGCCGCGCGCAAGGATGCGCTGGCGAAGTGGTCTGAGGAGTTGGACGCAATCGGAGTGCGTGCGTCGCACGCGGCGGCTGAATCCATCGGGCACACTTCCGAATGGCTGCAGCAGGAAGCGCGGGCGCGCTTGCAGGCGCTCGTAGAACAATCCTTTGTGACCGCCGAGGCGGGCTTCGGCCAAAGAAGCGCGGAAACGGCGCAGAGATTCGAAGCGCAGCTCGCGGCGCAATCCGCGGCGCACTTGGGACAAATCCGGGCGCAAGTGGAAGGCATCGCCGGCGAAGTGACGGGGTACACACGCACGGAACTGGATCGCGCGGCCGAGGCCGCGGCGGCTTCCTTCGGCCAGTTGCTGCACGAAGTGTCCGACCGCGAGACAACATATTTCGCCGCCACTACCGCAACCACGCGGCGCGAGCGGTGCGAAGAATTTGACCACGCCGCGCAAGAGCTTCTGCATCAACTGGACCTGAACGCGTTTTCGTCCGTCGAGCGTTTCCGCGCGCAGATGGCGTCGCAGTGGGAAGCCAGCGTCGGCGAAGGGCGCGCCGCGCTGGGCCAAGAATTTGCGTCAGCGCTCGAGGGTTTTCGCAACGAGCGCAACGAGCACCAGAACCAATGGACCGCGCAACTGGAGCGGGTGAGCGGCGAGGCTGCCGCAAAATTCCAAGATCGCTTGCAGACCACCGCCGATTCCTGGGTCATGGCTTCGGTCCGCCGGCTCAACGAGCACGGGCAAAATGGCATTGAATCGCTGCTGCGCTCGGCCGACCAGGCACTGCGCGATTCCTGCTCTAAAGTTTTCGATGGCCTCGCCCAAATGCTGCGCGAACGTGCCACCAGCGTAGCCGGCGCCGGCAACGTCGCCGGTTACACCCAAGCCGCCAATCGCGACACCCCCGAACCGCCGAACCCCCGCCACGAAGCACTGTAAATCCGGGGGCAAACACCTACGCATTGCTGTTCTCGCCCGGGCGTCCCAATTTCCGTGCGCCGCGGTATATCTCCAGACGCTTTGCAGCCGGAACTTGGCGCTTGACAAGATAGTCGACCAGAGAAATACTATGTCTGTTTACGTACTACTATGTCGCCAATCGACCGACAGGCTGCGAACGACCTCATGCCACTGTCTCCAGCCGTGTTCCACATCCTGCTCTCGCTCGGCGAAGGCGAACGACACGGCTACGCTCTCAAACGCGAAATCTTCCGCCGCACGGACGGAAAGCTCAGACTCGGCCCCGGCATGCTCTACGGGTCGATCAACAAAATGCTGGCGTTAGGACTTATCGAGGAGTCCGACGACCGGCCCGATCCGCACCTCGACGACGAGCGGCGCCGCTACTACCGGATCACCAATTACGGCCGCAAGGTGGCGCAAGCCGAAGCAGCGCGCATGCGCGAACTTGCGCAATTGGCAACGGCAACATTCGGCTCGCCAAAACATGCCTAGCTGGCCTCTCTCGCTGAAGCTGTATCGCTTTCTGCTGAAGCTCTATCCAGCCGGTTTCCGCGATGATTATGCCGGACCGATGGAACGCGAATTTCGCGACCAGCTTGCAGAATCGAGCGGTGTCTTCGCACTTGCAAGACTTTGGCTGGGTCTACTGACTGATTGGGCGGTATCCATCCCGCTGCAGTTTTCGCGTGAGCTATCGCAGGATGCGCGGCACACGCTGCGCCTTTGGGCGAAGCGCCCGGGGCAGACGGTGTTTGCAGCCCTGGCGCTGGCCATCGGCATTGGCGCGAACACGGGCGTTTTCAGCGTGGTGAATGCGCTGCTGTTGCGCTCCTTACCCTTCCACGATCCCAGCCGTCTGGTCTCGCTCGGAACATTTTTTCCGCCGCACGGCAGCGCAAAAGAATTTCACGAATGGCGGCTGCAGCAAGGCACCTATCTCACCGACGCAGCACTCATCGAGCAATTCGACGTCAATCTGGGCGCAGCGCAGAGACCGGAGCGAGCGCATCTTTCCTACACGTCCTGGAATTTCTTCGCGGTCCTTGGGGCACAGCCGGCGCTGGGACGATGGTTCCGCGACGGTGAGGATACGCGGGGGAAAAATGCCGTGGCAGTAATCAGCTACGGACTCTGGCAACAGCTTTTTGCAGGCGACCAGCAAGCGGTTGGTTCGACGATTCGCGTCAATGGGATGCCACTGACTGTGGTTGGAGTCGCGCCGGCCGGATTCAATTATCCGAACAAGAGCGACCTCTGGTACGCAGCAAATTATTCCCCGGGAAATAACGGCTGGCAAACGATCGCGCGATTGCAACCCGGCATCACGTGGCCGCAAGCTCGCGCAGTATTCGCGGTGGAAGCGGATCGCCTCTGGCCGCGACGAGACGAACTTGGGAATTCCGAGCATGATCCGAAGATGACTTCGCTGCAAGACGAGCTCGCGGGTCCGGTGAAAAACGCTTCACTCATGTTGATGGCCGGCGTGATTTTGATCCTGCTCATCGCCTGCTCCAACGTGGCGAACCTGTTGATGGCGCGCACCGCGGACCGCGCCACGGAACTTTCCATACGCTCGGCGCTGGGGGCAAGCCGCGCGCGAATCGTGCAGCAGTTACTAACCGAATGCCTGCTGCTTTCTTTGGTTGCCTCCCTCGCCGGGCTGCTCGTCGCGTCTTGGACAACGTCGCTAGCAACAAAGGTTCAGCCGGCGCCACTCTCCACGCAATCTTACTTAATCCTCGACGGGCGCGTGCTGTGTTTCGCGGCCGCGGCGGCCATAGCCAGCTGCGTGTTTTTTGGGGCCTTGCCTTCGCTTTATGCGGGACGCACTCAACCGTTCGGAGCGCGCGTGTCCAGCAGCACCCGCGGCGCACGACTGATTCGCCAAGCATTGGTCGCCGGACAGGTGATGCTGACGATCATCCTGCTGGCGGCGTCGGTTTCGGTGGGCCGCGCATTCGTTAACGTGATGAAAACCGACCGCGGCTTCACTACGCAGGGCCTGGTCACGGTGAGCGTGTCGCTGGAAGGGACAACGCGTGGCGTCGCAGGGCATCAACTTCCCTATTTTGAGGAAGCTCTCGATCGCGTCCGGCGGCTTCCGGGCGTTCGTAGCGCCAGCGAAACAGAATTCCTTCCGCTTGACGCCACGGGATTTGTGGGAGGGCCATTCGGATTCGATGGGCGCGCAGCCAAACAAAATTCCACCCTGATTGCGGTATTGTCCGACTATTTCAAGACGATGGGAGGGCGGATCCTGTACGGACGTGAGTTCACGGATGCGGAAATACTTTCGGACGCACCGCTTGCCGTCGTCAACGAGCGATTCGCGAAAGAATTTGGTTCAGCGGCAGACGCTCTGCAGCACGAGGTCACCATCGGGAAAAGCACGTCGCGGAAAATAATCGGCGTCGTCACAGGAATGGACTACATGACGGGCACGATGGACACCGCGCACTGCAATCAGATATTCATTCCAGCGCACGCACCGGGCGGGTTTGTTTCGACATTCGTGGTGCGTGTGGATGGCCGAGCCGAAGGTTCGCTGCCAGCGATTCGCGATACGATCCGCGCCGTGGATACGCAGGTCCCCGTATTCGGAGTGAAAACGATGGAGCAGCGCATGGCAGACGCCGTCGCGCGTCCGAAATTTTACCGCACCGCGGTTCTGCTCTTCGCCGCGTTCGCGCTGTTCCTGGCCGTGATCGGAATTTACAGCGTCGTTTCCTGTGCCGTCGCGCTGCGCACGCATGAAATGGCTGTGCGCCTGGCGCTCGGTGCCACGCCGGCCGCGCTTCGCGGAACGATGCTCTGGCAGGGCTTGCTTACGGTGGTAGCCGGAGCGATTTTCGGAGTCGCCGGCGCAATGTTCACCGGCCGCTTTCTGGAAAGCCTCGTTGAGGGCGCGAAGTCGGTGGATCTTGCCACTTTAATTTTGTCGTTTCTCCTAATTGCTCTGATCGCGTCGGCAGGTATCTGGGCTGGTACACGGCGCATTGCCCGGCTCGACATCCTGGATCTCCTGCGTATCGAATAGTCTGCAACATCTGACAGCCGTAGTGTTTGTATTCCCCGCACATCGGATGATCCAGTTGGCTCAGACATGGATCAATTTCGCTTACAATCAATAGTAGCGAAGTAACAGTCATGGGCTTTGACGCGATTCAATTTCTCACTCTGGGCTCGGTAGCGGCCTTCGCTGTATGGGTGTGGAGATTTTCATCGATCCTGCGGAAGACCCCCAGAGATATGCGCGCCGCCGCATTACGAGGATCGGCGAGAGCGATGGGGAGCGAATTCTGGGAGCGAGGGAACCCCTACCAGAACGAACTCGCCGATGAGTTCACGATTGACCCAAACTCAATCGTGCACAGCTTGCAGTGGCCGAATACGCACGTCCAGATTTTCTCCTTTCAGGAAGTTCATCACCTCTCCAAAGGCCGGACTTCTTATCTCTACTGGGTGGGCTACCGTTTTGAGGGCCGTTCGTTTCCGAGGTTCGATTTGAAACCGACTCGCACGGTATCCTTTCGGCGTCGCGGATGGTGGAGGAAAGTCTCTTTGCCCGGCCAGATTGAGTTCGAAAGCCGCTTCGCATTGACCGGGGAAAACAGCGCTCTCATCGAACAGTTCTTCACACCTGGCCGCTGCGCAGCAATCTTGGCTCGGGAGTGGCCTCGCGGGATCAGCCTGAAGGCGGGCGGCCATTGGCTCTTGGCCCATCGCGAAACATTCTTCCACGCCACGAGCGAGTCCGATTCGGAAACCAGCGTATCGAAAGAAATACAAGAAGTAGCCTCGCTCGTGACGGGAATGTTGCCCGTGGCCGAAGCGCTAACCGATTCACAACTGGTTGCGCAGTCGCTGCGATACGTTGGCCTTTCGCAGGACAATTCGAAGAGTGGACGACCTTGGTGGGACCGATTGGCGTTTCTGCTCTTGGGCACGGCCATCGCCATCTCAATTCTATTGTCGGTCTTCTTTCTCGGGGCGTGGTGGGAACGGTTTGACCAAGCAATTCTGAAAACAGAAGCGAGGCGGTACCTATTTGCCGCTTTTTTCATTTCAGTGTTATTCGCAATTGGTGAATGGCTGGTTCGTTCTTACCACAGGACCAAAAAGCGAGCAGCAACGCAACTGGAGTCTCACTACTCGGTCTTTCTGAACTGACCTTGAATCGAAACCGTTCTCCGCGATTGACTCATTGATTCTTGCCAATGCGTGGGTCTAATTCTGTACGACGCGGAAGACCATCTGTGTTCCCTTAGCGAGGCGAATATTTTCGCTGGCGGATTTCAGCACGGGAAACTGCGAACCGGTTTCCGTCGTCATCACGGCGATGCTGAGCCCCGCAATGCCGTAAACACCGGAATCCTCCGGTCGAAGCTGGCCCTCAGGAAGTGGTCCTCCGATGTCACCGCCGGCAGTAGCTGCCGTAATCTCGGTGGCCACCATCCCGCGACCGTCTTGGAGTTCGTTTTTATCTTTTAACCGAGGCGCAATCGCCAGTGCCTGTATGACGAAGGAAATTTGCGCCTGTTCGCCGCTCTTCATCAAGACTGATTTGAACGAAATTGCGATCCTGGTCTCCGGTTTGTGTGCCGAGGACGCATCGAGTGCCACGACATGTCCGAACAAGCGAGCGCCTTTCTTTAGAACAACCTTGTGACCTTGACTAACGTCCCGCGTAACGTCAGCCTCGACGCGATCGCCAGGCTTGCAAATTCCTGAATCGATGTCGCTGAGTAATTTCGCGACTACCGTGGTGCCGAGCGGCAGGATCGCCGGTTTCGCTGCGGTGCCTGAGGCAGCGACCGCCTGGCTAGCTACAACCGAATGACTACGAGACATTGCTGCGGGCGCTATCAAAGTAGGTAACGCCACCGCCAACACTAGGGCGATAGGCCACCCAAAATAAGTCATTGCTGCCTCCGTTTTTCGCCGCTATGCGCGCCACACACAGGTGCTCGCCATGCGCTCGCGGTGTTCTGCTTGAGAGAATCGCTAGCGAAATATAACACGGCTGCAAGAGTTCGACCCCCAAGCTCTGTATCGCCTCGTTAACTAATTGGTCAGTGAACATGATACAGGCGAGATCGCCCCCCTTGTGGTCCGGCTCTGAACCACCGCACAAATGCTTGTGGCGATTTCGGGGGAACAACGACGCGATCGGAAGCAATTCGCTGCGCGACTCGACGCTCGCATTGGAAAGCGCCGGACTATTTGAAGGCGTGCTTATTTTCTGCCGACGACTTCCCGCACTGACGTGGCGACGTAATTTACTTGCTCCGCGGTCATGCTGGGGAACAGCGGCAGGCTCAGGACCCGCTCGCAGGCGCGCTCGGCATTCGGAAATGTTCCGGCGGGATAGCCTAGCGAGGAATAGGCGGGCTGCAGGTGGATCGGCTTGGGGTAATGCACGGCGGTGTCGATACCGCGCGCGGCAAGCTGCGCGATCACCGACGTGCGGTTCTTCACGTAAATCACAAACTGGTGGTAGACGCATTCATCGCGCGGGTCGTCCTGCGGTATTTCCAGACACGCGTCTTCGAGCATCCGGCGATATTCCGCGGCGATCTCGCGGCGCTTCTGTGTCCAGGCGTGCAGGCGGCGCAGCTTGATGCGCAGCACCGCGCCCTGAAATCCCTGCATGCGATAGTTGTAGCCCGGGAATTCATGGTCGTAACGCGCGGTCTGGCCGTGCGAACGCGCGGCGCGGGCGAATTTCGCAATGCTGTCATCGTTCGTCGTGAGTGCGCCGCCCTCTCCATAAGCGCCCAAATTTTTCGTGGGATAAAAACTGAATGCGGCCGCAAGGCCCAGAGACCCGACGCGCTGCGTGCGATAGCGCGCCGCATGGGCCTGCGCCGCGTCCTCCAGAACGCGCAAGTGGCGTCGGGCGGCAATTTCACGAATAGCGCCCATGTCCGCCGGACGTCCGTACAGATGCACGGGAAGAATGGCGCGCGTGCGCGGCGTGATGCAGCGCTCGATGAGCCGCGGATCCAGATTCGCAGTGGCGCGGTCAATATCGACGAACACCGGGCGCGCGCCGCAATAGGTGACGGCTTCGGCCGTCGCGAGAAACGAGTTCGGCGTGGTGATCACATCATCGCCGGACTGCACTCCAAGCGCCAGCAGACCCAAATGGAGCGCCGCGGTCCCGCTGCTCAGCGCGACGCAGTGCTTGACGCCGCAGAAATCGGCGAACTCGCGCTCAAAGGCCTCGACCTCTTCGCCCTGCACGAACGATGAATTGCGGCAGACGCGGTCGAGCGAGGGAAGAATCTCATCGCGCAACTCCGCATATTCGGATTGCAGGTCGAGCAACGGAATCTTCATCACGCCGGCCTGTTCTCCCATGCAAAAACTCTACTGCACCACGCCTTGTGCTACAAGTGCGAGTGAAACCTTTCGCGATGCCAGCCCCTCGAATGCCCGTATTAACGCGCAAGACCGAGTCGCGCCAGGGGGGTTGAGTCCAATCCTGGTCAGAAGCAAATTCGCCTTTCCGGGAAAAGTTTTCCCCTCGCATCGCAGAGCAGCCTGGACTCAGCGCTGATATCTAAAGAGTTACGGCACGAGCGCCTGGACGATGGATTGCACTACAATGGTGCAGTGCCAGGTGAGCAATCGGCATTCGGACTAGCGAAAAGGGATGGGAAGATGAGACAAGTTCTACGAAGCGCCGCAGTGGTTGCCGTTTTTGCTTTTATCTTCGTCAGCGTGGCGAAAGCCGACGGTAGCGCGGAATTGTACTACTCGCTTACTGGCCCGGGCGGAGCGACGGCTTCGTTCTACCTTCCTGTCAATCCCGTCATCGCCCCGGAAAATGCTGACCCGGGTTTCGGATTCCAAGTGACGCCGATTGATTTGATGGTTGACGGAAGTGGAGACCCCAGCGGGTACGTCATGTTTTACGACATCACCCAAGGCGGAGGAATCGCGATCGACCAGGGCGACATATTTGACCTGATCAACCCGGACGGGTCTAACATTTCGCTTTTCACCAGCGGGACCGAAGCGGCGCCCGACATGCTTGACGTTGCCGGAAATATTCCGCTGCAGGATTATATGAGCGGTGCCGGGGGATACAATCTGACGATTACGTCGTCGGTCGCGACGCCTGAGCCAACATCGCTATGGTTGATCGGCGCGGGGATGGTCGCGCTGTTGTTCGCGAAGCGCCGTCTCGTCGTTTCTCAATAGTTCGCTCGAAAACAGATGTGTCGCTGCGATCTTCCAATTAAGTTTGGCGTCGCCTGCAGCATTCTGCATCCTCGCTCTGGATTTTCTGCGAGTCATTTACGCAGCCGCCCGCTATATTTCAAATGTGCGTCAGCGTGCCGGTAACTTTGGTACGGCGCAGCGCCCAGGCGAATATCAGGAACGATACCGGGATCAGGATTGCCGCGAAAAGAAGCAGGGCGGCGATCGAAGGCCACAGCTCGCGCCATCCCGCGCCGCCCAGCAGCGCGGCGCGCATTCCTTGCAGAGAGTAAGTGACAGGAATTAAGCGTGCCAGAAATCGCAGCGGACCGGGCAGCACGCTCACCGGGTACATCATGCCGCCGACCAGGCCGGAAATCCCCAGCACCAACCACTTCGCGGGATTTCCGCGCTTAAAAAGAATCGAATAACCGGCCGAGATAATTCCGAGGCCCGCAAAGGCGAGAATGGACGCGAGCAGAATCGCGATGGCCCCCGGCCAATTCGCCGCGCGCGGCGTGAAATCGAAAAGCAGTGCGCCCCATGCAAGATAGACGCACGTGCGCAGCGCCAAAGCCGTGAAGGGATATACGGCCGAGCCTGCCAGGATCACAGGGAGCGGAGTCTGCGTCACCAGAAGTGCTTCGAGCGTGCGATTCTGCCGCGCTTCCTCGATGCTGGAATCGAACGCGGTGAAGGAAACGCTGAGATAATCGAAAAACGCGAAGCCCACGAGCGCAAACGCAAAATAATTGGTGCCGGCGGGCAGCGCACGGGACAGTTCGGGACTTTCGACGAAGCGCGACAGGTAGTAAAACGTCGCGACGCCGAATAGCGCTTCGATCGTTTCCAGCAGCAGCGCGCCGCGATATCCGCGAGCAATCGCAAAATCGCGCGCGAAGAACGCGGCAATTTTTCGCATCGTACCCGCGAGGTTCATGGCTGGACCTCGGCGGGCGCGGAGTGGCGCGCCAGGCGCGTGATGGCTTCTTCCAGACTCGCGGCGCCGGTCGCGACACAAACGCCACGCGGAGAATCATAAGCAGTGATGCGTCCTGCTTCGAGCAACAGCACACGGTCAGCAATTTCCGCGACTTCGCTCAAAGTGTGCGAAGCGAACAGCAGCGTGGTGCCGTGCTGACGCACCAGATCGTCCTTCAGTAGCCGGCGGAAATCCGCCGCGGCGAGTGGATCGAGGCTGCGCGTGGGTTCATCCAGCAGCAGCACCGCGGGTTGGTGCAGCATTGCGCGCGCCAGGCCTACGCGATGGGTCATGCCCGTGGAAAGAGTGCGCACCTGGCGATCCAGCTCCCCGGCGATGCCCATGCGTTCCGCGGTGAGCTTGATGCGCGCACGCGCTTCCGCGCGGGACATGTTGTTCATGGCGGCAAAGAAACTCAGATTTTCCCGGGCGCTCAGACGAGTGTAGAAGCCCTCGTCGCCGCCGGTGTGGTAGCCGAATTGGCGTCGCGCGCCGGACGGTTGGCGCTCGACGTCGTAACCTGCAATCGCCGCGCGTCCGTGCGTGGGGAGAATCAGTGTCGCGAGAATGCGGAGCAACGTAGACTTGCCCGCGCCATTCGGCCCTACGATTGCTGCAGCCTCACCGGGCTGTACCGAAAAGGAAATCCCCGCCAGAGCCTGCTCCGTAGGGCGCGCCACGGGATGCAGCAGCGCGCGCCAGCCGGATCGTGCCGGTGGAAAATATTTTTCAAGCGCTTCGACGCAAATAGCAGGCGAAGGCATCCAGCCGTTATAACTGATATCGCCAGCACGAATCCAGTTCTGCCATTGCTGTTCGACGCGACTGACGGTAGAATAGATTAGGTCGATTCGGTAACGCAGGGCGTGTGTGCCGAGTCGCTCTTCCGCCGCCGAGCCGGTTGGCGGAAGAATTGCCCCAGCCCAATACCACGGGAGCGCCGCAATGGACGCACCTCTCTCCTTGTATACGATTGTTGTGGCTACATCGGAACAGGTTTCGTGTCCTCTCGGCGAGGAATCGGCGATCCTGAATCTGAAGAACAGCGTGTACTACGGAATGAATCCGGTGGGCGCACGTGTCTGGGATCTGCTGAAGCAGCCGAAAAGCGTCGCGGAACTGCGCAACGCCCTGCTGGAAGAATTTGAGGTGGACGAAGTGCGCTGTGGAGGCGATCTGCTGGCGCTGCTGGAAACCATGCGCAGCGAAGGGCTGATCGAAATTCGTGGCGCGGCAGCCGGTGCGTAAACAGCGCGACTTTGTTCTGGCAATCGGGTTCAAAATGACACCGGCTGCATTGTCGTCCAAGGCGGCCGCGATGCCGATAAGGCAATCATGATGGAACGCTGGCAAAAATTCTGGCGGCTCAGCGGTTATGAGCGCGGCGTCGCGCTGCAAGCGGCAGCCGGACTGCTGGCCACCTGGTTGGGTTTGCGGCTGGCGGGCTTTCGCCGCTGGAAGAGTGTGCTCGCGCATCTTGCTTCATCGGCGAATTCGACCGCGCGTCAGCAAAACGCATCGCAAAGAGAGTCGGCGGAAGTGATCGCTCGCATGGCGGCCGCTGCGGCGCGCAATGTTTTCTTCGGCACGAATTGCCTGGAGCAGTCGCTGGTACTGTGTTGGCTGCTGCGGCGGCGCGGGATTTCAGCGGAGTTGCGCATCGGAGCGCGCAAGGAATTCAACCGCTTCGAAGCGCACGCGTGGGTGGAAGTGGATTCCGCAGCGCTCGACAACGCGGGCGCGGAACACCTTCACTTCGTCCCATTTGAGGGTCCCATCTCGCCCCTGGAGGCGCGAACAGAGTGAGCGGCATCGTGGGCATCTACGATCGCAGTGGCGCGCCGGTGGACCGTGGCCTGTTGCAGGCGTTTGCTCATTTTCTTGCGCAGCGCGGACCGGATGGGCGTGACACCTGGTCGCACGGCGCGATTGGTCTGGGTCACACCATGCTGCGCAGCACGCGCGAATCACAAATCGAGCGGCAGCCCGCGAGCCTGGATGGCCAGCTGTGGATCACCGCCGATGCACGCATTGACTGCCGCGAGGAGCTCGAAAAGAAGCTCGAGCAGCAAGGCCGCGGCGCGGCCGGCCGCACCAGGACCGATTCCGACCTGATTCTGTGCGCCTACGCGTCCTGGGGAGCGGACTGTGTGCAACATCTGCGCGGGGATTTCGCATTCGCGATCTGGGACGCGCGCAAGAAATTGCTTTTCTGCGCGCGGGATCATTTCGGAGTGAAGCCTTTCTATTATTCCGACTTGGGTGAGCGCTTTCTTTTCAGCAACACTCTGGATTGCTTGCGCCAGCATCCCGATGTTTCCGACGATTTGAACGACGCCGCGATCGGCGATTTTTTGCTCTTTGGCGTGAATTGCGACGCTGCCACCACTACTTTCCGTGACATCCGGCGCCTGCCCGCCGCGCACGCGATGACCGTCAACTCCGAAGGGCTGCGTATCCAGCGCTACTGGTCAGCGCCCACCGAAGGGCGCATCCGCTACCGGCGCACGCAAGACTACGTGGAACATTTTCAAATCCTGCTGCAGGCGGCCGTAGCGGACCGCACCCGCGTGGAACGCGCGGGGATACTGCTCAGCGGCGGCTTGGATTCGGCGACGATCGCAACAACCGCCCGCGAGCTTGCCGGCAGCACGCTGGATTTGCGCGCCTATACCGTCGTGTATGAATCATTGATCCCGGACCAGGATGGCAAGCACGCCCGCGCTGTCGCCGAGTTTCTGAGAATTCCGCTGCAGTGCATTCCCATGGACAGGCTGCAACCCTTCGAACGTTGGAACGACCCCGAAGTAAGGTCGCCCGAACCGGTTGACGATCCATTCTTTGCTGGCCTGTTTGACCAGTTTCGCGCCATCGCCGCCGATTGCCGCGTCGTACTTTCCGGCGAAGGCCCCGACAATCTGATGCACTTTCAGATGTGGCCGTTTACGCGCGATCTGGTACGGAATCAGGAATGGGGCAACCTGATTCGGGAAACTTCCCGCTATCTTTGGCTTCGGCCCTCGGTTGTTCCCGGGCTGAAGCGCCGAATGCAGGGCCTGTTCGGAAAAGATCCCACTGCGCCGGTGTACCCGCGCTGGCTGGTGCCGGAGTTTGCGCGTCGCCTGAACCTCAAGGACCGCGCCCGGGAATGGAGCGAGCTTCCGGCAGCGCGCCCGCATCCACTGCTACCCAAGGCGCACGCATCGCTCTCGTTGCCACACTGGTCTGCCATGTTCGAACACGAAAATGCGGGCGTTACCGGCTACCCCGTCGAGGTACGCCATCCCTTTTTGGATTTGCGAGTAGTGAATTTCCTGCTAGCGCTTCCGCCCTTCCCCTTATTTTTCGAAAAACAGCTCTTGCGCGAGGTCGTGGCCGGGCGATTGCCTGAAAATGTACGCACCCGGCGGAAGACGCCTCTGGCGGGAAGTCCTTTGTTGACACATTTGAGACAAACGCAAACGGGATGGATGGATAAAATGGCATGGGACGCGCAGATGGATTCGTACGTCAACAAGTCGGAGGTCGCAGAGTTTCGAAGTAAAACGAACTCCGAGCAAGCCCACTCTGATGTTCGCCCGCTTTGCCTTAACTTTTGGTTGCAGTCAGCGCGTAAGGTCCGGTATAACTTGCGTGCGGAGGTTCGCAATGCCTAAGCCCGTTAAACGGGATAATAAGAAACCGTATTCATCTCCAATCATAACCGTGTACGGTACAGTGCGCGAACTGACTCAGAAAATCGGGATACACGGCAATAGCGACGGAGGACGAATTCCGCGTGCGAGGACCCACATTTAGCGGCACGACAATCCAGATCGGTGCCGCGAGGATTTGCAAACGTCATTGCTTAGAGCTTTCCGCACGGATGTAGGGTAGCGGCTGGTCGGATGAATTCCTGCAGTTTTGCGGACAGCCGCTCCAACCTGCAATTGGAATTTGCTCGTTGACCGCATTGAATTTCACTTACGCCGTTTTCGGCCTCTTGCTTCGCTCCAATCTCCCCATCCCTGAAATGATTCCGTTGCAACCGGAACTGATTCCCTCACCGCCCGATGCTGCGGGCGACAACGCCGTGGCGGTTCACTTAAACGCCTCTCCAACAACCAGCGCGCTAAATCCGTCCGGCCCCGAAGAGTTGAGTTACGCCAATTCCTATAAAGATGAAGCGGGCGAGCCGACCCTGAAAATCTGGAAGGCTGTTGGCTCGCGTTATCTGCGACTCGCCTATTTCGATGGATCTCAATTCTGGCTGGACCGCGAAGGCACGGAGGTCTGGGCCACTTGGCCCGCCAATTTGACCCTGGAAGACGCGGCAACATATCTGTTGGGACCGGTTCTAGGGTTGCTATTGCGCTTGCGGGGCGTTACTTGCCTGCATGCCAGCGCGGTGGCGTTTGGAGAAAACGCTGTGGCGTTCGTGGGATCCGAGGGCGCGGGAAAATCCACCACGGCGGCGGCGCTAGCCCGGCGAGGCCACGCGATCCTATCTGATGACGTTGTCGCGCTTGCGGAGCGCAACGGATCGTTCTTTATTCATCCCGCGTATCCATATCTATGCCTTTGGCCCGAATCCGTGGAGTCGCTCTACGGTTCTGCGGAAGCGCTGCCGCAGTTCAGCGCAAATTACGAAAAGCGCTGTCTTTCCCTGGGAAAGCAGGAATTGCAATTCGCGCAACAGGCCTTGCCACTCGCGGCGATCTATATTTTGGGTGAACGCCGCGGCGATCCCGCGCCGCTGGCCGAAGACCTCACGCCGCAGAGGGCTTTCCTCGCGCTGGTCGCCAATACATTCGCGACGAATACCCTTGATAGCGACATGCGCGCGAAAGAATTCGAAATCCTGGCGCGCGTGACCCCCAGCGTTCCCATACGCCTGCTGTGCGCGCATCACGACGCCAGCCGCTTGTCAGATCTCTGCGATCTGCTCAGCAAGGAAGCGCAAACTTTAGACACGTGGAAACCCGCCCGGGCTTAGAACGAACCGTATCGATGCGCATTATGTACCGTTGGAGGAGAGTAGCTCTTTGAATACCATGTAGTGGAATATCCGGGCATCGTTTATTTTCCCGTCCAACCCAGCTGTGCTACCATCCACGCTCAAATGGCGTGTCCTGTCCTTACGATTCGGCGCGTTCGCCAGAGACCGTGGGTAATCACTTGTTCGCAAATTGCAAATTTTCCAGCCCCCCTCGACCCAACCGCTGCCATTATCCCTCTTAGCTCGCCTAACAGATTCCAGAAAAAATGAACTGAGGAGAAACTCCATGCAGACGAAATCCCCGTTAATACGAATTGGATTCATGGCTGGCGTACCATTGGCCGTCCTTGCTTTGTTCTTGACTGTACACATGCAACGCCACGCGCATTCGTCTCAGCTCATTGCGAGCAATCGTGCGGCAGCCTCTCCGCAACCTGCGACTCCTCTCAGCGCGGCACAAAAGGCCGAATTGACGAACGCGTACGGCACGCTGCCGCTGGCGTTCGAAGCCAATCAAGGGCAGTCGGCGCCGGAAGTCCGTTTCCTCGCACACGGCCAGAGCTATCAATTGTTCCTGACGAACCAGGAAGCAGTCCTCAGCTTGCGCCAACCCGCAACCGCCGCCACGAAATCCGCGTTACCTGTTGCAGTGCGGCTGCACCACAAACCGAATGCCGCGGCGAAGACTTCCGTTCTGCGTATGCATTTCGACGGCGCAAATCCGGCCGTGGAAGTCGCCGGAACGAAACGGCTGCCGGGAAAGACAAACTACTTCATCGGCGACGATCCCAAGAAATGGCACACCGATGTTCCTTCCTACGAAGCGGTGCGTTACCAGGGAATTTATCCAGGCGTGGACGTGCTCTTCTACGGACGCCAGCGACGCCTGGAATATGACTTCATCGTCGCGCCCGGTGCAGACCCCAACGCGATCGCGCTCCGTATCTCCGGCGCGCGCAAGCTCGAGCTCAATTCGCAAGGCGATGTGCTGATGAGCGTGGCAGGCGGTAAAGTCGCGCTGCAGAAGCCTGTCGTCTATCAGGAAGTGAACGGCCAGCGACGGGAAATCGCTGGCAATTATACGATTGCGAACGATCACCAAATTCGCTTTGCAGTCGCGGCCTATGATCGCACCCAGCCTCTGACCATTGACCCGGTTTTGATTTACTCCACATACGTCGGTGGCGAGGGTTTCGATTTTGCCAACGGGATCGCGCTGGACTCTGCCGGCGATGCCTACATCGCGGGCGATACTACCTCGACGAGCTTTCCGCAGATGAACGCCGAGGCCGGGACGCCGGGCGACATCGCCTTAGGCACGGTATTTGTCTCGGAATTGAATCCCGGGGGCACAGCTCTCCTTTATTCCAGCTATCTCGGTGGCAGCGGAAATGGGACTTTCGGGGAGGGCGCGGACGCGATCGCCCTGGACACCGCCAGCCCGCCGAACATCTACGTGACCGGTTTTACAGGCTCACCCGATTTTCCGCTGAGCACTGCTGTGCCGCCATTCCAGTCAACTCCTCCGGCCAGCGCCGCTTCCTCTTCGGGCGGCTCCGCCTTCATAACCAAGCTTGCGCCTACGGCCAGCGGCACTGCACAGCTTGCCTATTCTAGCTACCTCGGCGGGAACACCTTCGACGAAGGCCACAGCATCGCCGTAGACGCGACCGGAAACGCATACATTGCCGGCGAGACGATATCTACGAACTTCCCGACGGCGGGAACGCAAATTTCGGTGGGACTGACCAGCCCCGCGGGTAATGCATTCCTAACTGAAATCAATACCACGACGACCGGCGCGTTGATCTACTCAACGTATCTGGGCGGATCCGGCCCGGGCAGCAATTTTCTCGGATTCGGCGATGTCGCTTATGGCGTGACGGTTGACGCTACCTCCCACGCCTACGTTGTCGGCGGCACAACCTCGACGGATTTTCCGACGGCAGGCACCGCGATTACCGGCAGCGCTGCGTGCGGCGCCAACACCAACGGTTCAGCGTTTATATCTGTTATCAACACCACGGCAGGAACGCTTGGGTATTCTCACTGTTTGAGCGGCAACACCGCGGAAGTCGCATTCGGCGTCAGCCTGGGAACAGGCGTCCCGGCCGTGGTTACTCAGGTTGCTTACATAACTGGGTCGACGGCGTCAACCAACTTCCCGCACACAGCCGGTGCGATTCCTCCGCCAGCAAACGTGTCGCAGGGCGTAGCCTTCGTATCGCTGCTCAACACGCTGACCGGCACTCTGCAGTACTCCACTTTTTTCGGCGGCACTAGCAGCGACAATGGTAACTCCATTGCGTCCGATTCAGTTGGTAATGCCTACGTTACCGGCGCGACTGCTTCATCTGATTTTCCCGTTACCCAAGGAGCCCTGCAGCTAACGCGCAACAATCCGAACGGCAATGCGTTTGTTTCCAAAATCAGCCCGAACGGGAACGGGCTCGCGGATCTCGTTTACTCAACTTATTTTGGCGGAAGTGGCAATAGCAGCGACTTTCCAGACCTGGGCCTCGGCATCGGCCTATTTGGTGGAAATGTTTACATCGCAGGCCAAGCCGCTTCGCCGGCGACAGGAACGAACCCCTTCCCCGTCACTACAGGATCTTTTCAGACCACGCTAAACGGCTCCACAAATGCCTTCGTGGCAGAATTACCGCTGACTCCGACGATTTCAGTATCGCCAACCAGTCTGCTATTCGGTACCCAGCTGATAGCTGTGGCTTCGCAGCCGCAGTTCGTCACCGTCACGAACAACACCGCGTCTGCCGTCACCTTGACCCTGCCGCCTGCCACCACCGGAACCAACTCGGCGGATTTTGTGGGGGCTGCCGGTGGCGCGTCGCCCTGCACAACATCCCTTGCAGCCGGCGCGTCCTGCACGATCGGAGTGACTTTCACGCCATCGAATCCCGTGGCCGAAATTGCGACTCTGAATATCGTGGACTCTCTGGACACCTCGGCCCATCCGATTCTTGTGGCGCTCTCCGGCACAGGCTCGGGCACGACGTCTAATGTCACGATCACACCGACCAGCTTGACTCTGCCTGGCACCTTGCTGACGACATCCACTAACGCAACAGTTTCGATCGCCAACAACGGCAACGCACCCCTGAGCATTTCAGCGATCGCTGCCGCGCCGGGCGTCTTTACGGAAACCTCCAACACCGCCGCATGCAACAACGGCGCGTTTCCAATCGTAATCGCCCCAGCAGGAGCTGCCTGCGTGGTCACCGTCACGTTCAGCCCCATAGCCACCACCACGCCCGGCCCGGTTGCGGGTACCCTCACGGTTACGCAAACCGACGGCAATATCAACACAGTCACTCTCAGCGGCACAGCGTGGGACTTCTCGGTTTCTGCTGCGGCCATCAGCGTGGCCAAGGGCGCGACGGGCTCGTTCCCGGTGGTCGTCACCGGACTGGGCGGCTTCACCGGAGCGGTGGCTTTCACTTGCACCCCCGGAATGCTGATTACTTCGTGCTCGGTGCCCACCACCAATGCCGCGCCGGCTCCGGGGGCCACGGTGAGCGGTGCCATCACGGCGTCCTCCTTCATCGTGCCGCCGCAATCCATGAAGGTGCCACCGTCTGCACTGCTGCGCCAGGTGCTCTTCATCATGCTCGCAATTGGTCTGCTCTTCATGCTTCCCGAAGCCCGGCGATGGCGCACGCGCCTGGGAATGTTGGGAGCCATGATGGTGTTCGTGCTCGTGGCCGGTTGCAGCGGCGGAGGCGGAGGAGGATCGAAGTCGTCAACCCTCTCGATTACGCCGTCCTCGGGAGGCGTCACCAAGCCAGCGATCACGGTTAACGTAACCATTACGCAATAAAGCTAACTCAACCGCAGTCCAGGCCGCGCGCCCTGTCGAACAGGTCGCGCGGCCTTTTTTTTTGCGCGGGGTGGCGCCGCACCGGCCCACCGTCGTTGTCAGACGATTTACGCCCAGCACTACACTTTGCGGGCCTTTCCATCTATCCTAGTGAGCCGCCGCGTGCCAACGTATTCTGGGCCGCCCGCATCTGAAAGCTCGCACAATGAATATCAAGGAATTCGAAGCCATTTCTGGAGGACGCGGTTGATGAAAAAGGTAGCGGGGATTTTGTTTCTGTTGGCATTTTTCGGCCTGCGTGTCTCGGCGCAAGAGCTGTCGCTGTTCGGTCCTTTGCCGGTTGCTCCCATGCCCGTTAATCCCGAGCCGGTGGACCTGAAACCCCATTTTCCGCATATCCCGAAACCGCATCTGCAGAAACCTTCGCGTTCCAATTTCGAACTGGGCGGCGGCTACATGTACAGGTCTCTGCTGCAGGCCGACAGCCTGCGCCTGAACATGAATGGATTTTCGATGTACGCGGACTATCGCATTTTCCGCTGGTTGAGCGTCGGTGCCGATCTTTCCGGGGCCTACAACATCAACAGCGTGAACGGAAACACGCAGATCTATACCTTGCTGTTCGGAGCCCGCATCTATCCTCTTGGTCACCGCCACAAGATCACTCCCTTCGGCGAGGTGCTGGTCGGCCCGGCCTATTCCGGTTACGATTTGGAAAGCCAGGGCGGTTTCAATTCGTTTGCTCATTGGGGCTGGGCATCCGCGTGGATGGCTGGAGGCGGCTTCGACGTGAAATTCAAGAAGCGCTGGAGCATTCGCTTGATCGAGTTCGACTACGAACACACGAACTTCTACCAGATCAATTCCGGCAACTATGGCGGTACGGCCCAGGGAAATTACCGCGCTTCCGTTGGGATGATTTATCGCTTTGGCGTGAAATGATAGTGCGGCCCGCGCCGCACGGTTCCGGTCGCACTTTGCCCGGTGTCTTCCGTAAAATTACACACCGCGCAATCTGAATTTGGCCTTGCGAAACTACCGATAGTCATAGGACATTACCGCTCTGTGCAGCCAACACTCCAGGGCTCGCCGGCGCGACCAGCCATTCTGGCGTTTGCGCTGGCGGCCAGTGCATTGCTCTCCTACCAGGCGGCGAGAGTTTGGCTGGCGGACCACCGCATTCATTCCACTCGCCTGGATACTATCGAGCGCGGCGCCGCGCTCGAACCTGGAAACGCCGACGCCTGGGACCTGCTGGGCCGCCACCGGCAGCTCGATTTCGCGAATGCCGACCCGCAGCAGGAACTGGCGGACTATCAGCGCGCTGTTCAGGACGATCCGCTCTCAGCCACCCTTTGGATGAACCTTGCGGGCGCCTATGAAGCCAACGGGGATTTGGTCGACGCGCAACGCGCGTTCGACCGGGCGCGCGACGTCTACCCGCTGTCCGCTGAAGTGAGTTGGAATTACGGGAATTTTCTTCTGCGTCAGGACCAGGCTGCCGCGGCATATGCCGAGATGCGCCACGCCGTGCAATCGGATCCGCGTTTGGCGAGGCTTGCCGTCTCTCGTGTTTGGCGAGCCAGCCACGACGTTAACGTTGTGCTCGATCAAGTATTGCCCGTAGGTTTGGATCCTTACATTCAAGCTCTGGATTTTTTCGCGTCAATTCGCCAAATCGACGCGGCGCTTTCGGTCTGGCGAAGACTCGTTTCCCTTGGACAGCCGGTCCCCTTGCCGCAGACGTTCCCTTTCCTCAATGAGCTGATTCAAGAAGACCGCTCCGCGGACGCCGAGCGAGTGTGGACCGAAGCGCTCGACGCAGCGAGAATCCCGCACGATGAGCCTGCGAACCATTCACTGGTCTGCGATGGCAGGTTCGCACGCGATTTCGACGATGGAGGCCTGGGTTGGCGATGGCAGTCAAATGCTCATATCGGCGTTGTAATGAGTTTTGATGGCGTCCCCTCTTCCTACGGAGTCCGATCGGCGCGATTGCAGTTCAATGGCGGGACGAACCTGGGGCTCTCTCAGCCCGCTCAATATATCGCCGTGGAACCCAGCCACCCCTACCACTTTCATGCTTATATTCGGACTGAGGATATCAGTACAGAGAGCGGGATCCGGTTCTTTATTAGTGATCCCAACCACGATAGGGCGCTCGAATTGCAATCAGAAAACCTGATTGGCTCGCATCCCTGGGCTGCTGTAGAGCTGGATTTCGTGATCCCACCTGCCACGCACTTCCTTTTGGTGGGGCTCTTGCGGACTCCAAGCAGGCTCTTTGACAACAAACTGAACGGCACAGTTTGGATCGCAGACATTGCGCTCACACCCCCGCAAGGCCAGGGAAACTCCTCACGATGAGAGTAACGCGCGGTGGCCTGCTGTTTCTGTTTGCATTTTGCGTACTCGCGTTCGGTGCGGTCGAAGTATGGTCCGAGTCAATCCTTGAGATTGGAGCTTCCATTCTTCTGGTTTGCTGGGCTGCTATCTATTACAGCGACAAGCAAGCGACCATTCGATGGAGTCCGCTTAATTGGCCACTGTGTGGCTTCCTGATGCTCGGCATCGTTCAGCTCGTCTTTCGCTGGACAGCCAATCCGTTTCACACTCGTCTGGAACTGCTGAGACTCGCCGCGTATTTGATCGTTTTTTTCCTATGCGCTCAAGCGTTTCGAGAGCGGGCTGACCTTCTAATGGTGGCGTGGTTCCTCATAATTCTGGGGTTTTTCGTCGCGTTGTTTGGAATCGCTCAGCATTTTACTTCCGAGGGAACCGTGTACTGGTTCCGCCAACTTCGTGAAGGGGGCGACGTATTCGGACCCTACGTGAATCGCAATCATTTTGCAGGTTTCATCGAGCTCACGGCCCCAATCGGCATATCTTTGCTCATTTTCCGCGGCGTACGCCGGGACCTCTTCCTGATGGTCGGCTTGCTGACGATAATTCCTATCGGTGCACTCATATTAGCCGCCTCACGAGGTGGGATCGTATCTTTCGCGGTTGAGATCGGGGTGCTCGCTCTTTTGGCACGCACGCGAAGACGAGAAAGTCCAAGGATCATTGCAATTGGAGCCATCGCCCTAGGCGCTGTGGTCTTGATTTTATGGTTAGGGGCAGGCGCGGCTTTCGAGAGATTATCGACCACCCGGGCTGGCGATGCGACCCTGGTCCGCCGCGCATCCATGTTTCGCGGCGCCGAACACGTCTTTTTTGACTACCCCATCAAAGGTGCAGGGCTCGGCGCGCTTGTCAGCGTGTACCCGCGCTATGAAACCATGTACGACGGTTACGTCGTGGACCATGTACATAATGATTACATCGAAGCTCTCGCCGAAACGGGGCTCATAGGCGGTGTCTGTGGATTAGTATTTCTTTGGCTGCTGTTCCGCGAAGCGCGAAAATCGTTCACGGCCGAGCAAGGTCATTTCTCGCGCGCGCTCCACGCGGGCGCAATCGCCGCGCTTTGCGGGCTTCTGATACATAGTTTCGTTGATTTCAATCTTCACATCCCCTCGAATGCGCTGCTCTTCCTGCTGCAAGCATACCTGGCCACATCGCCTCCCCTGCCTTCGCAGGCGCCAGCGAAACGCCAGCGCCTTCATCGTCATGAGCTGTCTCCCTCGCCCTGACCAGCACATTCCTAGACCGGATCCGGTTGTCTGTCTGAACGCTCGGGCAAAGCGGTTTTGGCGAGGAATAAGAAGCGAATCACTGACGATCTTAAATGGACCTTTGGGCACCTCGTTTCGTCCATCCCGAGCTGGGCCGGTGTCCGCTCGGTCTGTGAAGCTCCCTGGTTTGATGCAGTTCGCGCCCTAGGTGTCCCAGACGAACGTCGAATCGCTGTGGGGGCTCCGCGAGACAAAAATGGGCGCAAACTATTGCCCCGGACCAACATAAGTGGATTCCCGTCGTTGACAGCCGCAGGCGCTGGTATAGTATTTGAGAGGGGTATCGGTGTCATGCTAAGGTCGTTCTGTTATGCGATGAATTGGCTGGGTAAGCCTGTCTTCACGGTATTTATGTGCGTTCTTCTAAGCGCGCAGGCTTCTTACGGTCAAAATAAGGACGAGACCACACAACAGACGAACGCCAGGATTCAAGAACTGGCCACCCTGACACGATCACCTTTGGCGGACACCCCGCTCGGAGCTGGCGACCTAGTCCATATCGAGGTCTTCGACGTACCCGAGCTCTCCCGAGATGTCCGCATCAGTGTTTCGGGCGAGATTGGTTTTCCGCTGATCCACGAAAGAGTCAGGGCTGCTGGCCTTACCCCTTTTGAGTTAGAGCAGAAGATCCAAGATATTCTCAGCCAGGGCGGACTGGTTTCTCACCCGCAGGTTTCTGTTTTCGTCAAAGAACAGGTCAGCCAGCCAGTGACGATTATCGGAGCCGTGGGACATTCGATGACTTATCAAGTGGTCCGGCCGACGACGCTGCTTGAGCTCATTGCGAACGCCGGTGGAATCTCCGATAACGCGGGAACCGAAATCTTGGTTACACGGTCGACGCTAAGAGAAGCGGTCAAACCGATTTCCGACACGACGACGAACGGCGGATC
>Ga0209420_1000069_pt1 | contig 65535 bp, 48 predicted proteins | sample BlaSpr_A8_OM1_O1_FD_187972 | JGI IMG/M metagenome (GOLD analysis project Ga0209420, IMG submission 187972) | Forest soil microbial communities from Thunder Bay, Ontario, Canada - Black Spruce, Ontario site 2_A8_OM1_O1 (SPAdes) (version 2) | ecosystem: Environmental > Terrestrial > Soil > Boreal... | reverse complement strand
CCACCAGCCCCGAGTCTCGAAACCCTGCCCAACCCAGGACAACCGTAGCCGCGCACTTTATACATTTTCCCGTCCTGCGCGCGGCACGGGACGCGGGCGGAACACTATAGCGGCTGCGCCGTCTACTTTCTGCGAGTAGGTTTAGTCGTACATAGGCGTTCTGCTTGTTCAATTATCACTCGCTCGTACTTGTAGTACTTAGTCAGTGGCGGACGTGCCACGCGCGGCACGGGACGCGAAGCAGGCGTCCTGTGTGTGGCACGGGACGCGAAACAAACAAAACAAACCAAAACTAGAGGTAAGAATGAATCACGATCAACTGTTTTTAACCATCCGGCGGTTATTCACTGCCGACGACGATACCAAACTAGATACGGAAAGCCTGCTCTTGCTTATACGGCTTCTGGTACAGAAGGCCGACGAACAGAGCACGTTTCTTTCACAGGACACCCTAGCACAGCAATTACGCTGCTCTGAGAGCACGGTGCTGGATAGATCAAAGAAATTGAAACATCTTGGAATCATCACGGCCAAGTCTGGTAAGCGCATTAACGCTCCGAATCACATCACGGTCATATTGAGCAAGCTACCACAGGGAGATTTAAAACCTGTGACAGTCACCAGCGCAGCGAAGGAAATGGCTGCCAATTACAAAGCCGCACTAGTGAAGATAAAACCAAAGCGACGTTTCGAAGCAGGATCAGTGCAACGATGGGAATACGTGATGCAATGGTTGCTCGATAAAAAATGCAAGGGAGACTTTGCGCTCCTAGCGTCTGTACTGTCGTTTGCAATCAACCATCCTGATTACAGCAAGGCAGCACTACGCGGACCACACAAAATTAGATCGTGCTGGCGTTCGCTGTTCGCAGCGTACACCGCGAGGGAGCCGAAATGAGCGAGCGAAAAAGTTTGCAGGAATTCATTAACCATTGGGTTGCCCTTATAAATGGCCCTGTGCCGTCGCGTGAGCAGTTCTCGCTGTGGCTGGCATTGCACAGCGACGAAACTGTGTTTTACGGGATCACAGCGACAGCAAAGAAGTTTTTGCAAGAGCGGGGAAACATGAGTCTGACGTATCTCACGAAGTATGCGTCGAAAGTCATGTCAAACAGGACACCCGCGACAATTCCAGATCGTGAAAAGCAATACGTCACCCACCTAAGAAAAACGCTCTACCGCTGATTACAGATGGTGTAGGCAGCGAAACCCGCACGGCTCCCAACCGTGCGGTGATCTTATGACGCCCCAAAATTCTCTTGCTGACCAGATTGAAAAAACTGGCCATTTACTCACGGCAGCGGAACTCGCCGTTTACCTCAACCTTGCACCGAAGACGATATTTAAGATGGCAAAAGGGAGACGGCTGCCTTGCATCCGTTTAGGCGTCTCCCTTCGATTCGACCCTGTAGCTGTGGCCCAACTGCTCAGGCAAAGAGCCTGCCAAATTTAGTCTGGCTCTCTGCATCTCCCGCCGGTTTCAAATAACGCATAGTCGAAGCCAAGTCCGAGTGACCCATGTACTTTTGGACGGTGGCCAGATCAAGCCCACCACGAAGGCAGGTAGTTGCGAACGTCGCACGGAATTTATGCAACCAGCAGTCGTCAGGATCAAGCCCCGCGCGTTCCGCAACAGCTTTCACGCACTTCAGAAAATCTAGCTTTGGTTTGCATCCGCTGGTGGGAAAGAGCAGGTTACAGTTTTTGTCAGCGGTTTTTGTTCTCCACGCCTTGAGTTCCTCCGCTAGTTTAGGATCAAGGGGCATAGAGCGCTCTTTGTACTGCTTTGGCGTCCATCCCCTATCCGGTTTGTGTGTGACGCGAACGACACCAGCAGAGAAATTGACATCGGTCCAATAGGCGTGTTGAACTTCCTGTTCGCGCATTCCTGTTTTCAGGAAGAACTCGAACCAAAGTTTTTCTTCGGCATCACAGGCCGCGAACAGTTTCACTAGCTCATCTTTTTCGTAGATGTCCGGTTCCTCCTCTACATATTTCGGCCAATCGTTTTTCCCGACCAACCCACGCGCACCCGCAGATTTTAGGAACATCAGCACGTTCCCGAATTTGTTGTGTTGGGTTCGGGCGGATTGCTCTTTTGCATCTCTCAGGTAGGAAGAAAAGCGAAGCAGGTCTTTCCGGTCAACGTCTCCGACGTTCAACTTGTGGCAGGATTCGAGGAAGTATTGCAGCGCTGTGCTATACGCTGCAAACGTCTTGGGCTTGTGCGTGTTCTTAATATCTTCCAGATAATCAGCAACAGCATCCGCCAGTGTGGGAGTTTCCTTTGTGACTACCACAGCAACCCCGTTGTTTGTGGCGTTTAATTCTGCTTCCTTCCGCATCCGCGCGTTACGGGCTTCTGCTGCATCCTTGCCCACAGACAGACGGATGCGTTTGCCGTTATCGCGCCATTCGATGTAGTAAGCGCCTTCGGGGTGTTTTTCGAGAGTGCCGTTGACCATGACGGCATCCGGGCGAATCTTTCCGTTGCTTCCTTCGACTACGGGACAGTAGCGCAATTCCCCATCAACCGTAACTCGCTTGGTGATGTTCACTTGTCGATTCATCGTGATTCCTCTCCATTGTGGTATCAGTAGAAGGTATCACAGCTTGCAAGCCATTGAATCTAAATAACTGGCGGAGAAGGGCGGATTCTAGCTTCCAGATCAAATCCCAACCCGGTTTCGAAAACAGTGGAGAAACAAGGGTGGCCAAACGTTTCAATGCGGTGATCGCTTTACGCCACGAGGATCAAGATGACGGACAAATGGGGAAGAAGGCTTTTCACGATCGGCGCTTCTTCCTGTTACTGCTGGGAATGGTGCACGCCCTATCGCTGTTCAAGGCGCCGGTTCCGGCGAATGATACCGAGCGGCAGTTGTTGGGCCTGATGTCCGACTATCAATTCAATGTCATGGGGTCGATGCGCAGCATGGACTACTTCCTGCGCGGTTTCAGCATTTCGTTCATGCTGGCGGCGCTCGTCATGGGAGCGGTCGGTTTGGTCCTCGGTCGCGAGCGCGCCGGATTGCTGAAACGAGTGGCCCTGGTCAATACGATCTGGCTGGCCGCCGGGACCGCCGTTTCTTTCCATTATTTTTTCGTGATACCCACTTCATTTCTGGCAAGCGCGTTGCTGATTTTTACGCTGGCTTGGCTGAACCTTCCGCAATCGGTGAGCTGACGGCTGCGGCCTGCTTCCATTACAATCGTGGATTAACCGGCCAGTTCCGGCTGCGCTGTAGGAGTCCGAATAACCAGCCGCATTCTGGGGTTGTGAGCTAAGAGCCGAATTTGAATCCATCCTCCTCCAATCCGTTGACATTTCAGGAACTCATCCTGCGTCTGCAGACATTCTGGGCGCAGCGCGGATGTGTGCTGCAACAGCCGTACGAGGTGGAAGTTGGTGCAGGAACCATGGCGCCGGAAACTTTTCTCCGCGTGTTGGGCCCGAAGCCTTACAAGGTGGCGTATGTGCAGCCATCGCGGCGTCCGGCGGACGGGCGCTATGGGGAGAATCCGAATCGGCTGTTCAAGCACATGCAGTTGCAAGTGATCCTGAAGCCTCCGCCGGAGAACGTGCAGGAGTTGTACCTGGAGTCGCTGCGAGCGATCGGGATCGACCTGCGCCAGCATGACATCAAGTTCGAAGAGGATAATTGGGAAGCTCCTACGCTGAGCGCCTGGGGTGTGGGCTGGCAGGTCATGCTTGACGGCTTGGAGATCACCCAGTTTACCTACTTCCAGCAGTGCGGCGGCGTCGATCTGTTTCCGATTTCGGCGGAACTGACCTATGGCTTGGAACGCATTGGCGCGTTTCTGCAGGATGTGGATTCGATTTACGATATTGTCTGGGCGCGCGATCCGGAGTCGGGCAGCGTGGTGAAGTATGGCGATGTGCGGCTGGCCGATGAGCTGCAGTTTTCGGTGTATAACTTCGAGGCAGCCGATGTCGAGAAGGCTTGGCAGCATTTTGCATTGTACGAGGCGGAATGCAAGGCATTGGTGGAAAAGTATGGGGCGATGATGGGGAATCAAAGCCCCCGGCCGGTCTCTGCCTGCGGCGGAGAGACCGGTCAGCCAGATGTGGTTCGAGATAAGCTGCGCTTTCCGCTGCTTGCCGCGTACGACCTATGTCTGAAGTGCTCGCACCTGTTTAACATTCTCGATGCGCGTGGGGCGATTTCGGTGACCGAGCGCGTCGGGGTGATTGCACGCGTGCGGGCTCTGGCCGTTGGCATTGCAAAAGCCTGGGTGGATCAGCAGAAAAACGATCCGCCGAAGAGTGACGATGCTGCCTCGTCGGAGAATTCCGACGAGTCTGAACCTGGGAGCGCGAAGCAGTCGAAGAGGAAGAGATTGGTTCCGGCGACTGCTTAACCCCAACAGGTCTGTCCTTCTGAAGGGTCCTTCGACTCGGCTCCGTTCAGGATGACAATTTGGTTTGTGTTGTGGTCACTACGCCGCAACTTCAGACTAGGGATCACAAGAAGAATTCCTGCATGCCAGACTTTTTACTTGAGATCGGATGCGAAGAGATTCCGGCGCGAATGATCGCCACGGCGTCCCATGAGTTGCGCGAACGCGTCGCGGCGCTGCTGCGTCGCGAGCGGCTGTCGGGCGGTGAGATCCTGCATTTTGATACGCCGCGGCGTCTGGCGGTGATGGCGTTCGGTATCGCCTCTGCGCAGGCCGATGCGGTCGAACAGGTCAACGGACCTTCGCTGCACGTCGCTTATAAAGATGGCCAGCCGACGTCCGCGGCGCACGCCTTTGCGAAAAAAGCTGGCCTGGACGTCACCAAGCTGGAGAAAGTTACCACTGCCAAGGGCGAGTACCTGGCGGCGAAGGTGACAAAAAAAGGCCGCAGCGCGGCCGAGATTCTTGCCGAAGGCCTGCCCAGAGAACTGTCCACGATTTACTGGCCCAAGAATATGTATTGGCGGAAGCCGAACGAACGGTTCGTGCGTCCGGTGCGCTGGCTGGTCGCGATGCTCGATGGGGAAACGATTCCTCTGGAGTTTGACGGGATCCGGGCGGGGACGGTTTCACAGGGGCACAGGATTCTGTCGGACGGTGGCGTGACCATACCGCGGGCGGGATCGGCCTATGTGGAGTCTCTGCGAGCAGTCAAGGTTTTGGGACGTGGGGAGCGCGAGCAGCAGATTCGCAAAGCGCTCGACGCGGCGACCCGCACCATTGCGGGCGCACGCTGGCGTGAGGATGCGGGGCTGCTCGACACGGTGGTGAATCTGACCGAGTTTCCCTCGGCCATTCGGGGAGGTTTCGATCCGCAGTTTCTGGCGCTGCCTGAGGAAGTGTTGGTCACCGTGATGCGCGATCACCAGAAATATTTCGCGGTGCAAGGTGGGGATGGCAAACTGGCGCCGTATTTTCTGGCCGTGCTGAACACCGATAGCGATCCCAAGGGGCTGATCCGCCACGGAAACGAACGTGTATTGCGGGCGCGCTTCAACGATGCGCGGTTCTTCTGGGAAGCCGATCAAAAGAAATCCTTGCTGGAACGGTTGGATTCGCTGAAGAATGTGACCTTTCAAAAAGATTTAGGGAGTTACTTTGATAAGACGCAGCGCGTACAGCGCTTGTGCAGTTGGCTGAGCGAGATCGTCAAGCACGAGGGGATAACGGTGCGGCCGGGGGTGATCCACAAGGCGGCTTGCCTGTCCAAGACCGACCTGACGACGGAACTGGTGAAAGAATTTACCGAACTGCAGGGAATTGTGGGCGGGCTGTATGCGCGCGCTCAGCAACTGGATCCCACGTTGCCGGAAGCGACACGGCTTGCCATTGCCGATGCGGTTTACGATCATTACAAGCCGGAGTCGACCGACGACGATGTGCCGAGGTCAATCGAAGGCGGGCTGCTTTCCATCGGCGACAAGGCGGACACAATTGCCGGGATGTTTGCCCTTGGGTTGCTGCCCAGCGGATCGAAGGATCCGTTTGCGCTGCGGCGGCAGGCCAACGCGATCGTGAAGGTAATTGCGGAGAAGAAGCTGCCGTTGCGCTTGGGGGAACTCATGCGCGACGCGCGTTCGGGATATCAGCGCTCTGAAGCCGAGAAGAAGTTCGTAGGCGAAGAAAAGTTTTCTGAGTCGGTCGCCACGTTCTTCCATGAGCGCCTGGAGTTCTACCTGAAGGACCTGTGCGGATATGCGTATGATGTGGTGAAAGCGGTGCTGGGAGCGGATGCAGAAGATGTTGTGAATGCGGTGCAGCGGGCGGAGGCGGTGAAACAAGTTTTGCATAGGGCGGAATTCCAGGCAATTGGCGCGGCTTGCAAGCGCATGCGGAATATACTGAGGCAAGCTGCGGAGAAGGGAATTGAGCCCGCCGCGCAGTTTGAATATTTGCCGGAATCTGCCGACGAAGAACGGACGTTGATGGCATACCTGGAACGGACAGGATCGCGGGTGGAAGCGCTGCGCGCTCGTAAACAATACTTGGAGGCGTTGCTGCTACTCGCTACGGCTCGGGAACCGATCGACAGCTTTTTCGACAAGGTGATGGTGATGGTCGAAGATCGGCGGGTGCGGGAGAATCGGTTGGCCTTGCTGCGAACCTTGCTGAAGGAGTTCTCGACGATCGCGGATTTTTCGGAGATCGTTACCGAAGCAAAGTCGTAAGCAACTCGGCCGTTCCTAGTTCCTTGCTTCTGATTGGGTGGTTATATCCACGCAGAAGCAAGTCTGCAAACTCCTTCGAGCTAAAGAAGCACAGAGATTGATTGGGGCTCTGGGATTTCTGAGTAGGAATCGCAGCGGTGCAGCGCTGAACCACCCAAACATAGCAGGAAAAGATTTGAACTGAATTGGCAAATCCCGACGCAAAGGACTCATCTATGGCGACGATTACTCTCCCCGAGGTTGAAGCGCAGGAAACCAAGAAGACCACCACCCAGTATGTTTACTTCTTCGGCGGCGGCAAGGCCGACGGCAACGGCAAGATGAAGGATGTGCTCGGCGGCAAAGGCGCCGGACTGGCCGAGATGACGAATGCCGGACTGCCCGTGCCTCCGGGATTTACGATTCAGACCGAGGCTTGTCGGGAGTACATGCGAAGCGGCAGCGTGTCGAAAGAAGTTGATCGCCAGATGGACGAGGCGCTGGCGAAGCTGGAGGCCCTGCAAGGGCAAAAGTTGGGCACGGGCGAAAACCCGCTGCTGGTGAGCGTGCGTTCGGGCGCGAAGTTCTCCATGCCCGGGATGATGGACACGATTCTCAACCTCGGGTTGAACGACAAGAGCGTGGAAGCGCTGGCCAGGCGCAGCAGCAATCCGCGGTTTGCCGCTGATTCCTATCGCCGGCTCATCCAGATGTTCGGCAACGTAGTGCTCGACATCGAGAAGGCGGCGTTCGATGAAGTGTTCGACGCCAAGAAGAAACAGAAGAAGACAAAACTCGACACCGATCTCGATGCCAAGGCTCTCGAGGAAGTAATTGTCGAGTACAAGAAGGTGGTGAAGAAGCACGCCAAGCGTGACTTCCCGCAGGATCCCCGCGAACAGCTGGTCATGGCGCGGGACGCGGTATTCCGCTCCTGGCAGAACGACCGCGCCAAGCACTATCGCCGCATCAACAACATCGACGACCTGCTCGGGACCGCGGTCAATGTGCAGGCCATGGTGTATGGCAACCTGGGCGACACCAGCGGAACGGGCGTGGGGTTCACGCGTAATCCGGCGACCGGCACGAAAGAGTTTTATGGCGAATTTTTGATGAATGCGCAGGGCGAAGATGTGGTTTCGGGCGTGCGCACGCCGGTGCCGATTCTCGAACTGCAGAAGATCATGCCGGACGTCTACGACCAGCTTCGCGAAATCACCACGCGGCTGGAGAAGCATTACAAAGACATGCAGGATTTTGAGTTCACCATTCAGGACGGCAAGCTCTACATGCTGCAGACCCGCAATGGCAAACGCACCGGACTAGCCGCCGTGCGCGTCGCGATTCAGATGGTAGAAGAAGGGCTGATCACGAAGGAAGAAGCGATCTTTCGCGTTGAACCGAATCAGCTGTATGACTTCCTGGTGCCGCGCCTCGATGAGAAGAGCACGAAGGTGGAAGTCCTGGCCACCGGATTGCCGGCTTCGCCCGGAGCCGCGGTTGGGCGAATTGTCTTCACCGCCGACGAAGCGGTGAAGATGGCGGGACACGACACGACCAAGAATCCTGTGATCCTGGTGCGCGCCGAAACGACCCCCGAAGATATTCATGGCATGGAAGTCGCGAAGGGCATTCTGACTTCGCGCGGCGGCATGACGAGTCACGCTGCCGTTGTGACCCGCGGCATGGGGAAGTGCTGTGTGGCGGGTGCGGGCGACATCGATGTCAACGAAAAATCTCGCGAGATGAGGGTGAAGGGCCAGACCTTCAAAGAAGGAGACTGGATCTCGCTGGATGGAACCACCGGCCGGGTGATCAAAGGAAAACTGGGCACGCTGGATCCTTCGCCGGACGATCCCGAGCTGCAAAAGTTCATGCAGTGGGCCGATCCGCATCGCAAAATGAAAGTCCGGGCCAATGCGGATATTCCTCGGGACGCAATTCAGGCGCGGGCTTTTGGAGCGGAAGGGATCGGGCTCTGTCGCACCGAGCATATGTTCTTCGGCGAAGACAAGATTCGACACATGCGCGCCATGATTCTGGCGGATAACGAGAAAGACCGGCGCTCCGCACTCAAGAAATTGTTGCCGCTGCAGCGTAAAGACTTTGAAGGAGTCTTCAAGGCGATGGACGGTTTGCCAGTTACGATCCGCACCCTCGATCCGCCGCTGCACGAGTTCCTGCCGCGCCGCGAGGACTTGATGGTGGAGATTGCCACGCTTCCCCACGCCGATGGCAAAGAGAAAAAAGCGCTGGTGGCAAGATATTCCGACTACGGGGCGAAGGGTGTCAGCGATCTGAAAAAGCTCTTGCCCACGCTGCTGGCCCGGGTGGAGCAGTTGCACGAGTTCAATCCCATGCTCGGGCACCGCGGATGCCGGCTCGGGATCACCTATCCGGAAATTACGGAGATGCAGGCGCGCGCTATTTTTGAGGCCGCGGTCGAAGTCTCGAAAAAGGGTGTAAAGGTGCTGCCCGAAGTCATGATCCCGCTGGTGGCCACGGTGAAGGAGATGGCGAACCAGGCGGCCATCGTTCGTCGCGTGGCCGAAGAAGTATTCAAAGAGAAGGGAACGAGAGTCGAGTATATGGTTGGAACGATGATCGAATTGCCGCGCGCGGCCCTGGTCGCCGACGAGATTGCCAAAGAGGCGGAGTTCTTCTCCTTCGGTACGAACGATCTGACGCAGACCACCTTTGGCTTCTCCCGCGACGACGTGAACAAGGTGCTGCCGACCTATCTGGCCGAGGGCATCCTGAAACAGGATCCGTTTGCAGCGCTCGATCAGGAGGGTGTCGGACAACTGGTGAAGATGGCGACGGAGCGGGGGAGAAAAACACGGCCTTCGCTCAAGGTCGGAATCTGCGGCGAACACGGCGGCGAGCCGTCATCGGTGGAATTCTGCTATCGCACCGGTTTGAACTACGTGTCGTGCTCCCCCTTCCGAGTGCTGACTGCGCGATTGGCGGCGGCGCAGGCGGCCGCGGTGGAGACGCTGAAGGTCGAAGGCGGAAGAACGAAATGAAAACCGCAGGGGACGCGGCGTGCGCTCCGTGCTGTCGCGGGCGACGAGGGGAAGATCGAGGACGGCTACAAGATTGAGCGATTGGTCAAAAAACCAATGTCTTCGTCCTACCTTAAGCCCGTCAAGCCATCCGCTCTTCGCCCCGGCGATACCGTGGGCATCGTCGCACCCGCCAGTAACATCCAGTCGACTGACTTGGACGCGGGGTGCGAGGCCTTGCGGCGCGCAGGATACCGTCCGTTTTATTTCCCCTCGGTTGGGGAAAAAGATCTTTACTTTGCCGGATCGGTCGAGCGCAGAGCGCGCGAGTTAGAAGAGATGTTCCTGCGCGACGATGTGCGAGCGATTGTCTGTGCGCGCGGCGGGTATGGCGCGAACTATCTGCTGAAGGCTCTTGATCTGGAAAAGATCAAACAGCATCCCAAGATTTTCGTTGGTTACAGCGACATCACCACGCTGCTGACGTACTTTTGCGATATCGCCGGATTTGTTACTTTCCATGGTCCGATGGCAGCCAAGGATTGGGCGCACGCAAACGGTGTGGACGCGGCATCGTGGGAGGCGGCGCTCTCAGGCAGGGTGGGGTGGGATGTGGCTCTGGGCGAGGAAGTCAGCGGATTAGTCGAAGGCGAGGCCGAAGGTGTCTTGTATGGCGGATGCCTCTCGATCTTGGTCGCTTCGCTGGGAACGCCATACGAAATCAAAAGCGCCGGCACGATTCTGTTTCTGGAAGATCTTGCCGCCAAGCCCTATCAGATCGATCGTATGCTGATGCAATTGAAACTGGCCGGGCATCTCGATGGGGTACGCGGTATTGTCTTTGGAGAAATGATCGACTGCGTGCAGAGCGTCCATCAGGACTACACTCTGCAGGATGTGATTCTCCGCATCGTCGGTGACTTGCGAGTGCCCGTCGCGTTTGGCGTTCGGTCAGGGCACGTCTCCTCAAACAACATCACGCTTCCATTTGGAGTACGGGCAAAACTGGCGGTGCGGGATGGTCGCGTAGCCCTCGGTATATTGGAATCAGCGGTTAACCCTTGAAGATGGCGTCTGGGTGGGGCTGCGGCTTTTCGCTGCGGTAGCGAGATGAACAAAACAAAACACATTTACCTAATTGGTATATGCGGCACAGCTATGGCTTCCCTGGCGGGAATGCTGAAGCAGCGCGGATTTCATGTCACCGGCTCCGACGCCGCAGCGTATCCGCCAATGTCGGAATTTCTGCGCGAGTTGGACATTCCCGTGGCGCAGCCGTTCGCGGCGCGGAATCTTGACCCGCGGCCGGATCTGGTGGTTGTAGGCAACGCCATGTCGCGGGGCAATGTGGAACTCGAGGAAGTTCTCGACCAACGAATTCCCTTCTGTTCTTTGCCGCAGTTGTTGCACGATGAATTCCTACGCGGCAAGGAAGTGCTGGTCGTGGCTGGAACGCACGGCAAAACCACGACCACGTCCATGCTGGCATGGATCTTCCAGTGCGCCGGACTGCAGCCCTCCTTTCTGATCGGGGGAATTGCGGAAAATTTTGGTTCTAGTTTTCAGCTCGGCGCAGGTTCACACTTCATTGTGGAAGGCGATGAATACGACACCGCTTTTTTCGACAAAGGACCGAAGTTCCTGCATTACTTTCCGGATTCAGTGATTCTGACTTCGATCGAGTTCGACCATGCCGACATTTACAAAGATCTGGATGCGGTTGAAACGGCATTCAAGCGTCTGGTGAATCTGGTCCCGCGGCGCGGACGAATCGTGGCCTTCGATGGCGTCGCCGAGGCCGCGAATAGCCCTAGTATGGAGCGCTGTTTGGCGAAGACCTTCTGCCCCGTCGAGCGCTACGGCGCCGGCCCGGGTACGAGCTGGAGGGTCATGAACCTGCGCCTGGAACCGGCGCGCACTTCCTGGACCGTTCTGCACGACGCCCAACCCTGGGCCGAGTTGGAGTTCGCGCTTGCAGGAGAGTACAACGTGTGGAATGCCACGGCGGCGGCCGCGCTCGCGGCTTGCTGCGGTGTTCCGAAAGACGCAATCGCCCAGGCATTGAAAACTTTCAAGAGCGTGAAGCGTCGCCTCGAAGTAAAGGCGCAGGTGAACGGCATCACCATCATCGACGACTTTGCCCACCATCCCACCGCGATCGCCGGAACCTTGAAAGCGCTGCGAGCTCGCTACCCGAAAGCGCGACTATGGGCGATTCTGGAGCCGCGCTCCAACACCCTGCGTCGCCGCGTTTTGCAGAGTGACTTGGCGCGCAGTCTGGCGCAGGCCGACGAAGTGGTCGTGGCGGGAGTATTCCGCTCGGAAGCGGTCCCGGAAAACGAACGCCTCGAATTGCCTGCGCTTGCCGCAGAGATTGAGCGAAATGGCCGACGGGCGCGACTTCTGGCAGATGCGGACGCCATCGTCGAGACCCTTGCTCCGGAAATGCGAAGTGGCGATGTCGTGGCGATTCTGTCCAATGGCGGTTTCGGAAGAATTTATGAAAAGCTGCCGGCGCGCTTGGGGGAATTGGCGGGGAAGCGATGAATTTGTTTTTCAGACCGGGCCGCACTCTGCGGCGGGCGCTGGGCTTGGCAATCCTTGCGCTGTCGTCCGCGTCGATTGCGCAGGCACCCGCCCCGCTCACTTATACCATCTCCCTGTTATCCCCCGAGCAGCACCTGGTCGGGGTGCAGATCTTTTTACCTGAGAGAATGGCGCAGAGCGAACTACAGCTTCCGGTTTGGAATGCGCTGTATCAGGTTCGCGACTTTGCCCAGTACGTGAACTGGGTTCGCGCGAACGATCGTTCCGGCCGTCCCCTCGCCGTCAGAGAACTCAATCACAGCCGCTGGCAGATTCAAGGCGCGGAGCGTGGAGCGGTCGTGGAGTATCAAATGTATGTCGACGCGCCCGGACCCTTCAACGCGCAGTTGAACACTCACCATGCCTTCTTCAATCTGGCGCAAATTCTGATGTATCCGGTGGATGGGCGCTGGGCCGCGTTGCACGTGCGTTTCAGCCATATTCCTGAAGGATGGCGCGTTGCTACTCCGCTAGCATCCTCCTCTTCCGGCGAGGAGTTCACCGCGGCGAACTATGATCGCCTGGTCGATTCTCCGGTCGAGATCGGCAAGTTTCAGGAATCTGATTTCGACGAGGGCGGGGGCCACTATCGCGTCATTGTCGACGCCGACTCCGGGGATTACGACCTGGCAAAGATTGTTGCCACGCTCCATAAGATTGTTGCCGCAGCGACCAGTTGGATGAATGACCGACCTTTCGAGACCTATACGTTCTTCTATCACTTCCCGCGCGGGCCGGCGGGTGGGGGTATGGAACACGCTTTTTCGACGGCAATCGATGTGAACGCCGAGGTGATGAAGCAGTCTCTGGACGCCCTGGCGAGCGTCACGGCCCATGAATTCTTCCATCTGTGGAACGTCAAGCGCATTCGCCCGCAGACGCTCGAACCGATCGACTACACCAAAGAAAATTACACGCGGGCGCTATGGTTCTCGGAAGGCGTCACCAGCACCGCCGAAGGGACCATTCGGTTGCGGGCCGGCCTGCTTGATGAAGAGCAGTATCTGTACCGTCTCGGCGAACAGATCACGGAACTGGAGCGGCGACCGGCGCATCTCACGCAGTCGGCGGAAGAGTCAAGCCTGGATGCCTGGCTCGAGGGCTCCGGTTATTACCGCCGCGCGGACCGCAGCGTGTCTTATTACAACAAAGGCGAACTGCTCGGCGTCATGCTCGACCTTGCGGTGCGTGAAGCCAGTCACGGACAGGCCTCGCTTCGGGAACTGCTGCAATGGATGAATGACAATTACGCGAAGAAGGGCCGCTTCTTCAACGATTCCCCAGGCGTTCGCCAGGCCGCGGAGGCTGTCAGTCACTCCGATTTAGGATCGTTCTTTACGCAGTATGTAGCTGGAACGGAGGAGATTCCGTGGAACGATTTCTTGCGCTCCGTCGGTTTGCGAGTGGAAGTTGTCCCGAATACCGTGACCGATGCGGGCTTCACCGCATCGCGCAACTTCGATGGCCCCATGTCGGTGAACGCAGTGACATCCGGCAGCGAGGCCGAGCACGCTGGTTTGCAAGCCGGCGACACGATTCTTGAACTGCAGGGCAAGCCCGCCGGGCAGGAGTCTCGGGAGGAGTTAACCCGGCTGAATGTTGGCGACACTCTCACCCTGACGGTTCGATCCCGGCGCGGCGGTGATCGCGTACTGAAGTGGAAGGTCGGCAGCCGTCAGGAAGTCTCCTATGAGGTGAAGAACCTCGACCAGGTCACCGAGCAGCAGCGGGCGCGCCGCACCGCGTGGCTGAAAGGTGAAGCGCAGAGCGTCATGGAAAATGCAGGGGTTGCGGGAACAGCAAAATGATCCGCACGATCCTCATGCTGATCTTCTGGGCGCTGGCAGCTCCGGTGGCTGCGCTCATCGGGTTCCCCGCGAGCGTCATCATGAGCGACGTCCGCGTCCTGTATCGCCTGTTCATGTGGGGCGCATGGGCGGGGGTGTGGATCACGGGCGTACGAGTCGAAACCGTCGGACTCGACCAGTTCGACCACTCGCGCAGCTACATCTTTATGACGAATCATGTATCCAACCTCGACCCGCCGATTCAAATCCCGCTGATTCCCCGCCGCACCTCGGTTATGGTGAAAAGCGAGCTATTCAAAGTTCCCATTCTCGGTCGCGCCATGCGAATGGGATCAATGGTGCCCGTCGACCGCGGGAATCGCGACGCCGGCATCGAGGCCGTCCGCGCGGCGAAGTCAGTCGTGGGGCAGGGGCTCAACATGACCATCTATGTGGAAGGCAAACGGTCGTTCGACGGCAAGCTGCTGCCCTTCAAAAAGGGTCCGTTCTATCTGGCCATGGAGTGCGGGGTTCCGGTCGTTCCCGTAACCATCGTGGGGACGCACTACACCATGCCGAAGGCAAGATTTTCCATTCGACCCGGAATGGTGAAAGTAATCTTTCATCCGCCGATCGATCCCAAGGATTTTGGGAGCCGCGATTGTCTGATGGAAAAAGTGCGTAGCGCGATCGACAGCGGCTTGCCGGAACAATATCGTCAGCCGCTATCGGCGCCCGCCGAGGGCAGGGAGCCGCAGGGCGGGACAGCATACGCCTGAAGATTTCTCGGTGAAGCGTAGCCTGCCCTGGGCGGAGTCGAAGGGGGTGGTTATGGTTTGGGATTTTTGGCCCGTACAGCGCGCGCGATGTCGGGAAGCTTCGGCAGGATCGCGGAATATTTCAACCACAACTTGTGATCAACGGCGGGAGCGCCGCTGACCACGGCGCCCGCCGGGATGTCATGCGCAACTCCACTCTGGGGCGTGACAATGGCTCCTTCCCCGACCTTGCAATGCCCGACGACGCCGACCTGCCCGGTAAGAATCGCCCGGTTTCCGATCTCGGTCGATCCCGCAAGCCCTACCTGCGCGCACAGAAGCACGTCTTCGCCGACCTGCGACCCGTGCCCTACTTGCACCAGATTGTCGATTTTCACGCCGCGTGCGATGTGGGTTTCGCCGACGCTGGCACGATCGATGCAAGAGTTGGCCTGCACTTCCACGTCGTCTTCCATCACCACCGGTGCGGGTTGCGGAATCTTGTGCCAGCGTCCTTCCGCCGCTTTCGCGAATCCGAACCCGTCCGCCCCGATGACCACGCCGTTCTGTAGCAGCACGTTATTCCCGACCCGGCAGTTCTCGCGCACGATGGCGTGCGCATGGGCGAAAAAATTGTCGCCGATCTTCACTCCGCGATAGATAACGACATGCGCCAGCAACACCGCATTCGCCCCAATGTCGACGTTCTCGTCGATGACCACGTAGGGTCCGATGTGCGCGTTGGCCCCGATTCGTGCACTGGGGTGAAGGACTGCGGTTGCGTGCACACCGGGCGCATAGCGCAGAGGTGGATGAAAAAGCTCGAGCGCTCGAGCGAACGTCAGATAAGGATATTTGGCGCGCAACATGGCCGCGGAAATAGCCGGGAAGTCCTCGCCCACAATTACAGCCGAAGCCTTGGTCGAGCGCGCCGCCGCCGCGTACCTGGGATTCGACACGAACGTGAGTTCCCCGGGTCCGGCCTGTTCAATGCCGTTGAGGCCGGTGATTTCGGTATCCGAGGAACTGTTTTCGAGGCGCACGTCGAGAGCGGAAGCGATCTGAGACAGTTTCATGGTGGTGGAAGAGGCCGTGAGTAAATCCTACACCAGGCTACACGAAGCCTGCGGGGTCCCGTCGTCGCCCATCCGGGCGACGGAGCGCGCGGCGAACGAAAGCGGCCCGCTATTGGACGATCAGGGTAAAGTTGGTGCTATGCGAGATGGAACCACTAGTAGCCATAACGGTAATGGTGTACGTACCCACCGGAGTTCCGGGATCCGTGGTCCCACCGCCCCCTCCTGTCCCGCCTCCGCCGGTTCCACCGCCTCCAGTCCCGCTGCTGCCGCTTCCACCTCCACACGAGGCAAGAATAATTATCAACATCACCATCGGTAGGAGTAGCAACTTCCGAGGGCGACGTTTCGGTGAAAACGCACCTATGAGCAACACGCCTCCAAACAGCATGAAAGTGGCTGTGATCCAGCGATCGGGTAAACTCTGATAAGCGGATCTTCTGGTATCGGAATGCGGGGCCGTAGCGGATAGGTTCAGTAGATCTGAGGACGTGGATTGCACTGACGGAGAATTCGCGGTGCAGGTCGTCTCCGCTGGCATGCCCGAGCAGGGCGTAGCGCTGAAGGTGACCAGGCTCGTGCCACTCTGCGTTCCAATGAACATATTCAACTGCGTGGAGCTTCCGCGGGTCAGTGTCACGGAGGAGTTCGGAAAGGACATCGTGAAGTCGTTCCCTGCGACTGTAACTCCGGGATTACCCATCGAATTTGCGCTGGGATAGTTGGTGTCTCCACTATAAACAGCGGCATAGTTATCGCTGAATGCGGGCGAGATCGTCAGGGTTGCCTGAAGGTCGCTGTTGCCATTTCCATCGACAACGGTGCTGTAGCTGACTGGACCGGGAAGTGGGCCTAGTCTTCCCGCAAAGCTGATAGTGCCCGTAGGCACGACACTACTGTTCGTGGGGGCGACAAGTGCGGTCAGGGTGATAGGGCTGCCAGGCGAAACGCTGAAGCTGGAAAGCTGTAACGTCATTACCGGCGTCGGGTACTTCACGGAAACGGTGTAAGCTCCCGATGTTGCGCCACTGTAGTTGGAGTTGCCGCCGTAGGCTGCAGTGATCGAATAGGTTCCCACCGACGGAAACGCATTGAGCCCACCAATCAAAAGGGCACTGAGATACGCTGGTTGTCCTAGCGCACCATTTATCGGGGTATAGGAAACTGACCCGGTTAGAGGTGTGCCGTTCGAATAGAAGGTCACAGAACCCGAAGGCGAGACACCTGAGCTCCCGGTATTTATATTCGTCTGGATTTGCAGCGTAACTCCTAACGCGACGGGCCCGCCAATAATCGTTGGAACTGCAACCGTTGTAGGCGCAGGCGTGATGTTTAGAACCGTGCCCGTTGGAAGAGCCGATGCTGAAAAGCTATTATCGCCGGAATATGCCGCCGTAATCGTGTTCGCCCCTCCAGAAAGCTGAACTATCTGGTCCTCAAAATAGCCATAGCTGTTCAGGGTATAAGTGCCCGCATCGATGGGGGTTCCGTTGTCTTTGAGCGTGACGGTGCCCGTGGGGCACTCGCTTGCGCCAGAGGTGCCGCCGGGTGAACAGAGATTTCCGGAGGCATTTTCCACGTTCACGCGTAGCAGATACGGTGACCCGTAAACGGCGGTACCTGTATCTTTGCTGAGAATGTTTCCGCTCGAGTCAAACGTAACCAGAAAAGTTTGAAGTTGGCTGTTCTCCTTGTTGACGGTCACGGTCACGGGCGCGGAGTCGCTAGCCGAGTAGGTAGAATCTCCCGGATAGTGGGCTATCAGTGAATAGGTTCCGCCGGGCAGGAGTTCGGTACTTCCAGCGGCAGTGCCGCTGGATAAGTTGAAACTGGCGATGCCTTCGGCGCTGTTGGTAGGTCCGCCTTCGAATGAGATTGTCCCAGTGGGGATTCCCGTTCCGGATTGCGATTTCACGGTCACGTTGAAATTTACGGCTTGCCCGTGAGTGATCGTGGTCGGCGCTAAGCTGGTCACCGCAATTGCAGAAGGCAGCAACGAAACCGAAGACCACTTCGTCACGAGATTGTCAGCATTCACCGAGCCCAATCCGGTGGCCCGGTCGTAGCCGACTCCTGCGTTGTAGCCGCTGAGCACTCCGTACTCGTCTCCAGCGACCGACGTGACGCAGTTCGCGCTGCCGGTGGCGCAGGGCATCGCGATCGTCCCTACCGTTACATCGTGGAAAGCGGCCGGCTGTTGCGCCGCCAGCTTGTAGAGAACGTAATTCGCATTGCCCTGGCGCGATCCAGTTTCTTGATTGACTAACGCCATAATCCCGGCGAAGGCGGGAGAAGACACGGACGTGCCGCCGAATCCAAGAAAGTACGAGTCGGAGCTAAGGTTGCAAGTTCCGTAGGTCTGATCGGACTGGCAAATGATGTAGAAACTGCCCAGAAATCCGTTGCTGGCAAACAACGAGACATCAGGGATGTCGCGCTTTCCGTCGGCGGGAACTCCTGTTCCCGTTTGCCATGCGGGCTTGGCGTAACCGCCAGCGCAGTTCGCTGGAGCCGAACCGCTGGGAGTGGTGCAACCGCTTACGCCCCCGGACCCGCCCTCTGGTACGTCATAACTTGGAATCAATCGCGAATCGTTGCAGTTGGTTTCTGCATTCGTACTGAAGCCGACGGTGCTGAAGAGCACGTTGGTGCACGAATCGTTCCACGTGCTTTCAGGAATATAGCTCAGCGCCGATGCCTGCGTGGTCGAGTTGTTGGTCGTACTCCAATAACTGCCCGGATTGCTGAAGTCCTCGAAATCGGTGCCGCCGACGGCGACGTTGTAGGGGGTCGATGCGAATCCGCTTACTTGCAGCCCATACTCAGCCGGAGACGGGGAGGATGCATCGAAATTATCGCATCCGGCTGCGCCGTTGTCTCCCGCCGAGATGAATACAGTGATACCTTGCGCGGCGGCCTGCTGCCACAGCGTGTTATAGAACTGGTTGCCCGCAGTACCCAGACCCAATTCACATTCCCCATAGCTCTCGCTCATGACGGGGGCGAGATTGTTCTCGATGATATAGACGGCTGACAGGTCGACTCCCGCGGTCGTTTCCGTGGATTGCGAAACCACAAAGTCAATCGTCGCTCCCGGGGCCACTGCCCCCGACCACTGCACATCGATGTCCGCTTCTGATTCATCATCCTGAATGCCGGGGTCTGGCCCGTTCAAAATAACGGTCGGATTATTGGCCGGCAGTCCGAACATGCTACGGAAATTGGTGACATCGTCGATGTTGATGTTGCTCTCCCCGACAATCGCAATGGTCTCCCCGGCTCCATTAATTCCCGCGCTCCAGAGCGGCGTCACGTTGTAGATGGTCGCGAAGTCGTAAGGACCGATTCCGTAGTCGCAGGCGTCACTGGAGGAATCGTTCTCAACACATCCGGTGGGAAAGGTGAACTGAGATTTCACGACGTGAATCTTGCCGGCTGCTTTGTCGCGCCAGAACGATCCGGCGGGAACATTCATGGCCCGCTTGGGAAAATTATTGAGCGAACTAATTCCTGCTACGGCTGGCGTCAGCGCCGTGGGAATCTGTGGGTCGCTGGCGTTCGCCCAGTGCTGCTCGCCGTTGACGATGTATTTGTGGATCGCCGTGTGAAACGCCCGCTGGACCTGGCTGGCCGAGCCCGAGAACTCCAGCACGGTTCGTCCCTTCGTCGAGCCGACTTCGAATCCGTGAGATTGCAACCACGCGGTAATGATCTGAATGTCGGTGTCGGTCGGCCCAAACTGCTGGCCGAATTGTTCTGGGCTCAACCATTTGTGATAGTTCGGCGAGGTCTTATCCTGCTGATCGTCGAGCAGCTTCCGGAGCGCAGTTTCCTGGTCCGAGCTGCGTCTCAGCACCAGCAACATTCGGTTCATCGGGAGGGTGGCTGGGGCCACGCCCAGATCGGACTCAGGGCGCGCCAGCGGATGCGTGTTGCCTCTCAGCGTGGTGGTTTGTGACTCGTCGACGCTCTCGGTGAGGAGCGGACGCCCGGCTGCTTTTTGCAGCGCCGCCCCCGCTGCGGCTTCTTGCGCCACCAGAAGTGCGTTGAGCATCAGGGTGCATAGCATGGCGCCCAGGAGAATCGATAGCTCGGCAGAGAAAACAAGAATGGTTCGCGATCCCGGAATCGCTCGCATGAGACACACCTATGACCAAGATGACCGATATCCACGAGAGGTCGAACGGCCGGGAGAAGGATAGCCCCGCTCGCCCCGAGGCAGACTTAGAGCCAGCGTGGAGCCCACAAGCTATATCACACCCGGTCCGGATTTCAATGCATTTTCAGGGACTGAGAACGTTGCCCCGATTCCGTTGCAACCGATTTCCCGTCGGCCGGTCAAGCGAGGCGTTCAACCGAGCCATTCAACCGAGATGAGATTTGCTTGTCAAGGTCCGCCGGGCTCCAGCGGGCAGCCGAGGCGGCTGTCGTTCCCAGAGGCGGGGGCACAGGGGGTCTTACTCTTCAAACATGGGTACTTGCCGCTGATCCTGCGCGCCGCGCCGCTGGCGCCGCGTCGCCCCGATCACTGCTAACACCGTGAGCGACTCAAGGGCGGTGCGCGGCACAAAGATGCGCTGCGTGTTTGACCGCTGGTCCGGAGGGTTTACCAGAAACCCTTCGGGCGTGGTTTGGGTTAGGTCGGCGGGCATCAGCCCTTCCAGAATCTCGCTGTCTTTAAACCGCAGCCGCACCCACAATCCTTCGGATCGCGGACGAGAGGTAAACGTCTTGCGGGTCAGGGACTCGGAATCCCCAAACTCTCGTACAAAATACACTCCCTTGATCTCGCGCAGCTCCATTGCAATCACGGTGCCAGAAGTATTCAAAAGCTCCAACTTGCCCTCGTGAACGAACTGTGCCGGTGCCACATAGCCCGAAACTGTGTCTCGGTCCATTTTGCGAACGATCACTTTCTTGTGGGTTGAGGGCATGAAATTGGGCTTCCCCGGTTCGGCTTCCGGCCTCGGGAAATCAAATCGGTACGGGACGTTAGACGAGACTGCAGCCGAAAGCCGGTAGCCGCCTCTGATTCTCGCACCTTTTCGTCGAAAACCACCGGAATCCGCCTTGGCAGTAGCCAAAATGTAAACGGTGTGTTATTTTCTTTAACTTGCCGCAAAGTTTCCACTTTGTATAAGTACTTTGTATTAAGCCACTTGCATCCTAGTGGCTGAGGGGCCACAGGGTGGGCTCCGAGGACTGTGGAAATCTTGTGGAAAGTTTGGCAAGTCCGGCCCGTCCGGGGACGATTGCTCTTTTGATCGCCCTTGGAATCGGGGCCCGACAGCCGCTTGAAAGCGAATGGCTGACTACATTTACACGATGGAAATCCGGCTGACCCCGGACCAACTGAAGGGCGTCGGGCTGGTGCAAGACGTAGCCCGCGCTGCCGGCATGAATCTTTACCTTACGGGTGGCGCCATCCGTGACATCATCAGTGGCTTCACCATCCGCGACCTGGATTTCACGGTCCAGGGCAATCCTCTCAAGCTGCAAAAGGATCTGGAGAAGGCTGGCGCGAAAATTACCGCTGTCGAAGAGGACATGCGGACTGTCTTCATTTCATTGCCCGGCAACGCCCGCGCTGAAATCAGCATGGCGCGCACCGAACGCTTTGAGAAGACTGGCAAGCCTCCGATTGTCACCCCGGCCACGATTCACGACGACCTGCGCCGCCGCGACTTCACCGTCAACGCCATGGCGCTCTCGCTGAACGAGGGGTCGCGCGGCTTGCTCCTGGATCCTTTTAACGGGGTGGCCGATATCGAGACCAAGGTCATCCGTATTTTGCACAACTATTCGTTTCTCGAAGATCCTTCGCGCCTCATTCGCGCCACACGCTTCGCCGCGCGCTTCCACTGGCAACTCGAGGAGCGTACCCAGGCCCGATATGACGTCGCTAAGGAAAGTAAATACATCGACCACATCTTGCGCTCCTCGATCGGCCACGAGATCGCCGCGCTGGCTCATGAAGATGATCCGCTGCAAGTTGTGAAGATGCTCGAGAAAGAAGGCTGGCTCGAGATTTTGCATGAGCACTGGACCGTCGCCAAAGTCGACACCAACGGCATCAGCCAGCTCATGAAGACGCGGCAGCAGATGGTTGACATGGGATACACGCCCGACGCCGGCCCCGCCGTCATGTACTTCCTGACATCGCATTTCTCCGATAAAGACGTCTCCGACATTCAGAAGCTGATTCCCCGGAAGGATCTGGTCGAGGCCTGGCGCGACATCGAAGATCACGCCAAGACGCTCGCCAAGCGTCTCATGGGCAAGGAGGCGGCCACTCCTTCGCGCACCTGGCAGTTGCTCTCTTCGGCCCGTCCGGAGATGGTGTTGTTCCTGGCTGTGACCGCCAAGCAGCAGTCGGTGGAACAGAAGATCAAGAACTATCTGACCAAGTGGCGTCAGGTGCAGCAGAAGCTTCCCTTGCCGGAAATGACGGAACTGCTCATCACGCCGCAATTGCCCCAGTATCCGCAACTGGCGCATGACGTCTTCATGTTGTTGCTGGACGGAAAGCTGCGTTCCCGCACCGAGACGCTGAAGTTTCTGAAGCCGTTCGCGCCGCCACCGCCACCGCCGCCGCCGGCGCCTCGACGGGGACGCGCCGCCAAGGTCGCCGCTGAAGCTCCCGCCGCCGCAGCAGCAGCAGTAAAGCCGGGACCGAAAGCGGGCAAGAAGGCGAAAGGTGCCGTGACCACGACTCTGCCCGTGGCGCCGCCGGTGTCACCGCCTGCCCCGACATCGGCGAAGGCGCAGTCGAAAGTCCCAGAAAAATCCAAGCCTGCTAAACCTGCGCCCCAGCCTGTCGCGAAACCCGCAAAGAAGCTTTCTCCTAAGTCCTCAGCGAAACCCGCTCAAGGAAAGAAAAAAAGATAGAGCGATCTTTGCGCAGAGCGAAATTTTGTCTTCCTGCTACTGCGAAACTCGGATTCTGCCTTCTGACAGCTGCCGATCGGACCGAGCTCGGCTGCGCTCCGTGGTCGTTGAAGTAGGTGTCATCTTCCGGACCGTTCTTGGGAATCACCTTCAAAGACTTTGGCTCGGCATCGCAGGGAAAAGTGTTTCGATCGCGTTCTGAACAGTCCAATTTGGGGACAGCCTTGCAGTCGCGCTGATTGCCCTCGACCGAGCGCTGAATATGGCGTCAACGTTGTTGTTATTGCTCTGGCCTATCTTGTTCTGGCCCATCGCGGAAGGGCACAAGGTAAGAATCAGAGCAAATCGAAAATTCATCCTCGAGATCCGTCATCACGAAGGGGCCGGGCGGCTGGGTGGCCGGGAGCGAACAGGGAAGGGCCTAGAGGTTGTGCGGGCCAATGAAAAGCGGCAATTTTTCTCGACTGGTGGGTTTATAATAGGTTTGTATGCGTCGTCTGGTGCCCCTCGCGGCGTTCGCTATTTGTCTTGTACTGCCCTTATGGGCGCAGCACGGCGGGGGGCATGCCGCGAGCGGACACGGCGGCTTCAGCGCCTCTGGCGGCCACGTTTCAAGTGGCATGCGCTCTGCCTCAGGCAGTTCACGCGGTTTTAGCCGCGCTCCTTCTTCTTTCTCGCAGCCTTTCTCCCGGCGTAGCTTCTTGACGCCTGGGTTGTCGAATCGCCCCTTCTTGCACGATGGATTTCGCGGCTCTCGCCTGCGCGGATTCCGCAACAACTGCTTTGGCTATCCTTGTCGTGGATACGGTTATCCCTGGCTGTACGGCGCCTATTACGATCCCTACGGGTGGGGGGATTCCGGTTCTTCGTATGACGACGACTACGCCCAGGACCGAGCCACCGCGAACGATATGAACCAGCAGAGCATTGAAGAACAGCAAATGCTCCGCCAGGAACAGGCCGATGGGGATCGCGATGCCTACGCGCGTTCGCTTCGCGTGCCTGGCAACGAGCCGCAGGGAACGACCATCATGCCCGCGACGGTTCTCGTCTTCCGCGATCAGCACCAGAAAGAAATTCAGAACTACGCGATCGTGGGCCAGACGCTGTGGAACTTCGCTCCCCAGCACACGGAAAAGATTTCCTTGTCTGATCTCGATCTGGCCGCCACTGCGAAAGCCAACGACGAACGCGGCCTGACTTTCCGGTTTCCCGGCGGCAACGAAGCCCAATAGTTCTTTTCGGTTCCCGATCGCTGTTTCGGTTTAAATCCCGCCTGCTCCCACTCGCAGCCCACTTTCGCCTTTCGCTGCATTCCAGGCTGCATTCAGGGCTTCGACGTTTGCTTTTTGCCGGGGAGCTAGTACATTAAAATCAATCGTTTAGGTCATGACCAACGGATCTGGGGAACCTGCAGAAGCACCGGCTGTAAGCCCCTGGAGAACCCGGTCCGGATGCTAAAATAGACAATACCCACTATGGCTCTAAAAACACTGTTTCTAAATCCTCCTTCGTTTGAAAACTTTGACGGAGGCGCTGGTTCCCGCTGGCCCGCCACCCGTGAAATTGAAAGTTACTGGTACCCGGTGTGGTTGGCTTATCCGGCCGGAATGCTGGAGGGGGCGCGGCTGCTGGATGCGCCGCCGCATCACGTTTCGGGCGAGGAGACCATCGAGATTGCCAAGGAGTACGAGTTCCTGGTGCTGTTCACTTCGACGCCGGGATTCCCCGGCGACATTCTTCTCTCGCGAGCGATCAAGCAGGCGAATCCAAAGATCAAGATTGCCTTTGTCGGGCCGCACGTGAGCGTGCTGCCGGAGAAATCGCTGCGCGATTGTCCGGAAATCGATTTTGTTTGCCGCAAGGAGTTCGACTACGCAGTGGTCGATTACGCCCAGGGCAAGCTGCTGGCAGATATCGCCGGAGTCTCATTCCTGAAAGACGGCAAGGTCGTGCACAATCCCGACGCTCCGCAGATTCAGGAACTGGACGCGCTGCCGCACGTCACTGAAATTTACAAGCGCGATCTCGACGTCACCCGCTACAACGTGCCGTTTCTGCTGCATCCCTTTGTATCGCTCTACACCACGCGCGGTTGCCCGGCGCAGTGCACGTTCTGCTTGTGGCCGCAGACGTTGAGCGGACATCCATGGCGCAAACGTTCCACCGATGACGTGGCCGCGGAGATGGCCAAGGCCAAACAGTTGTGGCCGAACGTGAAGGAATTTTTCTTTGACGACGACACTTTCAACATTCAGAAGGCACGCACGATTGAACTCTGCGCCAAGCTGAAGCCACTCGGGCTGACGTGGTCGTGCACTTCGCGCGTAACCACCGACTTCGAAACTCTGAAGGCGATGAAAGAAGCGGGATGCCGCCTGCTGATCGTCGGATATGAGTCGGGGGACCAGCAGATCCTGAAGAACATTAAGAAGGGTGCAACGATTGAGCGCGCCCGCCAGTTCACCAAGGATTGCCACAAGCTCGGGCTCGTCATCCATGGCGATTTCATTATGGGTTTGCCGGGCGAGACGCATGAGACCATCAATAACACTATCGCGTTTGCCAAGGAACTCGATGTTGAAACCATTCAGGTTTCGGTGGCGCACGCCTATCCCGGTACTGAACTCTACGACTACGCGGTGAAGAACGGATTTATGGTGGGCGACAACAAGATGGTCGACGAAGGCGGACATCAGTTGGCGCAGATTCAATACCCGGGCCTGCCGGCCGATGACATCATGTCGGCGGTGCATCGTTTCTACGACGAGTATTATTTCCGTCCCAGGGCCGTGTTTCGTATCTTGAGGAAAGCGGCGTTCGACAGCAATGATCGCAAACGGCTTTATAAAGAGGCGAAATCCTTTCTCAAGCTGCGGTCGGCGCGCAACAAGATGGTCAAGAAGCATCACGACGAAGCGGCGGCCGCGGAGATGGTCAAGGTGTAGAACAGAGGGCGGGGAAAGCAGATTCCTCGTTCGGCAAAAGGCGCCTCGCTCGGAACGACGACCATTCCACGGGTTGCATCGGCCTGGTGAACATGAGCTGGCGCATAATCCGGGGATCAACGCCTGGCAAACGTCAGCCGACCACGGAGTGAGATAACTTGTCGGGCGTTACAATCCACAATTTGAGTCGCAAGTGACCTTACGTAAGTATCTGGTGTTGGCTGGAGTGACCGTGTTTGCAGCCGCGGGGGACTCCATGCTTTCGCACGGGATGAAACAGACCGGCAGCATTTCCGTCCATCATCTCGAAGGCATTATTCTCGCCGTGCTGAATCCGTGGGTCGCGGTGGGCATCGTTCTGTTGCTCGCCTTTTTCGCTTCGTATATGAATGCGCTCTCCTGGGCGGACCTGACTTTTGTGTTGCCGGCCACATCGCTGGGATACGTTCTGCTGGCGCTAGCGGCAACATTCGTGCTGCATGAGCGAGTCAGCCCGCTGCGCTGGCTGGGGATCGCACTGATCTCGGGTGGAGTGGGATTTGTTGCGGGAGGGCCGGCGCTGACGGCGCACTCTGAGGATGAGCGTCCACGGTCAAAATCCCCACTTCTCGCAAAGAACGCCCGACAGGGAGCACCCAAAGCAACGGGGGTGCCAAAAGAACAGGATGTGCCGGCAGCTTCCGGTGGGCTACCACGATGAAGAGCGCTTATACCTGGAGCGGGATTTTGGTGATCGTTTTCGCGTCGGTGATAGGGGATGTTCTTCTGGCACGGGCCATGAAGCAAGTCGGCGACGTGCATGAGTTCTGGCGTCGTGCGGGTCTCTGGGTCGTGGTTTCCCGCGTCCTGGGCAACCCCAACTTTTTTCTGGGAGTGACCGCCATGGCGGTCGCGTTTTTCGGTTTACTGTTTGCGCTCTCTTGGGGAGATGTCAGCTTGGTCGCCCCCGCGGCCGCGTCGCTCACCTTCATCGGCAACGCCTTCGCGGCGCAGATTTTCCTGCATGAAAAAGTCGACCGGCGGCGGTGGATTGCGGCCGTGCTGGTGGCGGGGGGAGTAGCGCTGCTGGCGGCGTGAAGACTGACTTCTGGCGCGTTCCGTTCTGGTTGTATTAAAGATAAAGATCAAAGATGTACAGAGAAAAAATGGCATAGTCCCCATACGGGTTCTGCGCCATTTTTCCTTTGGGCGGAATGGGTGCGTGGCTGCAAGAGCACAAACGAGCTTTGCTCCGCCTGGCCGAGTCCAAGACCCGGCCGCGTACCTGACTCCAGCGTCGCACCCGGCCACCGTTAGCGGGGTCACTGCCCTCTGGTTACTTGTCAGGGGGACCGTTTCGCGGTGCAATCGCAGTTGGGGAGGGCCACATGGGCCGGATTTTCGGGTTTCTTAGCGTCGTCATCGTAATGGGTATTGGGATGTACCTTTATTCCAAGCAGATGCAGAGCTCTTCGGCGGCCGCCGGGGCGACGTCGCCGCAGGCCGCCATCAACATCACCGGCGTTAAAAGCGATCTGATCAATATCGCCTCGGCGGAGCGGCGGTACTTCGCCAGTGAAGGGAAATATGGGTCGCTCGACGATCTAATCTCAACGAACTACGTCAGTGTGGCCCGGCAGCGTCCGCCTTATGCCTATGCCGTCGAGGTCAGTTCCGGTTCCAGTGGCTTTCGCGTAATCGCAAGCCGTACCGCAGACAACAGCTCTGGTACGCCCGCGCAGCTTTCGGTCGACGAGAACATGGAGTTCCAAACCTCCCCATAGTCCTCGGTCCGATGAGGGTCTTCCCTTGGCGAGGCGCAGATTCCCTCGGGTCAAAAGTGATCATTTGGGAGCGCCGGCTACGGTTGCAAACATTCCCATAGTGCCCGATGTGGTCTTCCCGAGTGACGAACAAACGGGCTTCTACCGTCGCCTCTGCGGCGTTGCGGTGGTTCCTGCTCCATTCTTCATTACGGCGAAGGTTGGGGCGGAGTCTGAGCGGGCGAGCAGGCCCGGCGGCGACAGACCTCCCGGCCGTGCGGTTAAACTCCTCCGGTTGGACTTTGCTTAGACCCCCCGAATGGAGTGGAAGCCTGGTCTTTCACCGGGATTGTGGACGAAGGTACTTTTCGATGACTCAGAAAACGACATGAGCACCGTTCTCCTTGGAACGCACGCGGGATCGCTTTATCCGTCGCATCGCCACAAAGGCATAGAACATTAGAAAAGGTGTTCGTCCTTGCAGGCGACCTGCAGGTTGAGGGTTGGAACTACCTGCGGGAGACTTCCGTTTGTCGCAGCCCGAGAGCGTTCACCAGAGCATCGATTCCCAGCCGTTCTGCTTGCGGATGCTGAAAACTCCAAAAACACGACCAACTCCAGCGTTCGCAGAGACGGGTAAAGGGCTCGGCTAAATCTTCCAAAAACACTAAGCTTTCTTGTCCAGCCGGCCAAGGGAGTTCCAACGGCCGCCTTACGAAACGGGCGGTAGCGCTGGCAACGATTGAATCAGCCGAAGCCCCGAAGAGGCTAAGCGCCTGCTGCTTTTACCCGATACGGGTGGACCTGACTCAGTAAATCCTGCACTTTTTACGAGTATTTGCCCCAGTATCAAACTGCAAACTCTACCGTCGTCGTGCTGTTGACATCCAAATTTCGCGGCCTTATTGGCTGAGACACAAATACGCCGCGTAAGGACGAGACAATGAACAATGCTAATCCCAATTTCGCTCCCCATAGCAAACAGCCTAGCGCTCAGGTCGTTTGTGCGCTCTGCGAGGGTGTTTTCGAGCATGAGTCATGGTGTGCAATTCGGGATCCTGGAGCGTCGTACGCCTACCAGATCGTCTTGGACGCCTCAAAGATGACGCCGGGAGATTCGTTGATCCTCCACTCGCTGGGTGTGGCGTGGGGGCAGCCCGTTCCGGCTGCACAGTGACTTTCCGCCGAGGGTGCCCGTCTCCCACGGAGCTGCGTCGGGGAGCGTTCTGATCAGTGTTTTATCGTTTATCGGCTGGCGGTTCTTGTTGGTGGTTGCGGGGGCGTAAAGTAGCGCACTGTAACGTCGCTGCCAATATGCGCGATCCGACTGTTCGCACGCTGGATTCGCTTGGCTGCAGGTTTGTCGGTGAATAAGCGCACCGTAACGTCATCTCCGATGTAATCAACTTCATTCTGGCCTACCCGGACGCGCCTGAAAGCGGACCGGTTAGGCCTTGCCTCTTTCGCAGGGGTCGACATGGCCTGGGCCGCGGCTAGACGCCTACCTGGAAGCGGCTTCGGGAGTCCGTGCGGAAGGGTGGCGGTCGATCCCGGTAACGTTGAAGACTCCAAAGGCGGAGCCGGGCCGTGATGCCGGGAGGCCAGTCCGATGGTAAACAGGAGCACGACGGCGAATGCAGCCAAAACCGAGTTCCGCCGGCGGTTGGACCACCTGAGGTGCCGGGCTCGTTGCGCGAAAGAGGTCGCGAGCGAGGCTGATTGCCTTAGCCCTGGCAAGTCCCTGACCGCCACCAGGTTCAAGTTCCATGGGCGCTTGAACCAGGTCCGCTTGAACCAGGTCCGATTGAACCAGGTCCGATTGAACCAGTTCCGCTGCGAGAGGTTCAAGTGCTTGGCTCGCTGCGGCAGCATGCTGGCAAGCAAGATTGCCTGCTTGCATCCGGGCAAGTCTGCGATGTCCGCAAGGACGGCTCTCGAACGCGCGTAGAGAGAATGCTCGTTGGCCGGCAGCATCAAAAATTCAGGTGGAGGGACGAACTTCCCGCCACCAGGTGTAATTTGTTCCACCGGGTCGGGAATGGGCGGCGGCTCGGCGGCTTGAATTTTCTTAGGTTCGGGCCGGGCCGCTTGACCCAGGGCTGCCTCGATCTGTTCGGCCATCAAGCGATAGGTGCGCACTTCGCGATCCAGGAAGGGATGGGCTTCGCTGAAGCGGACGTCAAAAATTCCGGCGAGGGCGCGTCCCTGATAAATGGGCAAGATTAGCAGGGCATCAGCCCCGAACTGCCGACAAATATCCGCCTCAATCCGCGTATCTGTCCGAGCATTCTCAACCCGGAGGATTTCGCGCAGGTTCTTGCTATCTCTTGAAACGGTCAGCGAGGCCGTCACCTGCCGTCCTAAGCAGTCGGCGCTACTGCCGCTTCCGGCGCGGTAGGTGAGTTGATCTCCCTTTAACAGAGCAATGGCCACTCCGGTGGCGTTGGCGACGTTTCGCGCCGACTCCACGATGCGACTCATGGCGCCATCCAACTCAAGTTTTCCGCTCGCCACCGAGCGCTGGACTTCCATGATGGCGGCCAGGGATTGAGAATTGATCTGACTTTCCTGCACCGCAAATGCGTCCGCCAAAAGCTGTTGAAAGATATCGGGATCGTTGCCGGAAGGAGTGTTCATACCGAGGCACAACCTGGCGGCTTTGGGCGGGCAAGCGGAACCACTTTGGAAGCCGACAAACGCAGTTTCTCATCGCTTGAAATGCACTGTCAATAGGAATGCGCAAAAGATTGTGAATTGCCGGCTCAGCGGGGATTATCTGCATTGGGTTGCTCGGCCAGCGATCTGCCGGCACGGTGGGGGCGACGAATTCGGAGCCGTTAGAAGGGTTGCGTGGGGACGAAAGGGTGACGAGCGAACCTTGCAGATTGGGACCGCGGGAGGAGAACCAGGAAGCCGAACCTCCGATGACTTTCGAACGGGGAAGGGAGGAAGCAGAGAGAGTGCTATATAGTTCTATCGAAATAAGTCTTGCGCAGTCCGCATAGTAATTAGCAGTTGCCCAATCCGCTATAGAGTACTATACTTCGCCCGTTCGTATTTCGCAGCACTGGAGAGCTTGCCATGTCGAAGATCATCTCACTTCACTCCTGCCGAGTCGTTTTGGTCGGCGTAGTCACGCTGATTGCATCGGTGGTTCCTGCCTTCGCACAAAACAACAATAAGATCCTAGGGGGATATTTCGAAGAGTGGAGTATCTATTACGCCGGGTACAACATTGCCAACCTGCAACAAAATGGAGTCGCGGGAAAGCTGACCCACCTGATCTACGCCTTTGCGAACGTAACCACGGACCCCGCGCCCGCCTGCTCCATTGCGGATACGTGGGCGGACTATCAGAGTCCGTACCTGCCGAGCGTAAGCGGGGTCGCGTATCCAGGGCCGCTGTTTGGCAACTTTGCGGCAATCGAACAACTCAAGCAGCTTCATCCCCAGTTGAAGGTTTTAATGTCGATTGGTGGCGCATCGGCGTCCAACACTGCAGCGTTTGTAACCGCCGCGAGTACGGCGGCCGGACGTCAGGCGCTGGCCGCCTCGTGTATCGATCTTTTTGTGACCGGCAATATCGCTCCGGCAATTACCGCTCCCGGGTTGTTTGACGGATTCAATATCGATTGGGAGTTTCCGACGGCGAGCGACACCGAGAACTTTACTTCGCTCCTGGCCGAGTTCCGCAAGCAGCTGGAAGTCCTGGGGAAGGTCACGGGGAAGAAGTATGTAATGTCGTTCGATGGGCCGGCCGGCTCACAGAACTACGTCAACATTGATCTCAAGGCTGCCGCCCAGCAGGTGGATTTCATCACCATTGACGGCTATAACTACGCCGGATCGTGGGATACGCAAACCAACGACGCTTCTCCGCTGTTTGATAGCAAGAAGGACCCGCTGTTCGGTCAGGACCTGGATATCGATGCCACGGTGAATGCTTATCTGAGGGCGGGGGTGCCGGCAAAGAAGTACACCATGGGAGTTCCTACCTACGGAGCGGGCTGGACGGGGGTTCCGAATTTAAACCACGGGCTCTATCAGAATTCAACGGGCCCATCCCCGGTCCCGCTGGCGAACGGAACTGGCCTATGCACGGACCTAAGCGGCAACACCCCGGGATGCGACACGCTGCTGACGCCGGGCCTGGCGACCTATGCGACGCTGGCAGATCTTACGGCGAATGGATACCGCGTTACGTTCGATCCTCTTCGGGTTGCGGTCACCCTTTACGATCCAACCAGCGGAAACTTCTACACCTATGACAATCCTACGACGGCGTTCTTGAAAATGCTCTATCTCGATCTGAAAGTTCCAGGAGGTCTCGGCGGAGCCTATGTATGGGCACTCAAAGACGACGATGCGAATGGAAGCATGGTAAAAACCATGGCTTTGGGGCTAGGTCGATAAGCCAACCGAAGCATCCGTCGGAACAACGTCATCTGGAATAGGCGAAACGGCAGATTGGAGCTGATCCGGTCTGCCGTTCCCTTTTGGTTTTTTGCCGACGCGGTTCGAGACGAAGTCCAAGAGCGCCCACACCAAAGGGTCCGCACTATCTGCGGAACAGACGCATTAGGCCGGTCGCTGGCAGGTCCGGGGATAGGAAGCGCTGGCCGTTGGGGCCGACGACGGCGCGGGTTAGGGCTTCGGCGGCGAGGTATCCGCTGCGGACGGCGCTTTCCATGGTTGCGGGCCAGCCCGTCGCGGTCCAGTCTCCGGCTAAAAAGACTCGCGGCCAGGCGGTGGTGGCGAATGGACGGTGGGCATCGATTCCAGGGCGCGGCGAGTAGGTGGCGTGAAGTTCTTTAATCACGGTGGACTTCACGAGATTGGCTGGGCGCGCGCCCGGGAAAAACTCACGGACCTCTTGGAGGGCAAGCTCGACGATGTCGGCTCGGGATTTGTCGATCAGAGTCTTCGAAGAGCTGACCACCAGTTCGATGTAGCTTCCGGATGTGCGATTGCCCGACTGGGCGCGCAGGGGCTGCAGGCGAGACTTGTGGAACATCCATTGAATGGTTCGATCGAGAAGGACGGCGTGGTCGAGATCGGAAATCTGACGGTCGAACCACAGGTGGATTCCGGTGATAGGGGCGGTCTCGAAGTGGTTGATTTTTTCGCGAAGGGGGGCGCTCTGGGGGGCTTCAGGAAGGACGCGGTCCAGGGCGTCGAAGGGAAGCGCGAGGATGAGATAGTCAAAGGTTTCGTCCGGATTTGCTTCGCACTTTTCTTCTTGCGCTCGGGGGCGCACTCGTACCTGCGAAGAATCCGCGGCGAAGGTTTCGAGGGGACGCCGAAAGTGGAGGATGCCGCCGCGAGCCCGAATGTAGTCGCCAGCAGCGTTGTAGAGTTCGGTCAGTGGCACGGTGGGAACGCCCATGTGCCGGGCGGCGGGAGATTTCATCGACTCGCGTACGACCTGGGCGGCGGCGGAGATGGAGATCCGATCCAGGTCTTCGCTGAGGGCGCTGACCAGGACGGGCCGCCAGAAGCGCTCCACTGCTTCTTTGGTTTGACCCTGGTCATCGAGCCAGTGCTGAAAAGATTGTCCGGTGTCGGGCTGTTCGGCGAGGGTGAGCGGAACCAGGGCGCGGGCGATACAAAATTTGTCGGCGGCATCAAGAAACGCGAATCGCAAGAATGAGGGCGCGGTGTGCAGTGGCGCGGGAAGTGGCGAGGATTTCATGATGGAAGCGCGCCCGCCGGGTTCGACAAACGTCATTTTGTCGTACCAGCGGATTTGGTCGGCGACGCCGATGCGGCGATAAAACTCCACTAGATTCGTGCATACACCGAAGAGCACGTGCTGGCAGTTGTCGACGACTTCTCCGGTGCCGGGATGCTGCCAGGATGAGGCTCGTCCGCCGAGGAACGGGCGCTTCTCAAACAGGGTGACGGGGAAGCCGGCGTCGGATAAGGCGCAAGCGGCGGCGAGTCCGGCCAGACCGCCTCCGGCGATGGCAACCGTGGGTTGGGATGGGGTGCTTGGCATTCAGTCAGTAGCGCACGAGAGACTCCAGTTCTCGCGTCCAGAACGCGCCAGAACTGGGCCACCCGGTTACGGGATGACAGGGAAAGAATATCGCGTTCGAGATCACGTGAGGCGCTTCAGGAAACCTTTTCCAAGGATGCGTACTTTTTCCCAGGTGCTCAGCGAGATCTTGGCAGTGAACACATCGTATTGCTTTTGTGCGATCTTCTCGAGCAAGCGGCGGTAGATGGTGACCAGGACCCACAACGCGGGCTGGCTGTCTTCGGAGACAAAGGAAATCAGGGCGTCGCCTGAGACGTAAAACTCGCGAGCGCGATCGGCCTCAAGCGCGAGCACAGGTCGGAAGCGCACAGGGTCCGGAGTCGCGAGCAGTTCGGAGGCGGAGAGATCGAACTTCGCCAGGTCTTCTTCCGGCAGATAGATCCGGCCCATGCTGGCGTCTTCTTTCACGTCGCGAATGATGTTGGTCAGCTGGAATGCCAGGCCGCAACGCTCGGCGAGAGGCTCGGCTGCGGGATCGCGATATCCGAAGATGTGGATGCAGACCAGACCGACAACCGAGGCGACGCGATAGCAGTAGAGGCGGAGGTCGTCGAAAGTCTTGTACTGGATGGTAAGGCCGGGAGCGCCGCTGGTTTGCGCGGAGGATTCTTCCTGTTCAACGTCCATGGCGGTGCCGTGGGCGAGTTCGTCGAGCAATCCGGCGGGGATGGAAAACCGTCGCTGGGCATCGGTCAGGGCGAGCAGGATCGCGTCGTCGGTGGGCTGGCCTTGCTGGGCGCGGTGAAGAGCGTCAAGCCAGATGTCAAGTCTCTGACGGCGGTCGGGTAGGCTCAGCGTGGAATCGTCAGCGATGTCATCGCAGGTGCGCATGAAGGCGTAGACGGCGCACAGCGCCTCGCGCTTGCGGCGCGGCAGGGCGAGAAACGCATAGTAGAAGTTCTTGGCCGCAGAGCGGGTGATGCCCTTGCATACCGAATAGGCCATGACGAGCTGGGGCGGAGCGGGGGTCCAGGGACCGGCAACCTGCTGCGTGCCCGCGCTCATGGTTTTCCTCCCAGCTTTTGCCCAACCGTGCCCAGGAGTTTTCTGCTGGCGGCGCGTGCCACCAGCGAAAGTTTGCGCGGCTTGGAGATGGACGGACGGTTTCCCAGGACGGCGTAGTCTTGTTTTTCAATCGCGTTCAGGATTTCCTGGCCACCGCGGCTGAAGAGATCGAGATCGATAGCCAGCTCGCTGTCAACTTTTGCAATCAGCGGAAGGCCCTGGCGAAACCAGTCGCGGGCGCGCTCGACTTCGAACTTCATCATGGCGCGGAAGGCTGGGGTGTTCTCACGATCGGCGATTTCCCGCTGGCTGACGTTGAAACGGCGAAGGTCTTCGAGGGGGAGATAGATGCGACCCTTTTCGTAGTCGACGCTGAGGTCCTGCCAGAAGTTGGCCAGTTGCAAGGCGGTGCAGGTGAAGTCGGAAAGATATTGGCGCTCGAAATCGCGGTACCCGCAGAGATACAGCACCAGATGGCCCACCGGATTTGCCGAGTAGCGGCAATAGGCCAACAGGTCGCTAAAAGTCTCGAAACGAGTGATGGTTTGATCCTGACGGAAGGCAATGAGCAAATCAGAGAATTCGTGTTTGGGGATGTCGAACTGGCGTACGGTTTCGGCCAGAGCCACGAACACAGGATGTTTGGCAGCGCCTTCATAGCAGGCGTCGAGTTCCCGCTGCCACTGGCCCAACAGTTCGAGTGACGCGGCGGCGTCGCCGACTTCGTCGCCCAGGTCGTCGGAGATGCGACAGTAGGAGTAGACGTTGAAGAAATGCTGGCGCAGGCGGCGGGGCAGGAACCAGCTGGCGACGGAGAAATTTTCGTAGTGCGTGCGAGCCAGGCGGGCGCAGTATTCGCGGGCTTCGGCGAGCGTAGGCGGAGTGGGGGGAATGGCGTAGTGGGCGGGCAGGCGACTCCAGCCGAGTACGGAGGACGGGTTAGCGGTTACGTTCATCTCAATTCTGAAACCCTAAGCCAAGAGAATTCCTGTCCGTGATTCTGGCAGAACCGTCATTGCAGGGATGCTTCGACTGCATACTGATTCGCGGTCGCGAACCGCTGCTTCGCTCAGGATGACAAGTACTTCTTAAACGCTGCCGCGCTACGAATCAGTGGCCGGGTATGATTGCGGTTTTGATGTCGCCGCCACGGTTCAGCATATGACGCAGAACCTGCTGCAGGCGCGACAACGGCGCCTCTCCGGTGATGTAGTCGGTGGGGCGAATTTTCTTGGCCGCGATCAATCCGAAGGCCCGGCGAACGGTTTCTGGGGTATGGTGGAACGTCGCTTTCAGAGTGATTTCGGAGTAGTGCAGGCGATTGGTTTCGAGTTGCACTTTGGTTCCACTGGCGCAGCCCCCGAAGAAGTTGACGGTGCCGCCTTTACGGACCATGTCCACGGCCCACTCCCAGGCCTCTGGCCGGCCAACGGCTTCGATCACAACGTCGCAGCCGCGTTTCTGCGGAGAAAGTGCGCGGACCGCATCGACCACATTCGGCACTTTCGTGGTCTGGATGATTTCGTGCGCGCCCATATGTTTGGCGGCGTCGACCTGGCCGTCGCGCTTGACGACGGAGATCACGTTGCAGCCGATAGCGCGAGCGACCTGCACGAACATCAGACCGATAGGACCGCCGCCGAGAATCGTGACCGTGTCGCCGATCTCGACTCCGGTTTCATGCAAGCCGCGGAGGACGCAGGCCAAAGGTTCGGTCATGGCGGCTTCTTCGACGCTCACATTCGGCGGGATGATCAGCATGTTGGCTTCGACGATGCGGCGAGGCACGCGAATGTATTCGGCGTACGCGCCATTGTTGAACAGGAGGTCTTCGCAGAGGTTCTCCTGATGCTTGGAGCAATAGAAGCACATCTGGCATGGGGCGGAGTTGAGGGCGACCACGCGCATGCCCTTCTTGAAGCCGTTGACCCCGGCTCCGACTTCCTCGATGACGCCGGCCAGTTCGTGGCCGAATAAGGCGGGGGGGACGATCATGCGGGCGTGGTAGCCGCGCTGGTAGACCTTGAGATCGGTGCCGCAGGTTAGAGCCACTTGTACTTTGACCAGAACCTCGCCGTCGCCCACGCGAGGGATGGGTACTTTTTCAATCTTCAGATCTTCTTTGCCGTACAAGACGGCAGCAGTCATTTTTCCGTTCACTGCAGGTTTCCTTCCGGTTACGCTTCACCTCGGGGGCTAAAGTCCCCGAAATTGTGTTCTAACGCACGGCTAAAGTTATGAATTCACGAACTACCGGGTCCGAATACTGCCGGGCTGAATCATGATCTTCATGGAAGAAGCTTGCGGATGGGCCGCCAGATCCAGGGCTTGCGGGCTCTCCGAGAGCGGGAAGCGATGACTGACCAGCCGTTCCAGATCCATCTCACGATTCATGACAAAACGGACCGACTCTTCCTGCAAATCAACCGATGCACTATAGGACCCGACTAACGTCTTCTCGTCGACACAGATGGCGGCTGGATCGATCACGGCCTCTCCATGCTGCGTTTGCCCAAAAAGCAACACCCGGCCACCGGGACGGGCCGCATCCATCGCAGTGCGAATCAAGGAGTTTCCGCCCACCGCGAGAATTACCGCGTCCGCGCCTCGCCCTTCGGTTAACTGGCGGACACGTTCCACGAGGTTTGTCTGCGAAGCATCTATTGTAAGGTCTAACCCGACACTTGATCCTATCCTAAGCCTCTCCAGATACAAATCGGAAGTAATTACATTGGCCCCGCTCCGCTTGGCTAAGACACTAAGTATGATGCCGATTGGGCCTTGGCCGATGGCCAGGACGGTCTCACCTCGACCGAGACGCAGGGCCTCGATCCCTTTCATACAGGTGTTGACCGGTTCGACGAAACAGGCTTGCTCGAACGAGACTCCATCCGGTATGCGGACCGTCCCCTGCTGGACGATCCAGTCCAGCACTCGGACGTATTCGGCAAAACCGCCTCCGGAGGGCTCGAATCCGGCGGTGCAGCCGACCTTCTTGTAGGTGGCGCACTGGGCAAAGGTCTTGTTCTGACAATAGAAACATTGCCGGCAGGGTATGTGATGGAAGACCATGACACGGTCGCCAGGGCGGTAATTCGTGACCCCGTCGCCGATGGCAGCTACCACACCAGAGGTTTCGTGTCCGAAGATACGGGGGGCGGAATGGGAGCCGGTCGAAATCTTTTTCAGGTCGGTGCCGCAAACCCCGCAGGAGTGAACCCGGACGAGCATCTCCGCGGAGCCAATTTTGGGAACGGGGACAGTTTCCAGGCGGACGTCATTCACGCCGCGATACACCGCGGCCTGCATGGTCGCGGGGAGGGAACGCGGGTCCGTCTCCAGCGCATACGGTCCGGCAATGGCCATGAACCTATTCTAGATGATGTTGGGGGCCGTTCGTTTCAAATCAGTGGGATGGGTGGACTGAAGGTAACGGGCGCGGGCGGAGGTGCGGTGTCGTACACACCGGCGCTGGCCGAGCCTCGGACGGCGAGGACGTCCATTCGACCAGCTCCGGGCAGGCTCTCTCTCGCGCGCGACAGCCGGCATGGCGCCGGGGCTACGCTTGTCCGCAAGGTTCGACGGAGAGGTGTGATTTTCATGCTATGCTGCGCAAAACTCCGGCTCTACAGGACGTATTGTGCTGATTGAAATGCGGCTTGAGAATTATGCGGTGATCGACAACCTGGTGGTGGAATTGGAGCCGGGATTGAACCTGCTCACAGGCGAAACCGGGGCGGGAAAGTCGATCCTGGTCGACGCTTTGGCGTTGCTGCTGGGCGCGAAGGCTTCAAGCGATGTGATTCGCGCGGGCGCGGAGCGCGCCGTGGTGTGTGCGGTCTTTGCGGTAGAGGGCGGCGCGGAGAAGCCGCTGGCCAGGATTCTGGAAGCCTACGGATTGGACGAGGCGGACGATGGAGTGCTTATTCTGCGACGAGAGATTGTAGATGGAGGCAAGGGGCGCGTGTTCGTGAATAATCAGCCGGCGACCGTGGCTATATTGCGGCTGCTGGCGCCGCATCTAGCGACGATTCACGCGCAGAACGAATCGATTTTGTCTTTTGACGCGCCGGCGCGGCTGGAGTTGTTGGACGGGTTTGCTGGCAGTCAACTCCAGTCGGTCGAGGCGGGGTTCGCGGCGTGGAAGGAGATTCGTACGCGCATCGAGGAGCTGGAACGCGGAGAGCAGGATCGGCTGCGATTGGTGGATCTGTGGATTTTTCAGAAGCGGGAGATCGAGGATGCGCGGCTACAAATGGGAGAGGACGAGGGGCTTGAAACGGAGAAGCGGGTCCTGGCGAATGCCGAAAAAATCTACAACGCAGCGATGAATGCGTTTGATCTGCTCTATGAAGGCACGGGTTCGACCGCCTCGTCGCTGCGGGCGGCGCAGAAGCAGGTGGAAGAGTTGGTTCGTTACGAGCCTAAGTTTCAAGAAGCGTTGGCCGCGCTGGAGACGGCGCGGATCAGCGTGGAAGATGTGGGCGCGACCCTGCGTGATTATGCGGGAGGGATTCAGGCTGCGCCCGAACATCTGGCGCAGGTAGAGGACCGGCTGGCAATGTTGGACCGGCTGAAGCGGAAGTATGGGCCGACACTGGAGGAGGTGATCCAATTTGGGGCGGACGTTTCCCGCAAATTGTTAGAGGTGGAGAACAAAGACGAGATTTTGCAGGGATTGCGAAGTGGGTTGGCGAAGGCGGCTGCGGAATATCTGAGAACGGCGCGGATGCTATCGAAGAAACGAGGGGATGCGGCTCGCAAACTGGAAAGATCGGTGGAGGCGGAGATCAACGATTTGGCGATGAAGTCGGTGTTCCGCATCGAGATTACGCCTTCGGAGGCGGAAGGGAACTGGACTGGTTCGGGCATCGATCAGGTGATCTACATGATCTCCACCAATCCCGGCGAGCCCCTGCGGCCACTGGAACACATTGCTTCGGGTGGAGAACTTTCGCGAGTCATGCTGGCGTTGAAGGCCAGCGTGGAGTCGGGAGGCGATCTCAGTTCTCGCAAAGAGCGCCAGAAAGGGGACCCCCAGGATTCGGCGTGTCGCAAGAAACGCGCGCCCCGGGGTCCGCAGAAAACATTGGTATTTGACGAAATCGATACCGGGATTGGGGGACGGGCGGCGGAAGCTGTAGGCAAGAAACTGAAATCGCTGTCACGATCGAATCAGGTGTTGTGCGTGACCCATCTGCCGCAGATTGCGACCTTTGGCGATCATCATTTCGTGATCGAGAAAAAGGAATCCGGGGGACGAACGCGCATCAGCATTCGCGCCGTGACCGGCCAGCAGCGCACCGAAGAAGTAGCGCGTATGTTGAGCGGAGCGAAGCTGACCGAAAGTTCACGCCAGCATGCCGAACAGATGATTAAGGCTAACGGGTGAAGATCAAAAGGCCATCGGCGCGGCTCTCGGCCAAGGTGGTCTTGTCAGAGTTATCGGCGACCTTGATGGTGAAGTTGACCACGATGTTGGCTTTGGTCTCCACCGCCTGACCATTTTGTAAGACCGGCTTGAATCGCCACTCGCGTACCGCCTGTTGCGCGGCCGCGGCCAGGATGGCAGGACCGCTCAGCACGTGGAGATCCTCAATGATGCCGTCGACGCCGATGACGGCTTGCAATACTACCGATCCTTGCACGTTCATGTGCTGGGCCAGCGCCGGATAGGAAGCCGGCGGCTGGGTTGCGGCGGAGAATCGATCCCGCTCGACTGCATTGGTCACCGCGCTATTCGTCCCCTCGGTGCGGTCCGAGCCAGGTCCGGAAGGTGTGATTACCAGCTTGGAAGCGTTGGTTCCGGGATGAGTTGTGCGCCGTGCGTTACCCGCCACGACTTCAACATCGAGAGGAGGCAGCTCGGTACGGGGCGCCGCCACAATGGCTGAGTTCGCAGCTGTTGGTGGGGCGGAATTGGCGGCCGTCAAGCGTTTTTTCGCCGCAGGCACGGGCGCCGGATGCGCCGGTTTCGCAGCGACCGGAGCCGATGTTGGACTGGTTGTTTCCGTGGGCTCGATCCCATCCGAATCTAAAATGATGTGGTCCGAACCAAACCAGAACTGCCGATCCGCTACCAGAACGGCGCCAATCGCAATCAGCAGGAGCACGAGCGCGAGCAGCAGTTTGCGGGATTGAGGAGCCTCGACCGCTAATCGACCCTTTGAGGTTCCATCCGTCGATCTTGGCCTTGGCTCGAGCATTGGTTCGCTAACCTGCGACGACCTTAAAATATGTATCGTCGATATATGTTGCGTCCACTGGCATGGCGAGCACAATGGCACGCGCCGGGGTGTTGGGGGCACAAGTGGGCCATATCCATCGAGGACCGCCCGGGGTTTTGTCGGTCGCGAGCACTTCGAGGGGCCCTCTCCAAGGGACCTTTCCATTCGAGGCCCATATTTCCCTGTTCGCTGCTAATCCCCGCGCTTTCTGTGGCTTACGTTGACCATCTCGGCACTTTCCAGTAGCTTATGAGTATCGCCCCAAGGGGGATCGTGTAGGCTAAAGGCAGTGAGTTTTGTGACGGTTCTTCGATCGAGTGACGGGAAAGCAGATTCCTCGTTTCCCTTGGAATGACAACCGGGTGGGAAGCGGGGAACTTAGGAGCAGGCTTATCGTGGCTGGAATTTTAGCGAAAACTGAAGGAAAGACTTTACTTTTGCTCAAGCCGAGGGGCTTCTGCGCGGGGGTGGTGCGGGCGATTGACGTGGTCCGCATTGCGCTGGAGGCGTTCGGGCCGCCGATTTATGTGCGCAAGGAAATCGTCCACAACAGCTTTGTCGTCGAGGAACTGCGCGCCAAAGGGGCGATTTTCGTCGACAGCGAGGACGAAGTGCCCAACGGGGAGCGCATTATTTACAGCGCCCACGGAGTTTCTCCGGATGTGCGCGAACACAGTGCGCGACGCGGGCTGCGAGTGATTGACGCTACCTGTCCGCTGGTGACCAAGGTGCACGTGGAAGCCGTGAAGTTTGCCAAGGAAGGCTATTCGCTGATCCTCATTGGACATAAAGATCATGATGAAGTGATTGGGACGCTGGGCGAGGCGCCGCTGGTCACTCAGGTTGTGGGGTCGCCCGAGCAGGTGAAATCGCTGAGCGTGCCGGACCCGAACCGCGTGGCTTATCTAACGCAAACCACCCTGAGCCTGGACGAGACCAAAGATATTATTGCGGCCCTGAAGCAAAAGTTTCCCCACATCAAGGGGCCGGCGGCGCAGGATATCTGCTATGCCACAGAGAATCGGCAGGTCGCGGTGAAACAGGTGGCTTCCGAAGCCGATCTATTGCTGGTGGTGGGATCGGAAAACAGTTCAAACTCGAACCGATTGGTGGAAGTAGCGAGAAACTTAGGGACCAACGCGCATCTCATTGATAGTTGCAACGATATTGAAGCAGGGTGGTTGAGGGGTGTGAAGACGATTGCTCTGACCGCGGGCGCTTCTGCCCCGGAATGTCTGGTGGAAGAAACCGTCACCTTCCTGCGCAACAAAGGGTTCGACAACCTCCAGGAATTGGAAGTAATGCCGGAAAACGTGCGCTTCGGGCTGCCCCCGGAGATTGTGGAGGCGATCGCCGCCGCTCCGGCCAGCGCGACCGCGGATTAGGAGAACGATTCGCGGATGAATGGAGCCGCAAATTCATGAATACTGACTCCCCCGAGTCCCCTACAGCCCCCCTACCTCTAGGTTCGAATCCACAGCTTCGCTTCGGTAAAATTGAGGAACTGGGCGCCCGCGTGGGTGCGGCGATTGCGGCCGCGCGAAAACGTCTTTTTTCGCAGCAGCATGAAGACGGATATTGGTGCGGGGAACTCGAAGCCGATACCACGCTCGAATCGGACTACATCCTGCTGCACACCCTGCTGGGGACGGGGAATCAGGAGCGGTTCCACAAGGCCGCGAACTGGATTCTGCAACATCAGAATGCAGACGGCGGATGGAGTATTTATGCCGCCGGGCCCTCGAATATCAGCGCGTCGGTGAAGGCTTATTTCGGGTTGAAGCTGGCGGGATATACCGCGGATCATCCGGCGTTGCAGCGCGCCCGCAGCAAGATTCTGGAGATGGGCGGCGTTACTGAAGTTAATACTTTTACGAAGATCTATCTTTGTTTTTTCGGCCAGTACGACTACGACGCGGTTCCGGCGATTCCGCCAGAGATCGTGCTGTTTCCCAACTGGTTCTGGTTCAACATCTACGAAATTTCTTCGTGGTCGCGCGCCATTCTGGTGCCGCTGTCGATCTGCTACGCCAAGAAGCCGTTCAAGAAGGTTTCGCCAGAGATGGGCGTAGAAGAATTGTTTGTGGACGGCATGCAGAAATCGCGCATGCATCTGCATTGGGCCAGCAAGCTGGTCTCGTGGCGCAACTTTTTCCTGGTTCTGGATCGCATGACGCATTGGTTCGAGCGGGTGCATGTGCGTCCGCTGCGTTCCGTGGCACTGAAGAGCGCGGAAAAATGGATGCTGGAGCGCTTCGAAATGAGCGACGGGCTGGGCGCCATTTATCCCTCCATGATGAACGCGATCATTGCCTTGCGTTGCCTGGGCTATTCGCTGGACGATCCGCAGGTGATTCGCGCCATGGATGAGTTCGAGAAGCTCGGGATTGAAGAAGAAGAGACCTTCCGCATGCAGCCCTGTATGTCACCGGTGTGGGATACGGCATATGCAATGTTTGCGCTAGGCGAAGCCGGCGTGCCAGCGAATGATCCGCGGATGGTGAAATGCGCGGACTGGATTCTGCAGAAGCAAGTGCGCAATGTGGGCGATTGGAAAGTGAAGAACCCGAAGGGACAGCCGGGCGGCTGGTACTTCGAGTTCAATAACGAATTTTATCCAGACGTGGACGACAGCGCGATGGTGTGCCTGGGGCTGAGCCGCGTGGAGCATCCCAACGGGCGCTACCAGCGGGAATCGGTGCAGCGCGCGCTGGACTGGATCTTTTCCATGCAGTGCAAGAACGGCGGCTGGGCGTCGTTCGACAAAGATAACGACAAGATGGTGTTCGAGCAGATTCCCTTCGCCGATCACAACGCCATGCTTGATCCAGCTACCGTAGACATTACCGGCCGCATCCTCGAGATGCTGGCGACCTATGGGTACGACCAGACGCATCCTTCCGTGAAACGGGCGATTCAGTTCATTCGCGATGAGCAGGAGCCGGATGGAAGTTGGTTCGGGCGCTGGGGCGTGAATTACATCTACGGCACCGCACTGGTGCTGCGCGGGCTCGACGCGATTGGCATGGACCTGCACGAGCCCTGCGTGCAGCAGGGCGCGGAATGGCTGCGGATGGTGCAGAACTCCGACGGTGGATGGGGGGAAACAGTCGGGTCCTATGACGACCCGAATTTGCGGGGGCAGGGCGAGAGCACGCCCTCGCAAACCGCCTGGGCCGTCCTGGGATTGCTGGCCGCGAACGACATTCGCAGCGACTCCGTCGCGCGCGGGGTAGCCTACCTGCTACGCACGCAGAAAAAAGATGGGTCGTGGGATGAGCCGTTCTTCACCGGCACCGGATTCCCACGAGTGTTTTATCTCAAGTATCACCTCTACCGGGAATATTTCCCGCTCCTCGCGCTGACCACGTACGCCAAGGTCATGGAGAAGAACGGAAACTGAGCTTGAGTCAGGGCGGACGCCTCCGTCCATCCGTTGCCAGGCGAGCAGTCGCTGAGCAACATTTAAGGAGTGTACTTACGCAGCTCCGCCGAAGACGACATCTTCCGCGCTGATTGCACGGCAACATCCTGCACGGCAGAGCCGATGATTGACTGCGCGTTCTTCTTATAGGTAAAAAGAGTCCCTGCGTGGTGCTTCGCAGATCCTTGCACCGTGTCGAGCCAAATTGTTTGCCGTCGGCGTCCTGGGCAGTCCATTCCAAAAAAAGGGTTAATTCGGAATTGGAGAACGCAGTAAGTCCGGTGGTGACCCCGGCATCGACGAACCTCGGCGTCAGGATAACCTGCGCATCGCCGGCGTCTTTTGGACTGCTGATCGTCGAGAGAGTAGTAAATACTTCCTTCAACGCGGGTTCGAAGTCCACGCAAGCGACCTTGCCTGCTTCGATGCCGATCTTGGGATCTTTCGGAACCCCGTGGGTCACGCGACTCGTGCAGAAATCGGGCGTCTGGACTAACGCCGCTTTGCAGGACAGTTTGGTTTGCGGTGGGGACGTGCCCTGAGCAGTCATCGACGTGACTGCCAAAACGGGAAGAAGCAACACAGCAGCGAGAGGGAAGTGAGAGGAAGACGCTTTAAACATGTGCCTCAAAAGCTCAAAGACAGGTCGACAATTTCATCCGTATCGACCTTGCTAATGGGTATCCGAAGGGAGATTTTCTTCCGTGCGGTTTTGGGGTTGGTCGGGATGTAAAGGAAGCCATGGATGGCGACGTTGGGAGAAAAAGTCGTGCTCCGTAGTTCCTTCTTCAGGAGGTTCTTCTGGATCTGGGAGGCGTCAGAAATAACCTGTGCCGCCGCAAAAGGACCGAAAAAAGGAACGACCGACCAAGCAATCGCTTTGCCTGATCCCGATCCTGTTTTCGCTACGGAGGGGGTTGCTGCTCCATCACCATAGGTAACCTTGGATTTGTCGAATATGGCACTGTTTGCACTCATCGCGTTTTCGATCACCACATAGACAGGAACAAAACCCCGCCTCGTGAGGTTCACGCCGAAGTAAGCTTTCTGTAATCGAGGGGCTTCGACTGGGTCCAATCCCATGACGATGCCGGCATTCTCGACAGATGCGGAACAGTCTTTTGCTTGTTTAACCGGGTAGTCGGGGAAGACAGGGCTGGCTAAGGCAAGCGGAACAGCAAGAACGATGATGTAGGCGGCGGCCTTCATCCCACCGCACTATACATTTAAGATAGGTTGTTGTTCTAAGCGGTTCCTAACCATTAACTTCTTGTCTGATGCTGCCTGGAATGAAAGCATTCGTCACCGGCGCCACGGGGTTTCTGGGTTCCCATGTTGCCCGAGCTCTTGCCGGACAGGGGGCGGACCTGCGGCTGTTGGTGCGTTCTACCAGCAATCTGCGCAACCTGGAAGGACTCAAGGCTGAGACCGCAACCGGCGATCTGCGTGACGCCGGCTCCCTGGAAAAAGCGATGTCCGGTTGCGACACGGTGTTTCACGTGGCGGCCGACTACCGGCTCTGGGTGCGCGATCCGGCTGAGATGTACAAGTCGAACGTCGAGGGGACTCGGGCGATGGTAGAAGCCGCTCGCAAGACTGGGGTGCGGCGGCTGGTATACACCTCGAGTGTTGCCACCGTGGGGTTCACCGGCAACGGACATCCGGCGGATGAGGAATCTCCTGTCTCGCTGGCCGATATGATCGGGCACTACAAGCGGTCGAAGTTCATGGCGGAGCAGGTGGCGATGGAGGCCGGGCGCGGCGGGATGCATGTGGTGATCGTGAATCCGACGACTCCGGTGGGGGAGCAGGATGTGAAGCCGACCCCGACGGGGCGCATCGTGGTCGATTTTCTGAAGCGCAAATTTCCTGCCTATGTGGAGACAGGATTGAATCTGGTCGACGTGCGGGAATGCGCGCTGGGACACGTGGCGGCTTTGGAAAACGGGAAACCCGGCGAGCGCTACATTTTGGGCGGGGAGAACCTTACCCTGAAGCAGATTCTAGACAAGCTCGGGGAGATCACGGGGCTGCCCTCGCCAAGACTGAAGTTGCCGTATGTCTTCGCCTTGGCGGCGGGAGTGGTCGACGAAGCGATCACCGGGCGAATATTGCATCGCGAGCCTCGCGCCACCGTGGACACGGTGCGCATGGGCAAAAAGAAAATGTTTGCCAGTTCCGGCAAGGCAGAGCGCGAACTGGGGTGGAAGATCGTGCCAGTCGAGGGAGCATTGCGGCGCGCGGTCGAATGGTTCCGGGGCAATGGCTATGTCTAGAGTCGCGATCGTGGCCGCGCTGGAGCGCGAGGTGCGTCCTCTGATCCGGGAATGGCGGGTGAACGAGAGAGAAGTAAACGGGCGGCGATTTCGGTTTTTCGAGAAGGATGATCTCGTGTTGGTTTGCGGGGGGATCGGAGCGGAATCGGCTCGTCGCGCGGCGGAGGCAGTGCTTGCCATCTATGCACCCGGCGTGGTCTATTCGGCTGGCTTTGCCGGGGCGCTCGATCCCGCGCTCAAAGTTGGTGATGTTGTGCGTCCCCGGCGCGTCGTCGATGCGGGCGATGGCAGTAGTGTGAGCCTCGATCAAGGCGAGGGAATACTCGTCAGTTTCGGATCGGTCGCGAGCCCGGAGCAGAAGGCGAGTCTGCGAGAGTCGTTTGGAGCGCAGGCCGTCGACATGGAGAGTGCCGCAGTCGCCCGAGCGGCGGAAAGTCGAGGAGCCGGATTTGGAGTAGCGAAAGTAATCTCCGACGAATTCGATTTCAGCTTTCCGTCGATGGAACGCTTTATCGATGCCGGCGGTCAATTTCTGCAGGGGCGATTTGCATGGTTCACCGCAGTGCGGCCCTGGCTTTGGCCACAAGTGGCGCGGCTGGCGGGGAACAGCAACCGCGCCTCGTTGGCGCTGTGCGACGAGCTGCGAGAGATGATCAACGCAGTGCCAGCGTCTGCAGAGGTTCCCACTAGGGGGGCGACCAACCGTCGATGAAGGCGAGGAACCTCGATTTCAAGACCTGGTGATCGTCGGCGTTGCTCGGCCGCAACCAATCTTTGGTTGGCAGATCGGGTACGTGCGGAAGAGTGCACGACTTAGTTCATCTATAATCACAGAGGACATTCTCCAAGAAAAACGATGCATTGTTTCCCCTTGCTAGGACTATTCGTCGGCGGCGAAATCGTCGACATGATCTCCAACAGCGGCCCGGTGGCCAAGCTGGTATTGCTTGCGCTCCTGGTGTTCAGCCTGATCTCCTGGGCCATCATCCTGACCAAGTGGAGCCTGCTACGCCGAGCACGGGCGCAGAGCGGGCGATTCGTGCGCGCGTTTCGCAAGGCGCAGCGGCTGCAGGATATCGCCGCCGTGGCCGAGCAATTCAAGCCCAGCCCGCTGGTCGGTGTGTTCGAAGGCGGGTATGAGGAATACCAGCGGCAGGCGGGGACGTTTGGCACGCTGCGGAATCTGGTGACGATTCAGCGCGGGATGCAGATTGGGGCATCGGAAGAGATCACGCGGCTGGAACGGAATTTGCCCTGGCTGGCGATTACCGCGGCGGTAACGCCGTTTGTGGGACTGTTTGGCACGGTGTGGGGCATCATTGATGCGTTTCACGGGCTGGGAACGGCGGGGGCGGCCACGCTGCGAGCTGTAGCGCCCGGTATTTCCGAGGCTCTCATCACCACGGCTGCCGGCCTGGCGGCTGCGATTCCGGCGGTCATTGCTTATAACCTGATTGGCGCGGCGATCCGCGAGCTGGCGGCCCGCAGCGACGATTTTGCGCTCGAGGTGCTCAATGCGGTGGAGCACAGCCAGGCGCAGGCTCTGGCACAAGTTCCGAGTGAAGTGAGGCGCTGATGGCATTCACGGCTTCCAACGGACGCACGCAGACCGCGCTGGCCGACATCAATATCACTCCTCTGGTGGACGTGGTGCTGGTGCTGCTGATCATTTTCATGGTGACGGCGCCGGTGCTGCAGTCAGGAATCGATGTGAGTGTGCCGAAAACCCGGACGGTGAAAGAGATCACCGAAGAGCGAACCGTGATCACCATCAATAAAGATCAGCGCGTCTTTCTGGGCAACGATGCCATCAACATCAACGAGATCAAAAGCAAGTTGCGGCAGAAGATCCGGGATCCGCGCAACCAGTTCATCTTTGTGCGGGCGGACGAAAATGTTCCCTTTGGCGCCTTCGCCACCGTCATGGATGCGGTGAAGCAGGCGGGAATTACGAACGTCAGCATCGTGACGCAGCCTTTAGAGCAAAATGGCAGCAAACGCTGAGATTTACTTCGAGCATGATCGCTGGGGCCGGGCACTGGCGTGGTCGGTGGGGTTGCACATCGGAATTACGGTGGCGCTGTTGATCTACTCCACGGTTTTTTCCCGAGCCAGCGGCGACGCATGGGGTGCGGGCGGGGGCGGCGAAGCGATCGGCGCCACTCTGGTGAGTACGGTTCCTCTGCCGGCGAATCCTGCGCCGACCAAGAATGTTCTGGCCAATGAATCGAAGGGGATTACGCAGTCGCAGCCGAAGATCGAAGAGAAGGCGCCCGACGCCATTGAGATTCAGGGGAAGAACGCAAAAATAAAGCCGAAAAAGAAACCGGAGACGGCTTCCCGGGAAAAGCCGCCGGCTCCTCCGGAGGAAGAGAATAATCAGGTTGCATTCGGAGAAGGTGGCCCGGTCAGCGGGCCTTACGGAACGTTCAGCGCCGGGGGGGCCAAAGGTGGATTCGGAGTCACCGGGGGCGGCGGGGATTTCGGGACGAAATACGCCTACTACGTTCATGTGATTCAGCAGAAGGTGGCCGAGAACTGGCTGAGGTACGAAGTCGATCCCCGGATCACGAGCGCGCAACGCGTGTACATCACGTTCGATATCGCGCGCGACGGGCATCCTTCGAACGTGCAGATTGAGCAAACCAGTGGCGTGCCGTCGTTGGACATTTCGGCGAAACGCGCACTGGAGCGGATTGATACTTTCGGTCCCTTGCCGCAGGATTATTCCGGGGGCAAAATTTCCGTCGAGTACTGGTTCGATTATAAGAAGTGAACCTTTAGCGTAAACAAGATGCACTACTGACTGACTTTTGTGCTTCATAACGGGGGCACAATGAGAATGAGGAGCGTGGAGCGCAGTGATACGTGGCAAGAGGGAAGAACAAACCTTGCAAAGCAAATCCTATCGGAATACGATCTTGTCGTGCCCAACGCCTTTCACTCCCACGCGGCTGGACGAACCCGACAGACTTAGTTTCACCAGACTTGGCTGCAACCGATATGCCTCCTGGCGCGGGCCCAGCCGTCCGGCGTTAGCACTGGTTCTCATCTTCAGTTGCTGCTTTCTTTCTTCCGCATTTTCTTCCGCACTCTTCGCGCAGGATTGGGTGAAGACCGGGACGAGCCTGGGAGTGGAAAAAGTACGGCTGGCCGTCCCTGATTTTAAGGCTTCCACCACCGATCCGCAGAATGCCGCTCTGCTCAAGACTTTCAACGACACGCTGTGGAACGATCTCGACGTCTCCGGGGTCGTCGAACTGGTTTCGAAGAGCTTTTATCCGTTGCAGGTTCCCGGTCAACCTCCGGAGGTGAATTACCTCGCGTGGAACGCGCCTCCTCCCAACGCAGCCATGCTGGCTTTCGGAAGCCTGGGAGTCACGGCGGGGAAGTTGACCGTCCAGGGCTGGCTGTATGACGTGAAAAATTCGCAATCCCCACAGATTCTGGGCAAGCAATATTCCGATGCGTCCAGCGATGCTTCGGCGCGACTGATGGCCCACAAGTTCGCCGACGAAATCATCTTTCGGCTGGGCGGAGGCATTGCCGGCATTGCCGAGACACAGATTTATTTTGTCAGCGACCGGAGCGGACACAAGGAAATCTGGGCGATGGATTATGATGGCTCGAACCAGCATCAGATCACGCGTCTGGGCTCGATCTCTTTGTCGCCCCGGGTTTCGCCCGAGGGGTCTCGTGTGGCTTTCAGTAGCCTGACCAAAAGCGGCTGGGAAATTATGATGTTCTCACTGGAGCTGAACCGGCCGGTGGGTTTTCCTCACATGGGTGGAACCAATCTGTCGCCGGCATGGTCGGCAGACGGAATGAAGCTGGCGTTTTCGTCCTCCCGTGGGGGCGAGCCCGAGATTTATGTGGCGGACGCCTCGGGCGGGAATCTGCATCGCTTGACGACCGCCAGGGGGCCAGATGTTTCGCCATCGTGGAACCGGAAAACGAATGCGCAGATCTCTTTTGTCAGCGGGCGCACGGGTTTGCCGCAGATTTATACCATGGAAGCCGACGGCACCAACCAGCAGCGCATGACCGATCAGGGGTATGCCGTATCCCCGAACTGGGCACCCAATGGGCAGTTTCTGTGTCTTGCCTGGATTCGCAAGTATGGTCCGGGCGCGCCGGGCGCGTCGGACCTTTACCTGATGGATATTGCCAGCAAGCAGTGGGTGCAGTTGACCCACGATGGCGGGCGCAACGATTTTCCTTCCTGGTCGCCGGATGGACGGCATATTGTGTTTCAATCGAGCCGGTCCGGTAAGGAAGAAATTTGGACCATGCTGGCGGACGGTAGTAAGGTCCAGCAACTGACTTTCACAGGGCGCAATACCCAACCGAATTGGAGTTGGAAATAGTAAATACACTTCGTCTGACCCTTGGGAGGCAAGCCTTTTGGGTCGCAGGAGGAATAAAGTGAAGCAACGACGCATGAAGTGGTTTGCACTGGTAGTCATGCTGGGTGCCGTAATGATGTTGGGCGCCTGCAAGAAGAAGGCAACGCCGCCACCGCCACCGCCACCACCCCCACCGCCGGAGCCAACCGCTTCGATTTCGGTAAGTCCCAACACCATTCAGGCAGGACAATCGGCGTCTCTGACCTGGCAGACCAGCAACGCCACCGACGTGTCGATCGATGGCATTGGCGCGGTGCAGCCGAACGGCTCGCAAAGCGTGTCTCCCACCGATTCGATGACCTATCACCTGACCGCCAAAGGATCGGGCGGATCCCAGGAAGCCACGGCGCGGCTTACGGTTACGCAAGCGCCCCCGCCTCCGCCCCCGACTCCGACGGTAACGGACGAAGACTTGTTCAGTCAGAACGTGAAGGATGTTTATTTCGACTACGACAAGGCCGACGTTCGCGGCGATCAGCAGAGTTCGGTGCAGGCCGACGCGCAGTTCCTCAATCAGCATGCCAACATCAACATTACGATTGAGGGGCACTGCGACGAGCGCGGATCGACCGACTACAATTTGGCCTTGGGTGACCAGCGCGCCAGTGCAGTGAAGGCCGCACTGACCGGAGCCGGCATCAACGGCAACCGGATCAAGACCATCAGCTACGGCAAGGAAAAGCCCTTCTGCACAGAAAGCAACGAAGCTTGCTGGCAGCAGAATCGCCGCGGCCATCTCACGTATCAAAAGTAAAGAAGCGGGGGGCGTCGCAAACGTCCCCCGCCTCTTCGGGGGTGGAATGGCGCATGGGTGTGCGTCCGAGCGGAAATGTACGCTGGAATGGACACAACTGCCCGTTGAGTCTTACGGTTCCGGGCAGTCGCTTTCGGTGTGGATTGTCCTAGCCTGTGGGACAATCAATAGCATCTAAATCTAGCATCTAAATCAAGGCATCGACACGACAGGGCAGTTCAGGGAATCTCTATGAAACTACATCGCATTTTCGCATTCGCTCTGCTCTCGATACTGTGTCTGGGACGGGCTCCGGCGTGGGCCGCGAACAAGGACATGGTGCAATTGCAGACGCAGGTCCAGCAACTGCAGGAGCAGATGACGGCTATGCAGCGCGGCTTTGACGAGCGCATGGGCGTGATGAAGAATCTGGTCGAGCAGGACACGGACGCCGTAAATAAGGTGGCCAATGCTCTGAACGGATTGCAAACCGCGCTGCAGAGGCAGCAGAATGAAGGCGGCTCGAAGGTTGACCAACTTTCGGGTCAGATTCAGTCGCTCAACGATTCGCTCGATGAGTTAAAAACGCGCCTCGCCAAGGTCAGCAAGCAGCTCGAAGACATGCAGTCTGCGCAACAAAGTCTGGGCGCTCAACAGGTTCAGCAGCAAGCGCAGCAGAAAGCAATGAGTGACGCGCCGCCTCCGGACGTGCTCTACAACAACGCCCTGCGCGATTACAACGGCAACAAGAATGATCTGTCGTTGCAAGAGTTCTCCGACTACATCAAGTTCTATCCCAATACCGATCTGGCGGGAAACTGCTACTTCTATCTGGGCGAGATTCAATTTCGTCAGGGAAACTACCAGCAGGCGGCGCAAAGTTACGATGCGGTGTTGCAGAACTTTGCCAGCGGGACCAAAGCCGCGTCCGCGCAGTTGAAGAAGGGCTTTTCGTTAATTGAACTTGGGAAACAGGATGATGGAGTCAGCGAGTTGCGCCACCTGATCCAACGATATCCGCACTCCCCGGAGGCGTTGCAGGCGCGGGAGCGGTTGCGCAAGCTGGGAGTTCCAGCCACCGGCAGAAACTCCTAAGTCGCGGACTGACATTGGCTTACGCGTAGTCGTTAGACGCTGTGATGATGGGCCCGCCGGGGACGATGATGCTTGCCGGCTTTATGAGCGCGATGGCGGTGGGCGCGCTGGTGAGTCGCCCGGACAGGGATCAGACGGGCGTTGGAAGGCCTAGCCAGCGCACATAGAGCCGACAATAGGACGAGGACCAGGAGGAATACTGAAAAGAACCGCTTCATATACCTATTCTCCGACCCATTTCTCCTACTTTATATCTATATTTCTTAAAAAGCTCCAGTCCTAAACTATATTCGTAGGATTGAGATCGAGGTTGAAGGATGCCGCATAGCTTACCCGACCAAGACGCCGCGAAGGGCGCCACAGAAACTGAGGACCACAAGAATCCGGGGAATGTGGGCCAGCAAGAACAGCTTGGGCACCGAGATCAGGATTCGATGTTGAAGGATGCAGACTCCGATTTTCCCGAACCTGGGCAAAATCCAGAACATAGCGGCGAGCCGAAACGAAAAACCGCGTAGCCGGATTACCGAGGAGTCAACCTAAAGAAGGCCTTTTCGTGAGAAAGGGCCCTTTCTTTTTGCTTCCCGCTTCTTTCCCGACCCCGCCTCCCGGCAAGGGTTATTTCACCCTTGCCTCTCGCTGTCGAAACGCTCGGCACGGACCCGCAAGTCCTGTTGGCGTGGCCGGGGCGAGCCGACGACCGCTCCCCCGTGCCGATTGCTAGTTGGCGCAATGGTTCAGCGCAACTCTTCCATTACCGCATCCAGCACTTCCTTGCCCGGACGCGTCATGGAATCGGGCAGGGTGGCAAGGGGTTGGTCGACAACATTGAGCATGTCAATGAAGTTTGGGGCCTCGGGATTTACATAGAATACGCCTGTCAAAACCTCGCCCTTTTCGTGGGCTTCGGTGAGACGGGTAAGGGCGCGGATCTTGTCCGTTGGATCGTAGTCTTCTTCGAGTTTGCGCAGATGCAGGTGAGACCCATCGTGCATGGTTACCTGAATTGTCGAGCCGGGATCGTATTCGACGGCAATCTCCTCGAAGTGGGGAACGAAACTGACGTCCTGCAAGGTCTCTTCGTGCTCCTTCACATACTTATAGGACTTGGTCGAACCCTCGTGATCGTTAAAGGTGACGCAGGGCGAGACCACGTCAAGCATGACCGTGCCTTTGTGAGCGATCGCAGCTTTCAGCATGGCACTCAACTGGCGTTTGTCTCCGGAAAACGAGCGGCCGACCAGAGTCGCACCCAGGTGCACGGCCAACGCGCAGGTGTCGATCGGCGGGAGGTCGTTCAGCACCCCGCTTTTCAGCTTGGAGCCCAGGTCGGCTGTGGCTGAAAACTGGCCTTTGGTAAGACCGTAAACGCCATTGTCCTCGATGATGTAAATGATGGGCAGATTGCGACGCATCAGGTGAATGAACTGCCCAATGCCGATAGAGGCGGTGTCGCCGTCGCCGCTGACGCCGATGCAGACCAGCTTGCGGTTCGCCAGAATCGCTCCCGTAGCCACCGAAGGCATGCGGCCATGCACCGCGTTGAAGCTGTGGGACCGGCTCATGAAATACGCGGGAGTTTTAGAGGAGCAGCCAATGCCGCTGGGCTTGATGAGCAATTCGGGCTGAACCCCCATTTCGTACATGGATTCAATGATGCGCTCGGAGATCGCGTTGTGGCCACAACCGGCGCACAGCGTGGTCTTCCCTCCCTTGTAGTCCATCACGGTGAGGCCGATGCGGTTGGTCTTTGGTCCGGAAGATCCGGGTCCGGCGGCTCCGGGCTCAACGATCGTGGTTCCCATCTACTTACCCTCCATACTGGTCAGTTCGTCGGTGATGGACCGCGCGTCGAGCGGCAAGCCGGTGATATGGGCAATGCTGCGCAGGCGCGGGGTCAGCTCGGGCTTGAGGTCGAGTTTGAGCAGGGTGAGCATTTGCGCATCGCGATTCTGCTCGACCACATAAATACGATCATGTTGCTCAATGAACTCATGCACTTCGCGGGTAAAGGGATAGGACCGCAGCCGGAGGTAGTCAGTCTCGATGGAGTATTCGTCGCGGAGTTGATCGCGACTCTCGGTAATGCCCCAGTGCGAGGTTCCGAAGCCGATAATGCCGATCGATATGGGTCTAGCCCCGTCATTGTTGCCCTTGGTGATCTCGGGTCGCGGAACGAAGGAGCGCGCGGATTCGAACTTGCGGTTCAGACGTTCCATGTTGTTTTCGAAGTCGTCGGCGCGCTCGCTATATTGAGCTTTTTCGTTGTGCCCGCTGCCGCGCGCGAAGTAGGCGGCAGCGGGATGGATGGTTCCGGGAAGCGTGCGATAGCCGATACCGTCTCCGTCCACATCTTTGTAACGCGCAAATCCGCCGAGGCGGTCGAGATCTTCCTTGCTGAGCACTTTGCCGCGATTGATCGGCGTGGTCGGATATTCAAAAGGATCGGCCATCCAGTTATTCATGCCCAGATCCAGATCGGACATGACGAAGACCAGGGTCTGGAACTGCTCCGCCAGATTGAAGGCTTCGGGTGCCATGCTGAAGCACTCGGTCACTGAGCAGGGAAACAACATGATGTTCTTGGTGTCGCCATGCGAGAGGAAGGCGGTGGACAGGATATCGCCTTGGGAAGTTCGGGTCGGCAGGCCGGTTGAGGGCCCGACGCGCTGGATGTCCCAGATGACGCCGGGGACTTCCACGTAGTAGGCGAGTCCGGCGAATTCCGACATCAACGAGATGCCCGGGCCGGCGGTGGCCGTCATACTGCGCGCCCCTGCCCATCCTGCTCCGATGACCATGCCGATTGCGGCCAGTTCATCTTCGGCCTGCACAATGGCGAAGGTCGCCTTGCCATCCGGACCGATGCGGTACTCCTTCATGTAATCGATCATCGTTTCCACGAGCGACGACGACGGCGTGATGGGATACCAGGTGACCACCGTGCATCCGGCGAACATACAGCCGAGCGCGGCCGCCGAGTTGCCGTCGATGATGATCTTGCCGGCGGTCGCATTCATGCGCTCAATGTAAAATACGCCGCGCTTTTGCAGGTTGGCCTTGGCGTACTCGAATCCTGCCTGGGCCGCGGCCAGATTCAGATTGGCCGCCTTCACTTTCTTGGCGAACTGCTTGCGGATGGCCTTTTCGACTTCGGCCATATCGATGGTCAGCAGGCTGGCCACAACGCCAACATAGACCATATTCTTGACCAGTTTCCGCAACTTGGCTTCCGGGCAGACGGCCGCCACCAGTTTGTCGTAAGGAACCGCGTAAAAGATCAGATCCTGCCGCAATTTGTGCAGCGCCAGCGGTTCGTCGTAAAGGACCGAGGCGCCGGCAGCCAGCGACAGAGTGTCCTCCTGCGCGGTCTCGGGATTCATGGCCACCAGGAAATCGATTTCCTTCTTGCGGCCGATATAGCCATGCCGGTTGGCGCGAATCGTGTACCAGGTCGGAAGGCCGGCAATGTTGGACGGGAACATGTTCTTGCCGGAGACCGGCACGCCCATCTGGAAAATACTGCGCAACAGAACTGTGTTGGAACTCTGCGAGCCGGAACCATTGACCGTCGCGACCTGAATGCTCATGTCGTTAACGATGCGCTTGCGCCCCACGTCTCCGGCGGATTCCCGGGCCCCGACATCCGTTGTGGCCATCCCAAACACCTTCCTTCAGTTTAGCGGGTTGAAGTCTCGAGCCGCTGGTTCCTCGATCACGATTTGTGGATCACGGAGGAAGAAACATTCCATTATAACGGTGGCTGCCCGCTTCGTGGCGTCAAATCGCCCGGCTGCAGCCCCGGGGAAGCCGTCTTTAAAACCAGCATGGTTTGTCCTCCGGCGCGCAGCGAGGACCCAGGTTTCTGGCGTCCTCGGCAAGAATCAGACGGCTCGGGTTGAGGGGAATGACAAATGCATGCAGAATCAAAAACGCGGCCCGGGGACTCAAGCCTCGGTCTTGTAAAACTGCGCGATATTCCGGAATTTATTATATCGTGACACGAGCAATTCGGCGGGGCTCACTCGCTTGAGTTCCGCGTAGTGTTTTTGCAGGCTGGCATCGAGCAGAGCGGCAGCCGCTTCATGATCGCGATGGGCTCCGCCCTCCGGCTCGGCAACGATATCGTCGATGCAGTGGAGTTCACTGAGGTCGCTGGCGGTGATGCGCATGGCTTCGGCCGCGAGTTCCTTTTTGGACGCGTCGTGCCACATGATGGCGGCGCAGCCTTCGGGAGAGATCACGGAATAAATCGAATTCTCCATCATCAACACGCGATCGGCCACGGCGATGGCCAACGCTCCGCCGCTGCCGCCCACGCCAATCACGGTGGCAATGATGGGAACTTCGAGTCGCGCCATCTCGCGCAAATTGTAAGCGATGGCCTCGGCCTGACCACGTTCTTCCGCATGGATGCCGGGATACGCGCCATCCGTGTCGACCAAAGTGAAGATCGGGCGCTGGAACTTTTCCGCGAGCTGCATGACCCGAATGGCTTTGCGATAGCCTTCAGGATGCGGGGTGCCGAAGTTACGATGCACCCGCTGCTTCATGTCCCGTCCCTTCTGAGTGGCGACAATCAGGACCTCATCGCCGTGAAATCGCGCCATGCCGCAGACGATGGCGGCGTCATCGCCAAAGCCTCGGTCTCCGTGAATTTCGCTGAAATCGGTGAACACGCGTTCGATGTAGTCGAGCGACTGGGGGCGCTGCGGATGCCGCGCCAGTTCAGTTTTTTCCCAGGCGGTAGGGGGCGCATTCATCTGCCGCCTCAGGGTCTCGATGCGATCTTGCAGTTTGGCGATTTGACGGCGGGTCGAATCGTCGTCGCCGTTCGACGCCAGTTCGGCGACCTGACGTTCGATTTCTTCCAACTCCTGCTGCGCTTTTTCGGTGGGTGCCATCTTTGAATTCAGGCGATGATGCGAACGCTGCCGCGCCCGCACAATTGTTCCACGCGGGCGATGAAATTGCGGTCTGGAATGACATTATAGCCTTCCGCTTCCATCACCACCATGAAATCGCCCTGCCGTTCCACGTCAAATAAAACCTTGGCTTCGCCTTTGCGCTCTAAAAACAGCGTGTGCAGATCGTCGATGGTGGTTTCCACCGAAGTCTCGAGCGGTACTCGAATGCGAATGGCACTGGGAAGCGGAACCTTGGCTTCTTCGAGCGGCTGAATTTCTGCCGCCGTGAGCTTTGGATTGACCCCTTCTTCGATGCGCACGCCGGCTTTCACCAGAACGGGAACTTCCAGCTTCACTTTGTCCCCAATGCGTTTGAAGGCTTCGGGAAAGACGATCATGTCGATGGAACCGGACATATCTTCGAGGGTGGACTGGGCATAGAAGTCGCCGCGCTTCGATTTAAGCACGCGCACATTGCTGATGATGCCGGCGGTCACGATGGTCTCGTCCTTGCCGGTCGATCTGGTCAGGGCGGTGATTTCCTCGACGCTCAGTGCCTGCAAGTCGGTGAGCTTGTCTTTATACTTTTGCAGGGGATGGCCGCTGATGAAGAAGCCGAGAATTTCTTTTTCGGCGGTGAGGCGCGTGTGCTCGTCCCAATCGGGAATGTTGGGTAGCTTGTCGTTGTGCGAGTCGGCATCTTGCTGCTGGAAAACTCCAAAAAGACCGTGCTGGCCGGATTCGGCGTCGCGCTGCGCCTTCTGCGCCTGTTCCATCGCTTTGTCCAGCACGGCCATCAGTTGCGCGCGCCGGCCCATCGAATCCATGGCGCCACTCTTGATCAAAGACTCAAGCACGCGTTTGTTGAGCAGGCGAAGATCGACCTGCTCGCAGAACTCAAACATCGATTTGAAGCGGCCCAGGGTCTTGCGGGCAGCGACAATGGATTCGATGGCATTCCCCCCGACATTCTTCACTGCGGCGAGGCCAAAGCGGATCGACTCACCATGGGGAGTGAAGTTGGCGTCGGAGACGTTGATGTCGGGAGCTTCGACGGCGATGCCCATCTCCCGACATTCGTTGATATACTTCACGACGTCGTCGGTGGAACCGGTAACCGAGGTGAGCAAAGCCGCCATGAATTCTACCGGATAGTGGGTCTTCAGATAGGCCGTGTGGTAGGCCAACAAAGCATAGGCAGCTGAGTGAGACTTGTTGAAGCCGTATCCGGCGAACTGAGCCATGAGATCGAAAATCTTCTCAATCTTCTTGGGGGGAAATTTGCGCTGCGCGGCGCCCTCGACGAAGCGCTCGCGCTGCTGCGCCATTTCCTCCGCTTTTTTCTTGCCCATGGCGCGGCGTAGAAGGTCGGCTTCACCAAGAGAGTAGCCAGCCAGCCGGTTCGCGATCTGCATCACCTGTTCCTGATACACAATCACGCCGAGCGTTTCCTCGAGGATCTCTTGCAACTCCGGCAACTCGTATTCGACTTTCTTGCGACCGTGTTTGCGGTCGACGAAATCGTCGATCATGCCACCCTGAATTGGACCCGGTCTGTACAGCGCGTTCAGAGCCGTGAGGTCTTCGATGGAATTCGGCTGGTACTTGCGGAGCACGTCGCGCATGCCGTGCGATTCAAACTGGAAGACGCCCGAGGTTAATCCTTTGTGGAAGACCTTTTGGTAGGTTTCGTTGTCTTCCAGTGGAATCCGTTCCAGGGTCAGCGGCGTTCCCCGGGTTTGCACGATCAGTTTCAACGCATCCGTCAGAATGGTGAGTGTGGTCAGACCGAGAAAGTCCATTTTCAACAGGCCCATCTTTTCGATGGCGACCATGTCGAAGGCGGTCACGATTTCGTCGTTCTTGGTGCGGTGGAGTGGAACCAGGTCGGTCAGCGGACGCGGCGAGATCACCACGCCGGCAGCGTGGACGCCGGAATTGCGGACCATGCCTTCCAACTTCTTGGCGGTCTCGAACAGTTCGCGGATCTGCCCATCTTTTTCGATCGCCTCGCGCAGTTGCGCCGAATCCTGAATGGCCTGCTCCAAAGTGATGTTGAGCTGGGTAGGAACCATCTTGGCGATGCGATCGACATCCGCGTAGGGGATGTCCATGGCACGACCCACGTCTTTGATGGCGGCCTTCGCGGCCATGGTGCCGAAGGTTATGATCTGGGCGACATTGTCGCGGCCATATTTCTGCGTAACGTAGTTAATGACCTCGGCGCGGCGGTTCATGCAGAAATCGATATCGATGTCGGGCATGGACACGCGCTCCGGGTTCAGAAAGCGCTCAAACAGTAGTTCGTGCTGCAGCGGGTCTATGTCGGTGATGCCGAGCGCATACGAGACCAGCGAACCGGCGGCGGATCCGCGGCCGGGACCGACCGGAATGCCTTGCTCCTTGGCGTAGCGAATGAAATCCCAGACGATTAGAAAATATCCGGGGAACTGCATCTGCTGAATGATCCCCAGTTCCCGTTCCAGGCGCAGCTCGTAATCGGTGAGGGGGTGCTTCAGTTTCCCTTGCTGGTGCAGCGGGCGGAGCGACTCCAGGCGGCGGGCGAAGCCTTCGCGGGTTACGTGCACGAAGTAGCTGTCAATGGTGTAGCCAAGCGGAACCTCGAACTGCGGAAACGGGTTTGCCACTTTCTCCAGGCGCAGGCTGCAGCGCTCGGCAATATCAAGGGTGCGCGCGAGGACTTCGGGAGAGTCCTTGAATACCCGGTACATCTCGTCGTGGTTCTTGACGAAGAACTGGGTGCCCTCGAATTTCATGCGTCCCGTGTCGTGAATGGACTTGCCGGTTTGGATGCACAGCATGACGTCCTGGGCGTGGGCGTCGTCTTCGCAGAGGTAATGGCTATCGTTCGTGGCCACCAGGGGCAGGCCCAGATCCTTTTCCAACTGGAACAGGCCGGGATGGATGCGGTGCTCCATCTCTAGCCCCTGATCCTGAATTTCCAGATAGAAATTCGGTTTGCCGAAAATGTCAGCGAAGGTTCCGGCGGCCGCGCGCGCGGCACTGTAGTTGTTTTCCATCAGACGTTCCGCAACTTCGCCTTTGAGGCATCCGGAGAGGCCGATCAGGCCGCGGGAATGTTCCGCAAGAAACTTCTTGCTCACGCGGGGCTTGTAATAAAAGCCGTGCAGCGAAGCCTCAGACGTGATCTTGACCAGATTGCGATAGCCTTCTTCGTTTTCGGCAAGCACCAGCAGATGGTTGTAGGTATCGCCTTCGGGCGAGGCGCGATGGTCATCTTTCTTGCAGATGTAGAGTTCGCAGCCGACGATGGGCTTCACCCCCGCCTGTTTGGCGGCGTTGACAAAATGGACTGCGCCAAAAATATTGCCATGGTCGGTCATGGCCACGGCCGGCATGCCCAGTTCTTGCACGCGCTGGCAAAGTTGTTCGACATCACAGGCGCCGTCGAGCAGGGAGTAATCGGTGTGCAGGTGCAGGTGGACGAATTGGGACATGGGTTCGGTAGAGCTAGTCTACCGCAACCACGACGGAGGAAAACCGGCCAATTCCGGAGCGGGCACCGGGACTAGCTTGCGCTGGCTGCCGCTGCCTGCGCCTGTTGCAGCAGGCGACGGGCGTGGGCGATGAGTTCCGCCACTTCGAAGGGTTTTACCAGGCAGGGGACATGGTGTTCCTGCAGGTAGGCTCGTCCGTCCTCCAGATCGACGCCATTGGAGAAGGTGAACAGAACATGACCTTCCATTCCCGGGCAATTTTCTTTCAGCCACTGGTAGGACTCTTTTGCGGTCCACTGTCCGGGCAGGTTGCCGTTCATGATGAGAGCGTCGAAAGGTTCCGAGAGCAGGCGGGTCTTCACATCCTGGCTCGTCCTGGCAGTGACGACGGTGACGCCTGCGCCCGCCAGCACATCGCGCTCAAATTCAAGCACGGCTTCCTCTTCTTCCACCAGCAGTACGCGTCCAGGTGTGGCGCCCTCGTGCAGCCGGTGCGAGGGCTTGAGGGATTCTGCTTCGAGCTTAGCCGAGGCCACCGCGGGCAATCGCACTTCAATGACCGCGCCGCTGTCCGAGGCATTGTTGGCGGTGATGTCCCCGCCATGTTCTTTCACGATGCCGTAGCAGATACTCAGTCCGAGGCCAGTGCCCTTTCCTATGCCCTTGGTAGTGTAGAACGGATCGAAGATGCGCTTGGCGTCTTTGATTCCTGCGCCGTCGTCGGTGAACTGCGTACAAACCTGTCCGCCCAGCGAATAGATGCGAATCTTGAGTTTGCCGGCACGCCCGGTCTCTAAAATGGCGTCGACCGAATTGTTGATGATGTTGAGAAACACTTGTTCGATCTGATGGGGATCGGCGACGACCAGGGCAGGTTCCGAGGGAAGGTCGCGCTCGACCCGAATATGATTGATCTTGAGGTCGTAGTCGCGCAGCGCCAAGGTTTCGTCGAGCACCTTGCGAATGTCAACCTCATCCCGCTGCGGCTTGCGCTGGCGGGCAAAGGAGAGAAGGTTTTGTACCACACGGTGGGTGCGCTGTGCCTGCTTGAAAAGCTTGCTGACGTAGTCCTGGGCGCGGGTGTTCAGGCCTTCGCTTTCGAGCAGCTGCGCGTAGCCGAGAATCGCGGTGAGGGGATTGTTGAGTTCATGGGCCACGCCGGCGATCAACTGTCCGACCGCCGACATTTTTTCGCTCTGCAGCAGTTGTTCCTGGGTCTTGCGGAGATCTTCGTAGGCGCGGCAGGTCTCTTCATAGAGACGGACCTTCTCGATGGTGGTGGCGAGTTGGCGGCTGATCGCGACCAGAAGATTTTCGTCATTGCTGGAATATTCGTATCCCATTTGGCTGCACAGCCCCATGATGCCAACCGGGCTGTCCTTGCCCCAGAACAGAACCCAGAGCCAGGAGCGGTCGGCATCGGAGCGCAGGAATTCCGCAACCTTCGGCGGCAGGTGGGGAAGATATTCGGCGGTAACCACTTCGGTGCGCGAGCGCATCACCAGGTCCCCGAAGCCTTCCGTGAAACAAATCTCCGCTACCCGCATTTTGTCACGGCTTCGCGGTCCCCAGGCGGCGCGCCGGCGATAGGTGGTAGCGTCGCTATCGGATAGATAGACAGTTCCGCTTTCGGCGCCAAACAGGGTAACCACCTGACGCAGGGTCAGGTTCAGAATTTCATCCAGGTCGAAGGATTGCGCGGCGACGACAGCCATGGCATTCAGGGCATTCAATTCACGGTTGCGGCGCCGCATCTCTTCTTCGGCGCGGCGCTTCTCGGTCATGTCGAGAACGAATCCCTGATAGCGTTCGATTTTGCCCGTAGCATCGCGCTTGGCGAAGCTGCTCTCAACGGCCAGCAGAATCGTGCCATCTTTGCGGCGCAGACTGACTTCGAAATTGCGCACGTAATTGTGAGTGTCGATTTCGCGGCGAAAGGAATCGCGCTGTTTTGGGTCGACACAGATTTCCGCATCCAGGTTCAATACCAGCAACTCTTCGCGGTGAGTGTAGCCCAGCATGCGCACGAAGGCGTCGTTGCAGTCGAGCAGACAGCCGGCCGGGTTGGCCACGTAAACGCCTTCCTGCACTTGCTCGAAGAGCAGGCGATACTTCTCTTCCGCGGATCGACGGTCGGTAACGTCGCGAACCACGTGCATCGTTCCTTTTTGAGGGCTGCCTTGCTCGGTGTAAGAAGACGTCGAAACCACCGAGAATCCGCCGAAGCAGGGATCGGCTCCCTCGGTAAACTCTTCGTCTCCGCCCATTGCGCAGTAGGGACATCCCGTCCATTCGCCCAAGCTGTGGGGCAACATCGACTCGCACGAATTGCCCATCACATCCGCAGCGGCCTGGCCGAGTTGTTCGAGCAGAACCTGATTCGCCTTGATAATGCGGAAGTCGGCGTCGTGCGCCAGAATGATGTCGTGGATCGAATCGAAAGTGTTGATCCATTGACGTTGCGAGCGCAGATTCTGCTCCAGGAGGCGGAAGTTTTCCACTGCGAGCGCCAGTTGTTTGGCGCAAGCCTGGAGAAACTCCAGTTCTTCAGGAGTCCAATGACGACTTCGCGAAGGGCCCAGCAGCAGCAATCCGATCGGCGCTTTATTGCCCGAGGCGGGAATCATCACCACCTGGCGAATCTTCTCCGTCGCCAGACATGCTTTCGGTTCGGGACCGGCGGCATCCTGGGCGGCGACCTGCGGATCGGGCTGCGCCAGCAGTCTCTGCAGGTCGTCGTTCATTTCGGCAAATCCGGCGTCGCGCAGGAATTCGGGAGATAGTCCCACCGCATGCGTCGCCACCAGATGCCCGCCCTCGAGCAGACGGAACCATGCAGCCCGGACTCCGGTCAGGCGCTTCAATTCCTCGACCGCCGACTGGACGACGTTGCCGTATTGCTGAGCACTGGCCATGCTTTTTGTGATGGCCTGCATGGCGTACAGCCTTCGGGTGCGCGCCCGCGACTCATCAAACACCAGCAGCAGCATACTCACACCGAGTGCAATCTCCACGGCCAGAAAGGCTGGGGCGGGCACGCGGTCGGTGAACAGCGACCAGGAAAGGTGGAGCGAAGGCAGACACAGCGCGAGCAACCATGCGGATGGTGCCCACCGCCCGCGCCGCGAGCGCAGTAGCGCCAGCGATGCCGTGAGCAGAATGAGCCGGTAGCCAACCTCTACGGCGACGCGCAAGGGCAGAGAATCCGGCCACAATAGAACGCGGGCACCGGCAAACCCCACCAGGATGGGCGTGATCACCATCAAGGGAACGATCAGCTCACGACCGCGGACATACAGAAGAACGGCCCCTGCCAGCAGTCCGACGGCCAACATAAACGTCGTCTGCCCAGCGACGAGATCAAAAGGGGCGGGTATTTTCGCCGCGAAGCAGTGCTCCACTAGCCGCGAAGCAACCAGGGCGGTCCAACCCAATACCCAAACTTTGAGATAGTTCTCTTGAAAGGCGCGCAGAGCGAGCAAAGAGGCGCCCAACAGGATCAGCAGCGCCAATTCCGCCCTGGTGGGCGTGGCGAGACCAAGCCTTGCAGCCGTATTCCAAATCGACCCTAGGGATGCGCTCATCGTATTGCGGACGTACGTCTTCCTTGTGTTTGAATATCACGGTCCGGTACTTTCTCGATGGAGTTTCGGGACCTCGGTGATTACTTTCGGCATCTCGCGAGTGGGTTACAATCGCCCATAGACTTTTCTTGAGCACTTATGCCAGATCGCATTCTTGTAGTTGACGACGAAGAACCGATTCGGGAAATCGTCGCCTCCATGCTCGGCACTGCCGGATATGCTTGCAAACAAGCAGCTTCCGGGATGGAGGCGCTCGCGGTTCTGACCTCCGGGGAAGAGTTTGAGCTGATGCTCTCGGATCTGATGATGGCGGATCTCGACGGCATCGGTCTGTTGGAGCGCACCAAGGAAAAGTATCCCGACATGCCGGTGGTGATGGTGACTGCCGTGCATGATATTTCTGTCGCGCTCGCCGCCATTCGAAACGGAGCGTATGACTATCTTCTAAAGCCGTTCGAGCGCGAGCAACTGCTTAACACGGTCAGCCGTGCTCTGGAGAACCGGCGACTGAAAGTTGAGAACCGGACGTATCAGACGAACCTGGAGTCTCTGGTTAAGGCCCGCACCGATCAACTGCAGGCCGCGATGTCCAGCCTGGAGCGCTCCTATGACATCACGCTGGAGGCGCTGGGCGACGCTCTGGATCTAAAAGATCGCGAAACCGAGGGCCACTCCAAGCGCGTCACCGCTTTTACCATCGCGATTGCCCGCGCCATGGGTCTGCCCCGCGAACAAATCAATACGATCGCGCGCGGAGCTTTCCTGCACGACATCGGCAAGATGGCCATCCCCGATAAGATCCTGAATAAGCCGGGAAAACTCGAACCCGACGAAATGATGATCATGAAAGAGCACGCTTATCACGGCTATCAGATCGTCAAGAAGATTCCCTTTCTCGCCGAAGCCGCCGAGATCGTGTACTCGCACCAGGAACGCTTTG
>Ga0209420_1000068_pt1 | contig 66109 bp, 49 predicted proteins | sample BlaSpr_A8_OM1_O1_FD_187972 | JGI IMG/M metagenome (GOLD analysis project Ga0209420, IMG submission 187972) | Forest soil microbial communities from Thunder Bay, Ontario, Canada - Black Spruce, Ontario site 2_A8_OM1_O1 (SPAdes) (version 2) | ecosystem: Environmental > Terrestrial > Soil > Boreal... | reverse complement strand
TTGACGGGATTCCAGCAGGGACGCATACGCGTCCTGGTGGCAACCGACCTGGCATCGCGCGGGATTCACGTGCAAGACATCGCGCACGTGATTAACTACGACTTGCCGGACATCGCCGAGAACTTCATCCACCGCGTCGGGCGAACGGGACGCGCGGGCGGACACGGCGTGGCTTCCACACTCTTTGGCAGAGAGCAGCGCTCCGAGCTGATGGCTCTGGAACGCACTCTGGGCATCAAGATGGAGCGCATGCGCGCGGAAGGCGACCCGGGCGAGAAGCAACCTCCCGCGGTGAAGAGCGCGCTCGAACGTTTTCAGTCCAACACCAAATCACGCATCGGGCAGCTTCCAGGAGAAATCCTGCAAGCGCAGGTGTAATACCGGCCCCAAATCGGTGAGCAGCGCGGCGTTGCAAAACGCGGCTGCGTCCGGAGACAAAGCAAGGTTTTGATTTAGAAAGTTGCAGACAGAAAGCAGAAAGAGACGGCGGTCCCGCTTGCGGGATCGCCGTTTTTTTTGCAGCGCTAAAATCCTGGAGCGCCGGTGGAGGCGGGGCGGACTTCGCCGGACTCTACGCCGAAGCGGAGGCGTTCGAAGTAGGTTTGGGCGAGAGACATGAGGCCGGTGTAGAGGTAGCCCCAGACGAAAAGCAGCAGGAAGGGGATGGTGGCGTAGTTTTCATTTTGCAGGGCGTAGACTACGGCTGCGGCGAAATACAATCCCAGGAGAACTTCGGCGAAGGGCATCCAACCGGCGCTCTTGTGATATTTTTTCTTGGCCCACACACCATCGCCCTGCGCGCCCGCTTCCACTCGGTATTTTGGCGTGCGTACGAACTCGGATTTCACGCCAACGATCGCTTCGATGACCGCAAGGGCGTTGCGCACGGATAGACCGATGCCCACGGCCATCACGAACGGCAAATACAGGAATGTGCGTTTCCAGGTTTTTGGATAGAGAGCGCGTTCGGCCGCTAAATAGAAAGATGAGATCGAGCAGGTGGATGCGAGAAACAGCGGCAGGTCAATTACCAGTACTTGAAACCAGCCTTGGTAGAAGCGCACGATCATGGCTGGCAGCAGAATCATGGACATCAATACCATCAGCGGGTAGCTGATGTTTGCGGTGAGATGGAAGAACGCTTCGGCCTTCACGCTGCCCGGAACGTTGGCGCGCATCACGCGCGGCAGAATTTTTCTGGCCGTCTGCATCAGGCCCTTGGCCCAGCGGGCTTGCTGCGATTTGAACGCGTTCATTTCCACCGGCAACTCTGACGGACATTCAATTTCCGGCAAATAGACGAAATGCCAGCCGCGCAACTGCGCGCGATAGGAAAGATCGGTGTCTTCGGTGAGAGTGTCGTGCTGCCAGCCGCCGGCATCTTCAATCGCAGCGCGCCGCCAGATGCCCGCCGTGCCGTTGAAATTGAAAAACAGGCCGGTGCGGAAGCGCGCGGAATGTTCGATGACGAAATGCCCGTCGAGGAGGATCGCTTCTACTTCGGTGAGGGCCGAATAATTGCGGTTGATGTAACTCCAGCGCGTTTGCGCCATGGCAAGCGTGGGATCGGCGAAATAGGGCACGGTGCGCCGCAGAAAATCGACCGGCGGAATAAAATCCGCGTCGAAGACGGCGACAAATTCACCGAGCGCGGTGATCAAACCTTCCTGCAAAGCCCCGGCTTTGAATCCTTCGCGGTTGTCGCGATGAATGTAGCTGATGGGCAGGCCGAGACCCTGGTAGCGCTCGACGCAGTTGCGCGCGACTTCCTGCGTTTCGTCGGTAGAATCATCGAGTACCTGGATATCCAGCAACTCGTGCGGATAGTCGAACGCGGCAATCGCTTCGACGAGGCGCTCGATGACGTAACGCTCGTTGTAGATCGGAAGTTGCACCGTGACGCGCGGCCATTGCTTGATTTCCGGAGGCGGACCGGCGACGCACTTGCGATTTTTATAATAGTTGTAAACCAGGGCGTAGCGATGAATGCCGTACATCGCGAGGATCGCCATCACGAAGAAATACGGCAGCATGATCGCGAAATCGAAAGTATTCAGCTGGTAGAGGCCGCGAAACGGATTCAACTGCGCGTCGGTGTTGCGACGCCAATAGTCGGAGAGAGGGTTGTCGACGGCCGGCGTCCATGTGAGCACGGAGCACACCGCCTGCGTCGCCGCATTATGAATCCAGATCAACGCGCACATTCCTCCGGGGCAAACTGCGGTCGAAAGCGCCGAATTGCGATAACGATAGAACGGCCTGGGATGGCTGGGGTATCGCCAAGCTAAGCACATGATTATACGGCAGTAAGGCGCGCTGTCAACGGAGTTCATGTGGGAGCGCCGGAAGCCCGTCTTCAACAATATCGCGGCATCGGCAATCCGGCGATTTCCTCCGGCCGTAGAGCTGTTAACAGAATCATCCGCCAGCTTTGCGGCCGGTAAATTGGCCGCAACATTTTCGTCGTGCGCGTTCGTCGTGCGTTGACACGTGCATGGCCGCGCTCTTACCATGGCTGCGGTTGCGCTGCGTCGAATTCCGGCTTGGCTTAGGAGAAACTTTCCGATGACTGTTTCCTGGAACCGCTTGCCGTTCGCGTTGCTGGTTTTGGTGATGATTGGAGCGGGATTCGCTTTGCTTGAGGCACAATTCGCGGCGCTCGGCGAAGTTCATGCGGCTGGTGCAGGACGCAGTTCGGGCTTGGCGGGTTCGGCGTCTTCGCTATACGCAGCATCTCCAGCGCTGACTACACTGGCTGCGACTGCGGCGCAGCACGGGTCGGATAATCCGATTTTGGCCAAGGCTTACCGGTTTGAGCGTGGGGGGTGGATTTACGTGCATTTGGAGGGGACGCCGCACGATATGGGGTATCAGCACGGATTTCTTTTGGCGACGGAGATTGCGGATGGGTTTGCGGCGGCTAGTCTGGAGATGACGCACAACAGCAATCGGGATTGGGATTTTTTCCGGCGGGCGGCGCGGGAGATGCTTTGGCCAAAGATTGATCCGGAGTACCAGGCGGAGTTGCAGGGGATTGTGGAAGGACTGAGGGCTCGCCAGGTAAAATTGGACCTCTCTGACATTGTGGCGCTGAATGCTTTCATGGAGCTGGGCGATTATTACGTGCCTTGGCTCGACAAGCAGACCAGTGGGCAGACGAGCGGACAGAACAACCGCGAGAGCCAGGACGCGGCCGCAGCGGACACGCACGAAGGGCACTGCAGCGCGTTCGTTGCTACCGGAAGCTACACGAAGGATCACCAGATTGTCATGGCGCACAACAATTGGACCAGCTATCTGGAAGGGGCGCGCTGGAAAATTATTTTCGACATTGCGCCGCAGACGGGCAACCGGATGTTGATGGACGGCTATCCCGGAGTGATTGCGAGCGACGACGATTTCGGGGTTAACTCGGCCGGGCTGATGGTTACTGAGACGACCATCACGGATTTCCACGGCTGGGATCCCAGCGGCAAAGCCGAATTCGTGCGCGCGCGCAAGGCGATGCAGTACGCAGGTTCGATTGATGAATACGTGAAAATCATGCTGGACGGGAACAACGGCGGATACGCGAACGACTGGCTGCTGGCGGACCGCAAGACGAACGAGATCGCGCGCTTCGAATTGGGCCTGAAGCATTCCAAAGTGTGGCGCACCAAGGATGGATATTTTGTTGGCTCGAATTTCGCGAGCGATCCGGATGTGCTGAAGGATGAGACTACGTTCGATGTGACGAACCTGGCGGCTTCGGCGAACGCGCGGCACGTTCGCTGGGACGAATTAATGGCGGCGAACATGGGGAAAATAGATACGACGCTGGCGGAAGGATTTCTGGCCGATCATTACGACAGCTATACCAAGCAGACCGGCGCGAACCGGCGCACGCTTTGCGGGCACGGTGATGCGGCCACTCCGGGTGATCCGGGTTACGCGGCAAAGCCATACAATCCGTTTGGCGCGGTGGAAGGCAAGGTGATGGACGCGCACATGGCGGAGGCGATGAGCTTTGTGGCGCGGATCGGGCATCCCTGCGGCACGGATTTCAAGTCGCAGCCGTTTCTGGATCAGCATCCGGATTACAGGTGGCAAACGTCGGTGCTGACAGACATGAATGCCGGGCCGTGGACGGCGTATCACGCCGGGGATCAAGCGCCGAACCCTTAAGATGGGAATTTATTGCGGGGGTCGCGTGTGAGGTTTTGGGGGCGCGGGAAAATTGGCGCCGCGCGGGACCGCCGGCTGGACTGGGTTGCCGACGGCCCGAGCGATGCCAGCATGAAAATAAACTGCAGCTGACGAGTTAGCTTGCTCCCTGAACTCGCAGGTTGTTGGTGACGGAGAAGACGTTGGGCACGATATTGGCGCGGATTCCGGCCAAATCCTTATCCGTTTGATTGTCCACGACGCCTTCCAGAGTCACGTGGCCGTTGTTCACGATGATGTGAATGCCGGCAATCGTGCCCATGCCGTAGCGCTGCAGGGACGGAAACGAATAGATCTCGCGCAGTTCTGCGCGCCGAATCTGATCGTCGAAGTTGGAAACGGGAAGCACTGCAATCTGATTGTCCACTTCCTCGACGCCCTCGATGTGTTTTACGGCCGACGCGGCCTCATCCTTCAATACGGGACGAACCACTTGGCCCGCAAGAACGACTTTATTTCCCCGCACGGAGTACTCGAGATTGTCGAAAACCGAATACCACGGGAGCATTGCGAGCTGGTGGCGCACTTGATCGGCGAGCCACGCCTCGGAATTCTGGGTCCCGTTCGGGGACTGGTTGCGGTTGGAAGCTGGCGCGGCCGCGAAACCACTCGAGGCCGACAGGCCCAAGCCCATCGCCAAAACCAACGTCCACAACAGCAAGGATGCAAAATTGTTGCAAGCGGCTTTCTTCATGGCCTTTCCTCTCTTTGGCCCCCACAATGTAATTAGATGCGAGGCTGCGCGAGAAGGATTGCGCGCGGCTCAGGCATCAGCGGGACGCCGAGTGACGTGCTTCTTATTGATTTGCAGGATGTTAGCGCCGGTGTCGCGAGCGCAAAATAGGTACTTCGGCGGCTGAGGCCACGTCCTACAAAGATGACCGCGCCCCTGACACGGGCTCGCCGGGCTGCAAGGCGGCGCTGCTATGATTCAATGCACCGGTGCGTTGAGGGCGGCCACCAGTTCGACGAAGGTTTCGGCGTGCAGGGCTTGCTCGATGGCTTCTTTGCGGCTGAACAGTTCGCCGGCATCGAGCAGCAGGTCGTGCTGAGATTGATTGTCTCCGGTGAGAATTAAAATGATCAGCCGGGCGAGTTTTCCGTCGCGCGCATCGAAGTCGATCCCTTGCGCGACTCTGCCAACTACTACCAAGGGCTCGAGCAATCCATTGACGCGCGCGTGCGGAACGGCGAGGCCATTTTCCCAGCCGCTGGTGGTTACCCGCTCGCGTTCCTGCACCAGGCGCAGGAATCTTTCGGGAGAATTGCTGACGGTGTTGGCCGCGGCGATGCACATTTCCTGCAAGACTTGTTGTTTGGTTTGCGATTTGAGCGCGGGGAAGAAGAGCTTGGCGTTGACGGTGTCTTTCAGGGTGATCGTACGGCGCCGGCCAATCAGGAATTTGATGGCGGGCGCGGAAACCAGCGAGGTGAACAGGGCCATGATGACCAGGGCCACGAACATAGTTTCGCGAATCAGGCCAAGCTGCAGGGCGAGAAGGCCGAGAATCATTTCCATGGCGCCGCGCGCGTTCATGGCCAGGCCGACGCCCCAGGAGGTGCGACGGTCCATGCCGCCCAGGCGGGCGCCCATTCCTGCGCCGAGAAGTTTGCCGATGCAGGCTACGCCGATGACGGTGGCGGTAATGGGCAGATTGAAATTGGCGACGAAATTGGTGCGCAGGCCGATGCTGGCGAAAAAGAAGGGAGCGAAGACGTTGGTGACGATGCCGTGGATGAGTTCGGACGTGCGTTTGCGCAAGTGCGTGGATTCGCCGACGGCGATGCCGATGATGAAGGCGCCGAAGACGGCGTGAATACCGGCGTATTCTGCGAAGGCGGCCGCGCCGAGAGTGAGCGTGAAGATGAAGCCGAGAACGCCGCCGGGCCAGCTGGTGTGCGCTTGGATGTGCGGCAGGAGCTTGTCGATCAGCCAGCGGACTACGGTGAGGGCGAGCACCACGAAGGCGATGACCAGCAAGATGGTGCGTTTCACGCCGTCCATGGATGTGCCGGCGCCGTTCATCATGCCCAGGATCATAGAGAACAGGATCCAGCCGACGAGGTCGTCGAACATGGCGGATGACATGACGACCGTGCCCATTTCGCTGCGGAGGAGATTCAGGTCCATCAGGATTTTGGCGATTACCGGAAGCGCGGAGATGGAAAGCGCGGTGCCGACGAAGAGCGCAAAGATCAGGCGGTCGGCACCGGGGGATGCGCCGAGGAAGCTCGGAAATAATCCGGCGGCGCCGAAGCCGAACGCGAAAGGAACGATTACGCCGAAGAAGCTCACGGCCAGCGCGCTCTTTCCTTGGCGGAAGATGCTGCGCAGGTCGATTTCCAGGCCCGCGATCAGCAGAAAAAATACTACGCCGAGGGTAGTAACCGTTTCCAGAGCGATGGGCAGATTGCCGGTGGCGGGGAAAATAAATGCGTAGAGTTGCGGTTTGAAGTGGCCCAAGAGCGTGGGGCCGAGCAGGATTCCGGCCATGATTTCACCGAGGACGGAGGGCTGATCGAGTTTTTGCATCAGTTCGCCAGCGAGTTTGGCTGCGCCCAGCAGCACGGCCAGGGCGATGAACAAGTGCATTATGTCGTGAGGAGCCAGATGCGGCATTCCGCGATGGCCTTGTGGAGCTGAAAATGAGTCGAGTTCGTGTTTAACACGGGCTTGGGCATATCGCAAACAGAATGCGGCGGGGCGATGGAACCAAAAGCGGCGCAGCGGAGGCCCAATTCGGAACTGCTATTCGCGGCGGGGTGGCTTGCGGTTTCGCCATTTGCATTACAGTAACTGGCACTGAGGCGCCTGCTATCTAATTGAGCGCACCACGCTTAGGCGCGCTGGAATTCGTCCGGCCGAGATGCTACAAAGCAGTGAGCTGTGAACAGGTGTGTTTGTGGCCGAAAATTGCAGTGCAAAAGGCTGTAAGATCAACGTCCCCGCAGGGTTAGCCGCGGAGCATCTGTGCATCATGCACTTCACATTATTTATCGAAAACGAATGTGCGGAGATGCGGCGGGAGACGGCGCTCGGCAATACCAACCACGAACGTCAGATGGAATTCATTACGAAGATATCGGGGCGCGGCGAGGCTTTGGTGCACGTAGCTACCAGCGGATTTCCGATGTCCGATGAGCTGAAGGCGCGGGTGCTGAGCACTTTACTGACTTTGATGAACACGCGTGAAAATATGGACCGGGCGGCGATGCGGCAGTCGGCGCAGCGGCGATTTGTTGGCTGATTCTTTCCTGCGCGGCTGAAAACCAACGAAAATCTAGGCACCGACGTAGCGGGCGTAGAGCGAGCGCGCGACTGCGGGATCTTTTGTGCCTTTGACGATGGCGCGGCCGTCGGCGAAGACCGTCATTTCGTACGTCGAGACGCGAAAGCGCAGCAGGAATTCGTTGTGCTGGACGTTGTCCGCGGAGGCTTTGACGATGCGGCGGCCTAGATCGTCGAGATCGAGGCTTCTGCCGCGTTCATGGATCTGCACAGAATCGCGGCCGCACATGGTGATGTGGGGCTGGGCTTCTCCTGCGAGGTAGCTGAATTCGCGGCGCACGCAGGCGCGGCAATTTGGCTGGCGGGCGACGCGGATGGATTGGAAGCGTCCGCTCCAGACGTCTGTCGAGACCAGGCGTCCGTGCAAAGCCTCCGGCCTGCCGGCAAGAATTTTTGTGGCTTCGGCTGCTTCGACAGATGCGATTACGCCGACGGCGGCATTCAGCACGCCAGCGGTGTCACAGGTGGCTTCGGCGCCGATGGCCGCGGATTTTTCGTCGCCTTCGAGCAGGCAGGCCAGGCATGCGGTTTCGCTTGGACGGATCGTCATGGTGACTCCGTAGCTGCCTACGGCGGCGGCGTAAATCCACGGGACGTGGAGCGAGATTGCGGCGTCGTTGAGCAGCAGGCGCGTCTGGAAATTATCGGTGCCGTCCAGGATCAGCTGAAATCCGCCCAGAAGTTCCGCGCAGTTATCCGGGTTGAGGTCGGCGACCATGCCTTCGACGCGCGCATCGGAATTGATGGCGCGGAGGCGGCGCTCGGCGGCGACCGCTTTCGGTAACGCTTCGCGGGCGTCCGCTTCTTCGAACAGGGTCTGGCGCTGGAGGTTTGACGGTTCGACGAAATCGCGGTCAATGATGCGCAGGTGTCCTACTCCGGCGCGCACCAGCAAGTTGGCCACCACGGTGCCTAGCGCGCCGCAGCCCGCGAGCACGGCGCTGGAGGCGAGCAGTTTCTGCTGGCCTTCGTCACCGATTCCAGCGAAGAGTATCTGACGAGAGTATTTTTCGCGCTGTTCGCTGTTCATTCTTGTAGTCTATAAGGGGCGGAGGAACTGTTCTCAATTCAGTATCATAGCGCCTTTTCGCATCGGGCAGGCAACGCGGCTGTGCTAACCTCTGCTCTTACCTCCAAGGCGAATGAGAATTCCATGGATTCGGCTGTGCCCCCAAGCCTGCGCCTCTCACCGGACCGGGACTTGTGGAACGATTTTAGTTTACGGCGCGCTGCTATGCAGCCTCCTTGCCGGCAGATCGGTGCGCGCGCAGGAAAGCGAGATCGAAGGCCAGAGCGTCGCTGAAATACGCATTGTAGATGATACGGGCAACGCGCTGCCGGGTCCCGCACCCTCTCTCCCGCTCGAAGCCGGCAAACCTTTTGACTTTGCGGCAGAACGCGACAGTTTGCGCGTGCTGTATCGCACAGGCGATTTCGCGGACATACGCGTGACGGCCGCCCCGGTAGGTGAGGGAGTGCGGGTTGAGTTCGTCGTGCAGCGCAATTTCTACAACAACGTGGTGCGCGTTGAAGGGCTGAAGGAGCCGCCGACCGAAGCGGCGGCGCTGGCTTCGATGCGGCTGGCTTTGGGCGAGCCTTTCCGCGAAAGTTCTCTGCGCGAGGCCGTTGACCGTCTCAAGGATACGCTCAACAGTGAAGGACTCTACGAGGCCGACGTGAAATGGACGCTGACGCCCCACCCAGCGACGCGCCAAATGGACATAGTGATAACCGTGCAGCCGGGCCGGCGCGCAGTGGTGGGCAGCTTCGTCGTCAAAAATCAGACGCCTTACCCCGACGCCGAACTGATTGCCCGCTCGAAAATAAAACTGAACAAACCGTTTACGTCGGCGCGGGTGACGCGCGCTTCGCAGCGATTGAAAAAGTATCTGGTAAATCAAGGATATCTGGGCGCGGGAATTGAAATCACCGCCGGGAATTATGAGTCGTCTTCGAATCTGGTCGCCTTGAACTATCAGGTGACGACCGGCCCGCGCGTTAGCGTGGCGGTGGGCGGCGCGCATATCAGCCAGGGTAAATTGCGGCAGTTGCTGCCGATCTATGCCGAGGGCGCGGTGGATGATGACCTGCTGCAGGAAGGGCGCCGCAACATTCGCGACTATTTTCAGCGCCAGGGATATTTCGATGCTGACGTCGAGGTGAGTTCTCGCGACGATCCTAAAGCGGGAGTGCGGTTGATCAGTTACGAAGTTACGCGCGGTGACCGTTCGCGGCTTGCCGGCATTTCATTCCACGGCAACAAATATTTCAGCAAGGAACTTCTGGAAGGGCGCCTCGGGCTGCAGCCGGCGTCGTTTGCTTCGAGCGGCCGATTCAGCCAGACGCTGGTGCGCGACGATGGAGATTCCATACGCGGGCTGTATCTTTCCAACGGTTTTCTGGATGTGAAGGTTACATCCACGGTGGACACAAATTATCAGGGGAAGAAGCAGAACCTATTCGTCACCTTTCAGATTGTGGAGGGGCCGCAGACGCTGGTGGAGGACTTGCAGATTAATGGCGCGCATGCCATGAGCAAGGATGCGGTGCTGAATGTGGTGGGATCTTCTCCCGGTCAGCCGTATTCCGCGGCGGCCGTCGCGAGCGACCGCAACAATATTCTGGCGATGTACTACAACGATGGATTTCCGGAAGCGCGTTTTGACGACAGGGCTGTGCCGGGGAACGCGCCCAACCGGATGCGGCTGGCGTATCAAATCACCGAAGGGCCACGCATCAGCGTGGCGAAGGTATTGCTGACCGGCTACCAGTACACGCGGCCGGGAATTATCGCGCGGCAAGTGGTGATTCAGCCGAACGGACCGCTGCGCGAGGGTGACGTAGTGGAATCGCAGCGGCAACTTTACAATCTGGGGGTTTTCACGCGGGTACAAATCGCACCGCAAAATCCTACCGGGACGGATCCGCAAAAGGTGATGGTGGTGGACGTGCGGGAAGGCGGCCGGTACACGATCGGCTATGGGTTCGGTTTCGAAATTCTGCAAATTGCGAATCCTTGCCCCAGCAGCCCGCCGCCCAATGCGCTGCCGTGCAATCCGAACAGTACACGGATCGCGGCAAGCCCACGCGGCATTCTCGAGATTTCGCGCGCGAATATGTTCGGACGGGCGCAGACGCTGACGTTCAAGGCGCGAGCCAGCACACTGCAGTACCGCGCGCTTGCTTCCTACACGGCTGACAATTTTCTGGCGAAGAAGTCGCTGAGTGCGGCGCTGACGGTATTTGCGGATAAGACGCTGGATGTGGCGACGTTCACCTCCATCCGTTACGAAGCTCAATTTCAAATCTCCGAGAAACTTTCGTCATCGAGTTCGCTGCAGTACCGGTATTTTTTCCGGCGCGTGGTCGCCACTAACCTGAACGGCACGATTTCCGAAGATCAGATTCCGCTCTACAGCCAGCCCACGCTGGTGTCCGGGATTGGCGTCACCTATTCGCGCGACCGGCGGGATAATCCGGCCGACCCAAAATCGGGGAACTTCAATACCGCGGACTTGAGCTACGCTGCGACAGCACTTGGTTCCAGCGCGAGTTTTTTCCGTGTATTCGTGCAGAACTCTTCCTACCATCCGTTTGGCCGCGCCTTTGTGTTCGCGCGTTCGACGCGCTTCGGCGTGGAAGTACCCACCGGCACAACGACTGGTAACGCGCCTACGAATTGCGCGCAAGTTACAACAACCGGGGAGATCATTCCATTGCCGGAGCGGTTCTTCGCGGGCGGCGCGCAGTCGTTGCGCGGCTTCAGCCTGAACGAAGCCGGCCCCCGCGATCCTTGCACGGGTTTTCCCATCGGCGGCCTGGCGTTGCTGATATTCAACCAGGAATTGCGTTTTCCGATGAAGCTGCCGTTTATTGGCAACCGGCTGGGCGGAACGGTGTTCTACGACGGCGGCAACGTGTATAGCGACGTGGACCACATCAACCTGGCATGGAAGTCAGCTTCGCCGACGGAGTTGAATTATTTTTCCCACACGGTGGGATTTGGGGTGCGCTATGCGACTCCGATCGGCCCGGTGCGCGTGGATTTCGGCTACCTGCTGAACCCAGCGGAATATTCGGTGACGCCGACGCCGCCGACGGTACCGCCAACGACGAACTTTCGCGTCTCGCATTTCGGATTTTCTTTCAACATCGGGCCGGTGTTCTGATGCGGCGCACTCTGCTGATTTTCGGGCTGGTCGCCTGGAGCGTGGGATTCGCGGCGAGTCGCGCGGGCGCGCAGACCGACACCTATTCGGAATTGCCGCCGGCGCCGGGCGCCGCAGGTGCGTCCGGCTCGTCGGTTTCCTTGGGCGCGCAGCAGGTGGACGGCGTGGCCGCGCGCATCGAGGACGACATCATTACCGAAAGCGAGGTGCGCGAGCTCGGCGCCTTCCAGATGCTGGTCGATGGGAAATCGAAAGCGCGCGCGGAGCTGATCCGCGAGCTCAGCGATCAATGGCTGATACGCACGGAGGCGACCGCGACGAAGTACCCGCAGGTTCCGGCCGCGGACGTGGATCGCGCCTATGCAGAATTCGAAAAACAGTTTCCATCGCCGGAGGAATTCCAGAAACGCCGCGTCGCCGCCGGATTGACGGAAGCGGCTGTGCGCCGCATGGTCGCGCAGCAGCTTTATCTTTCGCGGTTCATTGATTACCGTTTCCGCCCGGAAGCGCAAGTAAGCGATGAGCAGGTGGAGGCATATTACCGCGATGAATTCTCTCCGCAGATAAAAGCACGCAACGAAACTGTACCTTCGCTGGACGACGTGGACGACACGATTCGCGAAGTACTGATCCAGCGAGCCATCAGCGATCGCGCCGCGAAATGGCTGAGCGATTCGCGCGACCGCCTGAAGATCGACATTGTGGCGCGGGGAAGCGGTTCATGAATCGGCTCAGGAAGCTCGGCTGGCCGCATGGGCTTGCTGCCATCGTGCTCGCGATGGGCGCACTTGCTGTGACGGTGTTTTGCATTTTTGAGCTTGGCATCGCGCAACGCTGGGTGCGTAATGCGCTGCTCCATCAGCTGGAGGCGCGGACCGGGGCGCGCGTGGAGCTGGGCGGATTTCATTTGCATGCGCTGCGCTTGCGCGCCGAACTGGATAACCTGACCTTGCACGGGCTGGAAACTTCCTCCGAAGCTCCGCTGTTTCACGCCGACCGGGTGCAAGTGGGCGTCACCGTGCTTTCGTTTCTGCACCGGGAATTCAAGATCGACGAACTGTTGGTGGATCGTCCGCAAGTGAACGTGCGCTATGAAAAAAATGGCAGCAGCAATCTGCCCAGTCCGAAAATTCAGCCAGGCGCCGGCCCGTGGCAGGACACACTTTTTAATTTGCGCATCGGCAAGGTGGAGTTGCGCAATGGCGGCGCAAACTTCAACGACCGGCGCGTTCCCCTGGAGATTAAGGGGCAGAATCTCGCGTTTCTATTGCAATACGTGAAAGCGGCGGACGGGAATGCAGCCTATGTCGGGAACCTGAGCTGGAACCAGGTGGAATTGGATTTGCAGCGGGATGTGCCGTTGCGTTTCGATCTTTCCACGAAATTTGAATTGCACCATGATTCGTTTGAGTTGAACGAACTGGTTTGGAAGACCCTGCACTCGGAGCTGGATCTGCGCGCCGAGCTGCCCAGTTTCGCGCGCGCGGAATGGAACATGCATTATCGCGGCCGCCTGTCGTTGGAAGACGTGCGGAAAATATTTCGCGAGCCGCTTACGCCGGACCTGATTGCGGATTTTTCCGGAGAGGCTCGTTATGCTGCGGGGGATTGGACGGGCAGCGGGCACTTTGACGGCCACGACGTGACCATGCCGTATGAGTGGTTCCATGCGACGGATTTGGAAACCACCGGGAATTACACAATCGCCAAAAACAAGCTGGTGGTGGAAAATCTGGCAATTCGCGCGCTCGAAGGCGCGCTGGATGGCCGTCTGGAAATGGATTTGCCGGCGCTCGAATTCCGCACGCAAACGCATTTTCATCACGCCAGTCTGGCAGAAGCTATTCATGCCGTGAATAACACGGGTTTCCCGATTGATACGCTGCATTGGGACGGCGGCATTGACGTGGATTCCTACAATACCTGGACGGCCAATTTCAAACATTTCACTTCCCGGGGGGAATCGCGCTGGTCGCCGCCGGCCGTGCTGACGCCGGGAATGATTCCTGTGAGCGCTCGCATTTTTTACGACTACTCGGAAGACAGCGAGATTTGCGCGCTGGACCACAGCGAAATCACCACGCCGAACACGCAACTGGAATTTGACGGAGCGCTGCGGGGCCTGGACACCACACTGGAATTGGACCTAAAGGCGAAGAATCTGTTGGAGTGGGACGATTTTATTAACCGCTTGAGCGGAGCGGATTCGACTGCGACGCGCGTCGCCGGCAGCTTGGCATTTCGCGGACGTATCCTGGGACCCATTTCCGGACCTACTTTCTCCGGACACGTTCGCGCGGCGGACGCGCATTACGACAACTTGCAATGGGACGAGATTTACGGAGACCTGGATTATTCGCTGGACGAATTCAAGTTCAGCAAAGCGGTGATGAGGCGAGGGCAGGCTTCGGTTAGTTTGGATCTTTCGATGCAACTGGACAGTGACTGGAGTTTTGTGCCGCAGAGCGCCTGGTCGCTGATGGCGGAAACGGCGCACGCGCCCAGCGCAGACGTGCAGGCGATGTTCGGCACCTCGTACCCCGTCACGGCTTCGATTTCCGGCACGTTGAATGGCGGCGGCACCCGAGCGTTGCCGCTGCTCGATGCGAGCTTGATTCTGGACGATATTGAAACCAAGGGGCTGCATTTTGACAGGATGAGCGGCAACTTACATTTGGCGCGGGACGAGGTGAGGCTATCGCGCGGGGAATTGCAACGCGATACCGGACGCGTCTCCGGGGAAATTCTGTATCGTCCGAAGGAAGAAACTACCGAATTCAATCTTAGCGGGGCGGGGATACTTCTGGAAAAGATTCAGGCGCTGCAAAATTCCTCACTGCCGCTTGCGGGACGGCTGGATTTTGCCTTGCGCGGAAGCGGGCCGGTGCGCGCGCCGTTGGGCCAGGGCGATTTTCACCTGGTCAATTTGCGCATCGGAACCGACGAGGAAGGAGATTTCCACGGGAAGCTGGATTCCGACGGGCACAGTGTGCGCGTGGCGCTGAATTCGGAAGGAGCGCATGGGCAATTGCAGGGCCAGCTGAGCGTGGGATTGTCGGGAGACCAGGAAATTTCCGGGCGGCTTTCGGTTGCGCAGTTCGATCTGGATCCGTTGTTTTCAGCCGGGTTACATTTGAAGAACCTGACGGGCCACAGCGTGGTGGACGGAAACTTCACGTTGGCCGGAGCGCTGCGCAAACCGGATTCGCTCGAGGTGAACGCGGACATTTCGCGTATCTCGCTGGCCTATTTGTTCGTTTCGTTGCAGAACGAGGGCCCGCTGCAATTTACATATCATCGAAACGAAATTCGCATCGCGCAGGCACATTTACACGGGACGGATTCGGATTTTCAGATCAGCGGGTCGGCGCGATTTGACCGCGAACGGCCGGTGCACGTGACCGTCACGGGGGCGGTGAATCTGGGTTTGCTGAAGGGAATGATGCCGGACCTGCACGCGCAGGGAGAAGCCAATGTGAACGTCGCGGTCGAGGGCACGATGTCGAAGCCGCGCATCACGGGCCGAGCCACCGTACGAGACGCGTCCGCGAACTATTCCGATTTTCCAGTGGGCCTCAGCCACTTGCACGGCGATCTGGTTTTCGACCGCAGCCGCTTGCTTTTCGAAAACGTGACGGCGGACTCCGGCGGCGGGCAGCTGACTTTGAACGGCAGCGTGACGTATGGCGAAGAAGGTCCGATGCGCTACGAAATTTATGCGCGGACGCCGCAAGTGCGTATTCGTTATCCCGCGGGGATGAGCTGGCTGACGGGTGGAACTTTGCAGCTGGTGGGGACGACCGAGCGCGCGGTGCTGAGCGGGAACGTGGAACTGAAGCGGCTTTTGTTTGCGCCGGGCGCGGACATTACTTCGTTTTTTGGGGCATCGCCGGATACTTCGGCTGCGGCTGCGGCTTCTTCGGCGTTCATGCGAAATCTTACCTTCGACGTGGCGGCGCATACCAGTCCGGGGGCGCGGATTGAATGGACTGGCGCGCAGGTGGAAATTGATAGCGATTTGCATTTGCGCGGGACCTGGGACCGGCCGATTTTGCTCGGGCATATTCACTTGCTGGGCGGGGAGATGTCGTTTCGCGGAAATACGTTCACTTTGACGCGGGGCGACGTTAATTTCGCGAACCCTTTTCAGCTGGATCCGGAATTGAACATTGAGGCGACTTCCACGATCAGCCAGTATCTGGTGACGATCAATTTTTCGGGGCGGGCCAGCAAGCTTTCTTTGAGTTACCGCTCGGATCCGCCTCTGCCTGATACGGACATTATTGCTTTGCTGGCGCTGGGGAGCACTGGGCAAGAGAGCGCGTTGCGTTCGACTGCGGCGGGATCGAACTACGGGGCGACGGCTTTGCTTTCGGAGGCGGTTTCGAGCGGAGTGGGCGGGCGCATCGAGCATCTTTTTGGGATCAGCCATTTTCGGATTGATCCGTTCCTGGCTGGGACGGCTACGGAATCGAACGCTTCGGCGCGCGTGACGATTGAGCAGCAGTTCACGCGGGATCTTACTGTGACTTATTCTTCGAATGCGGCTTCGGACCAGGAGCAGTTGATTCAAGTGGAGTATCACGTGAAGCGCGATCTTTCGATTGTGTTTTTGCGGGATATTAACGGCACGTACGGCCTGGACATCAAGTTCGTGAAGCACTTCCGCTGAGCGGCGCTTATGCCGGCATGGTGAATAGCGATTGGGGCGTGAGGTGGACGCGCCAAGGCTGCGGGCGATCACGCAAGCGTTCCCATTTTTCTTTGAATACTTCGGCCTGCAGCTGGGGTTCGCCGGCTGCGGCGCGCTGAGAATCGAGGCTCAGAAAGAGCGTGATGCGAAAGGGTGTTTCCGAGGTGCGTGCAATCCAGCAGGGGAAGACATTGGGTTCTTGGGCGGCTTCATTGGCGGTTTCTGGAAAATCGATGTGGTGGGCGCGGATGCCCAGGTACTTTGGCGCTTGGCCGGGCTCGTTCGCCAGGCGCAGGCGGCAGTTCCAGTCGAGGGCTTCTAGGGTGCCGTCGGCGTTCGCTTGCGCACGGGAAATATTTTTGCAGCCTGTTAGGCGCGCTACTTCGGAGCTGGGCGGGCGGCGGAATATTTCTTCTTTGGCTCCGAACGCAGCTACGCGACCGCGCGCCAGGACCAGCAATTGCTCGCCGAGACGGTAGGCTTCTTCCATGTTGTGAGTCACAAGGAGCGCCGGCCGGCGGTAAGTCGCGAATGTTTCTTGCAGTTGCGCTTCTACTTGTCCGCGCAGATGCGTGTCGAGTGCGGAAAGAGGTTCATCGAGCAGCAGGGCTTCGGGCTGGATTGCGAGGGCGCGCGCCAGGGCTGTGCGTTGCTGTTCACCGCCCGATAGTTCGCGGGGATAACGCGGCTCGAGTCCCGCGAGGTGCGTGCGCGACAGCAGGGAAGCGGTGCGCGCGGATTGCTCCTCGCGCGGCAAATCTCGCAGGCCAAATGCGATGTTTTGCGCGACCGTGCGGTGCGGAAACAGCGCGTAATGCTGAAACAACATGCCGATGCGGCGCGCGCGCGCGGGAATTCCGACATGCTGGGTTGAATCGAAAAGGACGCGCTCGTTCAGCGTGATGCGGCCGCGGTCCGGCTCCTCCAGGCCGGCGATGCAGCGCAACAGCATGGATTTGCCCGCGCCTGAAGCTCCCAGAATGCTCAGCGGCGTTTCTGTCGCGTGGAACGCGACCTCGAGCGTGAACTCCGCGAGCTTCTTTTCGATTTGGACTTCCAAGGCCACCATCAGTGCTGCCCCCAGCGTTCGCGGCGCAAGCGCTGCGCGTGCGTCCAATAGTAAAGCCCGCCAAGCAGCGCGATGGAAATGCCGACGTCCACGGCGCACCAGGCCATGGCGCGCTGAATTTCGTTTGCTTCCACGGCAAAATAGATCGCGATGGGAATTGTCTCGGTTTTTCCTGGGATGTTTCCGGCGAGCATCAGGGTAGCGCCGAATTCTCCGAGGGCGCGCGCGAAAGAAAGAATCGTACCGGCCAGCACTCCGGGCCAGGCGAGAGGCAGGGCGATTTCGCGAAAAATACGGGCTTCGGATGCGCCCAGGGTGCGCGCGGCTTGTAGCAGGTGCGGGTCCACTTGCTCGAGGGCGGCGCGCGCGGTGATGTACATCAGCGGAAAAGCCACGACTGTCGCGGCGATTACCGTCGCGGGCCAGGAAAAGACCACGCTGGCGCCAAATTGCAGCAGCAACTTGCCGAGCGGGCCGTTGCGGCCGAAAAGCAGCAGCAGAAGAAAACCGACGACCGTCGGAGGGAGCACGAGCGGGAGAATAAAAATTCCGTCAACGAGCGCCGCGCCGGCGCCGGCGCGATTCTGCCGCCATGCAGCGGCTGCCAGGCCGGCCAGCAGCGTGACGGCGGTCGCCGTCAGGCTGGTGGCCAGCGAGATCAACACAGGAGACCAATCCATCGCGAAAGGATTGTAGCTGGATCAGTTCTTTACGGCTGGTTTTTCGGCGGATGTGAAGCCGTACTTCTGGAAAACGGCGCGGGCGTCAGGGCCTTCGAGGAATTCCACGAAGGCGCGGGCCGCGGGCTTATTTTTTGAGTCGCGCAATACCGCGACGGGATAAAGAATCGGATCGTGGGAATCCGGGGGAGCAATTGCGATCACGCGTATCTTCTTAGAGGTGTTGGCGTCGGTTTGATAGACCAAGCCCGCGTCGGCGTTGCCTGTCTCGACGTAGGTGAGCACGGCGCGAACATCCTTCGCGTAAACCACTTTCTTCTCTACCGCCGCGAACAGGCCCAAATGTTCCAAGGTCTGCTGCGCATACATTCCGGCCGGTACCGTGCTGGTTTCGCCGAGCGCGATGTTCTTTACGCCCGGGTTGGTGAGGTCCTGGAAACTATGCAGGGTCGTGGCCTGCGCCGGCGCGATCAAGACCAGCGCGTTGCCCAGCAGATCGTGGCGCGAGTCCGCGTCGATCAAGCTCTGCGCCGCCAGATCGTCCATCTGTTTTTCAGCCGCGGAAAAGAAAACATCCACCGGGGCGCCTTGTTCGATCTGGCGAGCCAGAGTTCCCGAGCCGCCATAGTTGTAGGTAACGGCTGTACCGTTGCCGCCGTTCTTGCGATGTTGCTGCACCTGGAAGATTGGGCCGAGTTCGTCCAGCGCATCCTTCAGGCTGATCGCGGCGGAAACGGTGATCGACGCGGTTTCTTGCGGGGCCCCGTGCAGCGCAAAACTTCCGACTGTGCCTGCTAGAACGGAAAACAGGAGGCTCGCGATGACGAGCCTCCTCCCTATGAATTCACTTTTGTGTCGCAACATGATCGCGACTCCTTCCTGCTCGCACCACGACATGATTTACTTTCCGAACTACCTTGCGCGCTACTTTCCAGGCCCTGCCGGCTTCAGGGTAGAAGGCGGCGTAGCCGGCTGCGCTCCCGGAGCGGGCGCGGCCGGAGCGGGCGCGCTTGACGGCGCTGGCGCCGAACCATCGGCCGGCAGCATCTGCTTCAGTTGCGGATACTCGTCGGACATGCTGCGCAAAACGGCAAGCGCCACCGTGGTTTCAATCTGCTGGCCGGCGGTGCGCGTCTGCTGATCCACATCCGGCATTTCCTTCACCATGCGCTGGCCGAGCGGCGATTCGTAGAACTTGGTCAGCCCCTGAATATCTTCCATGGAAAAGTGCTTGGCGTAGATGGCTACAATCGCGTCGTTGACGGCCGTGGGCGGAAGGCCGGCGTTGAATTTTTGCGAGAAAGTGTCCATGAATTTCGGCAATTGGTCGGCGGGAAGCGCGCGGCCCACGCCGTTGTGAACTTGCCCGGTTATGAAATTCGCGATGTTTTCGCCCATCTTGGAACTTTCGGTGATGTCCATCAGGTGGCGAATCGCAGCGTCCTTTGCAGGGTCAATTTTTTCGGCAGGCGGCGGTGTCTGCGCGGCCGGTTTTGCTGGAGCCGCCTGTCCGGGATTGGCGTGCGGCGCCAGAGTGGGTGTGGTGCTGGGCGTGGAGGTTTGCGCCAGCGTCGGTCCCGCCGAACATAACAGGCCGGCGAGCACGGCTGTTCGTAGCTTCATGGAATTCTCCTGTTATTCGCTGCAGGGTCTGGGTCACTCCTGCGATGATAGGCGAATCTAAGAATCGTATCGAACGTGAGCGGCAGATGCAATTCGGGGCCGCGATTCGCGGCTGCAGATCGCGGCGTCATCTTGACCAGCACGGCAACGAAGAATCTCTCTGCGTCTGGCGCGCTTGCCGATGCTCCCATCGTAGAGAGATCGGTCGCCTGCTCGCGCGGGTTCCGGATGACGGCGCGGGCGGTGGCAGGGTCGCCTTTGCCTGTGATAACTTTTCAAGTGGGGGCAATCCTTTGCGCAACTTTGTCACGCAGCCCGTCACGATTATCGTCAACAGCCATCTCGCGGGTCGCCTCGGGCATGGCGCCGCGCCGGGCGACTGCGCCAGGATCTTGCGGCGATGATGTTCGGCGGCGTCTCATCCTCGACTGCGATCCCCGATTTCGCGACGGCGCGCGATGAAATGGTGGCTCGGCAAATTCGGGCCCGCGGCATCCTCTCGCCACCCTTGCTGGAAGCGATGAGCACCGTGGCGCGTCACGAATTCGTCCCTGCGGCGGCGCAGGCTTCGGCTTATTGCGATGAGCCGCTGCCAATCGGCGGCGGGCAAACGATTTCGCAGCCTTTCATGGTTGCTTTGATGACGAACGCCTTGCTGCTCACAGGCACAGAGCGCGTTTTGGAAATTGGCGGTGGCTGCGGGTATCAAGCGGCCGTGCTGTCGTTGCTGGCGCGAGAAGTGGTGACCGTGGAATTGCAGCCGGAACTCGCTTGCGCCGCGCGCGAGCGTCTGGCGCGGCTTGGTTACGCCAGGGTGCGCGTCGAAGAAGGCGACGGTTCGGTGGGCTGGGCTGCTGGCGCGCCGTATGATGCAATTCTGGTTTCCGCGGCCGCTCCGGCGATTCCTCCGCCGCTGATCGAACAGCTGGCAGAAGGTGGTCGGCTGGTAGTTCCCGTGGGCGGTTCCGACCGGCAAGATTTGTTGCGAACGGTGAAACGCGCGGGTGGGCTGGCGCAGGAATCTTTGTGCGCATGCCGGTTTGTGCCGCTGCTCGGCCGCCACGGATGGCCCAGCGGCATTCCGGATGCGTTACAGGGAACCGCGGCGCGATGAACCTGCCTGCTTCCGTGCCTGAACTTTCCATCATCATTCCTGCTTACAATGAAGAAGGCCGATTGTCGCGGACCCTGGCGCGGATTCGCGAATATTTTGCGGGTCGCCGCGTGCCGCCTGGCGTTGCGCCGAGCATTTCGATGCAGCAGCTGGAGATTCTGATCGTCGACGACGGATCGAAGGATGGCACGGCGCGGATTGCGGAAGAATGGGCACAGCAGATGCCTGCCGTGCGCCTGGTTTCGAATGGAGAGAATCGCGGGAAAGGCTACAGCGTGCGGCACGGGATGCTGCAAGCGCGCGGGCGCATCGCTTTGTTTACCGATGCGGACTTGTCTTCGCCGATTGAAGAGATCGAAAAGCTGCTGCGGGCGCTGGCCGGCGGCAGTGATATTGCGATCGGCTCGCGCGCGCTAGACCGCTCGCTGATCTCGGTTCACCAGTCGCGGCAGCGCGAACTGGCCGGAATGGTCTTCAACGGATTCGTGCGCGTGATTACCGGGTTGCCGTTTTCCGATACGCAGTGTGGGTTCAAGATTTTCCGGCGGGAGCCTGCGCGGATTGTTTTCGAGCAGCAGCGGATTGAGCGGTTCGGCTTCGATCCGGAAATTCTATTCTTGGCCAAGCGCCACGGATTGCGCACCTCGGAAGTGCCGGTACGCTGGGCGCACGACGCAGCGACCAAGGTGCAAGTGCTGCGCGACAGCGTGATGATGTTTAGCGATCTTTTGTTTATCCGCTGGAATTGGCTGCTCGGCCGCTACCCCAAAAAAAACGGCGCGTGCTAGGGATTTCGGTATTATGCGTCGCTGAATGATTGGCCGCGGGGCTGATCTTTCGCAAGCGGCGGCGGAGCGGTCGGCTCGCTCAAATCCTTGGTCCAATGCCAGTTGCGAATTTCCGGCAAGTCCTGGAAATGTTCGCGGATGTAGGCGTGGTGTTCGTACAATTTCCGGTTGAACATATCAATCGCGTCGGAGGCTTGCGAGCGCAGCCGCGGAACATGTTTGAGCGCGTCAATCGCCAGGTGGAACCGGCTCATTTTATTCAGCACCACCATGTCGAAGGGAGTGGTGGTGGTGCCCTCATCGTTAAACCCGCGCACATGGAAACGGCCTTCGTTCGCGCGCCCGTGGACCATGCTATGGATCAGCCAGCGGTAACCGTGGAAAGCGAAGACGACATCCACATCGCGGGTGAATAGCGCTTCGAAGGATATATTGTCCATGCCGTGGGGATGATCGTCCGGACTCATCAGCGAGTTGAGATCCACCACGTTCACGACGCGCACTTTGATGCCGGGGACGTGTTTTTGCAGCAGCCACGAGGTGGCGCAGGCTTCGATCGTCGGCACATCGCCGGCGCAGGCAAGGACGATGTCCGGCTGCGTGCCGCCGTCGTTGGTTGCGAAATTCCAGATGGATGCGCCCTGGGAGCAGTGGGCGAGTGCTTCGTCGAAGGTGAGCCATTGCAGTTGCGGTTGTTTTCCGCAGGTGACGACGTTGACGTAATTGCGGCTGCGCAGGCAGTGATCGACAACGTTGAGCAGGCAATTGGCATCGGGCGGATAGTAAACGCGGGCGACTTCGCTGCGGCGTTGCAGCGCGTTGTCCACAAAGCCCGGGGCTTGGTGGCTGAAACCGTTGTGATCGTTGCGCCAGGCGTGGCCGGTGAGGAAGACATTTAAGGAAGCTAGCGGGCGGCGCCAGGGAAAATCGATGCATTGTTCGAGCCATTTGGCGTGCTGCGTGACCATGGAGTCCACTACTTGCGCAAACGCTTCGTAGGAAGACCAGATGCCGTGGCGGCCGGTGAGCAGATAGCCTTCGAGCCAGCCTTCGCAGAGATGTTCGCTGAGGACTTCGAGGACGCGGCCGTCGGGAGCGAGATGATCGTCGATCGAGACGGTTTGCTCCATGGTGCAGCGATTGGTGGCATCGAAGACGGAGTTGAGGCGGTTGGAGTTGGTTTCGTCGGGACAGAAGAGCCGGAAATTAGCGGGATTCTGTTTGATTACGTCGCGCAAATATTCGCCGAGTTTGCGCGGGGCTTCGGCGACGACTTGGCCCGGGCCGGGGACTTCCAGGGCGTAGCGCGCGAAATCAGGCAGGTCGAGGGCTTTCAGAACGCGGCCGCCGTTGACATGGGGGCTGGCGCCCATGCGTTTGTTGCCGTCGGGTGCCAGGGTGGCTAGTTCCGGGATCAGGCGGCCTTGCGGGTCGAATAATTTTTCGGGCTGATATTGGCGCATCCATTCTTCCAGGAGTTTCAGATGCGCGGGTTCTTCGCACACGTTCGAGAGCGGAACCTGGTGCGCGCGGAATGTGCCTTCGACGGGGGTGCCGTCAACTTCTTTGGGGCAGGTCCACCCTTTGGGGGTGCGCAGGATGATCATGGGCCAGGGCCGCAGGATGGCTTTGCCCCGCGCGCCGTCGGACCGCGCGTCCTTTTGAATCGCGCGAATTTCCGCGTAGCAGCGATTGAGCGCGGCGGCCAGCTGCTGATGGACGATGGCGGGATCGTCGCCTGCGACGAAATATGGCGCGTAGCCGTGACCTTGAAATTGTAGGGCGAGTTCTTCGTCGCTGGAACGCGCCGTCACGGTGGGCCCGGAAATTTTGTAACCGTTCATATGGAGGATGGGAAGCACGGCGCCATCGCGCGCGGGGTTCAGGAATTTCACGCTCTTCCAACTTCCTTCGAGTGGGCAGGTTTCCGCTTCGCCATCGCCGACCACGCAGGCGACGATCAAGCCGGGATTATCGAACGCGGCGCCGAATGCGTGCATCAGTGAATAGCCGAGTTCGCCGCCTTCGTGCATGGAATTGGGCGTGTGCGGGCCGCAGTGACTTGGAATTCCGCCGGGCGTGGAGAAAGAGCGGAAGAGGAGGCGCATGCCGGCAGCGTCTTGCGTGATTTCCGGATGCACGTCGGTGTAGGTGCCTTCCAGATAGGCGCAGGCGTTCAGGGTGGGACCGCCGTGGCCGGGGCCGGAGATATAGATGATGTCGGCTTGCGTGTCGCGGATCAGGCGGTTCAGGTGGACGTAGATGAAATTTTGTCCGGCAGAAGTGCCCCAGTGGCCCAGCAGGCGCGGCTTGATGTGGGCTTTGCTCAGGGGTTCGCGGAGGAGCGGATTATCGAGCAGGTAGATTTGGCCGACGCAGAGATAATTTGCGGCGGACCAGTAGCGCTGCATTTTGTCGACTAGGTCGGCGGAGAGCGGGCCGGTCGGTGCGGGCGCTGATTCTTTTGCGGGCTGCGATTTTGTCGGCGGAGCTTCTATTGCGGTGGAGAGCTTTGGGTCAAATGTGAACATGACATCCTCAGTTCGTCTTCGGCTTGGCTTGGCCGAGAACGGATTGTACGTGCTTGACGATCATAAGATCTTCATTGGTTTGTATGACGCGGATGTTCACGCGGCTGGCGGTTGTGCTGATGACGGGGGCATTGGCTGCGTTTTGCGCGGCGTCGATCTGAATTCCGAGCAGCTCCAGGCCGCTACAGATTTTTTCGCGAATGGCTGGGGCGCGCTCGCCGATTCCTCCTGTGAAAACCAGGCCGTCCAGTCCTGCGAGCGCCGCGGCGTAGGCGCCGATATATTTTTTTGCGCGATAGCAGAATAAATCGACTGCTTCGGCTGCGTGTGGGTCTTGTTTTGCTTTTTCCAGCAGCGAGCGCATGTCTCCGCTGGTGGTGGAAACTCCCAGCAGGCCTGATTGCTTGTTCAGGAGCGCAGCGGCTGCTTTCGCGGACATTTTTTCCTGCGCGAGAAGGTACAGGAGCAGGCCCGGGTCCACGTCGCCGGAGCGCGCGCTCATCACCAGGCCTTCCAGGGGGGTGAATCCCATGGATGTGTCCATGCTCTTGCCGTTTTGCAGCGCGACGATGCTGGCGCCGCTGCCGAGGTGCGCGATGAGGACGCGGCCGGCCGCGAGTTTGGGATCGAGGTTACGGAGTTCGCCCACGATGTATTCGAAAGAAAGACCGTGGAAACCGTAGCGGCGGATGCCTGCGTCGTACAGGCGGCGCGGCAAGGCGTACATTTTCGCTACGGTGGGGAGCACGCTGTGAAAGGCGGTGTCGAAGCATGCTACTTGCGGCAGCTTTGGAAATTTTCGCGCGACAAACTGGATTCCCTTGATCGCGGCGGGGAGGTGATCGGGATCGAGCGGGACAAGTTTCTTGAGCGCGGACAAGAATTTCGCTGTGATGCGCTGCGGCTGGGTGTAACGCGCGCCGCCGTGAACCAGGCGGTGGCCTGCGGCTTTCAGCCCGGAAAGGTATTGGTATTGATCGAGCCACGCGAACATTGCTTCCAGCACGGCGTTCGAGTCTTTGCCGTTTACTTTTGAATCGAGCAAGGACGCGCCATGCGCATCGGCAATCTTCAAATGCGCGCTTCTGGCCCCGGTATAAGCTACTGAAATCGAAAGCAAAGCTTCGTTGCGCGCGCCGACTTCGTAGAGGGTGGATTTCAACGTCGCCGACCCTCTGTTCATCGTCAAAATTCGCTGCTGCTGCGAAGCCATATCCCGAGAAGCCTCAAGTTGGCGCGCGCACTTTTTAATCGAGCGTGGGCGCCCTGTTATTTTACCGCTGCGGGCGGTGTTTGCGATTCATCGAGGAGTTCTTTCAGGTATTGCTGCCAGAGGGCGGCCCAGGTGTGAGTGCCGTGGCCGTGGGTCTGCGCGGAGAGTGGCAGGAGGACGAATTTGCCGTTTTTTACCTTTTGGATTTCGCGTTCGGCGATGCCTAGTTCGGGTGGGTTAATGAAATCGTCGGCGGAATTGACGAACATCACAGGGACCGTAATTTTTCCGAGGTCGGCGGAGGGATCGTAATTGCGCGAAGAATTCACGGCGTAGAGCAGATCGTTCGCGTCCAGAGTTTCGGTTTCGCGCTTCATCACGTCCTGCAGCCAGCGGTCGGCGGCGTCGCGCGTGGGCAAGCTAAGCTGCATGGGGAGCGGAGCGCTGCCGGCGAGGAGCAGCATGTCCGCGGCGATTTCCAGGCCGGCGCGGGGCTCGGTAGTGTAGTCGCCGTTCTGCCAATCGGGATCCTGGCGAATTCCGGACATCAACATTTTGCGCCAGAGACGATTGCGGCCGGCGATTTGCACGGGGAGGCAGGCGAGCGGCATGAGCGCGTCCATGAAATCGGGATAGGTTTCGCCCCAGATCCAGGAGTGCATGCAGCCCATGGAAGTTCCCATGATCAGGCGGAGGTGATTAACCTTAAGGCCTTTTTCGACGAGCTCGTGCTGCGCGGCGACCATGTCGTCGTATTCGTATTGGGGGAAATGCGCGTGCATGCCGTCGCTCGGCTTGCTGGATTTTCCGTGGCCGATGCTGTCGGGCAGGATGATGTAGTAGCGAGTGATGTCCAGAAGCTGGCCGGGGCCGTAGAGGACGCCGGCAAATTGGGGCGCGAGAAAATTTCCGCCCCAGCCGCCGGTGCCGTGGAGGATGAGGACGGCGTTCGTGACCCGGCCGTTAGCATCGCGCAGGGGAGTGCCCAGGGTGCGGTAGTGCAGGCGCAATTCGGGAAGAGTTTCGCCAGATTTGAAGTGGAAGTCCTGCGCGACGAAGTCGGCTTCGACGGGCTTGTAGGCGCTGCTGGAGGCCGGGTTGGCTGGTGCGGGTTGCGCGACGGGCGGAGGGGCTTGCTGCGCGCGCGATGCCGGCGCGAATAGCGTGAGCAGCGCGAGCGCGAGCGTTGTAAATCCCAAACTGGGAGCTTTGCGTCTTAGAGCTTCTCGCATGGAAGACTGCTGCATCGCGCTCATGGTCGTTTCTCCTCTGCGTGACACTTTAGCACGGGAGGGCGCGACGGATTATCGCGCAGCGCGGCGATGAAACGATTCGCGCATTGGCGTCACTACCGTACAGGGCGAAAAAGAGGAGGCGTGAAGGTGAGATACGAATCATGGACTACAACTTCGAGCGACGGAAAAATCGTGCGCTTTGCTTACAAGGAGCTATCGGATGGCGTCGCGGGGATCTCCGCGAAAACGGACGGGAGATTCGTGATGATCGTGCAGAGGAGTATTCGCGCGCCGCTGACGCGAAAGCAAGTGGAGGCTGTTTTCGAGCGAGCGAGTTTTGATGGAAGCGAGCTGTGAGCTCGGAATATCTTGACGGTTCGCTCTGGCGATGGGACTGCGAAAAGCTGACCCCTCATGCGCTGGCGCGGGTTCGGGATGACAGCCTTTTTCCTGTGAATCGTTATACCTTGACGGCGGCGCGGATTCTGGGCCAGCCGGTTACCGAGGCTTTTAGTTTGGGATCTTTTTCGATCGCGGCCAGGACGGCCTTGATGATTTGTTCGTCGATGTCGGGAGCGGTGCGAATTTCCGTGGGGTAGCGCACCAGAAATTCCAGGCCGGAATCGGCGTAATGTAGCTTGGCCTGGGGAGTGGGCGGTTTGAGCTGGATTTCGGTGCGGCGTTCGAGGTCGTTGTGTTGTTGCTCGATGTCCTTTTTATACTTCTCGTAAACCGTGTTGACGGCGGCGAGCAGTTTTTCTTCTGCGAGCTGGAAATCAGCGCCGGCGACGAACTGCAGGACGACTTCGTGCCAAGTGTATTCGGTGCCGGGAATTTGTTTGTAGAGAGGCGTGGTGGCCTGGAAGAGTACGGAGTTGGAGAAGACCACGATGCGCCCGGTGGGGTACAGATTCACATCGCTGCCGGCAAGTTCCATCAGATAGAAACGCACGGGTGAGACGTCGATTACGTCACCGGTGACACCGGCGATGCTGACACGATCTCCGATGCGGATTCCGTAACGGCCAATCACAAAAAAGTAAGCGGCGACCGAGAGAAGGACGGCTTGCAGACCTACGGCGATACCGGCAGTGGCGAAGCCGGCGAAAGTGGCGAGCGAACTGAAATCGCTGACGATGCCGAGAGTGAGAACCGCGAGGACCAGAAAACCCATGACGAAGCGCCGCAAAAGCATGAACTGACGGCGGCGGCGCAAATCCTGGATGTAGCGGAACGTCCACCTGCGCCACACCTCGGAAAGAATCCAAATGATTCCCAGGGCGAACAGAATCGCGACGGCGCTCGAGACCACCGAACGCAGCGCGTCTTTGGATTCGCGGGCGATGGAGTTCCGCCAATTGAGGAAATTAGAGCGGCTTTGATCGAGGACCATCATTTCCTGGCTGAGCGGAATGACGACGTTTGCAACTTGCTTGAATTGCCCGGTGAGCGAGCGCAATTCCTGCTGCGCGGCTGCGGCTTGCGCGGGATCGGAAGGCGGCGTCTGCGTGGTGAGATCGCGGCCGCGTTGAATGGTTGCGCTGAGAGCGTCGCGCATGGGCTTGCGCAGCGCGGAGGCATTGTCATGGACGCGTTCGGTTTCGTTCGCGAGCTGGTCAATGTTGTGTATGGTCCGCAATTCTGTGTATAGGGTGAGGCAGTGGCCGATCAGACCAGAGGAATTTGCAATCGCGGGCGGGGCGGCGGCAGGTTTGGCTGCAGCTTTTTGTGCGCTGGCGTCGCCCAGCACTTCGGGGACGGTGCGCGCCAGATCGTTGACGCTGCCGGCGAATCCTCCGACGCCGGCTTCCTCGCTGTTTTCGACGAAGGTAGCGAGTTTCTGAACGGCATCTTGGGTGGCCTGGTCGAGCGCGATTTCCGCTTGCAGTGAATCTCTTTGCGCCGTGAGGGTTTGACGCTTACTGCGCGGTGCAGTTTCGATTTGTTTGTTCAAGGCGTCCAGATTGGATTGGTCCTGGTCAATGCGGGATTTCAGCGTGGCGAGAGTTTGCGTGAGATTCTGTTGCTGAGTGGCGGTTCCGGAAGCGGCCGGCGCGGCGGGCGGCGCGGCTTGATCTGAGGCGTTGACCAGAACGGCGGCTGCCTGCGCAGACTGAAACGCGAGGCGAACGGCCTGTTGCGCGAGATTTTGCGACGTGTCCTGATAGATGGCGTCGCTGGGAAGGCCGACGGACTGAACTTTGGAACTGGAATCGCGGTACCAGCTGATGATGGCGTTTAAATGACTCAGGATTGCGTCGCGATCGATTGCGGGCGCGGCCTCGCCGCCCGAGATAGCCAAGAACGCCAGGACGCAGAGCAGAGCCGCCGCGATAACCTGTTGGCGAAGCGTTGGGCGTAGAGTGGGGATTCGCATAGTGGAATTTTCTCTCAGCGTCGTTTGCGCACGAGCGCAGCCGCCGGGCTGGACGGGCTGTGTGTTCGTGCGCGAATTCGAGTGAGGAATACGGTCTCCTGAGCTTGATGGAATTGTGCCCTGGCTATGAGCCGAGGGTTTTCGAGCCGGCGTAACGCTGGAGAAGTGATCTGGCTGGGCGAGACAACTTCCAGGGAACTGGGTTACGTTCCACCGAACCATTATACAGGGATTGCGGCGGAGCGTTCATGGGCGAGCGAGGGCGCGGTTACGGCACGGTCGGTGCTTCCGGTGGATGGTGGTGGTCGACGGCGCTGCGGTAGGAATCGATTTGATTTTTGACGATGTCCAGGTCCCTCGCTCCCCACTGATTGGCCGGTTCGATATCGTCGTTGGTGTTGGCGTCCCAGCCCTCGTCGGAGGAATTGAATTCGTTGAATTGGTGCAGGATTAAAAAGATGGGTTGGAGCTCGCGGGCGTAATCCATGAACGAAGCGAACGTGGCGTATGTATCGCTCTTGCCGTAGCGCAGCGCGTCGTCAGGACAGTAGGGCAGTTCATCAGGATTCGGGCAGCCCCATCCGTTCTGGCCGGCGGTGGCGATGGAGGCGGTGAAGTTCTCGATGCGCGAGCCGGATTTGTTGTAGGAAGGATAGTAGGGGCATAAAGCGAGAGTGCACGAGGTGTTGAGCCGGTCCACCCAGCTCCAGAATCCATATTCTGGGTTTATTTCGACCGGACCGGTGGGGGAATCTTGGCTGGCCCAGAGGTAGGATTGGCTGTCGAGATATCCCGCCATCATGCGGAAGGTGTATTGGCGCGTGATCTCCGGACGGCTCTTCAAGAAATTTCGGATTTGAAACCAAAGCGGGTTATCGGAAGCACTAGGATCCTGCGCCGCGCCGAGGTAAATCAAGACGAGCGGCTTGCCTTGGTAGATGACGTTTAGTTCGGGGTGGAGTTTCATCCGGTCGGAAAAATAATCCAGCTCCTTCTCAAACGCGGTCTTGCCATCGGTATCTTTGTACAGTACGTCCTGGTCAATGCCGCCAAGCAGAGGAATGAGTTTAAGGCGAGTGTCGAGCTTGGACCATGCGGGATAGAGATTGCCGGTGTTGTCGCGAATGGTTTGATTTTGCAGGCGGAAGGCAGCGGAACAGTTGGGGAGGTATTTCTCGGCGAAGGCCTCGCTGTTGAAGATGCAGCTTACGTTATTGGTAACTTCGATCAAGGCCGCGTCCATGCCGAGGGATTCCATCCAGGCGACATGACGCTTGATGATGGCGGGGTCCGCGCTGTCGTAACCGCCGCCGATGGATTGCATATCCTCGGACTGCAGGAGGGGAATGGCAGCGCTGGTCTGAAACGTGACGGCGTTGGGGCCGAACCAAGCTTCGTACTGCATTACCATGACGTGGCTTTCCTCGGTCACGACCAGCGGGCGCCTGGGATCGCGCGACGCGGGGCCGGACGACTGAGCCGTGAGCGGGCGAGGTTGTGCGAGAGAGATCAGGACGAGACTGATTGCGGCGAGCGCTGAGCGATGGCCGCTGATCCACCTGGTATTCACATCGTCCTCTGTTGCCGCAAGCATGGCCGACGTCACACGGGTTGCGCCGGTGGGCTGAGAAAGCATAACCCAGTTTCGGGAGAACAGTTGCGAGCGGAGCGGCGCTTTGCCGGTGGGCGGGCGGTGTACTTTCGCACCGTGCCCGATGCGGCGGCTTCCGGCGGGTGCGGCGCGGTGCTATAGTTCCTCTGGTGAGAGCGAGCAGCGCAATCCGGGCACGATTTGTGGTGGCGATTTTGTCGCTGGCGTTGATTTATGCGTTCAGTTGCTCGGCGACTTGCGCGAATTGTTTGGGTGCAGGAGCTGCTGCGACGACCGAGAGCCAAGGGTGCGGGCATGCTGCAAGTGGCGCGCCGCAACAGGCGCCTGCGAAACCGGATTGTTTCGGGCATCACCGTTTCGGTTTCGACGTCATGCAGACCGGCGGGATTTCGCGAGTTCCGTCGAGCGCGACGGGCCCTGCGGCGCAGTTGTCTCACCGCGCCGCTCGCCTGGAAGTTGTGAACGTGGGTGCATCGTTTTTTTCGGATTTAGCTCCTCCGCGAGATGTGGCGATTTTTCCGCAGCAGAACAGTTCCATTCTTCGTATTTGAGTTCCTCGTTTCTGGCCCTTCCTTTCTTGCTCTGCTAATCGTTCGTGTTTTGAGTTGGTGCCCAGCGGCGGTGACGTAGGGCAAAGTCAAAAACCGTGCCCAAAAAAGCAGGCGGCCGCTACAGGCAACATCACCAGGACCCATCCCCGAAACGCGGGACGGCCGGTACAAATTCAACTGCAACTTCAACAGAGCCAGCGCTAGCAAAGGCTGCGGCTCAGGAATTGGAGGGGATATGAAGCGGACGCGGCGGGATTTTTTGCAGGGGGCGGCGGCGATTGGGGCTGGGGCTCTGGTTCCGGGGACGTTGACGCCTGGAGCGATGGCCGCTGGAAATTCGGCGGTGGGACGAGCGACGGCGGGCTTGGATGCTGAAAGCGCCCGTCCGCAGGCGGTGAACGGCGCGGGATTTCGCGCGGTCGCGACACCGGATGTGCCGGATTTGGCGTTTGAGATGAATGGCGGGGTGAAGGTGTTTCATCTGGTGGCGGAGCCGGTGCGGCAGGAAATTTTTCCGGGGAAGATTTTGAATTTGTGGGGGTACAACGGCAGCGCGCCGGGGCCGACGATTCAGGCGCGGCAGGGCGAGCGGGTGCGGATTATTGTGGATAACCATTTGCCGGAACCGACTTCGATGCACTGGCACGGTTTTGATATTCCGTTTGCGATGGACGGCGGGCCGGGGCTTTCGCAGGACGCGATTGCACCGGGCGGGCGATACGTTTACGAATTCACGCTGCAGCAGGAAGGGACTTTGTTTTATCACTCGCACATGGCGATGCAGGAAATGATGGGGATGATTGGGGCGTTCATCATGCATCCGGCGCAGGCCTACGATCCGCCGGTGGAAAAAGATTTCGCGATTATTTTGCAGGAGTACGCGCTGCTGCCGAACAATCCGACGCCGAATTCGATGAGCATGGAATTTAACTGGCTGACGTTGAATGGAAAATCGGGGCCCGCGAATACACCCTTGATTGTGCGGTTGGGTGATCGGGTGCGATTGCGATTTATTAATTTGGGGATGGACCACCATCCGATTCATATGCACGGGCACCAATTTGTGATTACTGGTACGGAGGGTGGGCGGCAGCCGCGGGCTACATGGGGACCGAACAACACCGTGCTGGTGGGAGTGGCGCAGTCGCGGAATGTGGAGTTTGTGGCGACGAATCCGGGAGATTGGATGATTCATTGCCACATGCCACATCACATGATGAACCAGATGTCGTCGATGGCGGGCCCGATGACGCGGCGTGCCGGAATGGTGGCGGGGGCGGGGATGGAGGAAGGCATGGGCATCATGCGCGGGGGCAGCGCGACGGCGGCGGAGAATGGGCCGAGTGTGGGGCGCGGGATGGGAGTTGGATCTGCGATGTCGCAAGCGACCGCGAACGGGGCGATGGCGGCACAGGTGCCAGCGCAATCGCCGCCTTCTTCGCAGCAGGCCGCGCAAGCAATGCCGGGTATGCAGATGGGCCAGGCGGATGTTGGTAAGGATGCGAATTCGGTGCCGGGATTTCCGCAGGATGCGTTCATGGAGAGCCCGGCGATGGCGATCGATGCGATGGTGGAGAAGCCCGAGACTTTTGGTTTGCGTCCCGGATGGAGCGGGTACATGCAGGGGATGATGACTTTGATTCGCGTGCTGCCGCCGGAGCGTTATGCCGAGATTTTGAATTTGCGCGAGAAGCGGCGCGGGAGCCGCGAGACGACGATGCCTGGGATGAGCGGTGCGGGCGAGCAGCGTTAGACGTTGAGTTTGAATTGGATGCAAGCGCAGTACGGGAGATGGGTGATGAGACGCCTGACAATTTTGAGTTTCTTGCTGTTGAATGTTTTTCGGGGGGCGGTGTGGCCGGCGGCGGTGCGGGCGCAGATAGTTCCTGCAGCGGGAAGCGCACCACAGCAGGAGCAGCACGAAGCTGGGCAAGAGCGATCGCCGCAAGCAGCGCGTTCGACCGAGCCCGGGCTGACGCTGGAACAATTGCAGGAGATGGCGCTGGCGAATAATCCGACGTTGGCGCAGGCGAAGACCGGAGTCGAGTCGGCAGCGGGGCGCTTGCGACAGGCGGGACTGTGGCCGAATCCTACGATCGGGTACAGCGGGGATGAAATTCGCGGCGGGTCTTACGGCGGAGGCGAGCAGGGAGTGTTTGTGCAGCAGAACGTGATTCTGGGCGGTAAGTTGGGCCTGGACCGGAAAATTTTTGCTGCGGAAGGAAAGCAGGCGGCGGCCGAAGCAGATGAACAGCGCTTGCGCGTGGAGAACGGAGTGCGGATTGCGTTTTATCAGTCGCTGGCGATGCAGGCGATGGTGGAGACGCGCGGCAAGTTGCGCGATATCGCGAAGGACGCGGCGGAAACTACGCGGCAGCTTTTTAACGTGGGGCAGGCGGACCAGCCCGATGTGCTCGAAGCGGATGTGGAATCGGATCAGGACGAGCTGGCGGTGATTACCGAAGAGCAGGAGCAGCGGCGGGCGTGGAGCGTGCTGGCCGCCGTGGTGGGCAAGCCGGATTTGGCCTTGGAGCATTTGCAGGGTGACTTGGAAAAATTGCCGAAGGTGAACGCGGAGGAAATATTGCAGACGATTTTGCGGGACAGTCCGGCGGTGAAGATTGCCGAGCTGGGGGTGGCGCGGGCGGATGCTGAGGTGCAGCGCGCGCAGCATGAATCGATTCCGGATTTATTTTTGCGCGCGGGATATTCCTATAGTTTCGAGCAGCTGGGAACTGAGCCGGCAAAAGCGGCGGGATCGGAGGCATTTGCGGAGGTGGGCGTGAGCCTGCCGATTTTCAATCGCAACCAGGGAAATACTGCGGCTGCTGCTGCGGATCGCGAGCGCGCGACGCTGGAGGTGCAACGCGTGGCATTGGTGTTGCGGCAGATGGCGGCGCCGATCGTACAGAATTATGCGAGTTCGCGGGCGATTGCGGAGCGTTACAAGAGCCGAACGCTGCCCAATGCGCGGCAGGCTTACGAACTTTATTTGCGGAAATATCATGAGGGGGCGGCGGCTTATCCGCAGGTACTCATCGCGCAGAGGACCCTGGTGCAGCTGGAGACCAGTTACATCAACACGCTGGAGAATGTCTGGATCAATGCGGCGGCGCTGCAGGGGTTGCTGCTCACGGATGGATTGGATTTGCCTGCAGCGCCTGATGAGATGGACCGGCCGGTGCGGGAAATTAATTTGCCGATTACCGAGAATCCGGGGATGCGGCCGTGAGTAGGGTTTTTGCGGCCGGCGGCGCTAGAGCGAGAGGGAACGGTGGACGCGCGAGCGGCGCTCCCAGGAAGACGTCACCCGTTTAATAATTAGACAGATAGGTATGTCTCTTCTCACTAGCGCGTAGCGTATCTATGCTATGCTGCGCCGCCTGACTGAAATTCACTCCGCGCGTTGCTTTGAACAAACCCGCGATTTGGAGCAACATTCCCGTGCTGACTCGCAAAGCCACATGGCTCGTTTTTCCGCTCCTGCTGCTGTGCATTTTTCTGACGGATTGCGGCGGGTCGGGTCATGCGTCCACGGTTACGACGATTGCGGTGACGTCTGCGCAGTCGTCGATAGCGGTAAGCGGGAGCGATTCGTTTAGCGCGACGGCGAAAGATCAGAACGGGAACGTGATGAGCGGAATTACGTTCGCGTGGGCGAGCAGCGCCCCCAACGTGGCGGGGATCGACGCAAGCAGCGGCATGGCGATCGGGTTATTGCCGGGGATGACGCAGGTCACGGCGTCGGCGAATGGCGTGACCAGCAACGCGGCGAGCTTGACGGTGACGCCTGGATTTTTGACCACCGGGAGCATGAGTATGGCTCGCTCCAACGCGACGGCGACTTTGCTGAACAATGGAACGGTACTGATTGCCGGAGGGACGGCGTCGGGGAGCTATTTGTCTGAAGCGGAGCTGTATAACCCGGCGAGCGGCACCTTCACAGTTACCGGCAGCATGACCGCCGCGCGCGAACTGCAATCCGCGATCTTGCTGAATAATGGAATGGTGCTCGTTGCAGGCGGTTATAACTCCAGCGGTTTTTTGAGCAGCGCAGAATTGTACAACCCGGCTTCCGGCACATTCACCGCGACGGGAAGCATGAGCACGCCGCGCCGTTTCGCTGCAACGATTCTGCTGCAAAACGGGACGGTGTTAGTCGCGGGGGGTGCCGGGGCGACGGATCCGCTGGTGGCGCTTTCGAGCGCAGAGATATATGACCCGGTGGCCGGGACGTTCACGCCGACCGGAGACATGAACGTCGCGCGGCGGTTGACGACTGGGACGCTACTGGATAACGGGATGGTGCTGATCGCGGGTGGCACGAACACCGACCTGATGCTTGACAGCGCCGAGTTGTACAACCCTGCGAACGGAACATTCACTCTGACTGGCAACCTCAACACCGGGCGGGGTTACCATGCGGCGAGGCTGCTGAATGACGGGATGGTGCTGATCGCCGGTGGCGAGGCGTTCAGCGGTTCCAGCACTGTGGCGCTAGCCAGCGTCGAGCTGTACGATCCTGCGCATGGGACGTTCACCGCGATTGGAAGTATGAATGCGGCACGTGTTGATCCCACTGCCACGCTTCTGAATAATGGAACCGTGCTGTTTACGGGCGGCTGGACAATCAGCGGCACGGCGGAAGTTCCGCTGTCCAGCGCAGAAGTGTATGATCCCGTCGCCGCAGCGTTTACCATGACCGGCAGCTTGAACAGCGTGCGCGCAACACAAACCGCGACGCTGCTGCCGAATGGGACGGTTCTCGTTGTTGGCGGGTTGGATGCTGACGGCTCAGTAGCCAGCGCGGAATACTATGAGCCCGGAACGCTGACGCCGGCGGGGCTTACATCCGTCACGGTTTCCGCCGCGCCGCAGACGACTCCTGCGACACCGACTATTTCTCCGGGAGCCTACCAGCGATTCATTGCCTCGGGGACTTTTGCTGGAGGAAATCAGCAACTCCACGCTGTGACGTGGAGTTCTTCGGATTCCAGCACGGTGCAGATCAGCAACGACGCGCAGAACCCTGGGGCCGCTGTGGCGGTGGGTTCGCCGGCAACCGTGCAACCGATCACGATGACTGCCGCGGCCGGGACCATCAGCGGAACAGCCACACTCAACGTGCGGCCGACGGGCTTTGTAACAACCGGCAGCATGCAGGTGGCGCGAGAAGACTTCATGGCGACTGTTCTAAATAACGGCATGGTGCTGGTTGCGGACGGCGATGGATCATCCGGAGTTCCTGCGGCTGCCGAATTGTACAATCCCGCCACCGGGACATTCAGCGCAACAGGCACGCCCCTCGTTCCACGTTACTTCGGGACCGCGACGCTGCTGGAGAACGGAATGGTTCTGATCGCGGGCGGCTCTTTCACGGGCAATACCCTGGCCAGCGCCGAGTTGTATAACCCCGCGACCGGAATCTTCAGCGCAACCGGCAGCCTGAACAGCGGGAGGTACTTTCATGCCGCAACCCTGCTTAATAACGGGATGGTTCTGATCACGGGAGGTCAAACATCTTCGTCTTCCTTTCTGGCGAGCGCGGAGCTTTACAATCCGGCAACAGGCCAATTCACCGTCACGGGGAGCCTGAACATTTCGCGGGGACAACTTACTGCGACGCGGCTCGATGACGGCACGGTTCTGATCGCAGGCGGGCAGGGCACTGGCGGAGCATTCGTAGGCAGCGCTGAGATTTACGACCCTGCAAGCGGATCGTTTGCTGTTAGCGCCAGTTTGAATACTCCGCGCGTGTTCCACACAGCGACGTTGCTGCCGAATGGGACGGTGCTGATCGCGGGAGGCGTGGTCAGTTCCAGCTCCGCTTCGGCCAGCGCCGAACTGTACAACCCAGCGAGCGGAACATTCACGACAACCGGCAACTTGACCACGGCGCGCTCTGATCACACGGCGACTCTGCTCGGTAGCGGATTCGTGCTGCTATCGGGTGGTCTTGCACTCGCGCCTGCCGGGCCCACGGCGAGCGCGGAACTATACAATCCCGCGACGGGAAGTTTTGCCGCGACCGGATCGCTCAAGGTCGCGCGAGCGGTTCACGTCGCGGCACTCCTCAACAATGGGACCGTTTTGATCGCCGGCGGGGCGGGCGGCACAGTCTTGTCCAGCGCCGAGTTGTATTAGGGCTGTTGGCGGGTAAATCCCAGCGCGAATCGCCTGAGTGCTTATCGAAACCGCCGCTTGCGGGAATCCGGGAATGAAAAAGGGGAGGGAGCGTGGAGACATTTGTTCTTGTGATTGTGGGCTTGCTTGCTTTCTTTGTGCTGAGCATATTTCTGGGATCGTTTTTCACAGTGCAGACTGCGCAGGTGGCTATCGTGCAGAGGCTGGGGAAATTTGCACGGGTGGCGGGGCCGGGGTTGAATTGGAAGACGCCGTTTCTGGAGACGGTGGTGCAGCGGATGAGCATGAAGGTGCAGCAATTCGAGGTGCAGGTGGAAACCAAGACGCAGGACAACGTGTTCGTGCAGATTCCGGTCTCGATACAGTACAAGGTGATTCCGGATTCGGTGGAGTCGGCGTTTTATAAACTGTCCGACCCGGTGAAGCAGATTGAGTCGATGGTTTACAACGTGGTGCTAGGGCATGTGCCGAAGATGAAGCTGGACGATACTTTTTTGAATCAGGCGGACATTGCGGGGGATTTACGGGACAACCTGGACGCTTCGATGAAGGAGTATGGGTATTCGATCGTGAAGGTGCTGATTTCGGACATCGTGCCAGACCAGAAGGTGAAGGCGGCGATGAACGATATTAATGCGGCGCAGCGGGAACGGGAGGCCACGGTTTCGCGCGCGGAGACGAATAAATTATTGCTGGTGAAACAGGCGGAGGCGGAGGCGGAATCGAAACGGCTGCAGGGCGAGGGGATTGCGAATCAGCGCAAGGCGATTATCGCGGGGTTGAAGGATTCGGTGGAGGATTTCGCGAAGACAGTGCCGGGTTCGACGCCGCAGGATGTGATGCAGTTGGTTTTGATGACGCAGTATTTCGATACTTTGAAAGAGGTAGCGGCGAACGATCATACAAATACGATTTTGATTCCGCACACGCCGAACACTTTGACGGATATTTTTGCGCAGATTCGGAATGCGATTATTACGGGGAATGAGCTGGGGCGTCATCCGGCGGTGGCGCCGGCGCCAGCACCGGCGATTGACTCACAGACATAAGCGGGCCGACGGCTCGTAGCGCGGACGAAGCGCAACAGAGATTCTTTTCTCTGCTTTAAGACAAGAACAGATCAACGAACTTCGATTAGTACGAGGGCGTCGGGCGCTAGTTGCAGTGTGATTTGACCGTTCTGGATGGACATTTTCTCTGGCGGGGGTAATTGGGCGGCTTGGCGTAGCGCGAGAATTTGCGTTTGTGTTGGATAGGCGGGACTGTTCATGGCGGAGTAAGCTTTGAGCAGAGAGCCGTGATCGGCGTCCACGCGATAGATCGTCGCTTTCTTGCGCCCTGTTAGTGAATTCAGCTGCAGCACTACTTCTTTCGGATCGCCTCCTCCTCCCACCACCGGGGTATTCCACAGCGCGATTACGATGGCGCCATCGGCGCGGCGCGTGACCAGAATATCGTCGGCATTTGCGGGAATCCTTGTTTCGCCGAGCTTGTGCAGGAGCTTGAATGCGTTGAAGGCGGGTTTGGGCAGGCCGTCTTCGGCGATCAGACCGTAGCCGCCGTAGAAGGGGCGCTTGACGACGCCTTGTTCTTCGAAAACGTCGGAAAATGTCCAGTAACTCATCAGGTCCACCAGGCCGTCGCACTGGCGAATGGTGTCTGCCATCCACGGGCCCATGTAGGTGGAATCGGTGACCTCTGGCTCGTTCATGTAGCTGGCGTTGAACTCGCTCCAGATCAGCGGCAGATGCGGGCGAGCCGAGGCGGCGATCTGGTCATGAACTTTGCGCACGGCGCGACAAACCATCTGCGTGCGCGGAATCTGTTCCTGCGTGCCGAACACATCGGGCGCGGAATCGTTGCCGTAGACGTGGGTGGAGACGAAATCCACGGGGACGTTTTCTTTTACGGCGTGCTGAATGAAACGATCGGCCCAGGCGGCTTGAGCGGTGGCGGGGCCGCCGATGCGCAGGCGCGGGCTAACTTCTTTTACGGCGCGGGCGGCGGAGTCGTAAAGTTCGAAGTAAGTTTGTTCTCTCGGGGAGCCGGCCCAGAAATCAAGGTTGGGCTCGTTCCAAACTTCGAAATACCACTGCGAGACTTCGTCCAGGCCGTAGCGGTCGACAAGATGTTGCGTGAATTGGCGGACCAGTTCGCCCCACTTTTCGTAACTCTTGGGCGGCGAGACGTTGGGCTTGTACCAGAAATCCTGATATTTCGGTTCAGCAGCGAGTTTTTTGGGCATGAAGCTCAGTTCGACGAAGGGGCGGACGCCGGATTGCAGCAGACCGTCGTAAATCTGGTCCACGTAGGAGAAATTGTAGATTGGTTTTCCGGCGGAGTCTTCGTCATAGACGCCGACTTCATCGTGGAAGATTGCGTGGAAGCGGATGTATTTGAAGTCGGTGGCGGATTTCACTTCGCGCAGGTCGTCGCGATAGCTTTGGCGCAGGGCTAGGATGGCGCGGCCGGAGCCGAACATTTGTTCCCAGAAGTGGGGGAAGGGTTGGGCTGGGGCGCGCAGGTCTAATTGGATCGTTTGGGCCGCTGGCTGAGGATTTGCTGGTGCGGGTTGCTGCGCGAATGCGCAGAATGCGCACCCGGCCATCAGGGAAATCGCAAGAAACGTCTGCTTCATCCGGTAAAACCTCACAGAAAAATAAAGAGATCGAACACAAGAGTTAGGATGGCACAAGTTCTGGTGCCGCCCCAATGTTTTCTGACTTTGGTGGGCGGGATAGGATCGGGTGCGTTTGTGTGCCTGAGGTGGCCGGGACCCTGAGGCATGGTGCTGGGTTATGCCGCGCCTCCCGGGGGCGGTCCGGTTGGCGGGGGACGCAGAGGAAGGCTCTAAACATATACCCCTGTCGGGGTATCATTAACCAGCGCGTCCCCTCGCGCGATGGGTAACAGAGGACAATTCGGGACAAATCGGGATATGGGTTCGACAGAATCAAGCCCTCGAGCGAATCGGCGCCTGGATACCTGGAAAGAGATCGGCGCGTTCTTTGGCCGCGACGAGCGGACCGTGAAGCGTTGGGAAACGACGCGCGGACTGCCGGTGCATCGCGTCCCGGGAGCCGGGCGGGCGAATGTGTATGCCTATACCGACGAACTGGCGGAATGGCTGCACGGGGCGAAGATCGCTGGCGAGCAAGAAATTGAGCCAAATCCCGATGCACTGAACGGAATGGCCGCTGGCGCCGAAGCGGAAGCAGGTGCTGACACGGGCGCCGAGACGGCCGCCGATAGGCAGGCGAATGCGGGCTTCATCGACCGGCGAGTGGGTGAGCGGCGGAGCGGGACGGCCCGTATCCTACGGCCGCGCAGCTGGCCTGCGGGGCGATATTTGGCAATCCTTGCGGCGGTGCTCGTGGCGGCGCTGCTGGGGGTTACGGTGGTGCGGCGCGCTTCTTCGGCGCGCACGGTGCGAACGACGCCCACGAGTGCGCGGCACCACACGCCGGACCCGACGGCGGAACAGCTTTACTTGAAGGGGATTTACTACTGGCAGAAACGGACTCCGGAGACGCTGAACCAGGCTGTGGATTATTTCACGCAGGCCGTGGTGCGCGATCCCCAGTATGCGGAAGCGTACGTGGGGCTGGCGAATTGTTATAACTTGCTGCGCGAGTATTCGCTGATGCCGGCCAGCGAAGCCTATCCGCGGGCGCAGGCAGCCGCGCAACGGGCGATCGCGCTCGATGATTCGCTTTCCGGAGCGCACAGCGCCCTGGCGTTCGTGGATTTTTACTGGTCGTGGGATGCGGCGGGAGCGCAGCGGGAATTCGTGCGGGCGCTGACACTGGATCCGAACTCGGCCGTGGCGCATTACTGGTACGGAACGTTCTTGCTGCATCTGGGGCGATTCTCGGAATCGCTGCAAGAAATTGAAAAAGCACAGAAACTGGACCCTAATTCTAAATCCATTCTTGCGGACAAGGGCCTGGTGCTATTCCACTCCGGGCAGACGGCGCAGGCAAGCGAACTGCTGAAGCAGCTGGCAGCTGCCGAGCCCGACTTTCTCTCCCCGCACGCCTACCTGGCGATCGTGCATCTGGGACAAGGCGAATATCCGCAATACCTGGCGGAGTCCAGAAAGGCTGCGACGCTGCTGCACGACGAGGCGCGGCTAGAAATCGTAGGCGCCGGCGAAAAGGGCCTGGAGCACGGCGGAACGCAGGGAATGTGGAGCGAAATGCTGAAGGAGCAGCAAAGGCTGCAGGCCGACGGCAAAGAGACGAATTACAATCTGGCGCGGACTTGCGCGTCGCTGGGGAGAAAGCAAAAAGCGCTGGACTATTTACAGACCGCTTACCAGCAACGCGAGCCGGAAGTTGTAAGCATGCGCGTTGATCTGCAGTTTACCAGCTTGTACGGTGAACCTCGTTTTCGGGAACTGCTGACCGAAGTGGGGTTGCCGCCACTGCCGTAGGTCTCGCCCGCCTCTTGTAGAAATTGTCCTGATATCTAAGCTGACGTAAACCAGTTGCAAGTAGAACTCCCCATCGCGTTCGAGTTCCTGTTCGCACTCCTGTTCCTGCCAATTCAAGACGCCGTTGTTGCGCGACCTCCGAAGACTCGGCGCCGTATTTTCATAATGGAGCAAGTTGAAGTTTCCGGACGCGGTGGAATTTTACGTGCGCAATTCGGCGCTGGCGCGAGCGGGCAGCTTGCGCAATCCTCCGCCGGAATTTCAAGGGATATCTCTCAGTCACAGCGACGTCGATGCGGTGGCTAGGTTTTTGGCGTCACTGACTGAAGATTACGACGACGCGCAAAATCGGGCGCGGATTGGCGTGTCGCTGGGAAGCGTCGTCCCGAACCGTTCGTCGATAGCTACGAAGAAAATTCACTGCGCTGTTACATCCGATCCGCGCACCCCTGCGTACCCATGGCAGCGGAGGTTCCGCCGGGGCGGTTTCGTTCTTACCTGCTGCCCCTGCCGTACTGGACCTCGGAAAAAAATCAGACAGGAGGGTGATCGATATGAGCACGGAAAAGGAAAAGGGATGGGTGTGTTCGCACACGGAGCAGAAAGAGATAAGCAGCCGGAGAGCCTTCATGCAGCAGTCTGCGGTTGCGGGAGCCATAGGCGCAGCCGGACTGAGCGGCCTTTTGACGTTGGGCTCGCCAACTGCAAAAGCAATGAGCGCTCTCGGTCGGGATCCCGACGAAGACCATGACGCTGTGACCAAGCACGACATCGACATCCTGATTGCCGCGGAAATAGCGGAAGCGCTGGCGGTGACGACGTACACGCATATTATTGAAACGGCGCCATTTTTCGGCCGCATACCTTCCGATGATCAGGGATACCTACGCGGCGCGCGGCAAGAAGAAATGTCGCACTACCTGCTGGAGAAATCCGTCACCGGCCAGCCGTCGCCGTATACGGTTTTCTTCTATCCCAAGGGAATGTTTGCGGACGCGCAGACGACTTTGAACGTTCTGGTTACGCTGGAAGATGCGTTCATCGCGGCGTATCTGGTGGGCGTGCGCAATTTCAGCACGCGCGATTTGCGGGTCACGGCCGCGCGCATCATGGGGATCGAAAGTGACCATCGCACACTGGCTCGAGTGGTGGGGCCGGATGTGGCGGCGCAAGATGGCGGGCCGATCGAGAAAATCACCGGGGCGCAAGGAGTCGCGGAAAACGCTGCTCCGCCGAACAATAACGGCTACGAGCGCACGCTGTGCTGGACGGAAATCGACCAGGCAGTCGCGGCCCTCACGCCGTTCGTCGACATCACCGCGGCCAAGGCTGCCGGATTCGACGTTGGGAAATCATTTGGTTTCGATCCGTTCACTCCGAAGTTGCCGAATGCTCTGGGGGACTTCATTTCCTTCGCCGGCTGCTGACTTTGCGTAGGACTCGGGCGAGGACGCTGCTGTGTAACCGGACTCGCCCGGATTTCCCGTCATTGCTCCCTAGAAGCGGCCTTGCGCGGTGATGCCTTTGGATTCCACGCAGTCGTAGGTTTGACCTGTTGCCAGATTTTTGTATTCTTCCGTGCGGCCGCTGGGCCATGCGATGGTGACGCGATCGATTTTGTCGCCTTTGCCGAGGCCGAAAGTTACCGGCAACTCGGATTGCGACAGGTAGCTGGAGCCGCCTTTTACCAACCGCTCCTGAGTTGAGCCTTCGTGCTCGATGCGGACCATGCTGCCAATCGCGTCGCGATTTGATTTCGTGCCGGTGAGATGGAAGCGGATGCTGTGGTTCCCCTCTTGCTGGTCGTTGCGATAGAGATATGCGGGACCGTTGTTGGTAGTCATTAATATGTCGAGGTCGCCGTCGCGGTCGAAATCGGCGTAGCAGAGGCCGCGACCGACCTTTGGCTGGATGAATGTTTCGCCGGTGGATGCGGCGACGTCCTGAAATTTTCCCTGGCCATTATTTAGGAAAATTTGCGGCGCTTGTGCGTAGCCCACATTGCCGCGAATGTTGCGGACGGTGTCGTCAATGTGCCCGTTGGCGACGACCAGGTCCAGCGCGCCGTCCAGATTTGCGTCGAGGAACGCGCAGCCGAAACCGAGGGTGTTTTGCGACGCTAGCCCGACCCCGGCCTGCACGGCGACGTCGTTGTAGGTGCCATTCGCGGCGAGCCGGTAGAGGCCGATCATTTCGTTGTCGAAATTTGTGATGGCCACGCCGGGAAAACCGGAGTGATCGAAATCGGCGGCGTCGACTCCCATTCCGGCGCGGGCTTTTCCTTCGGCGCTGAATGCAATGCCGGCTTCGACGGCTACGTCCTTGAAACCGCCATTGCGTTGATTGCGATAGAGTTTGTTGGGTTGCGTGTCGTTGGCTACCAGAAGGTCGGGCCAGCCATCGCGATCGTAGTCGAGCATGGCGACGCCGAGCGATTTGGAACTGGTATCAAAGATGCCGCTCTGGGCGGTCACGTCTTCGAACCTGCCGTCGCCGCGATTGTGGAAGAGCCAGCAAGTCTCGCCGCGATAGGCTTCGGGCGTGCAATAGGATTTGTGTTTTCCATCGAGGCTGCAAAATACGTCGTGTTCGGGGGACCACTTGACGTAATTGCACACGAACAGGTCAAGCAGGCCGTCGCGATCGTAATCAAACCAGAGGGCGGAGGTGCTGAATCCCAGGCGGTTGTCGAGTCCGCTGAGGCGGGTGACGTCGGCGAACGTTCCTTTGCCGGTATTGCGAAAGAGGCGATTCTGGCCGACGCAAGTCACGAGAATGTCCGGGAAACCATCGTTATTGTAATCGCCGACGGCGACGCCCATGCCGTACATTTCAACGTCGAGGCCGGCGCGACGGGTGACGTCGCTGAAAGTGCCATCGCGATTATTGCGGTAGAGGCGGAGAGTGGTGCGCTGGCGTTTGTGTTGCGGCCAGTCCATGCCATTGATTACTAATACGTCCTGCCAGCCGTCTGCGTCGTAATCAAGGAACGCGCATCCCGAGCCCAAGGTTTCGGGGAGAAGTTTGCCGCCGTAGGCGCCGCTATTGTGGCGGAACCCAATTCCGGCTGCGTGCGTGACATCGACCAGTCGGAAGCCGGGATTCGCGGTGGATTGCGCGGTGATTATTTCGCGCGCGAGCAACTCGTTCTGGGCGCGGGCGAACGGACCTGTGGCAAGGCCCGCCATTCCGAGCAGGAAGGACCTGCGATTCACGAGATATTCACCAGACCGTTGCGGATGGCATAAACAACCAGTTCGGCGGTTTTGTGAATGCCGAGCGCGTCCATGATATTGGCGCGATGGACGGCTACGGTGTTGGCGCTGAGGGAGAGGCGGTCGGCAATGGCTTTATTGGAATTGCCTTCGACGATCAGTTGCAGGATTTCCAGCTCGCGGGGCGTGAGGCCGGAATCGCGTTCGCCCTTCAGCGCAGGGGCGCGCGAAACTTCGGGCGCGAGGACGATTTCACCGGCGGCGACGCGGCGGATTGCGGAGCCCAGTCCGAGATCGTCTGCATTTTTGAGGATGTAGCCGCGCGCGCCCGCGTCGAGCGCCTGGCGCACGAGCGTGTCTTCGGAATGCATGCTGAGCATCAGGATGGCCTGGTCGGGAAATTCCTCGAGGATGAGGCGCGCGGCGGCCAGGCCGCTCACCCCGGGAAGCGCACAGTCCATTACGATCACGTCGGGGCGGAGCTCGCGCGCTAGGCGCACAGCGTCTTCCGCGTTGCTGGCCTCGCCGGCGACTTGCAGATCGTCTTCGTCTTCGAGCATGCGGCGGAAACCACGGCGCACCAGGCTGTGATCGTCCACCAGTAGCACGGAAATCTTATCCGCCATTTGCCTCATTACCCTCCCGCGGGACCCTCATGCGAACGAGTGTTCCACCTTGCGGCGGCTGCGTGAACTCGATGGTGCCGCGGAGCAGTTCGGCGCGTTCACGCATGGCCACCAGACCGATACCCGAGCGCGCAGCTACCGCGACGCCGCCTTTGCCGTGATCTTCTACCTCCAGGTCCAGCGCTTCGGCTGAAAACTGCAGGCGTACTTGAGCTTCGCGCGCGCCGGAATGACGGGCGACGTTGTTCAGCGCCTCTTGCAGCACTCTGTAAATGTGAATGGCCGCGCCACCGTCCAGAGCGAAGGGCACGCCGGACTTCTGGTAGCTTATGTCAATTCCGGTTTGCTTCTCTACTGTGGGAATGTACCAGTCCATGGTGCTTTCCAGGCCGGTTTCGTCGAGCATGACGGGATGCAGCGCTTGCGAGAGGCTGCGGACGTTGTTCAGGGTCGTTTGCGCGATGTCGCGGACTTCGCGCAGATCGGTGTGCAGGGCCGAGCCTTCGGGAATGCGTTTTTCAGAGCGAGTGAGCAGCGAGCCGATGGCGGTGAGGATCTGGCCGAATTCATCGTGGAGTTCGCGGGAGATCGAGCGCAGCATGGATTCCTGCGAGGAGATCAATTTCTGGGCCAGTTCGCTGCGCTGTTGCGAGAGCGCTTCGATGCGGGCAAAGAGCTGGCGATTGGCGCGAATCAGATAGAGGCTGGTGAGGAGAATCGCGGTGAGCGTGGCGGTGAGAAATAGATAGACCTGGCGCTGCACGCGGTCGTAAATCTGGGCGACTTGGGTTGAGGCTTGCTGCTCGCTTTCGTTGTTCTGCACGAGCAGGCGGGAAACGGCGGTGCTGAGCGTGGACTGGCGGGCTTGCAGGGAGAGGCGAATCTGCGCGCGGGCTTCGGCGTCCTTGCCCGCCTGGGCCAGGGCGAAGGTGCGGTCGGCCGCGTCCCAAAATTGCGCGAGCGAATCTTTCAGGTATTGAGTTTGTTCGGGAGTGCGGTGCGCGATGGTGAGCTGCGCTTCGGCCTGGAGCGCGTTATCGAGGTCGGTGCGAATGCGCTGGAATTGCGCGGACCAGGCGGTGAGGGGATAGGGCTCGTCGTTGTCGAGCATGTCGCGCATGGCGAGGCCGAGGGAATTCAGATCGTTCTGCACACGCAGGAGTTGGAGGGAATCGCGGCGATTGTGCTCGACCAGATTATTTTGCAATTCGCGCAGGCGGGAGATTTGCAGGGTAATGTACCAGGAATAGGCGATTACGGCGGCGATGGTGATCATCAGACCCAGGGACAAACCGGTGGTGGGGGAGCGTTGCGGCGAGCGCGCCATGGTCTGAAGGATATAACGCCATCACGCTCGGGCACTATACCGATTCCCCGCGAACGTTGGGCGGACTGCGATGACCGCCGGTCGTTTAGAGCGGGGGCCCGGTTGCGGGGCGGCGGTAACTGATGAATGACGGTGGACGCGCCAAGCTGGATTTCCTACAGGAATTCCGGTAGGATGCCGTGGTTTTGTTCCGCCGCTTCGTTCGGCTAAATATCAGGAGACCGGGATGCCCAAGAGAGACAATGCACCAAAGACCTTGCTGGAATCGCTCGATTCACTGGTGGCGAAGCACCACCTGCTGAAGCATCCTTTTTATAAAGCTTGGACGGAGGGGCAACTTTCCAAAGCCGAGCTGGGGCTTTACGCGGAGCAGTATTACCAGCACGTGCGCTCGTTTCCTGAGAATTTGAAGCAGCTGGCGGCGCGGACCCATGGCGACCGCAACTTGAATTCACTGGTGAAAGAGAATCTGGCGGAGGAGCTGGACGCTATGGCGCCGCATCCGCTGCTTTGGCGGCAGTTCGCGCAATCGGTGGGAGTAAGCGACGCTTCTCTGGAAGATGCGCGGCCCTTGCCGGGGATCGCTGCGCTGCTCGACACTTATGATGAGGTGGCCGCGCAGGGATCGACGATGCAGGCTGTCGCGGCGTTTTATGTTTATGAGGCGCAGGTTCCGGAGATTGCCAGCCAGAAGATTTCGGGCTTGCGGCGATTTTACGGGATCAGCGAGCCGCGCGCACTGGCGTATTTCGCTGTGCATGAAGAAGCGGACGTGCGGCATCGCGCGGCTTGGCGCCAGTGGCTCGGGCAGCAGAAGAATGTGGATACCGTTGGGGTGCTGTGCGCAGCCGAGCGCGGGCTAAAGGCTTTGTGGGGCGCACTGGATGCGGTGTATCCACAGGGTTGCGCTTCCAAGAACTAGGATCCTGCTTCGGCATACCCAGCCGTCAGCGAAGAGCGCGGCTAGGCAGTAGCCGAAAAAACGGTACTGCAGCAGCTGAAGCCACGGCCTACAGAGATTCCACGAAGATCGAAAGCAGACCTGAGCCGGCGGCATTTATTTTTCCTTCTGTAGCTTCTTCACGCCGTTTTTTCCCGCGATGAATGCTTCTGTTGCGAACTTCAGGAACAGGCCGTGCTCGATCAGGCCGACTACGTGATCCAGGTGATGGGCGGTTTCTTTGGGGTCGTCCATGGCGCCGAAGGAACAATTAAGGATGTAGTGGCCGCCGTCGGTGATGTAAGGCTTTTGATCCGCGCCAAAACGCAGCGCAGGATTTCCTCCCAGATCGGCCAGCCTTCGGGCCGTGACTTGCCAGCCGAACGGCACGACTTCCACCGGAACGGAGACGAGCTCGCCCAGACGCGTGACTAGTTTCGTATCGTCTGCGACGACCGCCATGCGTTTGCTTGCCGACGCCACGATTTTTTCGCGGAGTAGCGCGCCGCCGTGTCCTTTGATGAGGTAGAGCGGACCGGGGAGGACTTCATCGGCGCCGTCAATGGTGAGGTCAATCTGGGTGTGCTCGGCGAAAGTAGTGAGGGGGATACCCTCGGCACGGGCTTGTTCTGCGGTGCGGTCTGAGGTGGGGATTCCCAGGACGCGCAGTCCTTCTCGCGCGACCCTGCGTCCGATCGCGGCAATGGCAAAGGTGGCTGTCGAGCCCGTACCGAGACCGACGACCATTCCCTCCTCAACCAGCATCGCGGCGGCCTCGCCGGCTTGTTTCTTCCATTGATTTTGCTGCGAGAGTTCCATCGATCTTCCGTCCTGCGCAAAGATTGCAACGGCGCTCATCATAGCCGGAGAGGCGCACATTGCCAACATTCGGTCATCCGTTACCCGGAGGCGGCGTCATTTGAATCCGGCTTTGGATTCCGAAAAAGTCTCGCGAGCGTGTTCGAATCCGAGAGGATTTACGTGGACAGCGCCGCGAAAGGGCCGATCGATGTCGGCGATCGCGACGAGCGCAAGAGCCAGCAGGAGGGAAAGGGAGAATACTTGTATCGCGTGGAGTTTGAAATTGTCGGTGCCGAATAAACACGACGACAATGTGGTAATCACTCCGCCTACAATCAGGACCACCCACAAGATGCCGGGGAGCTTTGATTTGCTTTGCAATTCGCGCAGGCGGCGATGTTCGGTCATGTTGGTGAGTTCCGTGAGGACGTGGTTCCAGCTGGTTTGTTCGCCGAGACTGGCGGGCTTGGCCTGCATCGTCGCGGCCCACAGCTCTGTGATAATGCGGTGTCCGTTCAAGCTTAAGTTGCCTTCATTCATGGCGGGCCACTCTTCGTTGATCATCGTGTCGGCGTACTCTCGCGAAAGTTTCTGGATCTGATCGCGATCGTTGGGAGCCAGGCCCTCGGAGAGGCGGAACACGTTGACCAGACAATTGGCCTCGGAGTCGGCGGTCATTTCGGCGGCATTGAAGTCGGTCCAGACGGCGTAGAGCATGAAGCCCATGATGACGGCGTAGGTGGTGCCCAGGACGCTGACTTGCCAGCCGATGATTTCGTTGTGTTCGCGGCGCTGGCTGGAGGGCCAGAAGCGGCGCATCAACCATAAAAAGACCAGGGTGAACAGGACGCAAAGCAGGACGATGAAAACGCTTTGAGTTGCAGTCAACACGCTTGAGTTCCTCCCTTGCAGGCGAACTGCCGCAGGCCGATGCGCGGGACATTCTATCCGGCGGGGCGGAGCTTAGCAGAAAAATTTCGAAGAAACGATGCGCGAATGGATTGGCAGTTTGGGGGTTTGGTGCGCGCGGAGTCGTGGCGGATTAGAGCGAGGCTTAGCCGTCGAGCAGGCTGTTTTCGGGAGCAGCGGCTGGGCCAGGGAGATCGTTGCCGCCGAGGGAAACGAGCAGGCGGCGGAGTTTGGCGCGGTCTTCCAGATTCATGCCGACCATTTCGAAACCGGCCTGATGCGAGCGCACGAAGCGAACGACGGCGTGCATGCTTATGGAACGCAGGCCCGCGGGGATTTTCAAGGTGGCCTCGGTGCCGACGGGGAGTTGCAGTTCACCGCTCAAAAGGCCGCCATCGAGGCTGAGCACGCTGATCGCGGAAGAATATTTCCCCTTCGCCGAGGTAACCACGGCGGGCACGTTGCGCGGCAGCCGGACGCGGCGGTAGCGGCGATGGCGCACGAAATCGCGTTCCGGAATGGCATCGAGGGGCGCGAGTTGAAAGACCTTTGCGTCCAAACCTGACTGCGGCAAGAATTCTTGAATCCAGGCGGGATCGAGTTTGACGAGCGCCTGAGCTGCGGCCATGCGAATTTCGTCGGGGTAAACCCAGCCGAAGGTCTTGCGCTCTTCGACGAAGCGGCGCAGGTGGCCGGCGGCGGCGGGGGCGCGCATGCGGCCGAGCGCTTCGATGGCCTTCACGCGTAGGTATTCGGGGCCTTGCGGCAATATTTCACCTTCGGCAAGGCGCAGAAGTTTGGGGGCCGTATCGCCGTCGCCGCACATGCCGATTTCGTCGAGCGCGAGGGGAACGATCATCACGTCGAACATTTCCAGCGAATCGGTGAGGAGCTTGCCGCGCTCGGGAGCACCGGCAGTCGACAGCTGGCGCACGACGGCATCGTGGAAACCGCGGCCGCCGTCGCGGAGCCGGCGCGGCAGCAGTTCGTCGACGGCTGCCGGATCGAGGCGGCTGAGCAGGCCGATGACAGTTGCGGCTTTGGCGGGCGCGTCGTTCTTGAGCGATTCCTTGAGGTAGCGCACGCACGGCGCGCCTACGGCCTTGGCAAGATGGACGATGCTTTCGCGTTCGGTGCGTCGCGAAGTACGCGCCAGGCGCACGGACAGATGTTCGGCTGCGCCCTGCGGCACGCGCATCAGCACGCCGACCAAACCGTCCGGCATCGTTTCGGCGACAATGGCCTCTTCGATGAACTCTGGAATGCGATTATCCACGCCGATGCGAGGACGCAATGTTTGCACCCAGCTCGGACGCGAGCCTTCCAGGTCCGCCAGTGAATCGATGGCTTGTTGCACGGCGCGAAAGTAACGGCGCGCGGCGGATTCCTGACTGAGGCGGACAAAGGCGGCGCTGAGCAGCGTTTGCAGTTCGGGGTCTTTTTCCGCGGCCATGGCCAAGCCAATTTTGGCCAGAGTGTCTTGCAGGCGCTGGCTGGCGGCTTTGCTGTAGAGCCCGGCCAGTTGGCCGAGGCCGATCGCGGCTTTCTTGCGCGCCTCGGCGTCGGAATTGCCGACGCAGGATGCGTAGTGCAAAAGGATGTCTCCAGCCGCGTCTGATTCGCCGCGGCCCATGAGTTCTTCGACGTACTGCTGCACGTTGCGCGGCGGAATGCACCACGCTTCAGAAGACATGAGCACGGTTTTTTTGCCGGAGTCCGGCACGGCGGCCCAGAACTGGCGATCGAGAACGTCGGCGTGCGATTCAACGGACATGCCGGCGTGGGCGAGTTTTTCTTCGCGCGATTTGAGCAGTTTGCGCAGCGTCGTGAGTTCGTGGCCCATGCGGTCCAGCATCTGGCGGACGGCGTTGACCTTCACTTCGCCGCGTTGGTAGCGATCGATGGCGAAACGGATGGCGAGATCTTCAGCCAGACGCAGCATGGTGTTCTCGTCCATTTTCGCGTTGGGTGATTGCGCGGCGACGGTGGCGAGCGCCTGCTGCAGAGTGACTTGCGCATTTTGCGGGAGGGCCGAAATTTTTAGCCGCCACGCTGTAGCGTCCAGATCCGGATTCTTGGCCGATTGAGCTTCACCGAACTGGGCGAGCAGTCTGAGCAGACTGTGCAGTTCAGCTTCTTCCAGTTGGCCGATCCCGCCGGCCAAGCCGGCGACGCCGCCTCCGCCCGTTCCGGTGCCGGCGCCAACGCCAGAGCCGAGCCCGGCCACGAGGAAATTTCCGGTACCGAAACCTGCGCCGGTCCCTGCGCCAGAACCGGGGCCGAATCCTGGGCCGAACCCTTCGCCGAAGGCTGTATCAGTTCCCGTGCCGGTTCCTGTGCCGCTTCCTCCCGCGTAGAACGAGCCGGGTACTGTTCCGCCGCTGCCGCCGGTTCCGGGCGCACCTGGCCCACCATGTTCGCCTTCAGCGGCGGCGATCAGCTGAATCATTTTTTCCGGGCTGCGGAACCATTCCTGGATGCGCTCGGCGTCGGCGCCCAGAGTTTTTGCGGTGAGAGTGGCGGCCATGCGCGCGTCGGAAAATCCCGAGTCTTCCGCGACGAAGCGAATCTCGTTGACGCGGATGCCGGAGTAGCCGCGACTGGTGAAATAGACTGCGAGGCGGTCGGCGAGTGGTACAGCCTTCGGGCCCGTTTCCATGAAGCACTTCACCAGATTGGAGAATTCTGCGCGCTCGACGCGAGGAAGGAAACCGATGCTGGCGACTCCGGAGGCGTTGAGGAAATCAGCGAAATTACGTTCGGCGGGGCTGGATTCCAGGGGGACGCCATCGAGCAGAAGCTGCGAACCGGAGGCTCCCAGCAGAAGGCCACCTTGCCCCGCTGCTCCTACCGCTGCCTGCAATTCCGACCATGCGGAATCGAATTGGCCGGCCGAGCGGGAATGCTCTAAACCATAGAGCCGAGCGTACTTAAGCAGCACATTGAGGCTGCGGACGAAGGCCCGGGCATTGGGGATCGTTGGGTCGCTCTGCATGGTTAACTCGCGAGAGACACGTGTCATACAGTTCCACTCGCTACAAGTTTGTACTAGGACCACTGATTATGGAAATAGTACCGAAGGCCTAGGGTCGCGCATTAAACAATAGGGACGGCAGGCGTTAGGTGGCCAAGCGAATCTCGATTTCCTGGCCCTGGAGTGCCGGACGCACGCGGCGAATGACTTCGCTCGCCCAAAGCTTTTCGCTGAGGATGATGAGCGAGCCGTCTTCGAAATTGCAGATGGCGCAGAGCGAGTATTTGGCGAATGCGCTGTGGTAAGCGTCCACGCCGCGACGCGCGAGTTCGCCTTCAAGAGTTGGATCGCCTTCGGCGAGCGGGCCTCCGACGCGAGCGCCAAAGGTTTCAGCCTGAAAACGATCCAGCAGAGGTTCGAGGACGGCAAGCTCGGGTGCGGGCAGCACGATTGAGTGCTTTGTCGCGTCGCGGTAGGGGATCTGATGGCGCTGGCAATAATCGCGCAGACGGTCGAGATGGCTGAAGAAATCGAGCGCCCAGTTTTCAGGGGCGGCGACAGCAAGTAGAACGCGCGACCATATTTTGGCGGCGTCGGCGCCGCGGATCGGCTCGCGATTTTCGTCCGCTTCGGTTAGCTCGAGGCCCATGGCGCGGACGTCAGTGCCGAGATCGAGCGGTTCAATTTCGAGCAGGTACACGGATTTATTCTTCCGCGGCGCCGGGCAGGTCTTCTTCGAGCCCGGGCAGAGGGAACTTATTCTTGAACTCGGGAGATTGTTTGCGAACTTCCAGCCAATCGAAGAAGGCGTCGGGCGTTTCCAGCCAGATTGCGAACCAGTGAGCGATTTCTTCTTTTTGCGCGCGTTTGCTGGCGTCCACTTTGTGGTTGCGCGAAATCATTTCAGCGCGGCGTCGGCCGAGGCGCGCGACTTCGCGGACCCGTTCGCTGGCGGCTTGCTCGTGTTCCAGGAGGAATTTGCGGAGCAGCTCATCGAGGCGCACCAGGCACATTTCGGCTTCTTCGAGCGTGGAGAAATGAAGCAGGTCGGTGAATTCTTCTTCGTAACGGCCGTCGGTATCGGAGCGCGTGGACCATACGACACGCAATCCCGCTTCTTCCAGGACGCTGACGATATAGTCCGGCGAAGTTTTTCCTGGCGCGCCGAGTTGCGCGATTAACCGGCGGCGAATCTGTTCGATCTCAGCGGGAGTGTAGCGCGGCTTGCCGAGGCCCTCGGCGACTTCAAGGATCAGCGCCTTCTTGGTCGGCGAGCCGCCTTCGTGATGTGTGTCGGAGCGGGCGGGACTCACGACGGGCCTCGATGCGCGGGTTGCTTCTGTTCGGCGACAGGTTGCGCGTCGCGGGACAGCAGGCTGCGATAGCGCGCGACGTTGCGGTTGTGCTCGGCGAGCGTCTTGCTGAAAAAATGTCCGCCGCTATCGTTGGCGACGAAGTAGAGGTAGTCCGTCTGGGCGGGCGCCAGGGCAGCGCGCAGAGAGGCTTCTCCGGGGTTGGCGATTGGGCCGGGAGGCAGACCGGGATTTCTGTACGTGTTGTATGGCGAAACGATCTGCAGATCCTTGGAGCGCACGACTTTCACCGGGTGACCAGCGAGTTCCAAAGCGTATGCGACGGTGGGGTCACACTGCAAGGGACCGCCGCGTTTGATGCGATTGTAAAACACGCCGGCTACCAGGGGGCGCTCTTCCTTGCGCGGCGTCTCGCGTTCGACGAGGGAAGCCAGAGTGACGACCTGGTCCACGGTGAGGCCATCGGGAAGATTCGCGGTGCCGGAGGGAATCAGCGATTCCCAGACGGCGCGGAAATTCTGGACCATGCGCTTGGTAGCCTGTTCGCAGGTGGTGTGGTGCGTAAATTCGTAGGTGGAAGGAAACAGATAGCCCTCGAGGTTGTGCGCTTGCGGCGCAAAGTCTGAAATCAGGCTGGTGTCTTGCGCGGCTTCAAGAAAGCCTTCCCGGGTACAGACGCCTTGCCGGTCCAGTTCGTCGGCGATATCGAACATCGTCCAGCCTTCGGGAATGGTGACGGTGTGAACGAAAATTTTGCCCAGGGCGAGCTGCCAGAAAACTTCGCGCGAGGTGACCGGATGGTCGAAATAATATTCGCCAGCTTCCATCGGCGTGCGGATGTGCCAGAAGCTGAACAGGGCGAAGGCCAGGCGGTCGCGGATCACGTCGTTCTGGCGAAGGATTCCGGCAATGGACCAGCGCGATTTGCCGTGAGGGATATCCACGAAAACTTTTTCGGGGCGGTGGCCGCGATAGGGACGGCTGATCTGCGAATCGAGCCAACCGGCGCCTGCGCCGATTGCAGCGATCACCAGAAGAGCCAGTAGGCCGAGCCGTCGCATCGCCGGTTATCCCTTCTCGCCCGCAGCTGGGTGCAGGCGGCCACGATTGCGTTCCAGGTACTCGCGCAGGAAGATGGCGGCGGCTACGTCGTCAAGGGACGCTTGCTTGCGACGATGGGAGGATCCGGATTGGGCAATCATCTGGGCCGCTTCCCAACTGCTGAGCCGCTCGTCCACCAGATGCACTTCGATTCCCAGCTCCTTGCGCAGGCGCGCGGCAAAACGCGCGGCTTCGTCCGCCATTTCACCCGCCTCGCCGCTGATGTGCAGCGGGTGGCCCACGAGGATACGCGCGACGCCCTGCTTTCTGCAAATATCGCGGAGGCGGCGGAGGTCTTCGCGGCGATTGGTACGCTTCATGACCGCGAGCGGCTGCGCCGTAAGCTGCAATTCGTCGGAGAGAGCCAGGCCGATTCGCTTGCGGCCGTAGTCAATCGCCAGAACGCGACAAGGCCTGGACTGCGGCGAGGCGGGGGAGCTATCGCGGACAATGGAACGCAGGCTGGCAGTCATATCCTTCCGCCTAGTATACGCGATGCCTAGCGCAGCATGCACACTTCGCAAGCGGCTGAAGCGCAAGGAAGTTGCGTTTTCCTCTGCTATGGCGTATCAGCTTGCGGATTGCGAAAATAACCGATTCGGCAAAGGTGAAACAAAAATGGGTGCAGCAACACGGGGACGGACACCTGCCCGAGGTGTATATGAGTGGCGGGCAGGGGGCGCGTTGCCGATGATCGATGTGTTGAAGGCGGCAGGCCGGAGCAAATAAGAGGCCGGAAGGTTATGGCTTGGGCTCGCGACCGCGGACGCCTTTTTCCCAGAGCGGCCAAAAGCCGGCTTCCTGCATTTCTTTGTCGAGCCCGGTATCGTGCAGAAGTTGCTCGATTTCGGCGCGGGACTGGCGCGGACCGATGCGCTGATCGGCGTCGGCCAGGGCGAATGCGGTGACCGCGGCGATTCCGGCGTGGCGCTTCAGCTCGGCGATCTCCACTTTGTCGAAAGTGTCTGAAGCCGCGTGATAGTTGAGCATGTAATTCGCAGGGTCCTGATTGGCGACGAGCGTGGGGACCCCTTCGAGCAGGAAATCGAAATTGTCGGTATCCATTCCTGCGTCCATGGTGAAATCTTTGACGCCGAGAGGGGTTATGGGCTCGAGCGCGGCGCGAACGGGGGCGAGGACATCTTTGCGTCCGCCCAGCGCATAGCCGCTAACTTTGCCGTTTCCTGAATCGTAGATGATGGCGGCGATCATGTTGTCGAGTTCGGCGCGGTGCGAGTGGGCGTAGGCGGCTGAGCCAAGCAGGCCTTGTTCTTCGCCGGTGAAAAGGATGAAGCGGATGGAGCGGCGCGGGATGACGCCGGAGGCATGAATTACACGGGCGGCGTCGATCACCATAGCCACATTGCACCCGTTATCGAGCGCTCCGGTGCCGAGGTCCCAGGAATCGAGGTGGCCACCGAGGACGACGAATTCATCCGGCTTTTCGCGGCCGAGAATTTCGGCGACGACGTTTTCAGAATCCACAGGACCGGCGAGGCGATTCGGCATTTCGAAATGCACGTGGACTTTTTGTCCGGCTGCCAGGAAACGCGCTATGCGTTCGGCGTCCTCGCGGGCCACGACAGCTTGCGGCAATTTTTCTACTTCGCCATTGACGGCCAGCGTGTGGCGATAGAGAAGCAAGTTGGGGCGTGAGGACATCCACAGAACGGCGGCGGCGCCGGCTTTCAGTGCGCGATCAAGGATGGCGGGACCGACGGTATATTCGTTCGAGAGATCGTCCCAGGTGACGAGGAAATTCGAATGAATGAGCACGATCGCGTCTTTCGCGGCCGCCCCGGCTTTCGCGAAGCCGGCATCGTCGCCCATGCCGGCGTCCACGACGTCGGCGGTGACGCCGCCTTCGGCAGTGGGGGGCGACCAGCCGATCGAAACCAGGCGAACCGGAAATGGCGCGGGGGACAGAATTTCAAGATGCGTGTGGCCTTCGGACCAGCTTATGGGAATGGTGAATTTTTCGGTATGCACGTCGTCAACACCGGCGTGACGAAAGGCTTGAACTCCCCAATCCGCGGCTCGGTCGGAGGAAGGCGTGCCGGTGACCCGGCCGCCGATCGTATCGCTCAGGTAGCGGAGATTTTCTTCGAGTGGAGAGGGACCGAGTGCGGACTGAATCATCGTGGGTGCGAGTTCGGCGCAGGATTTTTGCACCGAGCAGGCACCGGAACCTTGCGGCAGCTGCGCCGAGAGCGGTGCGGGCTTGACGGGAGGTATTTGAGCGGCCGTTGCAAACGACAAAACCAGCAGGCCAGGGACGAGTAACCAGAGTTTGAAAGTTCTGTGCAAGGCTTCCGCTCCCCACGAAGAATTTCCGGTACAGGCTTCCAGGACAGGAGTGTAACCCGAAAGCATTTTCCGTAAGCGAATTCGTGATGCCGGAGCGAATGGCGATGAGATGCGCGAGCGATTTTGGTTGTGAAGAAGTTGTGGATAACTCGTGCGCACGGAAGAATTTGCAAGGCCCGAGCAGTTTCTACCTACGATTGATGGACTGCGGAAGCGGTCGGATCGCACATCTTTCTCATTTTGAGGCACTTAAATAACTGGGTGTTTGGCAAAGAGCCTGCCACGGCCAAGTGCCGGGTTTGAAACTGACCGTCGCTTTCGCAATGGGGAAATGGGAGCCGCCGAACCTGATCGGCGCGGTTGAGTGTCTGTAAGTAGTTCGTGCAACAAGAGATGTAGACATACCGTAGGGCAACGCAACATTACAAATTGGCTCGTAAATTCTAACGCTTCGCCGCATGTAATCCTGGGCAAGCAGACGGAAGGCTCATATTGAAAAAAGTTCGCGTTTTTCCAAAACTCGTTCCGCGCGAGAATAAACGAGAAGCGAACCACCCCAACCTATTTCTGTTTTGCGAATCGTCGAGCGGAACGGCGCAGTTCCGCGCAACGGGCGGCGCAGACCTGGAGTGCACGGTCGAGCGAATCGCGGGACTGCTGGCGATGCAATGCCTGGTGCGCGGACAGAATCCAGGTGAATTTCAAGTGCTGGTGCCTGCGGAACAATCGCTGGTGGCGCGGCTCATATCGCGGACCGAAGAACTGCTGAAAGAGGGGCGCGCGATCGCTTGCCCCACCTCTTTGAGCGCGCGGCAGAGAGAAGTGCTGGATGCGGTGGTGGGCAACCGCGCGAACAAGGAAATCGCGTCGCGACTGAATATCACGGTGCGCACGGTGAAGTTTCATGTGTCTTCGCTGCTGAGCAAATTCGGAGTGGACACGCGCGCGGAACTAGCGCGCAGGGCTGCCGGGTTCATGCGGCCGACGCTGCTGGAAAACGAGGCGAGGGATCAGGCCCAATCCACCAAGGGAAACCGAGGTCTGGTTCCCGAGCAAGCGATGCAGAAAACGGCGCTGGCGATTGCGAATGGCTCGCGCAGCATGCGCTTCCCTGGCCGCATTCTTACCGCGTAAAAAAAGAACGCTAAGCTGGTAGTAATCAGGCGGGTTCCGCTGCTTAAGGTGTGCCTGGCGGATTGACTGAGAACGCCTTGTGCAATTGCTCTCGCCAATCGGGCAACTGAATTCCGAACACGCGATTTAACTTAGAATTCGAGAGAAGCGAATGGGCGGGACGGCGCGCGGGAGTGGGATATTCGGCTGTCGTGATGGGAATCACCCGGCGCGTTAGCAGTTCCTTTCCATTGGTCGCTGCCTGGAACCAAGTGGCCGAATTCGATGATTGCGCAGCTTCCTGCAGGATTGCCTGAGTAAATTCGTACCAACTTGTTTCCCCAGCGGCGGTCATGTGATAGGTGCCGCTCCGCTCTGACCACGCGGCTGTCCCATCCTTTCGATTGCAAATCTGCTCGAGAGCTTTGACGGTGGCGCGGGCGATTTCGCGGCTCCAGGTGGGAGCGCCGACCTGGTCGCGGACAATCCGAAGTTCTTCGCGTTGCGTTGCGAGGCGCAGAATCGTGAGCAGGAAGTTCTTGCCGCGCCTGGAATACACCCATTCGGTGCGAAAGATCAAGTGGTCCGCGCCCGAATCGCGGACGGCTTGCTCGCCTGCAAGCTTCGTCCTTCCGTAGGCACTGATGGGATTCGGCAAGTCATTCTCAGCGTACGGCGAATTCTTGGCGCCATCGAAGACATAGTCCGTCGAGTAGTGGACCAAGGCCGCGCCAATTTTCTTGGCTTCTTCGGCCATGACGGCGGGAGCTTCGGAATTGATGGCGCAGGCCAGAGCTTCATCCTTTTCCGCCTGGTCCACGGCAGTATAAGCTGCGGCGTTCACGATCAGATCCGGGTGAACATCCCGAATTAAATTGCGAATCTGGGCGGGACGCGAAAGATCGCACTGTTCGCGATCGGTGACGATGACCTCGCCCAGCCGAGGCAGCATCTGCTGAAGGTCGTCCCCCAGCTGGCCATTCTTACCTGTCAAAAGAATCTTCGGTTTCATTGTGGAGAATAGCGAGGAAGAAACTCGCGCGGAATATTGGCGAGGGTGGGATTTTTCGAGTCCTTATCGGAAACCAGCGGACGGGCGACGCCCCAAGCGATATCAATGTCAGGATCGTTCCAAAGGATGCCGTGCTCGTCACCGGGAGTATAGAAATCGCTGCACTTGTACAGGAATTGAACGTTATCGCTGAGCGCTAGAAAACCGTGCGCAAATCCCGCAGGGATGAAAATTTGATTATGTTCGTCCGCGGAAAGGTGGACGCTGCTCCATTTGCCAAAATAAGGCGAGCCGGAGCGAATGTCCACGGCCACGTCGAGCACTTCGCCTTCGATGACGCGGCAAAGCTTGGCCTGCGCATGGTGGGTCTGATAGTGCAGCCCGCGCAGTGTGTGCTTTATGGAGCGAGAATGATTGTCCTGCACAAACACGTCGCGGATGCCCAGCTCGGCGAATTGGTCGCGATGGTAGGTCTCCATGAAAAAACCGCGGGCGTCGCTAAGAACCTTGGGGCGAAGTTCAAAGACGCCGGGGAGAGAAGTTTCGATTCGCTGCACTTGGTTTGAGCTCCTGCAAAAGTCGTGCTGCAGACTAACGCAGCACGCGGTTCGATCACTTTATCAGTATGCGTTCCAAGGCTCTAGCGGCCGAAAAACTCCCGAGAGTGCGCTAGCTCGTGGACTTTCGTCCAGACTCCGCAATCGCGTGGAGAGAAGAGTCGCGATTCTCGTAATATTTCTGGTAGTAGGTCAGGTAATCGCCGTCGCGGACCCCTGCCATCCATTTGGTATTGGCGCGATACCAGTCAATGGTCTGGCGCAAGCCATCTTCCAAAGAAATGGAGGGTTTCCAGCCCAGCTCTCGCTCGATCTTGTCGCACCGCAGGGCATAGCGGCGGTCGTGGCCGGGACGGTCTTTCACGTAGGAAAGCAGCGCTTCGGTTTTGCCGGTGGCCTTGAGTAGACGGCGTGCCAGGGTGAGGTTTTCCAGAACATCGAGGCCGCCAATGTTGTAAACCTCGCCGATCCGTCCGCGCTCGAGAACGGCGAGAATTCCGCGGCAATGATCCGTAACATGGAGCCAATCGCGCTCCTGCTTGCCGTCGCCGTAAATCGGTAGGGGCTTGCCGTCGAGCGCATTGGTAATCATGAGCGGCAGAAATTTTTCCGGAAATTGGAAAGGGCCATAGTTGTTGGAGGCGCGCGTGATGACGGCCGGGAAATCGAAAGTGCGAACGTAAGACCTGACGATCAGGTCGGAGCCAGCTTTCGAGGCGGAGTAGGGGCTGCTCGGCTGCAGCGGTGAGTTTTCGTCGGCAAATGCGCCGGGCATCATGTCGCCGTAAACTTCATCGGTAGAGACGTGTATGAATTTCTTAATATTGAGCTTGCGCGCGATCTGCAGAAGCACAAAGGTGCCGGTGACGTTCGTCTGAATCACGGGTGCTGGTTCGTAGATACTGCGGTCCACGTGAGATTCGGCGGCAAAGTGAACGACCGTCTGGCAGCCGTCCATGGCCGCTTCGACCGCGGCGGCATCGCAAATATCACCCTTGATGAATGTGTATTGGGGATTGCGGGCGACCGATTCCAGGTTCGCGAGGTTTCCGGCGTAGGTTAGCTTGTCATAGTTAACGACGGAATAGTCCTTGGACAGGCCCAGCACATGATTGATGAAATTCGAGCCGATGAAACCCGCACCGCCCGTGACAAAGGTCTTCATCGGGCCACTTCCTGGCGTCCGGCACCGGGTGCACGATTCGTTTTGTTCGCGCCAGTTTCAGCTACGAGCGAATTGGCGCGCAGCAAAGATTCGAACGTGCCGGCATCGGTCCACCATCCGTCCAGGACTTCATAGGTGAGCTTGCCTTCGTCAATGTAGAAGTTGTTCACGTCAGTGATTTCCAGCTCGCCGCGGCCGGAAGGCTTCAAGCGGCGAATTTTTTCGAAGACGCTTTTGTCATAGAGGTAGATGCCGATGACGGCGAAATTCGATTTGGGGGCTTTGGGTTTCTCCTCGATACCAATGACGTGCTTGCCCTGAATCTCTGCGACGCCGAAACGCTGGGCGTCGTCAACTTCCTTGAGAAGGATTTTCGCGCCGCCCTTCTGTGCCTTGAAATTTTCGACCGCGTGACGGACGTTGTTCTCGATGATGTTGTCGCCCAGAATCACGCAGATCGAATCATCGCCCGCAAAAAATTCCGCGAGACCCAGGGCTTCGGCAATTCCGCCTTCGCCTTCCTGGTAGGTGTAATTCAAGTGCTTCAGGCCGAAGTCACGACCGTTGCCGAGCAGGCGCAAGAAATCTCCGGCGTTCTTGCCGCCGGTGACCAGGAGGATTTCCTCGATCCCGGCATTCACGAGCGTCTGAATGGGGTAATAGACCATGGGCTTGTCATAGACCGGAAGAAGATGCTTGTTGGTTACGCGCGTCAACGGGTTCAAACGGCTGCCAGTTCCACCTGCGAGGACCACACCTTTCATCTTTCCCTCTATTTCCCCGGCCTCATCCAATTTCGTGTGCGTGCTGCCAGAGTGGCTCATTATTGCTGGGACGAAATGGAAAAACTATCCCAAAGTGTGCCCTCCTTGGGTCCGTTCCCTCCGGTGAAGCTTCGTCCACGTCCTGTGAAGTATATCCCGGCCGCGGGTCGCGAAATGCGAGGTTAGAAGTGGCGGGCCGGGTCGAGATTTCGATCAGGCTTGCAGGAGGAAGCGGCGGTCGCTATTGATCCACAGGAAGCTGCCGACGGCGAGAAGGAGCGAGAGTCCCAGATAGAGCGAGGAAAACGAGCGACTGCTGGTCGAGACCAGAATCCATTCCAGGAGGACGGCTGGAATGAGGAATACGGAGGCGAGCCAAAGTGACTTCCCTGCCCGGGGCGGCGGGAGATTTCTTGCAGCCAGGCCCAGGATTGCGCCGGGGAGGCAAAAAACTAGAACGTAATAGATGTAGTTGTAACCTTCGAGTGAACCGGGTTGGATTCGACGCAGGAATTTCGCCAGGGCGGCTCCGGGACCGAGCCGGTAAATTAGAGTCTCCGGTTTGCCATCGATGAAGAGCGAGAGGTTCGAGCCGTCGTAGGTATAGAGGATGTCGCGGCTGCGGCCGGCTGTAAATATTCTTGGATAATACCAGGCCAAGATGGCGTGGTTTGCCGAAAGCGGATTGCGAAACCAGAAGACCAGATTGGAGCCTTCCTGGCGGAGAGTGAGATCAGAAAAGCCCGGAGGTTGCGAGATGGCAACGATCCGGGCGTCGCCTGCGTCGGTTTCCGCGGGCGTACAAAGAACTCGCACGGTGAATTGATTGGTCTTCTGCAGGTTGGCAATCAGGTCGGGCACAGCAACGCTGGTGGTGAGCCAGGAAGCGCCGTCCAAGGTGAGCAGGCCGGACTCTGAAGCGACGGGAGCGCGGGGAACCCAAGCCAGTTCGGATGAAATCTGCCTTTGATTGCGAAACGGCGGCCCCGCCGAGAAATCATAGTCCACCAGCAAACCAGGATTGGCGGTATCGACGGGTTGGCCGGCGAATAACTGCTGCACCACTTCCTTGCGCAGCGCGAGATCCCAAATTTGCACGGCATTGACCGTGCCCTTCCACGGAAATTTTCCCGAAGCATCGTTGCCGACGACCAGCTGAGCATCCGCGCGCCAATTGCTCAATCGCGAATTACGTTGCAGCAGAAAGGAAGCTGCGAACCACAGCGCGAAATAGATCAGCAGGATGACCAGGGCACGGCGCAGCGTTAGCAGGGATTCGAGCAGGCTCTCGCAGCGCGAAAGTACGCGCAGCAGCAATGAGCCGAGAATTTCGTACATAACACAACCGACGACGGATCCCGATCCATTCGTAAAGACATCTTCCCAACCCGAATCGCGCTGAGGGATGTAGTACTGCAGAAGTTCGATGGTGTACGAAAACAGCCCGCCGGCCAGCAGGGAGATCGCCAGCGTGAAGGCGAATGATTTTCCGCGCTCTCGAAGCTTCTCGGCAAGACCGAAGCCGAAGGGAACAAATAGCAAAACGTTTAAAAAGGCATCCAAAAAGGTCGCGGGTTTGAAGCTCCTTCCCAGAAAGAGGGGCGAACTGCCCGCAGGCGAAACTACATGGAAGTCAAAGCGAAAGGGATAGAGAGTGAGGAAGAGGATCCCGGCCGTCGCGAGAATCAGAATTCGGTTTGACCACTCACATCCGAACGATTTAGAAGACACGCCAACCTGTTGATTCTGCATCGCGCTCGTAGGCGGATTCCTCAAAAGGATGTTTTAAAGTCTAGCACACGGCGCATTTTCTCCCGTCCGTTCGCCCCTTCCGCGTTGGCCTCTTCGCCAACACTTTTTGCATGGCCAGCTGACCCGAAGCAAATCACCCACGTAAGTACATGCCAGCAAATGACTACGCACACCTGTACGGGTGTGGAGGTCAGGTACGCACTAGACCGAGTGGACAGGCGAAGGCCCTTGAACTAACTCGGTTCCTCTGACCAGTAGTTGCGGCTCTAGGTAGGTACCTACACTGACCGTGACATGAGAGCCCACAGCGAAGAGCAGCCACGCCGCAACCCAATTTCAATTTTGCAACACGGAGTCCCAGTGAAACGTTCATCCACGCCGATCATTCTGATAAGCACGCTAGCGATGATTCTGGCGATTGTGGGCCTCTCCAGTTGCGCCGGCTACACCAGCTCGGCGAAAACGACGCCTTCCAATCCGGGTGCGGGAATCCTTTCGCCCAGCGTGACGAGCCTGAGCTTCGGGAGCATCGCCGTTGGCAACACTGCGACACAAAGTTTGACGGTGACCAATACAGGTTTGGGAACGGTGACGATTTCCGGTGCGACCTTGACGGGCGCCGGTTTCACGGTGATCGGTGGAAATCCTTCCGGTACGATCGCAGTGGGGCAGAGCAGCACGATACAGATTCAGTTTGCTCCGACATCGGGGGGAGCGATAACCGGCAGCCTGGCGATCTCAAGTAATGCGTCTGATTCTCCGCTAGCGATTGCGATCACCGGAACAGGGACACAGACGGGTTTGACGATTGCTCCGTCCGCGCTGACGTTTGGAAACGTAGTGATGGGTCAAAACGGCACGCAGAGCGTGAAAGTTACGAACAGCGGAACTTCCGCTCTGACGATCAATCTGGCGACGGTCGCGGGAACTGGCTTCGGAATCAGTGGATTGTCCTTGCCAACAAATTTGAACGCCGGGCAGAGCCTTTCCTTCAACGCGCAATTTGCGCCGGCGGCGGCGGGTGCGGCGACGGGGAGCATCACCTTCACGGACAACGCGCCAGGCTCACCGCAGGTTTTAAGCATGGTGGGGACGGGCGTAGCGACCAATTCGACGCTGGTGGCGAATCCGGGCAGCGAGGCATTCGGGAATGTGGCCACGGGCAGCAACAGCCAAAAAACAATCACCTTAACAAACAATGGAAATGCCAGCGCGACGATTACGGCGGTAAGCGCGACCGGCGCAGGGTTCAGCGCGACGGGACTTGCGACTCCTTTGGTATTGGCAGTGAATCAGAGCACTACCTTTACAGCACAATTTGCGCCGACCACCGCGGGCGCAGCTGCGGGTAGCATCCTTATCACCAGCACCGCGAGCGATGCGACGGTGGCTATCGCCCTGAGCGGAACGGGCGTGCAGGGAAATCTGACGGCGAATCCAGCAAGCATCAATTTTGGCGGCCTGCTCGTGGGCGCCAGCGGATCGGTAAGCGTAACTCTGACGAACTCGGGCACGGCGAGCGTGGCAATTTCGTCGGGCAGCGCATCAGGGACGGGATTTAGCATGACCGGTCTGACTCCGTCGACGTTGAATGCGGGACAGAGCACTTCGTTTACGGCCAAGTTCTCGCCGACCACGGCGGGGAGCGCGTCGGGCAGCATTTCGATTGTCAGCAATGCGCCAGGTTCGCCACTTTCAATCGCTTTGTCCGGTTCGGGAACAGCCACGCAACCCCAACTTACGATCAATCCTGCGAGCGTTGCGTATGGCAACGTTTCCGTGGGCAGCAGCGGAACGCACACAGTGACGCTCACGAACGCCGGGACTGGAACGTTGACCGTGACCGGCGCGACAGCTTCGGGCACTGGATTCAGCACGAGCGGCGCCAGCATGCCAATGACGATCAACGCTGGAAGCAGCGCTTCGTTTTCCGCCATCTTTGCGCCGACTTCGGCGGGGGCAGCGACGGGCAGCATTTCAATCGTCAGCAATGCTCCTGGCTCACCGGCGTCTATCCTATTATCCGGAACGGGAACGCAGGGCCAAGTTGGCGCCAGCCCTTCGAGCGTGACCTTTGGATCGATAGCGGTTGGCAGCAACGGAACCCAGTCCATTACTTTGACGAACTCGGGAACGGCCAGCGTGACGATTTCCAGCGCCACGGTATCGGGCGCGGGTCTGAGCATCAGCGGATTGACCACGCCGCTAACGTTGGGCGCGGGGCTGAGCACGACTTTCAGCGCCAAGTTCACGCCGGTGGCGGCCGGAAACGCGAACGGCAGCATTTCGATTGTCAGCAATGCACCGAGCTCTCCGACGACAATCAGCTTGAACGGGACCGGTACGCAGGCACAACTCGCGGCAACGCCGACCAGCGCAGCGTTCGGTAGCGTGGCGACCGGGACGAACACTTCGCAAACCATCACCCTGACGAACGGCGGCAGCGCGACGGTGACGATCTCTGCAGTCACGGTTACGGGCGCGGGCTTCAGCACCACGGGAATTAC
>Ga0209420_1000067_pt1 | contig 66148 bp, 69 predicted proteins | sample BlaSpr_A8_OM1_O1_FD_187972 | JGI IMG/M metagenome (GOLD analysis project Ga0209420, IMG submission 187972) | Forest soil microbial communities from Thunder Bay, Ontario, Canada - Black Spruce, Ontario site 2_A8_OM1_O1 (SPAdes) (version 2) | ecosystem: Environmental > Terrestrial > Soil > Boreal... | reverse complement strand
CCAAGTCTTCGCATCTCTATATCTCCTAACGATTCTTATAGGCGGATTATTTTGTGCGCTTCCGCGCCCGTTCGGTAAAGCGCTGGCTGGACCGCACCAAGAAGGTATATTCGTATGCGCGTTCTGTCAATAAATTTGAAAGAAAAAGCGAACCGTGTTGTCAGGAGTCTTGCCTGCCCGTGTATCAACTACTAAACATACTCTGATTCGCTCTATACTGCTTCAAGGAAAGCGGTTGCTAGTTTTTGCGGCGGCGAATTTTCGTGGACAAAATTCTGAAAATGTTCTGCGGTGAAACGCATTCTAGAAGCGTTTTTCTGAAGCAGTAGCTGGTAAGGGGCCAGACGGATCCTTGGAAAGCAGGTCTTAGGATTCAGACCTCGGCACTATGTTCAATCAAACGGTTCTGGAACATTTCCGCAATCCACATAATGCGGGCGAAGCGGAGAATGCAAGTGCGACCGTGGAGGTGGTGAACCCGGTTTGCGGAGACGTATTGCGTCTTTCAGTGCGGATGGAAGCTGGACGCGTGGCTGAAGCTCGGTTTAAAACGCAGGGCTGCGTGGCAGCGATTGCCGCAAGTTCGGTTTTAACGGATTTGATGGTGGGGAAGTCGGTGGGGGAATTTCGGTTGATCGCGCCGCAGCAAATTTCCGAAAAGCTCGGGACGCTGCCGCCAGCTACTTTTCATGCGGCTCATCTCTGCACGGACGCGCTTGACGCTCTTGCGTCCAAACTGGTTTGAGGCGCGGGCAGCGTGAAGGGCCTGGCAGCGAGCGAAACAGCAGATCGCTTGAGTCAATCGGCAAAAGACGCCGATTGCGGGATGACAACGTAAAACAAAAATCAACATCAGAATCGAAATCGAAATCGAGACCGAGATCGAGACGAAGACCAAGGCCAGGACCAGGCAAAAGCTAAGTGAGCGAACGGAAGTCAAGTCAACGGCAAGATGCCGGGCCCTTTAGCCCGGCGCTCCGAATGCATGAAGCTAAACGTCCGTACTAGTTGGTAAAGCATGTAGACGCGGGCTACTCGTTTAGCGCTCGCTTCAGTGTTTCTGGGTCGTTTAAGTTCAGGATGACACCTTCCTCGTCCGTTTCTACTTCCGCTACGTCTGTTTCATGCGCCCAGACTACCTGGCGGGCGCCGACGTCTGCTGACGCCGCCAGCAACTCGTCGTAAAGCGAAGCGCGGAAGATGACTGGATGGCCGCGCTTTCGTTTATGCGTCGGCAGAACTATTTGCCTTCCAGTCGAGTCGAATTCGTGAATCAACTGGCTTACCAGGAAACTTGAAATTAAGGGATGGTCCACGGGGCACAGGATAAGTCCCTCGCTAGCGCCCGGTGGGAGGCTGCGAATTGCGCACTTGATGGAAGAAAGCTGGCCCTGCGGCCAGTCGGTATTAGTGAGAATCCAGGAAGGATCAAATGGGAGAAGGCGGCTGATTTCCTGAGCCTGTGCGCCCAGTACGATTCGCGTTATGTACACGCGTGGGTGGCGCGTGGCGGATACAAGATGTTCGGCAAAAGTTTTCCCGCGATACTTTAGCAACGCTTTGGGTTGGCCCATGCGCCGGGATTCACCGGCGGCGAGAATCGCTACGGCGAGCATTTGGGTCAGTCGCGTTGCGGGCTTGCGAGTTCAGAGAGTTTTACCGATTTTTTCGGGAAATTTTCGGAGTTCCGGCGAACGGCGATGAGCTCGGCGGTGATGCTGATTGCAATTTCTTCGGGAGTGAGGGCGCCGATATCCAGGCCGACAGGGGCGTGAACACGATCGAACTTGTCGAGAGACGCTCCTTGCTTCTCCAGAGCTTTGTAAACTGAAATTACCTTGCGGCGGCTTCCGATCATTCCGATGTAGCGAGCGGCGAATCCGCACTGTTCCGTTTCCACCGCCCAGGACAAAACGCGCATGTCGTCTTTATGTCCGCGTGTAACGATGACGAGGTAAGTGGCTGAGTTCGGACGGATTTTTTCGAAGGCCTCCTCGTAAGAGGTGAGAATTTCCGAAGCCATGGGGAAGCGCTCGGAGTTTGCGAAGGTGGAACGGTCGTCAACGATCCCGATCTCGAATCCGGTTTGGCTTGCGGTGCGGGCCAGGGCTACGGAGATATGTCCGCCGCCGAAAATATAAAGCATTGGCGGTGGCAAAATTGGTTCAACGAAAATTTCCAGAGTGCCGCCGCAGATGAGGCCGGAATCGAAGCCGGGCTCGTGGTTTAGATTAAACGTCATCTTGCGCGGCTGCTCGGTTTGGATTACTTCCTTGGCTGCGGCCCATACTTCGGCTTCTACGCAGCCTCCGCCGACAGTGCCGGCGATGGAACCGTCATCGCGAATCAGCATGCGCGAAGCTTCGTAGCTCGGGATAGAGCCGTCGGTGTGAACGATGGTGGCTAGCGCGGCGCGCTGTCCGGCTTTTCTGATTCGTACGACTTCTTCAAAGATGTCCATGGACCTTGTTCGTGCGCCGAGGTGGATCTTCATACCAGGTGCGGCGACCTTTAGGGTGACCATTTTACGACATAAAAGAGGATGTTGCGGATAAACAAAAGAGTTACATTTCGTCGCTGATTGAGTAGGGCTTGCTGGGAGTGTACTTCGTCGCGGAGCGGGCGAAGCGCGAGGAAAATGGGGCACCGATGGTTTTTATATAGGTCCAATTCACGCCGCGAATGTGGACCAGGATGACCGTCATTAGGGGGGGATTGCGCGCGTGTTTGGCGAGATTGAGCGACTGAGGATTGACCGCGCTAATGCTGGCGAGTGTGCGAGCGAGACCACGGTCGCGCGCATATTCATTCAAGGCACGATTCACCGCGCTGTGAATTCCCAGGCCACGCCATTTGTGGACCACGAAAGAACCGTAACGCAGAGCTTCATCCGCGTGGACCATCCAGGAGATGCCGAACGCGAGTTCGGCGCCGTCGGTGAAGGTTAGCCACATAAAACCGGCGGGCTCGCCTCGCACATAAGCGACGGCGGCTGTGTCACCGCGATCAAAGCGGGAGTTCACCTCAGCGAACGGGATTCCTCCCATCAAGGAGATCTCCGCTTCGACACTCCCGCGATTTTCTTTGTTGCAAAAAACTTTCACCTCCACTTTCTCTTTGGCATAAGGCGTCGGCATGCGCTGAAGATCGGTCTGAAAAATGTGCCAGGCATGCCAGTACATAACCGGGCGCAGCATCTCGCGGGTGGCGAGCAACGAAGAGAAGAGCAAGCCGCGCCAACGTAGGGCCTCGCGCACGGATCGCCAGCGTTTTGAAAACTGGTTGGTCATGGCCTTTTCAGGCAGCGCCAGCGTTCGAGAGCAGCGTCTTGTGTGTGTGGCGAACTTACGTTAGCAGCACTGCAGTGTCAACGGCGCGCCTTTGCGGCATGTGCTGTTCTGGACATGACCACTAGCGGATGCTACTTTCGTTTCGCGATGCAATGAGCGTAGAGGAAATTATGAAAGCGATTTTTTACTCGGAGCACGGCGGGCCGGAAGTGTTGCTATATGGGGAGGCGCCCACACCGGAAATCGACGCCTACGAAGTGCTGGTGCGCGTGCGCGCGTGTGCGCTGAATCATCTGGATCTCTTTTTGCGACGCGGGCTGCCTGGAATCGAAATACCGCTGCCGCACATACCGGGCAGCGACATTGCGGGAGAGGTGGCGAAGATTGGCGCGAAGGTAAAGAACGTGAAGGTCGGCGAACGCGTGATGCTGCAGCCGGGGATTTCGTGCGGACAATGCGAGAAATGTTTGGCGGGAGAAGATAACAAGTGTCGTCACTACACGTTATTGGGGCAGATGGTGGACGGCGGATGCGCGGAATATGTGAAGTCGCCGGCTGTAAACCTGGTGCCGATCCCCGAGAAAATGTCGTTCGAGGAAGCTGCGGCGTTTCCGTTGGTGTCTATCACTGCGTGGCACATGCTGATTACTCGAGCAAAATTGAAACCTGCCGAAACGGTATTGATTCTGGCGGCAGGCAGCGGAGTGGGAAGCGCGGCGATTCAGATTGCGAAGGCTTCGGGCGCGCGCGTGATCTCCACAGCCAGCACTAAAGAAAAAGTGCTGAAGGGGAAAGAGCTGGGCGCGGACTCCATGATTCTACACTCGGAGAATAGGATCTCGGAAGAAGTGAAGCGCATGACCAATAGGCGCGGTGTGGACGTGGTATTCGAGCACGTAGGTCAGGCTACCTGGGAGGAAAGCATCCGCAGCCTTGCATTTGGCGGACGCCTGGTAACCTGCGGGGCAACAACCGGCTTCGACGCGAAAATCGATATTCGCTATCTTTTTGCACGGCAACTCTCGCTGCTGGGGTCCTTTATGGGCAGCAAAGCCGATCTGTTCAGCGCGCTGGAACTCTACCGGCGCGGATTGTTGAGCCCACTGATAGACCTGGTGCTGCCGCTTCAGAAGTGCGCGGAAGGGCATCAGCGGCTGGAGCTTCGCGAGCAGTTCGGCAAGATCGTGTTGCGTGTCGCCTAGCTCGCCAGGCGCGCTGGATGCCAGATGGAGTAACGGTAGGCCGGCGAATTTCGTCTAAGCCAGAGATGACAAAATTATTCAAAACTGGGTTCTCCATTCTTGCAATTATTTTGTGTTGCGAGCTCGCGCCGGGGTTTTCCGGCACTCACAGCGAGGGCGATGCCCCCGGCCTTGGCGTTCAAAGTACGTCGCAGATTATTCGCGACAACTACCTAACGACGACCGACGGCGCGCAGATCCACTATTTGCAAGCAGGGAAGGCGACAACGGCGTCCCCCATCGTTTTCATCCCCGGCTGGACGTTGAGCGCTTCGCTGTGGAACCGGGAGCTGCGAACTTTTGCGGGGTCAAGACTAGCGGTTGCCGTCGAGTCGCGGTCGCAGGGTGAGTCATCCAAGATGCTCTCGGGAAATACTCCTGAACGACGCGCGGTTGACCTGCACGAACTGGTCAACGCCCTGCCTATTTCAAAATTCGTGATCGTAGGCTGGTCGCAAGGCGCCCAGGACGTGGCAGCTTATATTCAACAATATGGAACCGACACTCTTTCGGGCGTCGTTTTCGTGGATAGTCCGGTTTCCGCTGGGGCCGCGGAGGTCGATATTCACAGGGGATCGAGCAAAGCGATTTTGTCGAGACTGTCGAGCCTGGATGCGAAACCTGCGGAATATTCCGAGGCGCTGGTTAAATCCATTTTCAGCAAGCCGCATCCAGTGCTGGATATGCAACACCTGATTGAGGAGTCCGAGAAAACGCCTTCCACAATCGGAACCGCGATGCTGGTGATGGATATTTTTGGTGCGGATCGCCGGCCGGCTCTGAAAAAAATAAATCGGCCTGCGCTGGTGATAGCTTCGGCCGGATCTCCGCTGCTGGACGCGCAAAAGAGATGGCCGGAGAGATAGCGGGAGCGCGGCTGGTGGTGGTGGAAGGCGCGGGGCACGCCGTGTTTATCGATGATGCGGAAAAGTTTGACGCAGCCCTTTCGCCATTGCTGCGGGATGCCGACCGATAAAAGCAGGCGAGCCTAGATTTACAGCGAGGAATTTATGTTGAGCGGCGGCCAAGAGCCGGAAACGAAGCCGATGTCGTTCAATCGGAAATTGTGGCTTGTATTTTCGGCGGCCGCGCTCGTGCTGGTGATTTATGTGGGCTGGATTTTTTATAGCCGCTGGCACGAAAACTCAGAAATCAACCAGGAAGTTAAAACGGAACACGCGCAAAAGGAAAAGCAGCAGGCTGCCGACACGGTGGAAACGTTGGGGGGAGAAGAATTCAAAATTATCAGCTTTTATGCGTCACCGGGCGAAATTCGTCGCGGCGAGGATGTGACCATGTGCTACGGAACATCGAACGCAAAGTCGGTGAGCATCGATCCGCCTGTGGGAGACGTTTGGCCATCGGTGAATCGCTGCTTTCCGATCACACCCAAGAAAACGACGAAATATACCTTTACCGCCGACGACGGGAAGGGCAATAAGAAGACGGCGGAGTTGACGATTGACGTGAAATAGCCCGTCGCGATTTATCGGGAGGAGAAATGGCCGAAATTGCAGCTCGGTTTCTTGGGGCCGGACTTTACTTCGATAATTTAGAGGAGGCCAGAGCCTTTTATTCCCAAACGCTCGGCCTGAAACTGGCGGATCATCAGCCCGGTCATTTTGCGAAGTTTGATAGCGGGACCAGTTTTGTGACTCTGGAGCAAAAAGGGTCGGAATCATATCCCTCCAAGGACAAAGCTATCCTGTTTTTTGTGGTTCCGGATCTGGAGGCGGTTAAGAGAGCGATGGGAGCGGAGCGCTTTGTGCAGTCGGAAGCCAATTGGGCTGTGCTGCATGATCCTGAGGGGCACAATATTTTGCTGTTGCAACGCGACGCTAGCCAACATCGCTGACAATTGCAAGCATCGTGCTAAAGATGCAAAATGATCGATAGAGGAGCTAACGCGAAACATGGCCATTGAACTTGCCAAGGGCGTAACGCTGGAAGCGCCGGGCCAGGACGCAAACTTCCTGAAGGACGAGGGAATTTTACTGGCGTCGCTGGACAAAGTGGTGAACTGGGCGCGGCGAAGTTCGATCTGGCCGATGTCGTTTGGGTTGGCGTGCTGCGCGATTGAAATGATGTCGATGGCATCTTCGCGTTACGACATTGCGCGGTTTGGCGCGGAAGTTTTTCGCGGGTCGCCGCGGCAATCCGACTTGATGATTATCGCGGGGCGCGTGTCGGTGAAAATGGCGCCGGTGATCAAACAGCTTTACGAACAGATGCCAGAGCCCAAGTGGGTTATCTCGATGGGCGCTTGCGCGACTTCCGGCGGCGTCTTCAATAATTACGCGGTTGTGCAGGGAGTGAACCAGGTGATTCCGGTGGATATTTATGTGCCGGGATGTCCGCCGCGTCCGGAGGCGCTACTTTACGCCATTATGCAGCTTCAGAAAAAAATTGATACAACGCGCGGAAGTTTTATGAAGTCGATGAATTTCGGCGCAGACGCTGCGAAGTAGTTCAGGCCCCCATCACATTTTCTTCATCGCTTTTTTGACCTCTCGTATCCGAAGAGTAAGGGCATGATTTTCCGGTTCTAGCCGGAGGGATCCATCCTATGAAAGCGGGCCAAGGGATTATCAGCAAAGCGAGCAAGTATGCAGTGCCAGAAACTTTGGACCGTGTGGATGCGCTGCTTCAATCGAAGGGAATTAAGATTTTTGTTCGCCTGGACCACAGCCGGGAGGCGCAGAAAGTTCGATTGAAGATGCCTCCCACGCAGCTTTTGATTTTTGGAACCCGAAAGGTGGGACGCCGGTGATGCTGGCTGCGCCGACCGCCGCGATCGACCTTCCACTGAAAGCGTTGGCGTGGCAAGACGCAGACGGCAAAGTGTGGTTGAGCTATAACCATCCTCAGTACATTAAGAAACGGTTCGGGCTGACAGAGGAGCAGATCAAAACAATTGTTGGCATCGGACCGTTGATCGAGCAAGCGTTAATCTAAAAAAAGGTTGCAGATTACGTTGCAGTCGCTTTCACTTCCCTAACTACCCACCGTTGCTGTTGCACCATCAAATTCAAGAACGCTACCGGGGGAGTTATGTTCGCGGCGAACGTAGCCCATGCCGATGGCTTTGCCGGACGCGGGGGAGAAGCCTGCGCTGCTGACGGAACCTACTTCGGCGCCGGCGGCGTGGAGTTTTGTTCCCGGCGCGGGGGCGGCCTGGCCGGAAAAGGTGAGTAGGACGCGCCGACGGTTTACGTGGCCGCGCGAGCGGACGCGCTCCACAATTTCCTGGCCGGTGTAGCAGCCCTTGGTGAAACTGACGTGAGTGGCTTCGAGTGTGGCTTCGTGCGGGATCACGGAGTCGTTGAAATCGTCAGGAAACCATGGGATGCCGGCTTCCAGCCGCAGCGCGTTCAGTGTCCTCATGCCGATGGATCTGCCGTGAACGGCGTGGACTCGCGCGTGCATGCTTTGCCAAAGCAGCGGGAGATGTTCGCGCGGAGCAATAATTTCGGCGCCATGGCCGCCAAAGTGAGAGCGGCGTATCAGATGAGACGGAACGCCGTCGATCGGAAGTTCTGCGTTCGCGAATTCCGAAAAGCCTTCAAGAGCGAGTCCGCACGCTTGCGCGATGATGGTGCCGGCTTGGGGGCCTTCCACGGCAAAGCTGCCGAGTTGGTCGGTGAGATCTTCCAGCGTGACGTCGTCCATGATGATGTACTTGTCGAGCGTGGCGAAGGTGCGTTCGCGCACGGAAGCGTGGGTGCGCACCAACAATTTCTGTTCGAGCGCATACACTTCGAGTTCGGCGAGGATATGGCCTTGCGGATTCAGCAGCAACGCGCGCGTGCCATAAGCTTGGCCCACGGATTTAATATCATTGCTCACGATTGCGTTCAGATAGCGGACGCGGTCGGGGCCGGAGAGGGAAAAGGTGGCATGCCAGTTGGTATCGAACAGGGCGGCAGTTTCTTTGGCCGCGCGATACTCGGTGTTTAAATCTGAGAACTTTTCGGGCAGCAGGCAGCCGTGGTACTCGGCGAGTTGCGCGTTTGCGGCGCGATGTTCGTTGAGAAGGGGAGTGTCCATGATTTCGAGTCTGGAGGGCACAACAAGTATGCGGGAAGACCAGGTGCGGTGTCATCTCGGAAATCGCGCGGGGTGACAGAGCAAGCCAAATGGCAACTTTGACGGCATATACAAAAGGCGCTGCTATAATTAATGTTCGATGGCGGAAAAACTGATCCACGAAATCATTCCTGTTGGAATGCTGCAATGCAACTGCTCGATACTGGGCGATCCTGCGACGCGCGAAGCGATTGTGGTGGATCCCGGCGATGAAGTGGAACGAGTCCTCGAAATTTTGCGGCGGCATGATTTAAAGGTTCGCGCGATCGTGAGCACGCATACGCATATCGACCATGTGGGCGGGCTCGCGCAGCTGCACGCTGCTACCAAGGCGCCTGTGCTGATTCACGAAGATGATTTGGAACTTTATACGCACCTTGATATGCAGGCGCAGTGGCTTGGGGTGGCGACTCCGGCGATGATGCGGATTCAGGATTTTGTGAAGGAAGGCGACGCGGTGCGCTGGGGCGGGTTTGCGGCGCGCGTCTTGCATACTCCCGGTCACACACCGGGGAGCATCAGTCTTGTAGTGGAACGCGGCGGAGACGGTGATAAGGAGCCGTCAGGCCATCCGCACACACACGGTGCACATAAACGTGTTCAGGCCCCGGGCAAGAAACCAGGCGGTACCTCTGGCGAGTCCACGCGGCTCATTGCTGGCGACACACTTTTTCAAGGCAGCATTGGCCGAACGGACTTGTGGGGCGGTTCGACCAAAGACATTCTGAAATCAATTCACGAGAAATTACTCACGCTGCCGGATGAAACGCTGGTCACTCCTGGCCACGGCGCCAATACCACGATCGGGGCCGAGCGCGCGAGCAATCCCTACCTTCGCTAGACCAATTTAGATTACGCGGGGCCAAGACGCCGGCCGGAAGGCTGCCGCTACAACGGCGCGCGGATTATGCCGTACGCGGCGTCGAATGACTCGCCGGCATCCCACGATCCCGCCACGCTAGGAGACGGGTGCCAGGCCACCCGAGTGGGTCTTGCAAATGCGGCAGCTGGCCCTCAGCGGCTGAAGCCGCACTGATGTTGTCTCCTCGCGGCGGCCGTATTACTCGCTGAGCAATCAAACGGCAGCTAGAATTGCACGTCCTTGATATGCGTGGACGGGAACCACCAGTTCCCGAATGCGTCTTGCAAAACTGCCGCCCGATCGCCGTAAGGCTCGTCGCGCAGTGGCCGCAAGACTTTGATACCTTCGCGCACAGCTGCTGCGTACACGTCTTCCACGTTAGGCACGTACATGTGCAAAGCTCCGAGGATTAGCGCGCTCTCGCCGTGAGCTTCGCCGAGGGCGAGAATAGAATCACCGATGCGAAGACGCGCGTGGATAACTTTGCCGTCGGGCGCCTGGAACATGGATACTTCTTTGGCGCCAAATGCGCGCTTGGTGAACTCGACAAACTCAGCCGCCCCGGCAAGATTCAGGTACGGCAGGATCGTTCGGGTGTCGTCGGTTCTATGGTCGGTTTTGCGGATCTCGGTGATGTTCCAGTAATTTCCGGCCGGGTCTTTCACGGCGGCTTCCAGGTCGCCATAAGATTGCTCGATTGGCGCAAAGCGGGAAGTCGCGCCGGCCTCGAGCGCGCGCTTATAGACCGCGTCCACGTCATGGACATGGAGAATGTTGCCGAGCAGCCGCGCGCCGAACTCGTCGCTCGCGTCGGCCAATTCGAGCACCGAATCGCCCATGCGCATCTCGGCGTGCATGACCAATTCCGAGCCCGGTCTGTTCACCCGGAATTTTTCCACCGCGCCGAAACCTTCTTTGAGGAAGTCGATTAGTCTGGCTGCTCCATTTACGGCCAGATATGGCGTCAAAGTGTGGAAGCCTTCCGGAATCGGCCGAACCGCTCGCGGGGCGCGCTTTTCGTCGGGCTTTTGTTGCGGCTGCGTGAAGGCACCTTGCTTTACTAAATCATCGTAGCGCTTTTGCATTTCCTCGCCGGTCAGTTCTTCCAGGACGGTCGAAACATTCCACACGTAGCCGAAGGGGTCCGCGACCTGGCCCGTGCGCATGCCGTAGAACTGATCCTGGATGGCGCGGACTTCTTTTGCCCCTGCTGCGATGGCGCGTGCTGTAAGGGCGTCCACATCATCCACTACGATGTCCATTTTCACCGGAGAGCCGCCTGGCCTTTGCGGCGCGACCGATCCAAAATCGGGGAACTCATCGGAAAGGTAGATCTTGGAATTGCCGATACGAATTTCGGCGTGGCCGATCTTCGTCCCCGGTCCGACGAGCCGCATCACTTCGGTGGCACCGAAGGCCTTTTTGTAAAATTCGATTGCAGCGGCCGCGTCTCGTACCGTCAGATAGGCAGTCGCCGTCTGACGGGTTTCCGCTTTCATAACTGGTTTGCTTGCCATCGATGTTCTCCTTCCCAAGTCAGATTTCAGACGATCCTTAAAATCCTGTCGCGGTAGATCGAGCAATTCCGCGGCAATTCGCGCAAGCGCCTGTAACTTCGGACTTGCCTTCGGTTCGCGCTTACCTGGCGCGGTTTTCGGGCGCGCGATCAGCGCATCCACGAGCAGGTCGAGTTGTTCACTCCGGTTTTGCTTAGGCATTCAATCTACCCATTCTGCCGGCCGATTTACGGGCGGTACTTTTGCGCGATGAAACATGCAACTGGGACCGCAAACTTTCCAGGCCGCGAAACTGCAACTGTTTTACTGCGCCTTCTGTACGCCCAATCTCCTTAGCGATTTCACTAATGCTTTTTTCCTGCGCGAAACGCATCTCGATCACCCGGCGTTGCTCGGCGGGAAGCGTGTCCACCAGCCGGAACAGCCGGGCGTGATGGTGGATCTCCTCTGGACTAATTTCCTTCGAGGAAAGCTCGCCCGATATAGGATTGCCGTGCTCCCGCGCGACAAGTTTCCAGCGGTCCGCAATCGCGTTGGCTGCAATACGCACGAGCCATGCTGCGAAAGGAACTCCCCGCCATTCGAAACGCCCTAGATTCGCCAGCGCCTGATGAAACACCTCCGCCGTCAGGTCCTGCGCTTCTTCGCGATTGTTCACACGGCGCGAAACGTAGGCGTACACCCGTGCAAAGTTGTTTTCGTAAAGTTCCGCAAAACGGGTCGGGTCTTTTTGAGCCGCTTCGACCAGACCCCGCTCGCCGGCATCTTGTGCAGGTGCCTTCAACCGCGTCTCCGATTTTCGTCTTCCAATAACATGAACTGGCGGGGCCAGGAAAGGTTACGCTGAAAAATCGGATTGCACCATGTCATGGGGCCAGAATCTTTGCGCTTTCGGGCGGAACTTTCTATACTTCGCAGCCGTATTACCAATAGCGGCAACTCGCGCGACGTCCCGTCATTAAAAAAGAGGCCCTCTCGAATGGATGAAACAAACCTACCTCCCGCGACAGACATAGCACAACCGTCCACACCGACGCCTCCGGCTGAGCCTGAGCGCAACGCTATATTCTACGGGCCCCATGGTTTGCGGGCGGGGTGGCGAGCTTTAATTTTCTTGGCGATGGTGGTCTTCATTGTTTTTCTGATCAACGTGATCGGCCACTATTTGACTCGAAAATTCGGACATAGTCCAGTTAACCCAGGTCATATTGACACTCTCACGCCGGGATTGATCGCCATAGGCGAGCTAACGAGCCTCGCAGTGATTCTTGTCGCTAGCTTGATCATGGGTCGAATCGAGCACCGTAAGCTTCCGCATTACGGACTACCCTTGCGGACTCCCTTTCCGAAATATTTCTGGGAAGGATTGTTGTGGGGTTTTTTGTCAATTAGCGGCGTGCTTTTTGTGATTTTCCTGCTGCACGGATTCCGAATTACCGGGGTCGATACGCACGGCTCGGCATTGGCTCTTTCAACTGTGGAATGGACGCTGGCCTTCCTGGCCGTAGGATTCTCAGAAGAATTTACGTTTCGCGGCTACATGCAATTTACCCTCACTACGGGAATCGGATTCTGGCCCGCCGCCATCGTATTGTCCGCGCTGTTCGCATTCGCCCATACCGGCAACGCGGGTGAATCGATCTTAGGTTTAATCCAGGTTGCGGCGTTCGGCATCTTTGCGTGCATCGCCTTGCAGCGCACCGGGAATTTGTGGTGGCCTATCGGCTTCCACGCCGCCTGGGATTGGGGCCAGACGTTCTTCTACGGCGTGCCAGACAGCGGGCTCAACGCCAACCGCAATTTCCTGCACTCGGAATTTCACGGCCCGAAATGGCTGACGGGCGGAAGTACTGGTCCGGAAGCCAGCGTCTTCACGCTGCTCTGCCTCATGATCGTGTCTCTACTGATCCTTTGGAAATATCGGGAAGTGCGCTATCCGGATCCTGAGGCGCTGGGGCTACCTGGCCGGTTTCGCTGAGGGAGGTTTCTTTTGCATGTGGACTTCTGTTCCGCCACGATCGTAATGCACCTGGTCCATGTAGGACCTCATCATCAGAATTCCGCGGCCGTGCTCGGCGTCGAGATTTTCCGGAGCTAACGGATCGGGAACCTTCTCGGGATCGAAGCCCGGCCCTTCATCTCGCACGACGAAAAAGAGTACGCCGCTAGGTTCGGATCGAAAGCTCAGGTGCACTCGCTTGTTGGGGTCTTCGCGATTGCCATGAAGAACTGCGTTTGCGATGGCCTCGCGCAGGGCAACTTCGATATCGTTCGCATCGCCGTTAAAGCCGGCGTACTCCTTCATGCGTTCCATGAAGTCGTCCACAAAAGGTGAAATGGCGGATATTTCGCTAGGCATGGAAAGTTCGAACTGCGGGTACGGAGGTCCCACTTTCCATCCTTTGGGCAAATCCATTGCCTTAATCCCTCGTGGCGAAAGCTGAGCGAAGCTGACAACAAAACGGACGGCCATTCAAAATTGGCCGCTCCGCCGAGCCGGGAACGCATTGTATCCATAGATAAGGATGGTTGGGCGGAATTTTAATTACGGCTCGGGCGAAAGATTTAAACCCGGGTATCGACGAACCTCTATAGAGAATTAGTGTTTCTTTCTGCGCGAAGGGCTTCCATTACGCTTTGAATCAATTCTTTCGCTTTGCCGATCTCCGCGGTGATGATGCGAATGTCCATCACCGGCACCGCTGCGTCGCGATTGCTGTGGCAATAGACGCCGTGTTGGCCGACGAGCACAAGCGCATTGGTCAGCAGATCCAGGGTGACCGCCAGCCGGCCGCGATACGGCCCCATCATCGTTTCGTAATGTTCTAATTCTTCGCGATGCTCGTCGAAAGCTGCCATGAAAGTTCGCCTCAGGTAATTCTTTTACAACTTAAATTCAAGTCTGGAGAGGAACGTCAGGCCACGAAACGATAGCCCACACCTCGCACGGTCAGCAGGTGGCGCGGCTTGGCCGGATTGTCTTCGATATAACGTCGCAGGCGCACGATGAAATTATCAATTGCACGCGTATCGGTGTCTTCTCGCAAGTCCCACACATCTTCTAGAATCGATTTGCGCGATACGGTGCGGCCATTCTGTTTTATCAAATGACGCAGGAGTTTTGCTTCCATCAAGGTGAGCTGGATGGTCGTCGTTTTCGTGCGAAGCTGCAAAGTGTCAAAGTCGAGCGTTTTTCCGTTAAACGTGAATAGGAGCTGGTCGGCGGCGGACCCGCCTTCGCTCTTCGAGCGGGTTTTTTGCGCGGCCGATTTTTTTTCAGCCTCGCTGTTTGTACCGCTCAGCCATCCCGAACGTCGCAAAAGCCCCTGAAGACGCGCCAGGAATATGGGCAGTTGAAAAGGTTTGGGAAGATAATCGTCGGCCCCGGCAGCAAAGCCTTCCAGAACATCCTCGGGACGTCCGCGCGCGGTGAGCATTAGCACCGGAACGTAATTTTTAGCTTTGCGCAAAGCGGAGGCGACCCCGAAGCCATCTATGCCGGGAAGCATAACGTCGAGTACGACGGCATCGAATTTTTCGTTGGATTTCAGAAGCTGGTCAATGGCGGACTCGCCGTCGCCTACTACCTGCACGGAATATCCTTCGGCCTCGAGGTTGAATTTCAAGCCGTCGGCCAGGTGCGTTTCGTCCTCCACAACGAGCACGCGGCTCATGCGGCGCTCCGCGGTAACTCCAGCGTGACGGTTGTGCCCTGGTTTTCCCCTTCGCTTTCGGCATAAACTTTCCCGCCGTGTGCGCGCGCAATCGAGCGCACGATAAACAGGCCCAGGCCGGTACCTTTCACTTTCGAAGTGCTCCGGCGTCGTACGCGATGAAAGCGTTTGAAGACGCGTTTGAGCTGATCGGTTGGAATCCCAACGCCGCGGTCGCGTACGCGGAGAATTATGCGCTCGTCGTCGGGCGATTCGATGCTGACTGCGACGTCCACCTTTCCGATGGAATACTTGATGGCATTGTCGAGAACGTTTGATATGGCCGTGCGAAGTTCTTCGGGATCGCCTAACACCGGAAATTCGGCGACAGGTTTTGGGTTGTGTGCAGCGGTCGCGTTTACAGCGGCGGATGGTTGGCCATTTGCGGCCGCCAACCGCAGAGCTTCGGGGCTGAGATGGTGACGCCTGCGCGCAAGGTCCACACATTCGGCGGCTAGGCTACCGAGATCGATGTGCGCGCGGTACGGTTCGCCACGCTTATATCCCACTTGGCCGGCTTTTAGAACCTGCTCGACCGTTCCCAGCAAACGATCAGCGTCATTGAGCATCAGCTCATAAAACTTCTGTCTCTGCTCTTCTTCCACTTCGCGCCGTTGAAGAGTTTCGAGGTACAGACGGATAGAAGTGATCGGCGTCTTCAGTTCGTGAGTGACAGCGTTGATGAAACTGCCGTGCTGCTCGTTTAGCCGGATTTCGCGAACCAGGAAAGTTGTGTTCAAGATCATTCCAAGGATGATGGTGGCGAAAACAATCACTCCCAGGAACAGCATGACGCTTTGGCGCCAGTTCAGGATGATCCAGCCGACGTCGAGGGCAACCGCCAGGGCGACCAGGGATATGCCTAGCACCAGGAAAAATGCGATGGTCTTTCGGCGGCTTGCGATACGCATGGATCTCTAACTGGATTGTACCGCGGAGAAGCGCATTCCTGTGCGGCAGTTGCGTGGCGAGCGCGGGGATCGTTATCGAAGGGGAGCAGCGAGCGCAAAGAAATAAGCCGCGGTTTGTGGGCCGCGGCTCAGGCAAATCGTGAATTGTGATTATGCTTAGAGTTGTGCGGACGCCAAATCCGGCTGAGGCTCAGCAGCGCCGAATTGCGGCTTTTCTTCCGCGGCTGGTTCAGCGCGCTTCACGGACTCGAGCTTGGTAGTGTGAATTTGTGTCGCCAAGCCGAGTTTTTTGAGCAACAAGATGCCGTACCAGTTCGCGTCAATTTCGTACCACTTCAAACCGTGCCGAGCAGAAACGGGATGCGCGTGGTGATTATTGTGCCAACCCTCACCCCAGCTTAGCAGCGCCACCCACCAACTATTGGTGGAAAGGTCGCGAGTTTCAAAGCGGCGGGTTCCCCAGGAATGCGTAGCGGAGTTGACCAGCCAAGTGAAGTGCAGTCCCGCGACCGTGCGCAGGAAAATTCCCCAGAGAACGAATTTCCAGCCGCCGACCGCAAGCAAAATCACTCCCAGAATGATCATCGGGACGTAATGGTATTTCGTGATCCAAACGTGAAACTTGTTCTTGGCAAGGTCCGGGACGTAACGGGCAAGCGTGGAGGTGTCGTGGTGCATGGACTTGCCCATCAGGATCCAGCCCATATGGGCCCACCATTTGCCGTCGATCGGGGAGTGCGGGTCGCCTTCATGGTCAGAATATTTGTGGTGAATGCGGTGCGTGGCTACCCAGAAAATCGGGCCGCCTTCCAGAGCGAGCGTAGCGAAAACTGTCAGCGCATATTCAAGCCACTTGGGAATTTTGTAGCCGCGATGAGTGAGCAGCCGGTGATAGCACATGCCGATGCCCAGGCTGGTAGCCATCCACCACAAAACTACGGCAACGAAAAATGCTTTCCAGGTGAAGAAGAATAGCGCCGCGATTGCGCCCAGGTGGAATAACATCATGAAGGACGCGGTAACCCAGTTGATTTCGTCGCGAGCAGCCGGTCTTCTTTCCAAATCGGTGAGTTCCACTCCCATTTTCTTGGCCCTTTCTTTCAGTTCCTGATTTTTCGATCTACTTTCGCCTTGCTCGATGCGCTTACAATTGTGATTAGACTAGCAGCACTGGCCTAAAGGCTTTGTAATAGTTGTGTAATACCGGGACTTAGCGATTTGAAAAAGTACCTGTACTTTTTCCGTACCACCTGTTTCGCTTGAACACAACGTCGCCAAATGGGGCCACCTGCCGGTGCTTTAACTCCGTGACCCGTGGCGCCGCGCTCGGCGTCCGGAAGCGCCACACGGGGTCCAGAACGACGCCAGCTTGAGTTCGCAAGTCAGGCTGATTCAGGTGGTTCTAGAACCGGCTGTTGCGCTCTACGGAACAGCTGGTCCTAGTTTGCTTTACTCTTTTGCGCGAAGGCCGGATAATCTGGCGCGTTATCCAAATAGATAGAGCTATACCGGGATCCTCGAAGAAATTGCCGCGCGTCGGCGCGAATTTTACTTGTTCCAGAGCCGCTTCCGGGGAACTCGCTGCGGCCCATGAGACCTGCGGGGTGATTGAACGATGAGACGTTCAGACTTGGTACGAAATGCCACGAAGGGAAAGACCGTGCGGACCTCGCAAATTGTATTTGGCGAGCGCCAACACCTTTTGCGGGTGCTGGATTCTGTTGAACGCAGCGCGCTTCCCGCGCCTCGGCTCGAGCAGGAACGGCGCGTGATCGAGCAATTGATCCATGCGCGCACGCAGGAGCTGAACCGCATCAATGCCGGTTGGGACGAAAAAATTGGTTTGGTGCTAAGCGCAGAAGTGAAACCGGACACGCTGGATAGCTTGTCGCGGCAGGCGCCCAAAGAAGACTACTATTTGCTGCGGTTGATCAGCGAGCACCCGAAAGTTTCCGCCAAGACGCTGGGGCACCTTTCGCATCACCCGTATTCCGCTATTCGCGAGAATATTGCGCGGCATCCCAATAGTGACGCTGCTACGCTCACGCGGCTTAGCCGAGATCGCACCCAACCGCTGTGGTATCTGGTTGCATTTAACCCCAATGCTCCATCCACTCTGCGCAAAAAGCTGCAGGAGCGCATGCGTCGGCTCGGCGAGAAATCTGCCACGCAATAGGTGGGAGCTTCCAACAAGTTTCCTCGCTGGACGTCTGCGCCTACCTCCCAGGCCTAGCAATTCCAATGCAAGAGCGCAAATGCTTGTGATGTAGAATCGCGCCATGGCGCATTCCTCGCGGTCTCCTTCCGACGTTTTCAATATCGCCGATGAATTCATCTCACGGCCCGCCCGTGAACATCCAGACCAGCCCGCCATCCTAGGCGTCGAGCGTGAGGCAGGTTATGGCGAGCTTGCATTCGAAGTAAACCGCGTGGCCCATGCGCTGCTCGATTCCGGCTGCAAGCCTGGCGACCGCGTGCTGATCGCCTTGCCGGATTCGCTCGAGTTCATCGCATGCTTCTTCGGTGCGGCAAAGGTTGGCGCGATTGCCGTCCCGGTGAATTCGATGGCGCGCGCAGCGGACTATCGCCACTACGTTTCAAACTCTGGCGCGCGGTTTGCGATCGTGCAGGACCTGATTCTCGATGAGTTCGTGGCGGGGCAGCTGGCTAGCGCTCTTGAATGGGTGGTGGTCACTGGCCGGCGAGTGCCGCGACTACCCAGTATCGGATGCAAAGCCGTGCATTGGGATGATTGGCTGCCCTGGGGACCTGAGGCTCCGCCAACCTATCGGACTTCCGCTAGCGATCCTGCGTTTTATCTCTATACCTCCGGTAGTGGCGGAGCGCCGAAGGCTGCCGTTCACGCGCATCGCGATATGTTGGTTACTTCTCGAAACTATGCCGACGGCGTCCTCGGGCTTCGCGCTGATGACCGCATGTTCTCCGTTTCGAAACTCTATTTCGCTTATGGGCTGGGGAACGGAATGTATTTCCCACTATTTTTCGGGGCCAGCACAGTGCTGTATCCCGAGCGCCCGCGCCCGGACCGCGTAGCGCAACTGGTGGAAAAATATCGTCCAACGATTTTCTACGCCGTGCCCACTTTCTACGCGGCTCTGCTTCGGGAATCCGAGCAAGGGCTGAAACTGGATTTTTCATCGGTTCGTATCGCGGTGTCTGCCGGAGAATCGTTGCCGGCTGAAGTTTTTGAGAAATGTCGGCAGCGTCTGGGGATAGAAATTCTCGATGGCATCGGCTCGACGGAGATGTTGCATGTGTTCTTATCCACGCGTCCCGGACAAGCTCGCCCCGGCACATGCGGCCGCGAAGTCCCCGGCTACCAAGTGCGCATCGTGAAGGAAGCAAACCAGCCGGTCGCGGATGGCGAAATTGGCAGCCTGTGGGTGAAAGGCGATAGCGCATTTTCCGAGTACCGCGAAATCCCTGAGCTAACGGAACGCGTGAAGAAAGATGGCTGGGTGTTCACCGGCGATAAATTCTCGCGCGATGCAGAAGGCTTTTATCATTACGCAGGCCGCGCTGACGACATGATGAAAGTGTCCGGCATGTGGGTCTCGCCCGGGGAAGTGGAGAATATTCTACTTGCGCATCCCGCGGTGGCGGAATGCGCAGTTGTTGGGCGGCCGGATGCTCTGGGGTTGGTGCGTCCGGTCGCCTACATCGTAGTGCGTCCGGGTTTGGTCACTCCGTCCGGCGGGCTAGACAGCGAAATCAACGGCTGGCTGCACACGCGCCTGGTCGCTTTCAAATGTCCGCATGAATTCCGCTTCGTCTCCGAATTGCCGAAGACCGCCAGCGGCAAGATACAGCGCTTCCTGCTGCGCTCTTGCTGATGGGCCGCCCCTAGCAGCATACGCAAATTCCTGCCGAGACAAATTGGCTCTTTACAGCTATAATTAGTCCTGTATATTGGCCTACAGGGACGAGCCAATGCTTCCACTACATTTACAGCCCGAGAGCCACATACCTCTTTATGTTCAACTGCGGGATCAACTGCGGGCGCTGGTCCATTCCGGGGAGCTTCGCTCGGGAGACAGAATCCCTGCAAGCCGCGAATTAGCCACCCAGCTTGGAGTGCATCGAACCACGGTAGCGAATGCTTATGCGGAGCTCGAAGCCGAAGGAATGATTCAAGGCCATGTGGGGCGCGGTACTTATATTTGCGGCCTTCCGGCCAAACAGTTCACTCCTCCCCCGCGCACGAATGGCAATGGCGGCGGCATGCGTTGGGAATCGATCTTTGCCGATGAGCGTGGCGACGAAAATCTAACGCGACTGATGCCCGAAGTTCCGGCTGACTCGATCGCGTTTATTACCGCGCGACCCTCTGAGGAATTTTTTCCGGTGGAAGAATTCCGACGCTGCTGCAACGCGGTACTGCGAAATGATGGAAGGAAGGTGTTGCAACTTGGCTCTTCCGACGGCTACGAGCCACTCAAGCGCGTGTTGATCGAATTTCTTCGCGCCGACGGACTGCACGTTCGCGGCGAGCAGCTTCTTATCACCGATGGCTGCCAGCAGGCCATCGACCTGGTCTGCAAAGCTTTCTTGCGCCCGGGCGACTCCGTGGCGCTGGAAAATCCTGCATATCCCGGCGCGGTGGCGATTTTTGCCGGAGCGCGGGTGCGCATGCTGGCGGTTGGCGTGGAAACAAATGCTCGTCCCGCCGGGCACGTGGGAATGAATCTGGATGCCCTGGAATCGGTGTTGCTGCAAAATCGCGTGAAGTTTGTTTTCGTTACCCCTGATTTTCATAATCCAACTGGCACCACGCTGCCTTTGGCGGAACGGCGGCGCATTCTGGAGATTGCCTCGCACTATCAAGTGCCGATTATCGAAGACGCAATTTATGCGCGTCTGCGCCTCCGAGGCACGGCGCTGCCATCTCTGAAGTCGCTAGACCGCGCCGGAAATGTGATTCAAATCGACAGTTTCTCGAAGATTGCGTTTCCCGGATTGCGCGTCGGCTGGTGTATCGGACCGGAAGATGCTATCGAGCGATTGAGGTTGGTAAAGCAATCAACCGATCTACATACAGACCAACTTGCGCAGGCCACCTTGGCGGAATTTGTGCGCCGCGGCTACCTTGCGCGTCATCTGTCAAAAATGAAGAGAATTTATCGCGGCCGCCTGGAAGCGATGGAAGCCGCGCTTCAGAAGTATATGCCCGAAGAAACGACTTGGACGCGGCCCGAGGGCGGAATGTCGGTGTGGGTCACTTTGCCGCCGGGCTTCGATGCGGGTGAACTTCTGATTCACCTTCGCGAACGCGGTGTCGTGTTCGTCCCAGGCCGATATTTCTACCTGCAAAATCCGCAGCCCAATACCTTACGGCTTGGTTTCGCCGGTCTCGACGAGAAACGCATCGCCAAAGGGGTGCAGACGTTCAGCGAACTCCTAAAGCTTGAGATAGGGAAGCGCCAACGCGGCGCGCGGAACGATGTGCCATCTCGCGTTGCTTTCGTTTAGCGATATGCTGCTCGAGCCCAATCCGACGAATGTATGTTTCGGCTGTGGTGGCGCGAATACGCGCGGAATGCTGCTTCGGTTTGAACAAGATGACAGCGCTCGGCGCATTGTGGGAAATTTCAGGCTGGGCGCGGAATATCAAGGCGGCTCCGGTTTCATTCACGGAGGCATCATCGCAACCGTGCTGGATGAAGTTATGGGCAAGGTCAATCGTTTCCGTGGCGTGCGTGCGGTGACTGCGGAACTACATGTGGAATACTTGAAGCCTGTACGAGTGGACGAAGATTTGATCGTCGAAGCGCAGGAAGTGGAGAAGTCCGGACGCAATTTGCACCATGTGGGAGAGATTCGCAATCAGGCAGGCCAAGTACTAGCGCGCGGACGCGGCCGTTTTGTGATAATCGAGCCGAGGGAATCGCGCGATAAAAATAGAGCAGAGGTCACCGGTGGTAACCAAAGCTGCTAATTCGAATTTAGAGACAGGAGAAACACCATGGATCTGATGAACAATAATTTGTGGCGCGTGAAAGTTGGCTTGGCGGAAATGTTGAAAGGCGGGGTCATCATGGACGTCACAAACGCCGAGCAGGCGCGCATTGCCGAGCAGGCCGGAGCGTGCGCTGTGATGGCGCTCGAACGCGTCCCTTCCGACATTCGCAAGGACGGCGGCGTGGCGCGCATGGCTGCTCCGCGCATCATTCGCGAAATCATGAACACGGTTTCGATCCCGGTGATGGCCAAAGTGCGCATCGGCCACTTTGCCGAGGCTCAGGTTTTGGAATCCCTCGAAGTGGATTACATTGATGAAAGCGAAGTGCTCACGCCGGCCGACGACGAGCATCATGTTTGGAAGCACGGTTTCAAAGTGCCGTTCGTTTGCGGCGCCCGCAATTTGGGTGAAGCGCTTCGTCGTATTACCGAAGGCGCCGCGATGATTCGCACTAAAGGCGAAGCAGGTTCGGGCAACATCGTCGAAGCCGTGCGCCACATTCGCACTATCGTAAGCCAAATGAAACGCCTTACTTTGTTGGGCGAAGAAGAATTGGTACACGAAGCAAAAGAGCTGGGCGCGCCATTTGAACTGATTCAGTGGGTTGCCAAGAACGGAAAGCTTCCCGTGCCGAATTTTTCGGCGGGGGGCATTGCGACTCCGGCAGACGCTTCGCTGGTGATGCAGTTGGGCGCTGAAGCGGTTTTCGTCGGCTCCGGCATTTTCAAGTCCAGCGATCCTGCGCAACGCGCCCGCGCGATCGTGAAAGCGACCACGCATTACAAGGATCCGAAAGTTGTGCTGGAAGCTTCTGAAGAGCTGGGCGACGCGATGAAGGGTTTGGACATTCGCCAGCTCGAAGAGAAAGACTTGATGCAAACGCGCGGCTGGTGATCCAAAGCGAAAATTGCAGGCAGGCTATCTGTTTGCGTAAACAAAAATGACCATCGGCATACTGGCGATTCAAGGTGACTACGAGGCGCACGCCAAAATGCTCGACCGCATTGGTGCGGCCTACACCTACGTTCGCCGCCCCGAAGACTTGAAGGACGTTTCCGGAGTGATTTTGCCGGGGGGTGAGAGCACTACGCACCTGAAAGTAATGACCGAAGAAGGACTGTTTGATTCGCTAAAACAGTTTGCCTCCAACGGGGGCGCTTTTTTCGGAACATGCGCCGGAACGATTCTTCTAGCGCGGGAAGTTCACGGCCCGGCACAGGAATCTCTCGCGCTGCTTGATGTGTCAGTCCTGCGCAACGGATACGGACGCCAACTCGCGAGCGAGGTTCACCTGGGGCAGACGAAGCTTCGTTCCGAGCCGATGGAAATGGTTTTCATTCGCGCGCCAATTATCGAATCGGTCGGCCAAGGCGTGCAGGTTCTTGCTGAAGATGCGGGCCACCCAGTTCTGGTGCGACAAGGAAAAATTCTAGCCTCCACGTTTCATCCCGAACTGAGCGGCGATTCTTCCATACACGAATATTTCCTGAGCATCGCAAACGACGCTACCTAGCTGAGGCTCATGCCCGAACCGGTAAAAGTTCTTTTCGTGTGTATGGGAAATTGTGTACGCAGCCAGATGGCCGAAGCGATTGCGCGCCACGACGCGTCCGACATCATCGCGGCGGAAAGCGCCGGAGTACATCCACTGGGATTCATTGATAACGCCACGCAGCGCGTCCTGCGCGAACGCGGCATCTCTTTCGATGGCCAATTCTCAAAGGGCACGCGCGACCACTCGCTTCAGAAGCCGGACCTGATCGTAAACATGTCGGGCATTTCGGGAGCCACGCTTTTTGCCGGCCTACCATTTGAGGACTGGCAGATCCAAGATCCATTCGGAGAGGCTATAGAACTACACCGCAGCATTTGCGATGATATCGAACGGCACATAAAGGAATTGGCCGCCCGCTTGCGCCGGTCTCAACCGAAACACAATGCTGATGCTGGCTCGCAGACGGAAACCGGGAGTTCGTAGTGCCGGCGTCCGGCCGAATGTTTAGATGGCAGACCCGGGAATAACAAGAGCCGGCAAGATGCCGGCGCCACTTTGCGAGGCATTTTGCGCCGCGAAAAAACCAGCGTCTCCCAGGAAGATTATCTAAAAGCTATCTGGGAAATCGTACAGGAAGAGCAACTACCCATCAGCGCGCGGCTGGCGGAAGACCTCGGTGTAACTCCTCCCGCGGTCACGGCCGCTTTGAAACGCATGACGCGCACCGGCTACTTGCGCGTGATGCGCGGTGGCCGCATCGCGCTCTCGGAAAAAGGGAAGGGAATTGCGCAGCATCTTGTGCTGCGCCACCGGCTCGCCGAAAAACTTCTCACCGAGGTGATCGGCATCAATTGGTCGCGCGCGCACGAAGAAGCCGAGCGGCTCGAACACGGCATTTCGCCGGAAGTGGCCGAACTTCTGTTAAAACGCTTTGGCCGCGACGTCCGCTGCCCGCATGGCGTCCCGCTTTTCGGAGGCATGTCGAAGCTGCGCAAGAAATTCGGCGCGGTGCGCTTGTCAGACGCAGAAGTAGCGCGGTCCTATGAGGTTTTGCGCGTGTTTGAGAAAGACCCCAAGTTTCTCGAGTTTATGGAAGGTCTGCAGCTTCGTCCCGGCACCCGCGTCCGCGTCCATCAGCGCGAATACGACGAAACCATGGCCGTGTCCATCGCGCATCGCGCCGCCCGCGTGCACTTGGGCAAACCGGCCACCGAACGCATATGGGTCCGCCGCGTTCCCTCGTAGCAACGCCTGGCCTTATGAACCGAGCGACCTGTTACTTCATTCGTACCGAAGCGATGGACGCTGCCTGCGTTAAGTGAACGACTCGCTCAGCTCTGCCAATGTCACGGCCACGCGTACACTTGAAATTTGCGTCGCGCGGGAGTAACTTTAACTGAGCCATCAGCCCGTTTGTAGAGATGATGTCTTTGAGCGCAGGTGCGCTTACGTTGCGAGTTATGCAGAGTTCCGCGCAAATTTTGAGCTTCAAAATTCCTATTTCAATTCAGTGGAGGAAATCACATGGCGACAGCAGTAGTTCAACCCGACAGCAGCGTCACCGGTTTCGTATCCAAGACAGGCAAACTTCTGATCAACGGCAAGTGGGTGGATGCCGCGTCTGGCAAGACCTTCGCTACCTATAATCCCGCGACCGGCGAAGTTCTCGCAAATGTTGCCGCGGGAGACAAGGAAGACATCGACCGGGCAGTCCGAGCGGCCCGCGCCGCTTTCGAAACTGGCCCCTGGTCGAAAATTTCTCCTTCCGAGCGCGGGCGTTTGCTTTGGAAACTTGCCGACCTGCTGGAAAAGCACACCGAAGAATTTGCTCAACTCGAATCGCTGGATAACGGCAAGCCTCTGAAGGTCGCGCGCGCTGCCGACGTTCCGCTCGCCGTGGATCACTTCCGCTACTACGCAGGATGGGCCACGAAAATTGAAGGCAATACGATTTCGCTGGGCCTGGCGAAACAGGGAAAATTCCACGCCTACACCGTACGCGAACCCGTGGGCGTCGCTGGACAAATCATCCCGTGGAATTTCCCGCTGCTCATGGCTGCCTGGAAACTTGCTCCGGCTCTCTCCGTTGGCTGTACCGTCATATTGAAGCCCGCGGAGCAAACACCGCTCACGGCTTTGCGACTGGGCGAACTGATCATGGAAGCCGGCTTCCCGGAAGGCGTCGTAAACATCGTCCCCGGTTTTGGCGAAACGGCCGGCGCCGCTTTGGCCGCCCATCCCGACGTGGACAAGATCGCTTTTACCGGTTCCACCGAAGTCGGCAAGCTCATTATTCACGCTGCCGCGGGCAACCTGAAGAAAGTTTCGCTCGAATTGGGCGGCAAGTCCCCCAACATCATTCTCGACGATGCCGACATCGAAGCCGCTATCCCCGGCGCAGCCAGCGCGATTTTCTTCAATCAGGGGCAGACCTGCTGCGCGGGCTCGCGTCTGTTCGTCGACAAGAAAATTTTCGACAAGGTTGTCGATGGCGTGGCGCAGAACGCCAGCAAAATCCGTATCGGCCAGGGATTTGATCCTGATGTCGATATGGGCCCGCTGGTCTCCGAAGAGCAATTCAACAAGGTGTGCGGCTATTTGGAATCCGGCAAGCAGGAAGGCGCCAAGGCGGTCACCGGCGGCTCACGAGCAGGAAATCGAGGTTACTTCGTACAGCCGACCGTGCTGATCAACACGACCGACACGATGAAAGTGGTGCAGGAAGAAATTTTCGGGCCGGTGCTCACGGCGATTCCGTTCAGCGACATCAACGAGATTGCGGCCAAAGCAAACAACACGGAGTACGGCCTGGCCGCGGGAATCTGGACGCGCGACATCAAGAAGGCTCATGCTCTCGCGTCCAAACTTCGTGCGGGAACGGTCTGGATCAATTGCTACAACGTGTTCGACGCGTCGCTCCCGTTCGGCGGATACAAACAGTCCGGCTGGGGCCGCGAGATGGGTCACGAAGTCCTCAAGAATTACACCGAGGTCAAGTCGGTCTGCGCCGCGCTGTAAACTTGGCATCACAAATAACAAAAAGGGGCCGCGGTCGCATCGTGCCGCGGCCTCTTTTTTGCCAGTAGGGTATTGCACGGGGCTACTGCGCTTTCGTCTTCTGATCCCGCAGCTGTTGTTTCCAACCTAAAATGCGCGCTTTGTTGCCAGCTTCCTCGGCTTCCGGAATCATGCCCAGCCGCTGATACGCTCGTGAAATCGTGGTCCAGGCAAGAATGTCGTCCGGTTCCAAAACCAAAATTCTTCGAGCGGCTTCAATCGTGCGATTAAAATCTTCCTTGGCGTGATACGCTTGCGCCAGGCCATGAAGCGCGTCGATCAACTTTGGATCGAGCTCCAGCGCCCGCTTGTATTCCTCAATCGCGGAATCAAGTTTGCCTTCGCCAAAGAAATCAATCCCAGCGTAGTAGTGGTCTTCCGCGGTCATCCTAATCCTTTTGCGAAGGCCTTCATTCTACCATCGCACAGCCACCGGTCTTCGAGCCTAGGTCGCGCGAAATGCTGAACGCGCTTCGCTATTACTGGATCATCTCGAAGGGCTATCGATTGCACCCCTGGGCCTCGCCCTACATTCGCTGGCGAATGGAAACATTCTTCGGCAATGAAGCTGCCGACCTCGACGCGCGAAAATTCTTTGCTCTGATGTGGCGGGAGCGCGCCCGTATGGAACGCTTTCTCGAATGGGTAGCCATTCGCCGCGCAGCTCAGAAATTCTAAAGCGCTTCATTTTCGGGGGCCCCATGGTGCAGCAGGATTCCAAGGTTTTTAAGTAGCGCCTGCCTGCCGCTAGCCGGGCCGAGGACTTCCGCCTGCTATCTTTTCTTTTGCGCGACTTAAAGTTTCCCGGACATGCGCGATAGCAGCTTCCCCTGCGGCGACATCACCGAAATGATCAGGTGGTCTGTCAACGGCACATCGTGATCGCGAATTTTCAGCAGAAACATCAGCCGGTTATTGCCGTCCTCGGACGCAAACATCACGCGTTGCACCGCAATCTGCGAAACGGTGCGCATGGCCAGACCTCGTTTCCATTGTGCTTTGAACTGAAGTCCGTTGAAAAAAGAGGGAACCGCAGCGGCGGTGTAAATATCGGCGTCGCAAACGGTAATGGATGTCTGAATCTGTACCGTAATCTGGTCGGGGAAAGTTCTAACGATCCGCGAATTCTTCAGGAATTCGTCGCCCGACGCGGTTTCACGCCGCTGTAAACCGTCGAAGAAATCTCCGGCCGTCATTACCGGATTAAAATTGATGCAAGTTTTTCCGTCGCGGATCTGGCCTGACGTGATCGGAATCACTTCCTTGTATTCCACAAGCGGTGGAGGAGCTTGGCCAAAGGCGCTCGGCAAAATCAGCAAGGCCGCGCTGATTAGCAGGACTCGCAAGATCGTTCGTTGCACGAAGCGCGGTGGCCACACCGACATACTCCTATTATCCCTGTTCCGCAGCGTTTTACCCGCAATTCGCGAAGTGCGCTTGTGGCGTATAATAAACATTAGCGCCGCCTTAGTCGACGCAAGGCCATGGAAGATCTAAAAATCCTGCAAAAAACCGCCTCACCTCACGCCGCGCGCTGGTGGGAACCCGAGCCTAATAACAAAGCGCATTGCTATCTTTGTCCGCGGCATTGCCATATCGGCGATGGGCAGGCAGGGTTCTGTTTCATACGCGTGAACGAAGGCGGCACGCTGTACAGTCTGGGTTACGCTTCGCCCGCCGCGATCCAAATCGATCCCATAGAGAAAAAGCCCCTCCATCATTTTCTGCCTGGAACGCGCGTCTTTTCCATGGGCACTGCCGGCTGCAACATGGGTTGCTTTTTCTGCCAGAATTGGGACATTTCGAAGTCGCGTTCAGACCAGGTGCATTCGACACACGTTTCGCCCGAAGATGTTGCGCTCCTTGCTATTGGAAATAATTGCCCGTCGATCGCATTCACTTATAACGAGCCAACTATTTGGGGCGAGTACGTCATCGATATTTGTCACGCCGCGAAAAAGCACGGCCTAAACACAGTCATGGTGACCAACGGCTACATCACCTACGACGCGTTTCACGATATTTTCGACCACGTTGATGCGGCCAACGTGGACTTGAAGGCCTTCACGGAAAATTTCTATGGACGCATCACTTTGACGCACCTACAGCCCGTCCTCGACACGCTGAAGTGGTTGAAGAATGAAACGAATGTCTGGTTCGAGATCACAAATTTAATTATCCCTACACTGAATGATGACGCGGAAGAATTTCGCCGCCTGGCTGAGTGGATCTTCGAAAATCTGGGACCCCAGGTGCCCTTGCACTTCACAGCTTTCCACCCGGATTTTAAGTTGCAGGACAAGCCGCGAACTCCGCCTGAAACACTGCACCGCGCCCGTGCTATCGCGCTGGAAGCCGGATTGCACTACGTCTATGAGGGGAACATTCATACCGATGCGGCAAGCACGCTTTGCCCGTCGTGCAAGGCGCTGCTTATTCGTCGCGGTTGGCAGGAGGTCCAGCGAAACCTCTTGAAAGACGGTCACTGTCCCAATTGCAACCTGAAAATACCGGGGCGTTGGAACAATCCACGCGGCGCGACGCCCACAAAAATATTGCAGAAAGCGGAATCCATCTCGACGGAGCGATACGGCCATCTGAATCTATAACCCGCCTGCGTGTTCTTAGAACAAGATTGAAGTAACTAATCTGCGCGGCCGTCCGTACGAATACTGTTGCGGGGAAAATGACGGAAACGACGAACGAAGTTGCAATACGAACCGAGCGGGTCTCCAGAAGTTATCAAATGGGCGATGCGCTGGTGCATGCGGTCGATGACGTTACCGTCGCCGTGCGCTCGAAGGAATTCATAGCGCTGCTCGGAAGTTCCGGCTCCGGGAAATCCACTCTGCTGAATTTGATGGCGGGACTCGATCGTCCCACTTCCGGCGCGATTTTTGCCCGCGGGCGCAATCTCGCGGAAATGAGCTCGGAAGACCTCGCGCAGCATCGTAACCACACCATCGGCATGGTTTTTCAGGCGTTCAATCTTCTTCCGCGCATGACGCTAGAAGAAAATGTGGAGCTCCCTCTGCGTCTGGCGGAAGTGAATCGCGACGAACGCCCTAACCGCGTGCGCGAAGCTGTCGAACGCGTACGGTTATCCGCTCGCTTGACGCATCGCCCCAGTGAATTATCTGGTGGAGAGCAGCAACGCGCCGCGCTGGCGCGTGCGCTCGTAAATCGCCCCACGATTCTGCTGGCCGACGAGCCCACCGGAAATCTCGATAGTGCTACAGGCGACGCCATTCTTCATCTTTTGCAGGAAATTAATGAATCGCTTGGCATGACCATTGTGATGGTTACCCACGATCGCGATCGCGCGGCGCGCTATGCCCATCGCATTGTCACCATGGGAGACGGAAAACTGCTGAGCGACGGAAACAATAGATGAAGACGCGCGACCTCACCGAACTAGCCGCCCGCAACCTGCGCGAAGCGTTGCTGAGGAATTCGCTCACCACGCTGGGCATCGCTGTGGGCGTCGCGTCGCTGGTTGCCATGCTGTCGCTCGGCGTCGGACTGCAGGAACTCGCGAACAAAAAGCTATCGAAATCCGGACTGTTCGATGCCGTGTTTGTAAGTTCGCGCGCGAATCAGCGAGGATTTGGACGTCCCGCGCAGTCCGAAACGGCAATCCGGGAGCCGGCCAAGATCCTGGACGACGAAGCGCGGGGAAAAATCGCCGCTCTGAGGAATGTCGTGGAAGTTTATCCAGAGATTCGTTTCCCCACAGAAATTCAGTTCGAAGGCAAGCCCTACTCCACTACGGTTGCGGGAATTCCGCCCTCGGCCAAAGCAGAAGGCGCCTTCGATGGCATGCAAGGGAATTTCTTTTCCAGTCCGGATGCCAACGAAGCGATTCTTCAGATTGAATTTGCCAAGGATCTTTCCACGCAACCGGACTCGTTGATCGGAAAAAACCTGGTACTGCGTTACGCAGAGCGTCAAGCGTTGCCCGCGGAGCCAAGTCCGAAGAAAGCTGACGCTCGGAAATCCGGCATAGACCCGGCTGACGAAATCACCGGACAATCGCCCGGATTTTCGATCGTTCCGCGCGAAAAAACTTTCCACATCATCGGCATAGTGGAGACCGAACCCGCAACAAGCGTTGGGTCATTTGGACGCGGACGGCTGCTGATCCCCATGCAAGTTGCTGAAATTCTGCGCGTCGCGCAAGCCAATGACCTGCGGGGACTTTTGCGGCGCTCCAGCTCTAAACAAACATACGACAGCCTCACCGTGCGCGTTCGAAGCCCTTCGCAGGTGAAAAGTGTAGAGGACGCGATCCAGCAAATGGGCTACGGCACTTTTTCTCTGCTCGACGCCACCAAGAGTTTGCGCCTCGTTTTTGCCGTCTTCGATTTATTCTTGGGAATTTTCGGGAGCTTGGCGCTCGCCGTCGCCTCGCTCGGTATCGTCAATACCCTCGTGATGGCGATTCTCGAACGCCGCCGCGAGATCGGCATTCTCAAAGCTCTGGGCGCCGCAGACCGCGATATTCGGCGCCTTTTTTTCGCCGAGGCCGGCGTGATGGGACTTCTCGGCGGCATCTTCGGCGTCACGCTTGGCTGGCTGATCGGCAGCGCGCTCACCTTCGGCACCAATGTGTATTTGCACAAACGCGATCTTCCTCCGATCGATTTATCTTCCGTGCCGTGGTGGATGGCGGCCAGCGCCATCGCGTTTTCGATTGTGGTAAGTCTCGCCGCCGGAATTTATCCTGCGTCGCGCGCTGCGAAACTAAATCCCGTCGAGGCTCTGCGCTATGAATAGTTGCGCGCACGCAGCTCACGCGTACCACTGCCGGATCATCGCCAGACTCAGTGTCGCTGTTTGGCCGTCTCTAATTCTGTTGTTAGGGTTTTTCGCGATGGCTTCGACAATCCAAGGTGCTGCGCTTGGACGCGGAGAGTGCCGGTCGATGCCGAGCAAAATTCTCGGCCACCCCGTTCCATACTGCGTGATCCTTCCGCCGAGCTACGATTCCGGCAAGCAAAGTTATGCCGTCCTGTATTTCCTCCACGGCCTGGGCTCCAATTCAGAAATTCTGATCAATTCGGGCGGAATGGATTTAATAAACGATCTGTGGTCGCAAAAGCAAATCGGCGAATTTCTAATCGCCACACCAGACGCCAGCCGAAGTTTCTATATCAACTCGCGCGACGGAAAAGTGCGCTACGAAGATTTCTTTATCCACGAATTCATTCCCTATATCGAGAAACAGTATCGCGTCCGTGCCGATCGCGAACATCGCGGAATCAGCGGAGTTTCCATGGGAGGCTACGGCGCGTTTCGATTTGCGTTTCGCTACCCGCAATTATTTGGTTCGCTGAGCGCGCATAGCGCGGCCTTGTTGGCCACCCTCCCCATGGTAAGCGCCTCAGACTATCCAGGGACGATACTCAACCGTATCCTTGGCAGCGCTTTCGGTTCGCCGCCCGATTCCGCTTACTGGAGGCAAAACAATCCCTTCACCATCGTTAAGAATGGCGCGCGCGCGAGCGGACTGAAAATATACTTCGATTGCGGCACGGAAGACGACTACGGATTCGACGCCGGTGCCCAAGCGTTTCATGAACTACTCGACTCTCGCCATATCCCCAACGAGTTCCATTTATATCCGGGCGGCCATGACTGGAATTACGTGGCGGAACATTTCCCTTCATCGCTGGAATTTCATTCCCGCGCCTTCGACTTAACCGGCCAATAGGCGCGAGCCGCGGCAGAGAGCGGCAGGCTGGTATTCCCTCTTTTGTTTAGGATTTCTTTTCTTGGGGCGCAGCGAGTAACTCACGTACGAGCGAACCGATATCGAGATTCGCTCCTGGTTGTGGCGCGAAGTAGTTGTCCCAGCTCACATCCGGGAACCCCATGCGCGTGGCCTGCGCCGGGAGTTGTTCTTGCAAAAGTTTCGGATCGCTGCTGCTGAGTCTTTGAATCGCTTCGAATACCACACGGTGTTCGGCATCCTGCCAGAGGTGATTGGAAAGTTCGCGCATGACCGTGGTTTCCCGCGCGTTAGCGCTTCCGCGTACGCAAAGTGCGCACAAGGTTTCGCGCTCTAGCTCGAACACTCGCTGCGCTTCCCTTGGTTTGGGCATGAACCTTCCGATGGCGATTTCTATTGTACCCGCACTATAGTGTCTGAAGGATGTGCGCGTGACCGAAGGTTCTCAGATAGCAGTGCGGACAAAACAAAAGGCGCGGCTCTGGAAGAACCGCGCCTTCTTTTTCCAGGAATCAATTTCGGTAGATTGAAACGCCCGATAATTATGCTGCGCTGGAAACAACCGGCCGCACAAAATCGATCCGGTCGATGGTCGCTGCTACTCCGTACACCGGTACGCCATCGCCAGGCAACTCCGACACGCGCAGCGCCTTGGCGCTGGCACGCACGAGCACCGAGGTTCCGCGGTCTCGCTCCGCAGGCAGCGAGAAAGTTAACTCCAGAGCGGCTCCGTGATCGAGTGGAATATGCGAATGAAAGAAGATACCCGAGCGTGAGACGTCGCGGAGTTGACCAGTGTAAAATTCAACCGGCCGCCGGCGTGGGAGGCAAACTTGTACCGGAAGGTAAAGCTCGTATCGTCTTGCTTTTCTTCGTTCTCCCATTGATACCCCCAGTGCCGGGCTGCACTCCAATTGCCATCGCTCAGGAGAGGAGAACGAACAAAATAAAGCACTTAAAATACTAACGGGATGTAAATCTGACCTGAGCTAGGCATTTCTTTCCTGAATCGGCAGAAATCATCAAGAAATCTCAAAATGAACATTAGGCTGGTTTGGAGCTTCACCCGAAGTTGCCAGGACGGATTTTCTGCTGCGCGGTAGCTACAGAACCGGATCGTGCAAGACAGAAGTGCCTTCTGCCTCGGTCAAAATGCCTTTTCCAATCATGAGTCGAACTAGCCGCACTAGCGCAACAAACTCGCGACCCTTGCTGGGACTTGAATCTCTTGGCGCACGTGCCACTTCATGCGCCGCAGGACGCTCGCCCGTGACGCCTGCTATCCAGTCCGCCAGTTCCAGGCGCTTTTCCGCATCCAGATCGGTGAACGCGATGCCCATACCCAATCCATGCTGCGAATAAACCACTGTGCCCGGTGTCGCAAACGCTTTGGTGCCCTTGTTCAGAGTGATCCGAACGTTTGACCCAATGGGGAAGGGAACTGTCGTGTCAACGAAGCAGCCACCCGGTCCAAGATCAGTCGTACGTGTCGAGAAGCGCGCTCCTGAGTTCAGCTCGACGACCTCCGCACCAGCCGTAAACATGTGGCGCTCCGCAATGCGCCGTTCAGCTTCTTGAACTGCGGGCGAAGGAGACCCATGACCTTTCTTTTTGTCACTTGAACTATGCATCACCGTATCCTTGGATTCACGCGTCCGGCGACAGATCGGCGGAATTTCCTTCCCAAGCGCCGACCGCCAGGCTGCTAATTAACATTGTCACTGCGGTGCAGCGGTCTCACAAGCTCTATCCCCGGCTCGATGTCCAAACGGAAACCGGAAGAGGGCTCAAAGCAGAAACCGCACGGCAATTCCCAGTGTCCCGTCGGGCCGGCTTTCCATGCGCACGATGGAGCCCAGAAACTTTTTGTGTGCCGAGATCTTCTCCCCAAACGGAAAGGTCACAAGCAGCCGCATGCCCTTGAAATAATGGGGCATACAGGTCGCAAAGTAGAGTCCGTCGCGCGTAAAGTCCAGCACCTCGCCCACATCTGCAATCTCTGCAAATCGTGCGTCGAAGGGCCGGACTTCCAGGGGCAATGATATCTTCAGCCGCTCTCGCCGTCGCGAATTGCGACCCACTTTGCGCTGCGATGAAACCGTCGGCTCGGGCGCGATAAGTGTAGCTGTGGCCATGGGGGTTAACCTCCCAAGTCTGGATCAGTGAGGGGCCCTTAACAGGCCAAATTTAGCGGGCGCGGAAGGCGATGCCTATAGAACCGTAGTACCAATGGGAGCGTAACTGAAGTTGTCGGGCAGAGCAGGCCCGGAGATGAAACCGCGGTTTCCGAGCCTCGCGTCAGTCGCGGAAGATAAATTCCAGCTCGATTCCGGCAACCTCAACCACGTCGCCAGACGAGAGTTTGGCTGGTTGCGAAATCGAAACGCCGTTAACCGTGGGGGTCTTCTGCGCCTTGCCGATATAAAACGAATTGTCCTCGCGGCGAGTAATCTGTGCGGCAACTTTAGGAGCGAACCACCCCTTTAGCTTGATCGTCGCCATGGCGGATTTGCCGATGACAGTCAATTTGTCGCTGAGCGTGTATTCCTTCAAATCCGTTTTGCCTTTGCGTACCAGCAGCGTCGGTAATTTCAATCGTCCGGGCGCTACCTGGGCGCTCTCTCCTACGGCCGCCACTTGACGCAAAAACTCGCGACGCTCTTTTGTATCTAGCATCACCGTTTCGTTAATTTTCGGAACCGTGGGCCACGCGTTGCCGTTCGAACCGCCCGGCGCGGTTCCTCTGATCTCGCTCGAATCCGTCACTACGATCGTATGCTTGCCAATGACAACCGAGTCACCCGGTTTCAGGGTCACCATCTTCACGCGCTGCCCGTTGACGAACGTTCCATTCAAGCTTCCAAAATCCTCCAGCATCATGCGGCCTTCTTCGCTGAACACACGCGCGTGATAATTCGATACCGCAGGATTGTCGATCACGATTCCGCACTCGGGCGAGCGGCCGATGCTCACTTCCTTGGTTCCCACCGCTACTTCCTTTAGTACCGAACTCTCGAATTTAAGGACTAATTTTGACATCGCAACGTCCTCCTCATTTTCCATCGTCGCGCACCCGCATCCGAGTGCTGCGCAGTCACCGATTTTCGGACCCCTTAAACCATTTCCCGATTCGTTTGAAGGCCCCTGCCGGTTTTGGAGCATACCGGACAACCACCGCCGTGATGTTGTCTGCGCCGCCCGCCTGGTTGGCCAACTCAATCAGGCGGTCGGCCGTCTCTTGGGGATCTTCGATTTCCGCCAACGTTGCGGAAATCTGTGCGCTCGAAAGCTCTCGCGTCAGCCCGTCGGAGCAGAGCAGCAGAGTGTCGCCTTCCAGCAAATCTTTTTCGGAAACATCAACCTGCACTTCCGGCTCTACGCCCAGAGCGCGTAAAAGCACGCTTTGCATGTTGCTGGTTTCAGCCTCCCGCTTAGTCATCATGCCGCGGCGGACCTGTTCCGCAACGAACGAATGGTCTTCGGTGAGCTGCGCAAAATGACTGCCACGCAGACGGTGAATGCGGCTGTCACCCACGTGTGCGATGCTCACACGCACTTCGTCGACGAACCACACAGCCACAACTGTTGCGCCCATGCCTCGCTTCTGTTCATTGCCTTGTGCAGCTGCGTACACCACGCGGTTTGCGGTGCGTATCGCGCTGGCCAATCGGTTCGAATGCGCAGACACTCCATCCAGGTGTTCTCCGATCAACGGGAGCGAAGGATTTACTGCCGCTTCGCGACAATGAGCGATAACAGTTGCGCAGGCCAACTTGCTTGCGACCTCACCCGCGGCCAGGCCGCCCATTCCATCGGAAAGCACGAACAGATTCAGCTCCGCAGCTAAGGCGAAGCTATCTTCGTTATTCTCGCGAGCGCGTCCCGTATCGCTGCGCGCTCCGAATGCGATCTGCATCGTCGCCGACTCCTGTAAGCTTACCGGCGTCATTGTTTTGCGTTCTTATCGGCCAGCGGAAGAGGTACTGCACGCACGTTAGAGAACCCTTTCGCTTCGAGTTGTTCCATCGCACTGGCAATTTTTTCGTTCAGATAAGGTCCGCTGTAAACTACGTAGTAATCTCCGTTATCGCCATGCTTTGTAAGTACCGCCGCAGGCAGACCTAACGCAGAGATTTTCTTTTCTGCTGCCTTGGCGCGATCTTCCCGCTGGAACCGGCCCACGAATAAATACGAAGCTCGGGAAGCACCCGCCGTGGAAGCTCCCGTAACGGTTGGACTTGAAGGTCCAGGCTGCGCCGATTTCGTGGCTGCGGGATTCCTTCCACCGGTTTTCGCCGCTGCATCGGCGCGAAGCGTTGCGGCCGCCGCGTCAGGCGACGGTCTAAAGGATTTCTTGACGGGACCCGTTTCCATGCGAGGGAAAAGCTTCGGCGGCTGGCGCTCCGATTTCGGCTCAGGAGTCGCATTGTTCTTTGAAATCTCAGGTTTGAAATTCGTGTACGGCGCAACTGTAAGTTCACTGCCGGGGTCAGCAGACGGCGTCGATTTGGAGGGCTCTGCGTCTGCGGGGTTCACTTTTGAAACTGCCAGCGGACTTTTCGGGGGCGAACTCACATAAGCAAAGTCTGGTGGGAGCGGCGCAGGAAGCGTAGCCGGCGGCGGAATCCTTTCCACGGCCACTTTTTTCTTGGCGATACCGTTCAAAACTCCGAGCGCGCCTAAGACCATTACTGCGCCCAGCAGGATCCAAACAATCGGTGAAACTCCTTTAGGTTGTGTTGCTGCTGGCGGAAGCGAAGGTGTCGCGATGCGCGCTGTTGCAGGCGCGCTCACAATTCTTTGAGAGTTCGCGGTTCGAAGTGGGGCCGTCGCGCCAGCCAGACTCTGCCCCTCGGACCCATTGAGCGCATTTTCTAATTGCGCGATCGACTGAAAACGGTTTGCGGGATTTTTCAACAAGCATTTCAAAATTGTTCGTTCAATGTAAGCAGGAATAGCGGGATCGATCTCGTGCGGGGGAACGGCCTCTTCCTGCATCTGCTTCAGCGCAACGGCAACCGGATTGTCGGCGTGAAAGGCAGGACTACCCGTAAACATTTCGTACAAAATTAATCCCAGCGAGTAAATATCGGTACGGTAATCGACTGGCTTCCCGCCAACTTGCTCGGGAGCCATGTATTGCGGCGTTCCAACCATGGACCCGGTCATGCGCGTAACCGCTTCCATCGAACGCGCGATGCCAAAATCCATGATCTTCACGTTCCCGTTCGCGTCCACCATGATATTTTCTGGTTTTAGATCACGATGGACGATCCCTTGCGCGTGCGCTTCCTTCAACCCTGAACAAATTTGCAAGGCCAGATTCACGGCCTTGCGCTGGGGCAGCCCGCCAAATCGGTTCAGCACGGATCGCAGGCTCTCGCCTTCCACGAATTCCATGGAAGTATAAGCGACGCCTCCGACACGGTTGAACTCGTGCATGCGGCAAACATTTTTGTGCGTGATCTTGCGCGCAAAAAGAAGCTCATTCTTGAACCGCTCCATCATTGCCTGGTCTGAAGCGATTTCCGGTTTCAACAATTTCAGCGCAACAGTTTCTCCAGTTTCGCGATCGCGCGCTTTGTAAACGTGGCCCATGCTGCCGTGCCCGGCTTCGCCCAAAATGTCGTAGCGTTTGCTGAGCGCAGCAAGGGCGGTTGAACTGAGGTTGGCAACCTGGAAGGGCGTTACGGGCGCGACTACTGTTTCTGCGAAATTATTCTCGGGGGCGTCGCTGAGCAAAACAGTATCGTGGCTCCCCCCCGGGCGCTGGGAATCGTGGGACGTAGGCAAACCTGCGCCGAGGACACCTCTACCCGGATTGGTCGGCTGATCCATGGCGCTGCTGTTTGAATCATAAGAGAGCCTTGTAGCTAACATCTATGTCTAGCGCGGAACGTGTAGGGAAAGAGTATCTAGTACTATTTTGGTGACACTAAACTGCTTCTAGCTCTGGCTGTAATGTATTGATTTACATAGAGCTAAGCAACAGCGCACAGAGCGCTCTCGTTTTCCGCGTTTTCCAAGACATCAATCGGATTGCCCTTCATGTTGGAAAGTGCAGCTCGGACTTGTGCTAGGGGAATCTCTCCGGTGTACAAAGCCGTCATGGTGGCAGAGCTATGACCCATCGGTTGCCTTTGGGTCGATTGCAACCATGAAGGAACGAGAACCAGCCGCCGCCAGCTCCGGGCGTGCGGGCTTGGCCATCCCCAATTTGCGAACCAGAAAGACTTGATCGACTGCAACCTCAGTGATCATCCTACCAGCGGATTGGAATGAGCATGAACGCTCGGAATTTTCTTGACAAACCTCAGACTCGCGATTTAAAAGGCACCTACCCAACACCCGATCACCTTGGGGCGTCCTGCACGATCCTTCCTCCATGTGAGTGAAGCCCACGAGCAAGGCACTTGAGGCCCCCGAATAAATCGAGCAACAAGGAAGGCGCAAATGAAGCTGGAACGACGCGATTTTATCAGAAGCGCAACCACCGGATTAGCGTTCGGCTTTGCAGGCTGCGGAGAAGCCCGGGGTCAGAGTTCCGCCGGAGAATTACGAGCTGGCTCGGGGACCCTCTATCTCGAAGGCCGTTTGAAGGCGGGCCCGCTGAAGCTGGAGGCGCAGGATTTCGTCGATCGGTCCGATCGTGCCGCCATTGTGCGCGGCACGCTGGCGTCCACCGAATTATATTCCGCCATGTTTAGTTATCAAAAAGACTCTACCGTTTTTGCGCTGTTCAACGACAACGGCCATTCCACCAGTATGATTCTCGCCAACTCCGATGACCCGAAGATCGGACGCATTGTGACCTGGAACGATGGTGATACTCCCCAAATTTCCAGCATCGACAAATCCACAATTATGGAATCGGATGATCTGAAGAATATAGTGAACGCTCCGGATTTGCTGGGAAAGCGCAAACCACCCTCCTTCACCTGGCACGAGCTTGAGAGTGCTTTTGGTTCCGACCCCGCCCTGCAGGCGTTCATGCGCGGAAGGAAGACAACTCACCACCCGCGCGAAGAAGACAAACTGTTGGAATGGGCGTGCCGAATCTTGTGTCTAGTGCCGGGCAGCCTGCTGCCCCCTATTTGGGCGGTGGCGAGCTAATATCTTCCGGTTTCTTTACTAGACCCATGTACGCCAGCAGCTTTTGAAAGCGCTCGGTGGACCTGATTTCGATAAATGCCGGAGAGACTTTCAGATGCACCACGCCCGGCGACCGCTCCTTCACGGCAAATTCCAGTGATTCCAGCGCTTTGTCGTTTTCTCCGAGGCCCATATACACGATCGCTAATCGGTAGTGGGAAATATGCCCGTCCACCGGGCGAGCCAGCTGTTGAAGTATCTGCTCCGCTTCCTGTTTGTCGCCCGAAACGCCATAGACGTATCCAAGTTCAGCGATGGCTTCTGTGCTGCCATGAGAAAGTTCCAGAGCGTTCTTAAGCTCTGAAATCGCATCCGCATACTGCTTCTTTTGCCCGTAAGCTTGGCCGAGATGGCGATGAGCTTGGTGACTCATGGGATCGATTTCCAGCGTCTTCCGGCACTGAATGATCGATTGGTCATAGTCACCCGAATAGTAAAAAACTCCGCAGAGATTATCATTCATCAGTGCCGACAGCGGATCAAGTTCCTGCGCTGTTTTCGCCTGCGACAAAGCTTCGGGCAAGCGACCCAGTTCTAATAACAGATTGGAGTAAGACGCGTGAACACCAGAGAGGCCGGGGTTCAGCTCGATGGCTCGTTTGTATTCCACCTCCGCTCCTGTCCAGTCCCAATCGAAATCTTCGATAACCGATGCCAGCGCGGAATGAGGTTCGGCCAGAGAGTCGTCTAGCTCCAGAGCTTTCATCGCCGCAGCTCTGGCCTTGGGAAAAGCGACTTCGATCGGCATCGTGGTTAATTCCGGTAGCGAATGATAAGAATCCGCCAAGCCCGCGTAAGCCAGCGCGTAGCTGGGATCTTTTGCGATGGCCTGATCAAAGTAACCTATGCTTTTAGTCACGCCTTCTGTGGTCCGTTTGTTCCAATAAAAACGGCCTGCGAGATATGCTTGGTGTGCCTCCGGGTTTACCTGCTGAGACCGGACCAGCCGAACTTGTTCCTGCGGCGTCACCTTGACTTGGATTTCGTCCACGATCGCTTTGGCTATTGTGCTCTGCAGCGTCAAGATGTCGCTTAAATTTCGCTCGTAGCTTTTGGCCCATAAAAGACGGTCTGTGGAGGCTTGAATCAACTCAGCATTGATCCGCACTTTGTCGCCTGAGCGCTGGACGGATCCTTCCACTACAGCATCCACGCCTAGCTCCCGGGCGATCTGCGGCAACGGTTTTTTCGCCCCCTTGTAAGCCATCACGGAGGTCCGCGAAATCACTCGGAGTTCACCGACCTGCGCGAGTTCCGTAATTAATTCGTCTGTCACTCCGTCGGCGAAATATTCTTCCTCCGGATCACTGGAAACATTTGCGAGCGGGAGCACAGCGATGGAATGAATCTGCACGGGCTTGCGTCCGAAAAGGGAGTCCCGCAAACCAAGAACGTTGAACCCGACGAAAATGACCGCCAACGCCAATACTGCGCCCACGCCCCAGGCCACGTAGCCCAAGATCGTCTTGCTTATTCGTACTGTTGGACGGAACGACTCCGGCACCACATTCCGCGCCGACGACGCAGTGAGCCTCCGCAGGTCCGCCAAAAGTTCCTTCGCGGACTGATAGCGATGAGCAGGCTCTTTATCCAGACATTTGCAAATTATGCGATCAAGCTCTACAGAAATACCCGGGTTCAGTGTGCGCGGAGAAACCGGCGGCTGATGCAGAATGGCATGAATAACCTGGGAGAACAGTTCCCCATTGAAGGCCCTCCGACCGGTGGCCATTTCGTACAGCACTGCGCCGATGGCGTGGATGTCCGACCGCGCATCCACGGGCTCGCCACGAAGCTGCTCTGGCGAAAGGTACGGCAACGTGCCCGGCACGCCACCGGAGTCGGATAGGTGTTGCGTGGTGACTTCCTCTTTAGGGCGCAACAACTTGGCCAGGCCAAAATCGAGGACTTTGGCGTGACCGCGGCTTGTTAAAGCAACGTTGGCAGGTTTCAGATCGCGGTGAATGATGCCGCGTTCGTGGGCCTCTTCGAGAGCTGCGGCGATCTGCATTCCGATCGCGATCACTTCCTTTTCCGGAAGCGGTCCACTAACGAGCATCTGAGCCAATGTTTGGCCCGACACATACTCCAGCACCAAAAAATCGGTGCCGCCCTGCGAGCCGAACTCATGCACTGTCTCGATGTTGGGATGATTCAGTTTGGCGAGGGCTAAGGCTTCTTTGCGGAAATTTCTGCGAGCGGATTCGTTACTGAGCGTGCCCGGTGGCAAAACCTTCAACGCAACGTCTCGCTCTAATTGCTGATCACGTGCGCGATACACCACACCCATGCCGCCAGCCCCGACCTTTTCCAGAATGTGGTAATGGCCGAGTGTTTGGCCAATCATGAAAGAATGGTTCCTTGGCGCAAATCTTAAGTGCGTGCCTGAGCTAAGTCAACGGGCGCATGGCTCGGTGCGCATCGCTCGGCATCCGCGTCCGCGCAAACCGAGCAGCTTCCTTCAAGTCGCTGTATCGAACGCGCGCAAGCACAGCGTGCTCGTGTGCGCATGTTGCCCACTCGCGCAAGCGAACTGGTCGAGACCGGCAGTGATGCGCCGAAAATCTCTCGTTAGAGTATCACTGCGCACGGGGAGTCGCCTGCGTCGAGTAGCGTGAAGCTGCCCCTCACCAATCGGAATTCTCTCCGGCAACTTGACTTAGTGCCTGCTTAACGGCAGCACTAATCGTCGGAAATCGGCATATGGGATGTTCCCGCCGAATCTCACTCTTCTGAGTTTTGCGATAGTATATTTTGATGTCAGTTGAACTTCAAACGAAACGTCTCCTACTCCGCCCGCTCCAGCTCGCCGACGCCGAACAAACACAACTACTCTTTCCGCAATGGGAGATCGTGAGGTTCCTTACTTCAAAAGTTGAATGGCCTTATCCGGCCGGTCGAGCGTTGAATTACTACCGCGACGAGGCGCTTCCGAATATCGCGCGCGGCGAAGAGTGGCAATGGGCATTGCGATTGAAGGAATCGCCGGACTCGCACATCGGAGTAATAGGTCTATACAAAGGAGAATCGGACAACCGCGGATACTGGCTCGGGCTTCCGTGGCAGGGACGCGGCTTGATGACCGAGGCCGTTGTCGCAGTGAACGATTACTGGTTTGACGTTCTCGGCTTCCCGGTCCTGCGCGCGCCAAAGGCCATCGCGAACATCCCCTCGCGACGCATCTCGGAGAAGACGGGTATGCGCGTCGTCGCGACCCATGAGCGCGACTACGTATCCGGCCGACTCATGGCCGAAATATGGGAGATCACGGCCGAGGAATGGCGCGCTAAGAGAGTTGAGTTTTGAGTGGATATGCAATCGACGCACGACAAATCAGGAGTCAACAGCAATTGAGGAATTTCCGACAAGCAATTAAGGATCCTCGGCCCGTGCTATGATCGGCTTTCAGTATGAATACCAAGCAAGCGAAGGATTTCCTCGCACAACAAACCACGGAACAAGCAGCTCTCGAAAAAGTACCACTCTCTCCTGTCGAGAAGAGAATGATGTATTTCACGGAAAGCGACTCCGTCTCATGCGAAAACCCGCTTGAACTGAATGACGAGTTTGAAGCGGAATGCGATACAGGGGAATATGAAGTTAAGATCGCGCGCCTTCTACAGCACGCTTACGACAGATTGAGGGTGGAAGATCCCGAGAGAAAACGCATGTGGGACCAAGCCGTTCACGAACTCCGTAAGGGTGATCATTACTTTCTCGTTTTATGGGATCTCAAAGGTCCCAGTGAGCGTCCCAGGCGCGATTTATTCAAGCTCCTTGGGGTTGGCCTGCTCGTAGCTGTAGGCATCGGGACCGCGGCTGTTTTGGCCGCAAAATACAATATTGACCTGGAGCACTACCGGAAATATGTGCTGATTGTCGTCACAGGATTGGTTCTCCTCGCGACGGGATTCTTTCGCCTTCTCACTAGAATAGCGGTCGTTTGGTACCATCGCCGAGCGACTAAGGGCCAGTACAGGGATTAAAACCGACGGACCCCAGCTGTCTCATCTCCCAAAAAACTGCAAGCCCGACATCTCCCGTTTTAAAGGCTTCACTCGGGAAGTTAAGTGCTGCCGCTCCAGTCGGTTAGGTTAGAAGGTAGGGCGGGAACATGAAGCTGCTTTAGGCGGGTTTCCTCTCGAGGGATTCGCGGTCCCACTTGGCGTTAATGGCCGCGGCTTCGTAGGTGCTTTGGCAAAAATCGAGCAGGGCTGCTCTCGGATCAGTGGCCGCCCTGACGTCGTCGTAGGAAAGCAAAAATTCGCCGAGTTTTGCGTCGAAGAACGCTTTTGGCGGGCGCACGGGGCTCTCGCGAAATCCAGCGGGCTCTGGCACAACGTAGCTATAGAACATGGGACCGGTCACATTGCCGCCACCCGGCCACCAACCTACACTGCTCACTTCGTGCGAATACGCTTCCTTGGTAATTTTGTCCGCGCCAGGACGTGCCGGCGCGCGCCGGCCCGAAAAACGGGAGGCCGCCATGTCGAAGCTTCCCCAGAAAAAATGTACCGGACTGGCCTTGCCGATAAATCTTCCACGAAACTCTTTGAGTATCGAATCCAGCGTAACCAAAATACGCCAAAAGCGGTTGGCGTAACCGGGATCGTAGCGCCCGTGTGTTACATCGTGGTCGAAGCGGATAGGATTCGGTATCTCCACAGGCATCGGCCAGACTTTTACGTCGATCCGCAGCGAGTGCAGCATCTCCATGAACTCGCGATAAAATCCGGCTACCGTGCGGTGATACAGCGAAATCGTTCTCGACTCGCCAAGGTTGGTTCTGATATCGAGCCGGTGATCGATGAAATCGAAACTGATTTCGAAATTTCCGCCTGGGCGGGGAATCGACGACGTAGTTAGGCCTCGCGCGGAAACGTAAAGCGGGACTTCCCACCAGTGGTTGATTAGCGGACTTTGGGCGAGCCGCACTTTGCCCACGATCTGCGTCCACATGTGCAGCGTGGCGCAAGTGTCTTTCCACTCCGCGAAGGGGAGCGCCGGCCAAGCTTGATCTTTATCGGACATTCTGTCGTTCATCTATTTCACCAGCGGCATCCAGGAATAAGGTGCGCCGCGCGAACAGTTCGTATGATAGAACGAATCGCATGACGCTCGCGCGCACTAAAATTCGTGTTCGCCGGCTTCGCCGCAGCGAGTTGCCAGTTGATACCGTCGAACTGGCGCGTTTCCTGATCGGGAAAACGCTGGTGCATGACTTGCCGCATGTGCGGCTCAGCGGACGAATCGTTGAGACCGAAGCCTACCTTGTGGGCGACGCGGCTTCCCACGCGTTTCGTGGGGTGACGCCTCGCAACCGGGCGCTTTTTCTGGAGCGCGGACACGCGTACGTTTATTTCATTTATGGCAATCATTTCATGCTGAACGTTTCCGGGCAGCGCGAAGGAATCGGCGAAGGGATTCTTTTGCGCGGGCTGGAGCCGCTCGAAGGGATCGACTGGATGCAGCTCCATCGCGCCGAAAAACCGTCCACAAGAAGACGGAGCAACAGATCGGCCGAAAAAGCCCGCAAAAAATCGACGGCGCCTCTGACTGAACTTTCGCGCGGGCCTGGGCGGCTGGCTGCGGCACTGCGCATTACTCGAAGTTTGGACGGCGTGGACTTGTGTGCTAAAGGTCCGCTCTGGTTGGGCACCGCGGCGAAACCTACGGGGGAAATTGGAGTCAGCGTGCGCATTGGAATCAGGGTAGAAGCTCACCGGCTTCTTCGCTTTTACGAGCGCGGTAATCCATTTGTCAGCGGTCCCCACCGGCTCAATTCCTGATTCGCGGCGCTCCCGGTGGCGGAATGGGTGACGACCGGCGCGGACTGTGCTGGTAGCCCGCGTTAATCGTCATGGGGCGCCTCCGCGATTGTCGATATGAACTGAGGCGGCGCTGGCTTCGCTATTCATGCCTGTCACTTGGCTGGTCACTTTGCGTCAATTTGCCTTCCACTACGTTTACCTCAAAGGCGGTGCCGCCCGTCGCTGTCCAGGTTTTTAGGTCGAAATTGTCGCCGGCGCTGAGCTTTATGACTCTTATGTGGAGCACGGTGAGAGGCCTTCCTTCGGTGCAGAGTTCCGGCCGGTGGTCCAAGGTCATGAAGTAGGCTGAGTTTTTTCCTACTACTTTGGCGCGACCATCGGCTTCTACGAGGACCGCGGTTGTTTCGTCCACGCCGATCCCGTGAGCCTGGTTGGCCCAGCCGTCTTGCACAATGCGGGCGAGAAATGCCAGAGAGCGTCCCATGCGCTGGCGCTGGGAAAAATGGCTGTCGGTAATAACACCTTTTAGCACCGGGATCGACAGGAAATCGCGCACCAGCGTCACATGTGGGTCGTAGGGATTAGCCAAGGCTTCCGGACTTTTCACGGTGTCGAGCAGGGAGGCGAATACGAACTGGCCTTGCACTGCCAGTCCCGCGCTGATACCGCCGAGGGGGACGCCGCGAGCCACGTCGGCGTTGATTTCTTTTTGGACTGCCTGGCCAGTCCAGTAATTCACGTAATGCGACTGGTCGCCACCGGAAAGAAAAATTGCATGCGCGTTGCGAATGGTGTCCACGATATAGGGATCGCTCGCGGCTTCTGCTGAAGTGATAACCAGAGTAGTGACTGAATTTTCCGGGCAGGCGGCGTGGAAGTCCGAATTGTACTCGTCGGCGCCGTAGGCGCTGATCACTACGAGGTCTCCTCCTCCGGAGTGCTCGCAGAGGAAGTGAGTGGACTCGTCTACATCTCCATGGCCTCCCAGAAGGACGGCGCCGAAGCGCGGTGCCTGGGCCGCTTTCGCGGCTTTGGGTGTCGCGGGCGCGTCAGAGTCTTCCGCTGGGGTGCTGTAGGCTGCCCAGTTATTGCCCTTCCTGGTCTGCGCGTAGGAGGGAATGGCGGCGAGAGTCGCGGCCGCCAGGATGAGCATCGCTCCGTAATAGCTGGATGCTGACGGTGAGTGCGCACCAGGTCCAGTCCAAAATCCTGTCATTCTGTTTTCCTTTCCAAGTTTCCCAATTGGGAATTGAGGAGCTCTTGGTAAAGCTGGCTCACGTTTTATATCTTTCTTCCTAAGCGCTTTTCTTGTGCCCCGACCGATGCTAGAGGAAGACGCAGAAGAATTGCAACAGGTCGTATGTGTGAGATCTTGAGGCGATGGTCGCGAGCTTTTTTGTTTTATTGCGGGGCAGAGCCGGTATCGCGAAGGAGGGCGATAGTTTCACCGTCTGGCGAATATTGGAACTGGCTAATTTCATGGGCGGTGAAATTTTGTGAGCTGATGGCCGGCAGCGCCGGGGCCTTGCGCAATGTCGTGAATGGCGCAGATATAAGGATGATGCAGCGCGGAAGCAGCCCGGGCCTCGCGCTCGAATCGTTCGAGCGCGGATTTTTCGGCGAGAGAATCCTGCGGCAGGAATTTAAGCGGGACCTGGCGTTTGAGCTTGGTGTCCTCGGCACGGTAAACCACGCCCATTCCCCCCGACCGAGTTTTTCGATGATACGGTAGTGCGAGACAGCCTGGCCCATAAGGGATGATGAATCCGGCATTTCACCTGCGGCCCCAGCGCAGTCGCTGAAACCGGCACACCTCTTAGGTTGTGGGCGGAGGGAAAGTCAGACGCAGGAGGAGTGAGGAGAAGTGAGCGCGCGTTAGATTTACAGTTACGCCTATAAAAACCGTTGCGAGCCGCGCAAGGTGACGCTTCGTGCAAGTGATTATGAACCGTCGGGCAAAAGACGCGTTGACATGTGCGTGTATTAGGTCTAATTTCTGCGCATATTGTTTTTCTTTATGATTTCTTTATGGGTGCAGTCCTATCATCACGGGGAAATTTTCTGACAGTGTCCTTGGGCCAATCTGCGCTTAGCTGCCTCATAGATCTAGGAAAACTCGCCGCAGGCCTATAATTTTTGCACTCTCTCCATTCGTCGTTCTCATTTCAGAACTCAGAATTAGACATCATCACAGCAACACGATTCGATTCGGTTCGAGGGTTCGAGATTCTGAAGATACACGAAATCAAATCAATTCTCGTGGTTTCCCGGGGGTGGGTGATGAAGATGCGCTTTCGATTCCTGATTGTCTTGCTAGCGATGGGTGTGTCGATGCTGCCGGTCGCTTTCGCGCAGACACAGCAAGGTCAGATCAGCGGGCAAGTAACCGATTCGAGCGGCGGCGTAATTACCGGTGCCCAGGTGACGATTGAAAATCTGGGGACGCAGGCGCAAAGAGTTTTGCAAACGAACCAGACCGGGGACTACGTGGCCCCCAATCTGGACCCGGGATTTTATTCCGTGAAAGTGGAGGCCACTAGTTTCAAGAGCGCCATCCGCGACAAGATGCAGATTGAGGTGGGATTGGCGTTGCGAGCCGATTTCCAACTCCAGCCCGGTGAGGTGACGCAAACCGTCGAGGTAACATCCGAAGCGCCGCTGACTGATACCACGAACACCACGCTGAACGGCGTGCTCTCAAATAAAGCGATTACTGAGCTACCGGTGCAAGGGCGCGACTTTCAAAACTTGTTGATGCTGCATCCCGGTGTGCAACGGACGCCTGGCGGCGGATTTCAGTCGATCACGTCGAACGGAAACCGGCCCGACGACAACAATTTTTACATCGACGGCGCGGACGATATGGACGTTTACTACGGCGAGAGCGTGATGAACGACGCCGGCATCGAGGGAACCCCGGCCAGCCTACTTCCGCTTGATTCGATTCAAGAATTCAACACACAGGAAAGTCCCGAGGCGGACTACGGAATCAAGCCCGGAGTGGTGATGAACATCGGTATAAAGTCGGGGACCAACACGATTCACGGCTCCGCCTATTATTTCAATCGCACGAGCGATTTCGACGCGAGAAATTTCTTTAATTTTGCCCCCGCAGCGATTTCAACGGTTTCGATGAGCGAGTTTGGCGCGTCGATTGGCGGGCCGATTAAAAAAGACAAATGGTTCTACTTTTTTAACTACGAAGGCCTGCGCGATACGGTGGGCAATCCCTTCGTGGCGGACAGCCCGGTGACTGTTTCATTGGTGCCCTATACCTCGCAACTCGCGGCCTTAGGCTTGGTGCCAGCGGATTTGAGTATTGTGGATGCGCTAGCTAGCTGCCCTCCGCCGGGCTGCAGCCCGCTGAGCCAGCATCTCTCTTCGCTATTTCTGCCGAATCCCGGATTTACGCAGAGCCAAACCGATCCTGCCGCCATCGATTTCGATTTCAACAACACCAACCGGAACGACAACATCGTTGCCAAGACCGATTACATTTTGAACCAGCACAATACGATTACCGCTCGATTTATCTACGCAAACACTTCGGAAATTGAAGAGGACACCGTACCGATACGGCCGGAGTGGCGTTCTACCGCGGCACCGATCACACAGGTGCTGGGAGCGGACTGGACCTACACGCCCAACTCACGTTGGGTGAATCAAGTGCGCTTCAGCTACAACAATTTTAACGAAGCGATTTTGCCGTTGGATCATAATGTGAATCCGCTGACCGGGTACGGCATCGACACGGGAGTTACCGACCCACGCCTGTTCGGATTCCCGCGCATCGGTCTAGGCTCGGGATTCTCATGTTGCTACATGGGGGGAAATTCCGGATGGCCGTTGGAAACCACGCCTAGCCGCACGCTCAATTTCTCGGATACGGCTACCTGGACGCGCGGAAAGCATAGCGTGCGATTCGGCGGGGATTTCCGTTACGGAACAGTGGACTACTATCGAGCGACGGAAGGCCGTGGCCGGATAGATTTCGACTCGCTGGAAGATTTCGCAGCGGGCAACGTGGAAAAGTGGGAAAAGCTGTACGGCGATCCCACGCGCAATGTGAACTTGAAATCTGTGGGAATGTTTATTCAAGACGAATATCGAGTGAGGCCGCACGTCACGGTGAACATGGGATTGCGCTATGACATCACCGCTCCGATTGAAGATTCACGAAACATGTTGGCCAATTTTGTACCCACGGGACCGAATCCCGGAATCATTCAAGTAGGAAAGGGAATCAGCTCGCCTTACCCGACGCGTTACAACAATGTTTCGCCGCGGCTGGGAGTGGCTTGGGATATTTTTGGAACTGGCAAGACGGTGTTGAGAGCGGGCGGCGGAATTATTTTTGAACAGCCTTCTATCCGCACGTTCATGTTTAGCGGCGGTGGATTAAATCTGGACCCCACGGCGGCGAGCCTAGGCGTGACTCCAGGAAACGGAAACATCACGAATTACCTCGATTTTTCGGAGGATCCGACTTTGATAAATTGGCCCACGGCAACGAACCCCAACCCCGGCGCGATTTTCCCCAGTGGCGTGGGCCCAGGCAGCGGATGCACAGCCGGGAACCCTTGTTATATTTTCGCCACCACGCATTTGAAGACGCCCTACGTGGCAAATTGGAATCTGAATATTCAGCAAGCGCTGTCGCCGACGACGACTCTACAGGTGGCCTACGTGGCCAACCGCGGCATCGATCTCTATGGCAATATCGACGAAAATCAGCCGATTCCGGCGCTCAGCGTCCCTTGCATCAATGCAACTGGGGGATTTTTTAACGGGGATTTTTCCGGATGCGAACAAGCCGCGCGGCCCTTCACCATAAACTGCCCCCCTTCGCTGGGCGGTATCGGCAGAGGAGGCCCGTGCTTCCCGTATTTGGGGCAGGTCGATGTGCTGAATAACGCTTCCAGCTCAATCTACCATTCGCTGCAAGTGACGTTTACCAAGAGATATTCGCACGGGCTGTATTTGTTGGCGGGATACACCTACGCGCACGCTATTGATACGGCTACGAACAACATCGCGCCGTATCCTCAGAACAGTTTGAATTTCGGTGGCGAGCGCGGTAACGGCGACTTCGACATTCGCAACCGGTTCACATTGTCGCTTACATACGAACTGCCTTCGCGCGATTCAAAATTTCAGATGCTGAAGGGATGGTTGGTGACCAGCATCGTCACGCTCCAAGGCGGCGAGCCTTACACTCTGAATGACTTTGAGGATGACAACAGCGCTACTGGAATTTTCGAAGATCGCTGGGACATTTCCGGTAGTCCGAACAATATTCATTGGTCCACCACTACACCTATTCCTTACGTAAACGATTTTACGACTGACGCCAGCGGTAACGTGACCGGCGGGAATCCTCAATGCATAGCTGCTGCACAGAAAGCGGGTGGTCAAGGTGCGGTGAACATGTTGGCGAACGACGGCTGTTACATGGAGAATGGCACCATACTTACGGCTCCCGCCTTCGGCTCGTTTGGCAACGCGGGGCGCAACATCTTCCGAGGGCCGACGTTTAAGAACTGGGATTTTTCGCTCTCGAAGATGTGGACCTTCCACGAACGATTCGGTCTTCAGCTTCGCGGAGAGTTTTTCAACATCCTGAACCATCCGAATTTTGACGTGTTCACGATGAACAACGATCTGTTCAGTCCCAGCAACGTTGGGACCGTGATCGCTACGCCTGACGTGGCAAGTTCGAACCCGGTCATCGGCTCGGGCGGCTCGCGGCATATTCAACTGGGAGCGAGATTCACCTGGTAGGCGCCGCTGCGGGTCGCCGGCGATGGCTTAACTTGGCCTCGCGCGCTAGTTACGGCTGATTGAACTGGTTTTTGTAACGGCGAGCGCAAACCTGTTATGCTGAATTCGCATGCCGAGCCTGTGTTACCTGTGCCCGGCTTGACGCATCAAATTAGCATGCCACGACGAAAAAAAGATTCAGCGCTAGCCCGCTTGATGCAGACTTCCACTGCTGCAGGATTTCGCAAAGCTTACGAAACGGTCCAGGTTGACCCGCAAAAGTTCCTGAAGCAAATCAAGCGCGTGCACAAGCTGCCGATTGAATCCTGGCGCGACATGTTTTATCTCGGCGAGGAAGTGATTGCGCCGATCGCCAACCGCATCATCAAGTCGTCCACCAGGACGGCGACACTGGAGGGCCTGGGTCTGGGAATGGGCGGTATGTTGACGATAATCCCGGACGCGGGAATTCTCTCGGCCATCACCATCCGGATGTTGCAGAAACTGAGCTTGGTTTACGGATTTGAATATTCCACGGAAGACGAAGTGAACAGCCTGTGGATCGCCGCAGCCAGCGCGGCGGGACTCGACTTGGGACGCGATTTTGTGGAGAAGCAAGCCATCGAGCGTCTGGTTCCGCGAATTATCGATCGCATCGCGGTGAAAGTCGGGGCGGAAGTGGCTGAGAAGTGGTCCGGCAGGCTGATTCCTGTTCTTAGCGCGGGCTTTGGCGGGACTTTGAACTATTACTTCGTGCGCTCGTGGGGCCGCCGCGCGCAGAAACATCTTCTGGAACGCCATCGTCAGGTTCGCTCGCAGCGGCTGATCGAGGCACGAGCGGTTCCATCTTCAGGCCGAACGCAACTTCATCCTGCACGATAGTTCTTTTCCATGGCTTAATGATTTGCCGCCTGTTTGATAATGGCTACACGTCCGTCGCTGGGGAATTTCTGAAACTGAAGCATGTCGTGCCCGGGCACGACCCGGTCAGGCGACCCGGCAAGCTCTATCATTCGCGATTGGGCGGCGATGTTCGCAGCGCGGTCTGCATCGGTGAAAGTCGCGCTTGCCATATGAGACGACAAGTTTCGATACAGATAGCAATTGTCAGAAGCCAGAACGAACGTGGGGTTTCCTTCCACGCGCAGATATTGCGAAGCGTAGGTATGGCGCGCGCCAGTGTAGGCGCGAATACCGGGGAAAATTTCGACGTCGTCGCCATGCACCAGACGAATACGGCCTTCGGTGTTCCATTGCACTAATCGCTTGGAGTCTTCTGGGTCGATGCCGCCGTGGTCTCCGCCGGGTTGCCATGCGTCCATGGTGTAATAGCGATATTCGTCTTTTTGAATCCACACGTTTGCCTTCGGGAAAAGATCGATGCCGCCCAGATGGTCCCAGTGCGCGTGGCTTATTACGATGTCGGTGACTTCTTCGGGCGTCACGCCTGCCAGGCGCAGCGCTTCATCCGGGCGCAAATAATCCTTCATGGGGAAATCTTTCATAAAAGTGTCGCGGTGAAAGCCACTGTCGAAAAGTATCGTGTGGCCCCCGCCGCGTATCAACCAGACCACCATGGCGGCGTCGATTTTCTCCTCCTTGGAAGCGCCGATCACGAGCATCGACACCGGAAGGCCGGGCGCAGTGGCGTAACGTATTGCCTGGATCGAATATTCAGGAGTTCCAATCGTGCCAGCTATCAGAGCGGCAGAAACGTAGGCGATCAAAAAGCGCTTCACAATTGTTCTCTCCTCAGAAATCTTAGCGGCTCATTTAGTCGCAAGCGGATGCTTGGCTTTCTCGTAAAATTCATTTTGCAACGTGAGGCTTACAGTATCGTACTTCACCGCGCGCAAGGCGGTTACAAGTTCGCTGATCCATTCCTTCATGTCGAACTCGCCAAGTTCTTTGGTAGCCGCTGCGCCTTCTCCGGCATAGTGATTGGGGAAGCGTGCGTACCACCAGATTCCGGTGTAAAGAGTGTCGGGAAGATACAGGCGATGCTGATCGGCGCCCGATTCGTCCTTGGCGCGATCCATGTGAACCAAATCCGGGCGAGAGATCATCACGTGCGACGTTTCGGCTTCGCCGGCGTGCATGTCCGCAGGATTTTTCACCGACGGGCGTCCCGGCTGATCGAGGTGTTCCGGCAATGGGAAAATATAAACTACATAATCGTGCGGGGTGGCCAGTTGGGTTTGCGCAAAGTAGGGAAGCAGGTCCTCGTTGCCGCCATGGCCGTTGGCGATAACAATTTTCTTGCAGCCGTTTCGCGCCATCTCGTCGGTAGTTTCCTGCAAAAGCTCGAGCTGAATTCTCGCGCTGTAAGCGACGGTGCCGGGTTCGTGGCGCGCTTCGAAAATCTGTCCAAAATAATATTCGGGAAAAACTATCGCAAACTCCTGTTGTGCGGCGGCGAGAGAAACGTACCTGATATTAAGCAGGTCGGTGCCGAGAGGGAGGTGGGGGCCGTGTTTTTCAAGAATGCCGATCGGGAGGATGCAAGTGAATTGCGATCGCTGTATGGCTTTTACGAAGTCGGACGCTGTCAGCTCTTCCCACTTCACGATGGACGGCGTTTGTGCGAAGAGAGGCGCCTGCGGCAGCGCCAACATTAAGAGGAACAATACTGCCAGTAGAGTCTTGCGCATGGTCGTCTTTCTTAATCGAATCATCATCGCGTCAACCTTTCCCTTGTGAACTGGTCGTAAGTGAAGTGCGCCGCGAAAGTATCATAGCCGACAAAGAATTCACATCGGCGTTGCTCCGTGCGCGGTAATATACCGTGCGCTTCTGTAGCGCGAAACCGTTGCGGTTTGCGGGGGCGACGCGGTCTTGAAAAGGAAAGGCAGAAACAAGAAAGCGAGGAGCGAACCAGGGTTGCGGCGATTACCTGGAGTGGTGCTGTACGTTCAATTCGTAATACTGATTCTGATCGGCAGTGCGATTACGGCGCCGTTTACTGTACGAGCGCAAAATTCCGGTTCCTCCGACGACGAGAATTCCGCAAAGGCCGATGCGTATGTAAATGGCGAGATGCGCGCGGAGAAAATTCCCGGGCTCGCCCTGGCCATTGTTCGCGATGGGAAGATCGTCAAGTCGCAAGGATACGGATTGGCGAACATAGAGCTGGATGTCGCTGTGAAGCCGGAGACGATCTTTCAGACCGGGTCGGTGGGAAAACAGTTCACGGCTACGGCAGTGATGATGCTGGTTGAAGAGGGGAAAATCCATCTGGACTATCCCATCGGAAAATATCTTCCGGACTCTCCCGCGAGTTGGAATAACGTTACCGTTCGGAATCTTCTGACGCACACTTCGGGGGTTCCAGATTACGAATCGGATTCGTTGGCTAAGAAGGGCGCGGCCTTCATCAATCTGCGTAACGATTATACGGAAGATGAACTTTTCGCGAAATTCAGCGGGCTACCGCTGGATTTTCCGCCGGGGTCGAAATGGAGCTACAGCAACAGCGGTTACGTCCTTCTCGGGATTCTGATTCATAAAGTGGCCGGACAGTTTTATGGTGACCTGCTGCAGGAGCGGATTTTTCAACCGCTGGGGATGACCTCCACGCGGATTATCAGTGAGGCTGACATCATTCCAAACCGCGCAGCGGGCTACCGGCTGGTGAATGGGGAAATCAAAAATCAGGAATGGGTTTCGCCGATGCTCAACACGACGGCGGATGGCGCGCTTTATACCAGCGTTCTCGACATGGCCAAATGGGACGCTGCGCTTTATACCGAGAAGCTCCTGAAGAAGGGAAGTCTCGACCAGATGTGGTCAGCGGTACGTTTGAACGATGGGAAAACTGCTCCGTATGGATTTGGATGGGACGTTACGCAGGTCAATGGCCACCGGCTGATCGAGCACGGCGGGGCCTGGCAAGGTTTTACCACGCAGATCTCGCGCTACGTGGACGACCGATTCACTGTCATTGTGCTGACCAATCTGGATTCCGAGCATTCGCAGCCGGACAAAATTGCGCACGAGGTAGCCGCTCTTTACAATCCAGCGCTAACGCCTGCAGCGGAAAAAGCGCACTGAAAAGGCTTTCTGTTCCAGGCGGGATTTGACATGGCCGAGCGCGCGAAAATCTCCGCGTTACAAGGAATCTTGTGCCAGCTTTGCCCTCGCTGTGGTACCGGCAAAATTTATCCGACCTCTATTTTTTCCAGCTTGCCCAAGATGAATGATGAATGCACTGTATGCCATCTTTGGTTTGAACGGGAAGAAGGCTATTTTCTTGGTGCGATGATCATTGACTATGCTCTGGCGATGATTATCGCGACGGTGATCGGCGCGATCCTGTGGACGTTTACACACTGGTCTTTCGAGAAGCTTTGCGTTGTGGCTATTTTGTTGTTTCTTCCAGCGGTTCCTGTGGTTACGCGGCTGGGTCGGGTGCTGTGGATTTATATGGATCAGTTCATTGACCCTCAGCGCTAATGCAGGATTCAACAGGTACAGAGTGCCCACGCCTTGCGCTCACGCAGGACGCATGGCATTCTCTTGCCGCCAATGGCGGCCTCGGAACTGCCTGGCGAGGGGCTAGCCAGAATGCCGATTTGCGAAGGATGCGGAGCGCGGGTGGACGAGGCGCACGTTCAGCGCCGGAAGGATCGCCTCGATCTTGCTGCGCGTTTCCGTCCTACACAGATTAAAGTTCTTATACTCGATTCTGCGCCACGCGGGCCGGAAGCGGATTATTTCTATCTCGCTGCAAAGGATCGATCGGTGCGTTCGGTGGCGGCCCGCATGTATTTTGATGAGCTGGTGAAAACGATGGGAAGCGCCATCACCAGGATTGACGAAATCCTGTGCCTGAACGAATTCCGCAAATACGGATTCTTTGTAAGCTATGCGGTGGAATGCCCCATCGAGAACCGCGGGGAATTGCATAACGCGTTGCGGAAACTGGCGCCCACGATTGTAAAGCGCGTGCAATATTTTCTGCAGCCTGCTTATATCGTGCCGATTTCACAAGCTACACAGGAGCTGATTCGCCTTTTCGGGCTGGTTGGTTGGGGAGACCGGCTGGTGTTGGACAAAGGCGGCCCCTTCGTTGATCCGTATCTCGGTGATCCGGAGCGGCAAGCGGTTTTTGCGACTTCCTTTGGCGACCGGATCAGCAGAGCTCTTGCCGTATTGCCCTCCTAATTTCTGCGCGCGGGCCGTGATTCAGGTCAGGCTCCTCGAATCCGCTCACTTCTGTTTGTAAATCTTGCCTTCCTTCATCACAAAGCTGACAGATTCGAGCACGCGCACGTCTTGCAGGGGGTCGCCGGACACCGCAATGATATCCGCATACTTTCCGGGGCGGATTGAACCGATGATATCGCTATGCCCCAGCAAATCGGCTGCGGAGGTGGTGGCCGCTTGAATCGCTTGCAGCGGGCTCATCCCGTATTTCACCATGAACGAAAATTGCTTCGCCGCGACATCATAAGGGCATACGCCCGCGTCGGTGCCGAATGACAGTTTCACACCGGCCTGCACCGCCTTGCGAAAGTTATCACGCTGGATTTGGCCAAGTTGGGCATCGTGCTGCACAAACTCCCGCGGGATATTCGAGTGCGCGGCGTCCTCCTCGATGCATTCTTCGTCGTAAATATCCATGTCCAGGTACGTTCCATGCGCTTTAGCTAACGCGATACCTTCATCGTCGATCATGGTGGCGTGTTCCACGGAAGCCACGCCGGCGAGAATCGCGTTCTTAATTCCTTGCGCCGCATGTGCATGCGCTTCTACGCGAAGGCCGAAGTGACTGGCTTCATCAACCGCCGCCTGCAATTCTTCCAACGTAAATTCCTGCGAATTGGGATTACTGCCGTGCGTGAGCACCGCGCCGGACGAAAGTATCTTGATGTGGTCCACGCCATCCTGCGCCAGCTTCCGAATTGCGGCGCGAACTTCCCAGGGACTATTCGCTTCGCCGTAATGCAAATCCCACGGCAGCACGATATCCGGTGCAAATCCACTTAACGATCCGGCGCCTCCGGAAATTGTTACGTACGCGCCTGCGACGTACATGCGAGGCCCGGGAATATCGCCGCGTGCAATCGCGTCACGCAACGCCACATCGACCAGCGCCCGATAGACGCCCACGTCACGAACAGTGGTAAATCCGGATTCCAGCGTGAGGCGCGCATTGGGCACCGACTCCAGCGCCACTTCAGCCGCCGTTTTCTTTAGGTAAGTAAGAGGGTCGCCGCCGTCGCGGGACCCATCAGCCAAATGAGTGTGGCAATCAATGAGCCCCGGCAGCACGGTCATGGTCGATAGATCAACCACTTTCGCATCCACCGGAATATTCAACTGGGCGCCGACCGCATCGATACGATTCCCGCGAATCAAGATCACCTGATGGCTCAACTCTTTCCCCGCATCCACATCAATCAGACGCCCAGCTTTGATCGCCACCACTTGCGCCGAGTCATTCGGCGCCGCAGCGCTTTGCCCAAACGCCGCGGTGGCGAAAAGAAAAGACGCACTTGCGAGATAGATTATTGGTTTCCGCACAAATCTCCTTCGGTACGCGTAACGGAAAATAGGCGCTCGCATTTTACACGCAGCGGGGGACGCCGCAACAAGCCGTGAGCGTGCGTCGCGGATTTGCGTGTATGCGAATGATTTGCTGGACGCATCCCGCAAAAAGTGCTACTAAAATCAAATGAGAACTACTTCTAGTTTGTGCGTTATCGCATTAATTTTGTGCGCCGGAGCAGTGATTGCTTGGAGCCGAACAGTGCAGACTCCTTCTGCCAGCTCAACGCCAAATCAAGCTCAACTCAAGCGTGGGAAATATTTGACGGAAGAAGTTGCGCGGTGTACGGAATGCCACACGCCTCGCGACGCACGCGGCAATCTCGACAACTCTCGAGCGTTGCAAGGCGCGCCTGTTTGGATCGTTCCAGTGCACCCGGATCAAAATTGGGCACAACAGGCGCCACCGCTGGCTGGTTTTGCTGCTTACACCGACAAAGACGGCGAGGAAATTCTGGAGAAAGGGCAAGGGGCAAATGGCGAGATTATCCGTCCGCCGATGCATATCTACCATTTAAATCATCAAGATGCGATGGACATCATCGCTTACCTAAGATCCGTGCCCACGACAACGCACTGAAACTCCGTTTGTTGAACTTCCGAGCGAATCCAAAGAATCATATACCGATAAGACAAAGCGCCCGCAACGAGTTGGCCCGTCCTTTTCTGGAGAGCGTATCGTTTAACGTGGGGAGATTCTCGGCGCAAGCTTGAGTGCGGCGTGCATACCTGCAAGCACCAGTCCAGTTCCCGAATTTCGGAGGACCAGCACACTCAAGTGCCGCACAAGGGCGTGCGGCGGGCAGTCAGTAAGGGGACTGGGGTCCTGCAGGTAACCAGAAATTTTTGCGGCCGCGTGTTTTCGGGGAGTTGCCCGCGCACGAAAGCTCAGCGAGGTTGATATGAGAATTGGAAAACAGTTTCGATTCATTAAATATGCAAGTGCTCTTCTCCTGTTGACCTTCGGCCAAGCGGGAAGAGCGCAAGCTCAGACCGACTACACCGCGATTACGGTTGAAAATGGCGGCACCATCACTGGCACCGTAAAATGGACTGGCCCCATCCCCAAGATTCCGAAATTGCCGGTAACAAAAAATGCCGATCTCTGCGATCCGGATTCGCTGAAGGTTCGCGACCTGGAGCGTTTGGAAATCGATTCGGACGGCGGGGTGGCGAACACGGTGGTGTTTCTGAGGGATGTGACCAAGGGCAAAGCCATGGACTTGCCCGACGCTCGCGAGCATCTTGATCAGAAAACCTGCCGGTACGTGCCACACATCATGCTCGTGCCGCAGGGCGGAAAATTGCAGATCAAGAGCAGCGATCCAGTATTGCACACGGTGCAGATGACCGGCGCAGCTTCCAACAATATTCCGTTTCCATTTCAGAACCAGTACATCCCCGTCTCGCTACAGCGCAATGGCGTGGTGGAATTAAAGTGCAACGCCGGCCATGTATGGATGAATGCGAACGTAATCGTGGTGAAGCATCCTTATTACGCGGTCACGGACGAGCACGGATTCTTCAAGCTCACCGACGTTCCCCCCGGCGATTACGAAATCGTGGCGTGGCACGAAGGCTGGCAAATTCTTTCCGAAGCTAAAGTGCTGGACGTAGCTGCCCAAACCGAAGTAAGGCGCCCGATTTATAGCTCGCCGTCAACTTGGGCTAAAAAGGTGGACGTAAAGCCCGGACAGGCCAGCGAAGTAAATTTCACCATGTCAGAAAAGAAGGAGTAAATCCATCACCCTTCGATGGAAATTGGTTTCCAGAAATGTGGCCATCGCATTGTGACCTAATCCTCATTTGTTCATAATTCCCACGCAGACGTCTGTCTTTTAATCTTGAAAGGGAAACCGGTGAAACCTCTCACAATCTTTGGACTTTTCGCGGTGACCGCCATGCTGATCTCGTATTCACTTGAGAAGCGCAGTCATTGGTTCATTCTGGTGTTCGCTGCGTCATGTGGGCTCGGTTCGGCGTATGGTTTTCTGCAGGGAGCTTGGCCCTTCGGAGTCGTAGAAGCGATCTGGGCGGTAGTGGCGATTCAGCGCTGGCGCGTGGCCCTCACTGGGAAGTGAGAGTGGCCTAAACGAACTTTCACCACGCCTTAACTAATTAATACGCGGAGTCATCCACGGAGATGTCCGGCATAGTACGCTCCGTGTAAGTCTCTGCACCAAGGATGAGCAGCATAAGGCGGCCCTGCATCGTGTCGATCGGAACTGCGAAAAGTTACATGAGTTCATCGTGAGGAAACCGAAGGTTCACACGCGCGTAACCTTGCGCTTGTACGCTTTCCGCGCTCGTGTGTGGAGGCTGTACGGGGCAGCCGACAGGTCACGAAGCCAAATGGAGGATTTGACAATATGCGCAGAGTTTGTGCCACATTACTTGCGGGGATGTTGCTCAACCCCGGGATGCTGGGTGCAGCACCGCCGCCACCCGCCAAGAACGTGAAGACCGCTACGCCGATCAAGCACCTCGTCATTATTTTTCAAGAGAACGTTTCATTCGACCATTATTTTGGAACCTATCCAGTGGCAACAAACCCGCCGGGAGAACCGGGGTTTCAGGCCGCGGCCGGCACACCGACTGTCAACGGATTCTCGAACGCACTCCTGAACAACAATCCGAACCTCAATCCGGCAAACGGAGCTGGCGCAACGAACCCCTTCCGTTTGGATCGTTCGCAAGCCGCGACCAGCGACCAGGATCACGATTACACGCCGGAGCAAATGGCTTTCGATGGTGGCTTAATGGATCTGTTTCCCGCCAACACGGGAACCCCCGGACCGCCGCCGGGCGCGCCTCCCATTGCGGATACCACCGGTTTAGTGCTGGGCTACTACGACGGCAATACCGTCACAGCGTTGTGGAATTACGCGCAACACTACGCTATGAGCGACAACTCCTACGACACGAATTTTGGGCCTTCCACTCCGGGGGCGATCAATTTGGTGTCCGGGCAGACGAACGGCGTTACGGAGAACAATAACGGTACCGGATCGGTCGTCGGAGACGGAAATGGAGGGCTTACTCTGAATGGTGACGCCGATCCGGTCGGAGATGTTTGCTCCACCACAACCGGCGAGACGGTTCAATTTGGCGGGCAAAACATTGGCAACCTGCTGAACACGGCGGGAATTACATGGGGATTTTTTGAAGGCGGCTTTAACCTCAGCATCGTGAATCCAAATGGAACTACAGGTTGTAATCGGAAGACAACTTCGGCGATCACCGGGATGCTCAAGAACGATTACATTCCGCACCATCAACCGTTCCAATATTATCCTTCCACTGCAAACCCGGCACACGTGCGTCCTAGTTCGATTGCTGCTATCGGGCAAACGGATGGCGCGAACCATCAGTATGACATCCTGGATTTCTACGCCGCTGTCCAGGCCGGTAACTTTCCTTCGGTGAGTTTCCTGAAGGCGCCGGGATATCAGGATGGCCACGCAGGTTACTCCGATCCACTGGACGAACAAAAGTTCGTCGTGGATGTGATTAATCTCCTGCAAAGCCAGCCGGATTGGTCAAGCACGGCGGTGGTTATCAACTACGATGACTCGGACGGTTGGTACGATCACCAGCTCGGGCAGATCGTGAACAGTTCGGCCACGGCGGACGATGCCTTGACTGGCCCGGGTGCTTGCGGAACGGGCGTAACCGCACTACCCGGAGTGAATGGCAACACGCTTCACGCCCAAGGGCGCTGCGGCTACGGTCCACGGTTGCCCTATTTGGTTATTTCCCCGTGGGCCCGGCACAATTTCGTGGACCACACTATGACCGATCAAAGCTCAACCATTCGATTCATCGAGGACAATTGGCTGAGTGGAGAGCGCATCGGACAAGGTTCGTTTGACGGGATAGCGAATTCAATCGTGCAGATGTTTGACTTTAAACAAACGCCGAGCGATGAGTTGTATCTGTTGAACGACAAGACCGGTGAGGTAGAGTTTCCTTCTTCGAAATAAGTTTTGAATTCTTCGCGCACGAAGAGCGACAAAGGCACGTGTGGAGATTCCGCGCACGTGCCTTTGTTGTCTTTGCGTGTTATCTTTCGAAACTTCAGGAAGCTGCGTGATCACACGACGTAAATTCCTACACCATTCGAGTTTGGCCACCACAGCATTACTGATGAGCCGGCTGCCCGCGTTCGCTCAAGCGCCGGAAGTTAAGGCGGCAACTCTCAACACGAGCACTTTAGCGAAGTTCGTCGACCCTCTCCCGATCCCGCCAATTGCGCAACCATCTGAATACGCAGGAAGCTCGGCGAATCTGCCGGCAAAGGCGGCCTACTACCGGATGACGATGCGGGCCTTTGAAATGAAAGTCCATCGCGACCTGAAGCCCACCCGTCTGTGGGGCTTTGGCTCGGGATTTCCGGGGCCCACGTTTGACGTTCGCAGCGGACAGGAAATTATGGTGGAGTGGGTGAACGAGCTTCCCGAAAAACATTTTCTACCTATCGATCACAACCTTAGCGGAGCAGGGAAGGAGCAGCCCGAAGTGAGGACCGTGGTGCATCTTCACGGCGGAAAAGTGGCGCCTGAAAGCGACGGTTTTCCGGAGGATTGGATTGTTCCTGGGAAGTCGGTGCTGTATCACTACCCCAATAAACAGGATGCGGCGATGTTGTGGTACCACGACCACGCGATGGGAATTAACCGGCTGAATATTTATGCGGGACTGCTTGGTGTTTATTTGATTCGCGACGGGGTTGAAGATTCGTTGAATCTGCCCGGAGGTAAATTCGAGACTCCGCTGGTGATTTCTGACCGGTTGTTTACGCCAGAAGGCCAACTTTTTTATCCGGTGTCGGACAAGCCCAATGCGCCCTGGGTGCCTGAGCTTTTCGGCGATGGTATTCTTGTTAATGGGAAACTATCTCCGTACCTTGAGGTGGCGGCACGCAAATACCGCTTTCGCGTGTTGAACGGTTCGAATGCGCGGTTCTACCATTTGTCATTGGAGAAGGGAGCGTCTTTTTACCAGATCGGAACGGACCAGGGACTATTGCCGGCGCCAGTTTCGCAGAAGACGCTGATGATTGCGCCGGGGGAGCGCGTGGATTTGATCGTGGACTTCAGCGAGTATCGCGGCGAGAAAATGATTCTGAAGAGTGACGCCTTCGCGATCATGCAGTTCCAAGTTTCAGCTGACAAGGTGAACGACACGAGTTCGCTGCCGGCGGCTTTGCGGCCAGTTCCGAAGATGCTGCAATCGCAAGCGGTGAAGACGCGGGTGCTCTCTCTGGACGAATATCAAAATCGTGTTGCGGAACCGGTGCTTATGCTCTTGAACGCAACTTATTGGCACCAGCCCATCACCGAGAAGCCCGTGCTGAACACGACGGAGGTTTGGACGCTGGTCAATCCAACCGACGATTCGCATCCGATTCATCTTCATCTGGTGCGATTTCAAATACTGGATAGGCGGCGGTTCGATGTTGCTTCATACCTGAATAAGCGGGAGCTGAGGTTTACGGGAGATCCCGTCGCTCCAGACGCTTCCGAAGCGGGGTGGAAAGACACTGCGCGCGCGCAGCCCGGCATGGTGACGCGCTTCATTGTCCGATTCGAAGGCTACGCGGGACGCTACGTTTGGCACTGCCACATACTGGAACATGAAGACAATGAAATGATGCGGCCATACGAAGTGATTGCGGAAACATAATTTTAGGTTAAGAAATTCTGAAAAACGCCGAAGAGTTCGAAGCGGGACACGCCCGCAGCTTGGATTTGTTGCAATCTCTCTGGTACCGCAGATCACGGATGCCCGCGGCAAGCTTGTTACGTATGGAACAGGATCGACGACATCCACGTTTTTTGAGCTCAAATGGACGACCCCTGGCGGTGATCTCATAGAGGAAGGCTGGAACACCCTCAACAAAGGAGCCACTCTGGAGATTCCGTTTTAGAATGGACCCGTCACCCTGGCTGGGTCAACGGTTGGAGCCATTTTCGGTCCCAGCCTAGATTACGCAGCCGTCCGCGCATATCTGACGCCCAACTAGGTTTCATTGCCTAGTCTCTTAGAACAAGTTACTCGGAGAGCTGGATTAGGAGTTAACTGCGTTGCTGAGTAACATTTCATCTTGGCTAAAGGGTAGCGATGATGGTTACCCCAGATAAGATCGACGCAATCAAGTTTTTCCAGATGACAACCAATGTTCGAGACGGTCAGCGTAAGTGCGGCTGGAGCGGTGCTCTGAGCGGTCCGAAAGGCTGACCATGAATTCCCGGTTCTCGATGGAGCGCAGCTCCAGGATGCAGCCGGTTCGCACGATTCGCGAGCGATGTATGCGGAGAAACGCGGCCGGATCGAGCTTCTGTTCGAGGGAATTCATGGTTTCGCGCAAAAGATGTGAACGACCGCGGACGTGCAGTTCCGCGTAATCTCCGGCCGCGCCGATCCAGTCGATATCCTCTACGAGCACGATTTGAATCCGTGAACCCGTGCGCACTACGAAGCGCGAAGCATGTTTCTCGGAGTCTCGTCCAAGCATGCGCAGGATTCGCTCTGTCATTCGAATCCTTGCTGTCGAATCGTCAAGCTTACGGGCACGGTCTAAGGCTACCGCAAAACGCTCGTCGTCCACAGGCTTGAGAAGATAATCTAGTGCATGAACTTCGAATGCCCGCAAGGCATGCTGTTCGTAGGCCGTGAGGAAGATGACGCCAGGGAGATTCTCTTTCGGTAAGGCGCGGAGAACCTCAAAGCCATCCATGCCGGGCATTTGTATATCGAGGAACACAACATCGGGTGAAAGCTCGAGGATTTTCTCTACTGCGGACAACCCATCCGAACATTCGCCGACGATCTCGATGTCCTTAAATTTTCGCAGCCGCAGAAGAACACCGCGCCGGGCCAGTCGCTCATCATCAACAATCAGCGCTCGCACGACGAAACCTCTTGCTGCGTGCTCTTCCGAAAAGGTAATTCAACCGTCACTTCACAACCACCCGCTTCGGGCCATTGCAGCACAAACTTGTGGTCAGCGGCATAGAGTGTCTTCAGACGCTCCGCAGTATTGCTGATCCCGATGCCGTCGGCTGGCCGGTTTGGCGCAACAAGCCCGGAGCTGACAGGCCCAGAATTTTGAATCCTGATCTGCAGTTGAGGGCCTTGCAGTTTGCTCTCGACGCGAATCGTTCCACCTTCCACCAGTGGAGCGATACCATGTCGCACGGCATTTTCGATAAGCGGTTGCAGCAGCATACTCGGTACGAGCGCATCCAAAGTTTCTGGCGAGATAGCCACATCAACCCGCAGCCGCGGACCGAGTCTGGTTTGCTCGATCGCCAAATACTGTTCGGCGAATGCGATTTCCCTGGAAAGTGGCGTCTCCGGCACGGCCTCATCATCCAGGATTGTTCTCAGAAACTCGCCGATCTGCGCCAGCATGCGCGTAGCGGCTGGAGGGTTTCCTTCCAGGACAAGAGTGGACACGGCATTCAGTGAATTGAACAGGAAATGTGGATTGAGTTGGTAGCGCAAAGCACTAAGCCGGACCTCGCGCACTTCCGCTTCGGCCCGCAGCAACCTTTCTCTTTCGCGCATCGATTGCTGCCACAGTTTGATACTGAAGTACAGACTACACCACACGAAGAGAATGAACGTGGATCGTACGGAAGTTCCGAGCCAGTCAGTCCAACTAAACAGGCTATGGGGGAATGTCGCAAGTACACTCACATAACCGGCGCTCACTCCCCCCAGCAGAGACCAGGCGAATGCCCTTATCTCCAGGGCGATCCACGAGAAGGCATGACGCATCAAGGACCGGCAAACGGGTCGCAGCAGCGAGCTAGCTGTAAACAACGTAATGAAAAAAACAGTGTTTGCGCGCAGCGCGCCGGGCTGCCGAAGAAACGGAAGCAAGGAAATGGATCCCCACAGATAGAAACAGAGCCATGCGCCGATCTGGACTGTCCAGAAGGTGGGAAAACCAAGGTCGTCGCGCTTCAGCACAACCGGTATTCTAGCCCACAAGTGGGGCGGCACCGCTTCCGTCCACCGTTCAAAACGCTCGGCTCATCGCAATACCCACTCCGGCTGCGGATAAGCCGGAGCATCCAAAAGCCGGTGCGGTTACTATTTCTAAGCTGAAAGTTATCTTCTGAAAAGGAGCGAGCATGAAGTCTTGGAATTGGATGAAGGCCTTTGTCAGTGCCCCGTCGATCGGTGTTCTGGCCATCAGGTTGGCAATGCCAGGAATGGCTCAGGAACTTCCGAAAATCTATGACGCCTCCGTACCCCGTGAGCGTCAGATCGCACTAGCCTTGAGCGCAGCTCCAGCAGAAGTATCAAGCAGGGCCACAGTTTTTATTCTTGGCCTGAAAGGCTATGAGAAAGTTCGCGAAGGCACCAACGGCTTTAGCTGCTATGTCGGCCGATCATTCGTAACGCCCACAGAAACCACGGTCGAGCCGACGTGCTTCGACGCCGAAGGCAGCCGCACCATTTTGGTCCGTCGCATGCGCATGGAAGAACTGCGCGCCAACGGCAAGTCGGAGGCAGAGATCAAAGCAGACATCGCGAACGGCTATAAGGAAGGCCGCTTCAGGGATCCCAGCAAACCGGGATTCCTCTACATGATGTCGAGCGAGAACCGATTGGGTGGAAGTAGTGGTACTGCCAGTTTCCCCCCGCACTTGATGTTTTATGCGCCGGGTATGACAACGAAAGACATGGGATTCGACTCCCCGCCACAACTGGAATATTTGGGGATGACGCACCCCGGAGCGCCGGATAATCTCATAGTCGTAGTCCCAACGGAATCGACGCCGCCGGCTAGCCCAACTGGCCGCTGAGACCGCGGAGCCAAGGGACCTGAGACGAATATCAACAACGACAATCCGCCCAGTAGCGTAACTGTGTTTGCGGCACGTTGAGCAAAGCCGAGGTCTCTTCGCTTTTGGAGACGATGTCCTGCCGTGAGGCTGGAGTATGCCCGAGCACGCGAACGCCGTTGGGCAACACCTCGCGCTTGATGGCGCGCGGCAGATGCTGGGGTTTGCGCAT
>Ga0209420_1000066_pt1 | contig 66476 bp, 57 predicted proteins | sample BlaSpr_A8_OM1_O1_FD_187972 | JGI IMG/M metagenome (GOLD analysis project Ga0209420, IMG submission 187972) | Forest soil microbial communities from Thunder Bay, Ontario, Canada - Black Spruce, Ontario site 2_A8_OM1_O1 (SPAdes) (version 2) | ecosystem: Environmental > Terrestrial > Soil > Boreal... | reverse complement strand
CCCGCCGTAATCGACGTTCCGACCGCGGGCATATCGGGCTTTTTGCCAATAATCCGATGTGGCGGCAGGAAACGCAGGGAACTTTCATGCTCGTGCTCAATGCCGCGCTCAATTTCGATCATCTGGATGCAGGACGCAAGACACCTCCGGCAACGAACGCTAGGCGCTAACCGTGGGCAAATAATTGTGAAAGGACGCGGAAGTTGAAGTGTGGACGCGGGAAATGGCAGCGATTACAAAACACGCCCAGCCGGTCTGGCGATTGTGGGTCGCACTACGCCCCATCTTTATGCATGTGCGGATCAAAGATTCACAATGACGTATCAGCAAGCAAGATACGCGAGAATCGCCTTGCAGGATTCTGCTTTTGCCCTTGCCAGCGAGAGGCCGCGCGGCCGGCGAAGCACAACTGCATGACCTAGGGCGTCAACCATGTTGGCCATGACAAAAGCCCGGATGTCGAGATCGATTTTCGTGCCAAAGCTTGCCGCCTGGGGAGCGAGGGCGGTACGAAAGGCTGCGTGAAACCTGATCGAAAAATCGACCGTGCCGTCAGCATGATGCGGTACTTCTGCCCCGAGCAACTCTGACAATTCCGGATCCACTGTGTGCACCGCGACCATGCCCGCGACCAGAGACTCGACAAGGTGTTCGAGCGATGAGTCGATACACTCGGTCATTTTCCGCCGTATGACCTCGTCAACCAGATCTATGTGTCTTTCATGCAGGGCAACAAAGAGAGCGTTCTTGTTTGGGAAATACTGGTAGACCGATCCGATGCTGACGCCTGCAGTTTCAGCAATCCGGTTGGTCGTAACTGAGGAAGCTCCGCCACGCTTGAGCAGCTTTACCGCTGCATCGAGCATGGCATCGACGGTCACTTTAGCCCGCTCCTGGCTCGGCTTGCGCCTGCGAATCGAGGGTCTCCTGGCGTTCCGTTTCACAACGAGAGTGTAAATGCAAATGTGAGCTTTTGTTAATATGTCATTAACAACCCTCCTATTTCCCATGAGTTAGTCGTTGCGCTCGATGCGAGTAGACAAAGCGCTTTTTGGCTCTAGCCTTGTTACTAAGAGGTGAATTTACGCGACAGACGCGCTCACCCGGGAGAAGAGAAATGACGCATTTGATCACGGGCGCGACGGGCGAAGTGGGATCGCGAGTGGTGAAGCAGTTGCTGGAGCGCGGCATTCGACCGCGTGTCCTGGTGCGGAGTGAAGAGAAGGCGCGATCACTGTTCGGAGATCGCGTCGACGTCTGCGTGGGCGATCTCGCAGCGCCAGACTCCATGCGAAGAGCCACCCAGGGGGCGCACACCGTTTTTCTCGTGAACGTCGGCCCGGCGATTCCGGAACGAGACAAAACCGCTGCAATCATCTCCAAGGAGGTTGGGGTCCGGAAGATCGTTAAGTTATCATCCCTTGACGTGGAGCACCGTCTTGCGATCGGGGCCTGGCACGAGAAGGGTGAGGCGGAGATTCGCTCCGCGGGAATTCCGTTCACTTTTGTCCGTCCGACAGGTTTCATGTCGAACCTGCTGGCGTGGGCGCGCTCCATCAGGACTGAAAGTGCTGTGCGGTCGTCGACAGCGAATGGTCGCCGGCCTTTCATTCACTCCGAAGATATTGCTTCAGTGTGTTTATCCGCCCTTCTCAACGATGAGAACTCGGGCGAGGCGCTTCCAATCACCGGCCCCGAGTCACTTACCTTCGGAGAAGCGACTGCCATCATCAGTGAAGCGATCGGGAGGCCACTGTCGTATCAGTCGATCTCCGAGAGGAAGCGCGGGAGCGATACTCCAGGATCAGTGGCTCGCTGGAAGAAACCGAAGCACACGTCGCGTTGTGGCGGGCGATACGGGAGGGACGACTAGCAGCCACCACCGACCGAGTCGAACGGATTTTAGGCAGAAAACCTATTGCTCTGCAACAGTGGGTCTCGGAGAACGTCCGCTCGTTTCTCAACTAACTTTGGTTGGAGCGCATGCCCGCTGGTTCAACACGAACGCCGCGCCGGCGTTCTCAATTGTCGGGTGACGAGCTAACTGGAAACGATTCTAGGCCAGAAGTGATCATCGCGGGGCGGCGACGGTCGCCTTTCCTCCAGACTCTATTCGGATCCTCACCAGTCACTGCGCAGGCCTGCTCACGAAACACGCCTGGGCCTAGAATGATGGAGGTGTCCCGCCGGTGTATCTTCTGAACGGGGGTAGATGCATGAGGTACACACGACGCAAGGTGCTCGCGGGCCTAGGACTAGCCGGACTCGGCGCCGCGATGTCGCCGCTGGCCGAGAGGGCCGACGCATCGTCACTAATGAATCCGTTAGCGCCGCGCGCAGGCGCCTGCCCGTTCCGGCTGGCAGTGATCAACGATGAGATCACGCAGGACTTCGAGAAAGCATGCCAGATTGTTTCACGCGATTTCGGCCTGCGTTGGATCGAGTTGCGCTCGATGTGGAACAAGAACGTAACCAAACTCGATGCGAAAGAAGTCGAGGATGCGCGGAAGATCCTCGCCGAACACAAGTTGCAAGTCACGGATATCGCAAGCCCGCTGTTTAAGACAGACTGGCCCGGGGCTCCGAGATCGTCGCAGAGCGAAAATCGAGACCAGTTTCATGCGGACTTTGAGGCCAGCGCACAGGATGAGTTGCTCGAGCGGTGTATCTCGTTTGCCAAATCTTTCAATACGGACAGGATTCGCTGTTTCGACTACTGGAGGTTGGATGATCAGAAGCCGTATCGTGCGGCAATCAATGCCAAACTGCAGCAAGCTGCGGAGCTTTGCGCCAAGAACCACCTCATCCTGCTGCTCGAAAACGAAATGTCTTGCAATACGGGAACGGGGGAAGAGTCCGCCGCCTTGCTGAAGGCCATTCCCAACAAAAACTTCATGCTGAACTGGGATCCTGGAAATGCAGCAGCTTTAGGGAGCACGCCATATCCAACCGGCTACGAATTGCTGCCCAAGGATCGAATCGGGCATTGTCATTGCAAAGACGTGGTGAGCAAGCCTGATCACAAATACGATTGGGCGCCGGTAGGCGCGGGCATTGTGGATTGGGTTGGGCAACTTCAAGCTTTACAGCGTGATGGCTTCCACTATGGCCTAAGCCTCGAAACCCATTGGCGCGCCGCAGGCACGCCAGAAGCGTCTACACGCATCAGTATGGAAGGACTGGAGAAAACGCTCGCGAAGGCCGGAATTTCTTGCTGATCAGAAGCTATCTGTTAATCATCAGCGACGAAGAGGATCTCGCGACTTCGAAAATGGATGCCTACGACACGACTCTTGCTATAAGGAGAATTTATGGTTACGCGACGTGAATTTCTCGACGCCCTTGCCGTAGGAGCGGCCGGGCTTGCCGTAGGAACCACGGCAAGAAGCTACAGCCAAATTCTTGGTTCGAATGACCGGCTCAACTTTGCCGTAATAGGCCTTAATGGCCGGGCTTACGCCCACCTCGCGTCCCTCAAGGCGAACAGGAGCGCTGCCCGCATCTCGCATGTCTGCGACGTAGACAGCAATATTCTCAAGAAATTCGCCGACCGGGCCCAACAGGAGTTTGGCGAGGCTCCGGTGGCAGAGAAAGACTTTCGCGGCATCCTCGAAGAGAAAAACGTTGACGCAATCACTATTGCTACACCCGACCATTGGCATGCGCCTATGGCCATCGCTGGACTGCAGGCGGGCAAACATGTCTACGTGGAGAAGCCGTGCAGCCACAATCCTGCTGAGGGCGAGATGCTGGTGCAAGCGCAGCAGAAGTATGGCAAGCTCGTACAGATGGGAACGCAGCAGCGGTCTTCACCCCACACCATCGAAATCATCGCAAAAATTCATGAAGGAATTATCGGTAGGCCGTACCTCGCGAAAGCCTGGTACGTAAATACAAGGAAGTCAATTGGCACAGGCAAAGAAGTCCCCGTTCCGCCGCAGCTCGATTGGACCCTCTGGCAGGGCCCGGCGCCACGCCGTCCGTATAAGGATAATGTGCATCCTTATAACTGGCATTGGTTCAAGATTTATGGCACCGGCGAGACGCTTAATAATGGCACCCACGAGGTCGATGTCTGCCGCTGGGCGCTGGGCGTCGACTACCCACAGCGAGTCGCGTCGTCAGGGGGCAGGTACCAGTTCAAAGACGACTGGCAGTTTTATGACACCCTGGCAACGAGTTTCGAGTACGAAGACAAGATGATTTCGTGGGAGGGTAAGAGCTGTCAGGGAATGAAGGTCTACGGACGCGATCGAGGTTCGACAATTATGGGGACCACGGGGACAGTGCTGGTGGATCGCGGTGGATACGAGATATATGACCCTAGAGGAAACAAGACGAGCGAGTTCAAGGCAGGCAATACCAGTTCATCCGCCGACCTGATCGGCAGCGATTCCATGACCGACGCTCACTTCGCGAATTTCATCGCGGGAATTCGTAACGGGGAGAAGCTCAACGCTCCTATCTCCGTCGGCAACGTAGCCGTGACGATGCTGCAGCTTTCCAACGTCGCGTGGGAAATCAACCGGGAGTTGCATCTCGACACGAAAGATGGACGGATCCAGGGTGACCCGGAAGCGATGAAGATGTGGGGCCGCGAGTACGAGAAAGGCTGGGCGCCGCATGTTTAAGAAAGGCACTGTTTCTCGCCGAGATTTCTTTCGCTCAGGGGCGCTGGTTGCAGCAGGGCTTGCCGCTCCGAGTGGTCTCTTCTCACTGGCACACGATCCGGCAGCAGGCGAGGAAGCATTGCCGATTCGATTGGGTCTGGCCAGCTACACATTTCGTAACTTCAGCCGTGCGCAGATGATCGGCATCATGAAGCAGCTCAATGTGTTCGCGCTGAACGCGAAGGACGTCAAAGATCATCTTCCCGTGGATTCGCGGGAGGAAGAGGCCGCGCTTGCGGACTACGCCGCGGCGGGCATCAAGCTACACGCTGCCGGGACCATCTATTTTGCGAAAGACGAAGACGATGACATCCAGAGCAAATTCGAATACTGCAAGCGAGCCGGTATTGGTGTGATTGTCGCGGGCGATCCCGCACCGGAAACTTTGCCGCGAATCGAGAAATTTGTAAAGAAGTTCGACATCCGCGTCGCGATCCACAATCACGGCCCCGAGGATAAATTGTGGCATTCGCCACTGGATGTATTGGGCGCGGTGAAGGGTATGGATCCGCGAATCGGATGCTGCATCGATGTCGGACACACGATTCGCGCCGGCACAGATCCGGTTCAAGCGATCCACGAAGCAGGTCCGAGGCTATTCAACGTACACATGAAGGATCTTACGAATTCCCAGAGCAAGGACAGTCAGGTCGCGGTAGGGGACGGCATCCTACCAGTGCGGACGATGTTTGAAGCGCTCATCGCAACGAAGTACCAGGGCTTCGTCGATCTGGAGTATGAGATTCATCCCGACGACCCGACGCCGGGGGTGATCGCCAGCTTCGCTTATATGCGAGGTATCCTGGCAGGAATGGGATTCGCGGGCAGGGACGGAAGATTGCGACGGACGGGGGCAGAAATGCCGCAAAAGTCTGAGGGAAGAAGATTGTAGCTAATCTTTGGGCCCAGTTTCTTCGCCTAGAGTTAACCATGGCTATCGAGCTTTCTCGATAAGTGGCTATTGCCTCGGACACCTTTGAATGTCACTCTCTTGGTGGAACTGTACCTAAAGCGATGACAAATCGAACGAGTCTGACCGCATCTATTTTTTCCTTGTTGCTCTTTTCGACGTCCATTCGTTCGACCACCGGCTCTCAGAACCATCCTCAGAATCAGCCGGCGACCGATTCGCAAAGCCAGACCAAAGTCGTTTACGTCTGCGCCTGCCTGAAGACTAAGTCCTGTTTCTGCATGACTGAGGCTAAGATGGAAGGGCCGTGCGCCTGTGGAACTGCAGGCGGGCCTCCCATGAAGGCAGTGCCGCCAGATAGTGACTGGGCGAAGCAGAATCGGGAGGCGCTCGCGAAGAAGTAGTTAGCTGCGAACTCTTCGGAACACGCGAGGTTAGGTTGGCCATCCACATGGACTCAATCATTCTTGCCACATTTCTTGGGGTCTCCCGCACGGTGGTTTCGATGAGCGGCGCCGGCGTCGTGCTTTTCCTTGTTGCGCTGTGGACTTCGAAAACTGATATCGCGCGGGCTGGCGGCCTGGACAAAATCGTAGTGTTGAGCAATTTGTGTTTCTCCGTCCCGTTAGCGGTTTTTGGCGCGGAGCATCTCTCGGGTGCAAGGTTCATCATGCTCGGCGTGCCCTCGTATATGCCATGGCGTTTGTTTTGGGCGTATTTCGTCGGCTTGGCGTTGTTCGCCGCGTCCGCCAGCATTGCCACCCAAATTCAGGTGCGCTGGTCCGGCCTGCTGTTCGGAATCATGATGTTTCTTTTCGTGGCGATGTTGCACATCCCGCGAGCTTTCGCCAACCCCAGAGACAGGATTGCATGGGTGATTGTCATCCGCGAAATGTCGTTCGCGGGCGGAGGCTGGATTCTTGCAGGACACGCCATGCGCGAGCGAGGCGGAGGGCAAAGCGGAAGCAAGCTCATAACCGCGGGTCGCGCGTTGGTCGCGATCGCCGCTATATTTTTCGGTGTTCAGCACTTTCTGCACCCAGCAAACGTTCCCGGCGTCCCACTCGAAAAATTGACTCCCGCCTGGTTTCCGGGGCGCCTGCTTATTGACTATGCGACGGGTGCAATTCTTCTGGTTGCCGGGGCATGCATTCTGCTGGCCAGGAAGACTCGGATGGCGGCAACTTATCTCGGCACCTGGATGGTGCTGCTGGTTTTGTTCATCTATGGGCCGATTCTGATCGCGGCGCTGGCCGATCTGAGCACTGATGTCAAAGTTGAGGGGATCAACTACTTTTTCGACACCCTGCTGTTTGCCGGAGCGATCCTCGCGCTGGCCAACGCGACGCCGCGCGCGGATTAAACGCGAGCCGCCAGCCTGTTACGAAACTCGGTGTCGGCTCGATATGCTGGCATCAGGCACAGGCTAGATGTTTTTCAATAAGCTTCTCGATCTGCATATGCTGGCGATGGCCGGAGCACAGGAATGCGCCAAAGCTGAGTTTCGTGCCATGACGAAATAACGGCGTCGTCCTTGCCTCAAATCGGTGCCGTCATGCAAGTGCTCATCGTTTTGTCCAAGTGAAGGCGACTGGATGTTCCTGCAATTCCTCGAAGCCGACTAGATACATATCCCACTCTTCCTGCGTCGGCATATCGGCTTTCGACCAGCCCGACCCGGCGAAGTACGTGAAGGATTCCCCCGAATGCCGCTTAAAAATCATCAGCGCGTGATTCACCACAATCGTTGTCGTCGCATGTTCGGAGGGCGGTGACACCAGGCCTGTGGCAATCCTTCCCGCGGACGGCTTCTGTGGTGTGTCCCAGACGGCGGTAATGCTTCTTCCGCTGGGCAAGGTGGGAACGCCGCCTTCGTGAATCGCGATGCCCACCGCTAAATCGAGGAGCGACTTTCCGTCGAATGTAAAGGTCGACACGATCTTGTTCAAATGAGAGTTCGCATCTAGAGTGATGCGCTTGGTTTCAGCAACCATCCTTCCGCCCGCCTGCCACGGTGCGTATGACACCTCAAACTCAAAACGGATTGGTCCCGCAGCCAGGATTTTGGCGAAAGTATAGTTCTTTGAGACATTCAGCTTGCCATCAGCCCACACCGCCGTGCCTCCGCAGCCACGGGATGGCCCCACGTCATAGGAGTCGAGCCCGACTCCGTTGTCGTTGTGGTATGACAGGGCGGGGTTATGCGTTATAGCAGATTCGTGATCCTGCTGGTAGAAGCTGTTTACGACAAAATTTGGTATGCGCTTTGACCATACGTCGATGCCGGAAGAAATCTCCCCTGTCGCCTCCAGTGCCGGGCCGTAGATTCGATAGGCTACAACCTTATTCTCCCAGGCAAAGTCGTCTTTTCGCTCAGGAACCGGACGACCGAACACCAATGGTTCCTGCGGCGATGCGGCGGGATCCAACCTGAATGCAACATTCATCACAGCTTCAGCCGGCAATTTCACCAAAAGGAGCAGAGTGTCCGGATCGGCCCCAGGTCGGCTGCTGTAAAGCTGTGTTGGAACCCGCTGCTTGGTTGCAGCGTCAGTGGCGATGAGCGACTGCAGTTGTGCACCGGAGAAATGCAGGTGGTTGGCGACTTGGTCCAGCGGAATCTCGACTACTTCTTCTGCGCGGTCGATGTTCATTGGATTGCTAAGGCGTAACTGTTGCCCCCATGCACAAGTCGAAAGAGCGGCGAACAGAATCGAGAGGGCAGCTCCGCAGGAATAAATAGACCGCAAGCTCCGGCGGTGGGAAGAGAAAACGTGCCAATCAGAATGCTCAGCCATATATATATATATGCAACGATCCTCTCGCCATTCTCTCCGCATTAAGATACCGATTGCGCTGGTCTGCGGCGACTCCCTTGCAAATGTCAGTCTGGCGAGTGGGATTTGTTATGACGTTATTCACTTCAGCACCGTGATGTTTTCTCGACCTGAGTCTCACAACGATCAAAATAGGACGTGTGACCTACTCCAGGGTCGATCTCCATGACCACGAATCGCTGTAGTATCGTTATTGCTTATTGTGCCGGGCCATAGTTGCGCAAGCCATGGCCGCGCCCCGCAACGCTTGCCAGAAAGAGAGTATGAGTGCAGTGAGAATATTGCAAATGGCGGACGCCATCCGCTATCGAACGATGACCACCCGAGAATTGCGCGAGACGTTTCTGATCGACGATCTTTTTCGTCGGGGACAACTCGGATTGACTTATGTCGATCTTGACCGCACCGTGATCGGCTCGGCTGTACCCATCGGGGAGCCGCTCTTCTTGCCCACCGACGATGCGCTGAAGGCATCATACTTCACCGAGCGTCGGGAGCTTGGGGTTCTGAATATCGGCGGTGCTGGGGTGGTCAAAGTCAACGGTATTGCGTTTGAGCTGGGGAACCTCGATGCTCTCTATGTTGGCCGGGGCAATGACGAGATTGTATTCTCCAGCACAGAACCGGCCCACCCGGCGGAGTTCTATCTGTTGAGTTATCCGGCTCACGCGACGCATCCGGCTCAGTTCATGCGAGCTGCCGAACAGGCAAAGGTTACGCTCGGCGCCGCTGAAACCGCGAATCTGCGGGAGATAACGAAACTCATTCACCTGGAGGGAGCCAGGAGTTGCCAACTGGTGATGGGGTTTACACGGCTCGCTTCCGGAAGCGTCTGGAACACCATGCCGCCGCATACGCATATGAGGCGATCAGAAGTTTATTGCTACTTCGACCTTGGAGCGGACCAGCGAGTGGTTCATCTGATGGGCCCTCGCAAGGAGACGCGCCACCTCGTGATCGCCAACAAACAAGTTGTCATTTCTCCCGGTTGGTCGATTCATGCCGGAGTTGGAACCAACAGCTATACGTTCTGCTGGGGCATGGGGGGAGAGAATCAGGTCTACGGCGATATGGATGCCCTGGCAATTGCGGATCTGCTTTAGCGGAAAAGAATCGCGCGGTGATTTTGGAAGCAAGTCAATCTGAAAGGTAGGATATGGTCAGATATTGGCCATCGATGGCGGCTGTTGAGCCGGTAATTTCGAAACCGAGAATGATTTCAGCCGATCTGTTTCCGAGGTGATTCATGAAACTGTCGATTGTATCCCTGGTTCTTGCCGCGGCTGTGGTTCCTTTCGCCGATGCGCAGGTCCTCACGGTCGATCACCTGACGCAAAGGCAATTGATCGAAAAGGCTAAGGAGCTCGACGCGCAGGCACACGGTCCCGACGGTGCGGCGAGCAGCAAGCTGAGCGAGTATCCAAACCACTTCACCATGATTGCGCTTCGCAGCAAGAACGGCGGAGCCGAGATTCATGAGAACTATGCCGACTTTTTCTTCGTCGTACGGGGAAGCGCGAAGCTTTTGACTGGCGGTACGGTGCAGGATGCTAAGACAGTGAACCCTGGAGAGATTCGAGGCAAAGCCGTGCTAAATGGAGTTGAGGCAACCCTGAATCAAGGGGAGATCGTCCATATTCCTGCAACTGTGCCCCACCAGCTTCTCCTGCCCGAGGGTGGAACGTTTCTCTATTTCGTCATCAAGGTCAAAGAGAAATAAACACGGTCTGCCAGCGCCTTCTTACGCTCGGAATTTTCATTTCGGCAAAGAAGTTCTGGGGAGCGTTGCAGGCGCAGTTTGCGAGAGCGCGTCGAGTTCCGATGCCGCCAGCAGAAAGCCGCCGACTCCGTACACGGAACTCGCGGAAGGTTTGAATTTGCCCGGCTGACCATCGATGGGCTGAATCGACCCCAGGCGGCCATCAGCATAGATGTGGGCCAGCATTCCGGCCCAAGAGCGCGTTACCACTGCCTCGAACTTCGCCCGGTCGAGAATGCCGTGGTTGATGCCCCACGCTAGCGAATAGGTGAAGAACGCAGTACCCGAAACCTCGGGCAAATCATAGGCCCCCGGATCGAGCAGTCCGCTGCGCCAAAGTCCATCCTCGCCCTGAATCCCGGCGATGCGGTTCGCCATCTCTTTGTATTGAGCGATGTACTTCCCCCGGCCCGGATAGTCTTTAGGCATGACCTCAAGCACCTTGGCAAAGGCGCCCATGACCCAGCCATTGCCTCTCGACCAGAAGATCTTCTGGCCATTCTTTTCCTTCTGCGTAAAGTAACGGCTGTCGCGGAAGTAGAGGTGCTGCGCAGGGTCGTACAGACTGGCGGAAGTCTGCCACCACTCGCGATCCATGTAGTCCAGATAGCGCTGGTCGCCGGTTGCGGCAAACATCCTGGCCAGCACCGGGGATGCCATGAAAAGTGCATCGCACCACCACCAGAGCAACTTGTCCGGATCATCTGGCCGAACAGTCAGACGGTCCAGAATCGCCTTGGTATTCGCCATCCTCATCGGTTCGTGATTCTCGAGATACAAATCCATGTAAGACTGACCCAACGCCACGTCGTCCGCGTGGGGAAATCGCGCATCGAGCAGTTTCCAGTCGAAGTGCTCCGCCATCTTCACCACCGCATCGTGGTAACGCGGATCTCCAGTCGTCTTCGAAGCCGCCAGGAGCCCGTCGTACAGAGCTGCGTACGTCCATTGCTGGTTGAAGATCGATTCTGCCCGCGCTAGTTGCCAGTCGGCCACTTTCTGTGCAGCCTTGCGTATGGCTTCGTGCGTCAATGCTGGGGAAAGGTTCGTGGCCAGCGGGCCGGGGTCGTCCGGCGAATCTCCCGCCGATGCCCGTTCCACAGACAATGGTGTCGGCGTCTGAGCATCGGGCACTTTCGGCGCGACCTGAGCGGCCGCAGTCAATCCAACGACTGCGGCCAGCGCCGCCAGTACAGATAAAGCACGCCAGACATTGCAATTCACTCGGTCATTCCCTCGTACTGCCTTCTCCATCCCCGTGTCCTGTCATTGCCACTCCTGCAAAACTTCGCAGCGTCTCAAATCAGCCTGATATGGCCTGAATTGAACCAGGAATTTCGCAAACAGCTTTTCGGTCTGATTGGAAGAGCGGAATCCATCTGACTAAGAACGAACTTTTCGACAACCACGATCTAGCATGATGGGACATAATACATCAGCCAGAATGATGTAAGACATCAATTCAGCGAGACATCGACGATCTGTGAGATATTGATCGTAAGACGAAGAGGAAAATGAGCAGGACAGATCGAATCGCCAGAAGAAGGTTCTTGAAAACTGGGGCAGCGGCAGGTTGTGTGAGCACTGCCAACTCCGCCCCGCAGCCCAGAATCGTAACAGTTAGTTCGGTAATCTGCAGGGGCCGATCCTTTTTACATCGGAGCTGAGCGTTCTTTGGTTGAACACTGGCCTAAACATCGTCTTCTTCGGCTGTTTATTGCGATTTTGTGCGTACACGTGCACGCGCAGAATTCGGCGCCAGTTCTCGAATCCGCGCGTGCACCGAACGCCCCCGGCCAAGAAAAGAAACCGTACGTCGTGCTCGTTTCTCTCGACGGTTTCCGCTACGACTATACCGACCGCTATGGCGCAAAGAATCTGCACTCTCTCGCAAGTCAAGGAGCCAGCGCTCCCGAGGGAATGATTCCAGTCTATCCGTCGGTCACTTTTCCCAATCATTATTCGATCGTAACTGGGCTTTATCCCGAGCATCACGGGATCGTCGCCATGAGTTTTTACGATCCGAAACGCAAACGGCGATACGCCTTCAATGATCCTTCGGCCAATAGCGACGGCAGTTGGTACGGTGGAGTTCCATTGTGGTCGCTGGCGGAGAAACAAGGAATGCGCAGCGCCTGCTTCTTCTGGCCGGGGTCGGAGGCAGAGATCGCCGGCGAACGTCCGTCGTACTACCTCCATTTCGACGATCACTTTCCTGACGAAGCACGTATCCAGCAGGTTGTCGCCTGGCTGAGCTTGCCTTCGGCTAAACGGCCGCACTTCATCACGCTTTACTACTCCAACGTGGATCATGCAGGCCACGAGTTCGGCCCTGACAGCCCACAAACCGCAGAGGCCGTGCGTCGCGTCGATGATCTGGTCGGAATGCTGGAGGCAAAGCTCAAAGAACTGGCCTTACCAATCGATTTGTTTGTGGTTTCCGATCACGGCATGGAAAACATTGCTGGAAATTGGATCGATCTGGATCACTTTACCGACCTCTCCGCTTTTCATACTGAAGGCATGCTCCTCTACTCTTCCAGCGAAAGAGATGCGGAGAAAGCTTACGAACATCTCAAGGGCGCGAGCACTAGGTTTGACGTCTACCGGCGGCGCGATGTTCCAAAAAGCCTGCATTACGATGAGAATGAGCGCGAGGGCGATCCGGTGGTGGTTGCGACGGGACCTTATGCGATTCGCGCTCTTGCGGCGAGTCCGGCGGATACGGTGTCGAACAACAAGGGAGGTCACGGCTACGACCCGCAACAATTCAAAACCATGCGCGCCATTTTCTACGCCATCGGCCCCGACATACGGCCGAACACGACGGTTCCCGCGTTTGAAAACGTGAACATTTATCCGCTCATCGCTAAGATTCTTGGCCTCGACACAACACCAACAGACGGAGACCTGAAGGTTTTGGCGCCCATTCTGTACAAGTAGTTAACAAAGAGACAGGAGCTGATCGCTGGGCGCGGCCGGCGTCAGTTCACTTTGTAGTCGGCTCTTGTGGAATTGCTTCGCCATCGGAGCGGGGATCTGCGCCGGCAAAGTTCACATTTCGCTTCGTGTCTCTCACTACCGCTTCCCCTTGCCCCACCGAGAAAGAAAATGGCTCAAGCAGCTCGATCTGGTGCCCACGCTTTGTTAGTTCATCTCGAACGGATTGCGGAATCGTATTCTCCATCTGAACATCGCAGCCTTCGAAAGTTCCTTTTGTGAACCGTGGCTGCTCCAGTGCCGCTTGCACGTTCATCCCATAATCCACCACGTTCGCAACAAACTGCGCGTGCGCCTGGGCCTGATTCCATCCTCCCATGATGCCGAACCCGATGTGAATGTCGTCCTTCTCCATGAACGCCGGAATAATCGTGTGTAGCGGACGCTTGCGTCCGGCCAGCGAATTCGGCAGCCCCGGTGTCAACTGAAATCCCGCTCCGCGATTTTGAAAGGAAAAACCGAGGCCGGGTGCAACCATTCCGGTGCCGTAGCCTGCATAGTTACTCTGGATCAGCGAAACGATATTTCCATCTTTATCGATTGCCGAAAGGTAGATCGTCGAATTACCGTGAGCGCCGAGCATCTTCTCGATGTCTGAAGGAACCACTTCGCACGCGGCCTTATCCATATTGATCAGCGCGGCACGCTTCTTCGCCAGGTCCTTCGAGAGCATCTCCCTCACCGGAACCGGCGTGAATCGCGGATCGCCGACATATTTGTACATATCCGCGTAGGCCAGCTTTTTCGCCTCGATCATGACTTGCAGAGCGTCCGCGGAGTTGTGCGCATACTGTCCTAGCGGAAACTGCTCCATGATGTTCAACATGGTTAATGCAGCGATTCCTTGCCCATTTGGTGGGAGTTCGTAGACGGTCCATCCCCTATATGTCGTTGAGATTGGCTCGACCCACTCTGGTTGAAAATCGCGGAAATCTTCGAGCGTGTGCGCACCGCCCTGTGCTTGCAGGAATTTCACCATTGTCTCCGTCAAGGGGCCGTTGTAGAACGCTTCCCGGCCATGCTCTGCCACTTGCCCTAGCGAATTGGCGAGTGCAGGATTTGTGAATTCATCGCCCACCTTCGGAGCAGCGCCGTTGGGCATATACGTTTCCTTGTAGCCTGGCTGCTGCATTAAAGTCTTCGCGACCCAATAGCGCGCATTTCTCTCGGCCAGTGGAAATCCGTTCTGCGCGTAGTAAATCGCGGGTGCTAGGATCTCAGAGAATGGCAGCGTGCCGAAACGGCCGCGCAGCGCATCCCATCCCGCGACGGCGCCGGGAATGTCGATGGTTTCCACGCCGATGGGATTGATGTGATCGACGCCGTGTGATTTCAAATATTCGATGGTGAGCCCCCTCGGCGTCCAACCACTGGAGTTCAATCCATAGAGTTTCCCCCTCTTCGCGTCGTAGTAAAGCGCAAACAGGTCCCCGCCCATACCGTTCACATACGGTTGCACTACCCCCATAACGGCGTTTGCAGCAATTGCGGCGTCCACGGCGTTGCCGCCCTGTTCCAGAATGTGCGCACCGGCTTGGGACGCGAGAAATTGCGGCGCGGCCACAATTCCCAGCTTCGTCACAACCATCGATCTTCCCTGGCCAGGAACGGAGGAAAACTGCTGAGCTGCAACCGCCGAACAAAGCAAAATCATGAGGGCAGCCACGATAGTCTTCATAAGAAATGATCCTTTCAGAATGCTTTGCGCTTTTGCAACCCGATCAAGAATCGACAATCGGCGCCGCCGGTTGCGCTAAGAGACCTTCCAGTGAGCAGCCGACACATCCTGGTGCTTCAGCAATTGTCGAAGGAACGGGGTTCATCTGCACTTTGCGGAACTCCCCGCCATTGCAAGTTAAATTCGAGCTGACGCTGCTCGGCTTGGCTGGCGTAACCGAGATCAGCCAAACGTGAATGCGAACGCCTGCACGCCAGGATCAAGGAACTCGATCTCGAATGTTCTATCTTCCACAGGTCCCTTTTGCCGGATGAGTTGGTAAAGCCGATGGTCTTGCACGGTGCCTGAACCGTTGTTGTCGACATCCGCGCCACGATCGGCACCTGGCGCCGTGCCGTCCAGCTTCACAGTGAAGCGAACCGGCCTGCCATCCTCAGTGGTCCCCAGGACGAGATGGAGATCGCGGGCATGAAAACGGAAGACAATCTTACCGGGGGCCGTCTGGAGCACCGCGCTTTCAGCTCCGACCTTCCAACTCCCACCGAGAGCCCATTGATTCAGCGAGAGCCTCGCTTGTGGCGTATAGGCACGTTTCGAATCTCGAGCAATCGCCTCGCTGGAAGCGAAGTGTTCTGCGCGATGATAGCCGACGTAGGTTTCCGGTGAACGCCGGTTGGCGGTGTCAGGAGCGGCTTCTGCTCCCGCGCCCGAGACAGCGATGTCCTCCGATGGCGCCAGTTGCGCTCCGTTTTCCTTCAACAGCTCCCGGATCACGCGCTCCGACTCACCGTACTCGCCCTCGCCGAAGTGGTGATATCGAATCCGTCCTTTGCCGTCGATGAAGTAGTGCGCCGGCCAATACTGATTGTTGAAGGCCTGCCAGATCTTATAGTCGCTGTCAATGGCGACCGGATAGTGGACCTTCAGGTCGCGCACCGCCTTCTCGACATTGCTGCGTTCCTTCTCGAATGCAAACTCGGGTGTATGTATGCCGATGACTTCCAGACCAGCATCCTTATACTTCGCTGCCCAACCCTCCACGTAGGGCAATGCCCGGAGGCAATTAATGCAGGAGTAGGTCCAGAAGTCGATCAGCACAACCTTTCCCTTTAGAGATTTGCTAGTGAGCGGAGGCGAATTCAGCCAGGCAACAGCACCGCTCAAGTCCGGAAAGGGACCTTCGTCGTCAAGGGTGGGTTGAGCTTCGGTCGCGCTAGCCGCCAAAACGGCCGCCGACTTATCTGGATGCAATGCATCGATCAGATGTTCTTCCGCTTTCGAAGTGTTCACAAAGGAAAACTTGGTGAGTAGATTTGTGTCCCAGCCTAGAGCGATCGCAACGACTCCCATAATCACCGCAACGCCGAATCCACGACGGATCCAGACCTCAAACGAGAGCGAACGCTTTAGGGCTGAGAAAACTTTGTTGCCAGCGAAGAGTGCAATTCCCAGAGAGGTCGCGGCACCCAGCGCAAAGGAAAACAGCAAGAACGAAGATCTGGCGCCTGGTCCCTGAATTGCCGCCCCGGTCAAGATCAAGCCAAGAATCGGGCCCGCACAGGGAGCCCAAAGAAGGCCTGTCGAGATTCCCAACACGAGGGACTTTCCAATCCCGGTTTCCTTAGACGGACCACCCTGCAGTTTGCTGCCCGCGCGCACCAGCGGACGAGTCAATGCCTCTGCAATGGAGGGGAAGAGAAGACTCACCCCCAACACGAGGAAGATGATCATCGCCAGGTATCGCCCGCCTTGGTTCAGGCGCACTACCCAATGGCCACCGAATGCAGCTGCGACTGCCACAACGGAAAAGGTGAGCGCCATTCCCACAAGCAAAGGCAAGCCTGAACGGCGGAAGGGTTGGTCCGCGCGCGCGAATACAAATGGCAGAACGGGCAGGATGCACGGACTCAAAATCGTCAAAACACCGCCAACAAACGCGAGCAGATAGATCAGCATCGGCTGGTCCAGCCATCGTTCCTAAATGTTAGCAACATCATAGATCGTTACCCGAAAGCTTGGATTCATGTGGAAATCCAAAAGTTACAAAACTGCCGCGAAGACATAATCAAATGCAGCCTGGAGCGCCACATGAACCTGAGAGCTGTATTAGAATCGCTCGCAGCCGCCTTTGTCGATCTCCCGGGGGCTTCGACGCGATTGCTAAGATTATATCGACTTTGATTGTCCGCTGAATCTGCCGCCGGTTTTTTGCGCCACAATATTTGCTGAGGGCAGGTAATGTGATTCCTATGGAGCAATCGGAAGAAGAACTCGTCGCTGGGCTGCTGGATGCTCAAACAAAGGCCCGGGCACTATTCGCAGAGATCCAAGCGCAGGGCCTGATTCGACCAGGGGCAAAGGAAAGCGAAATCAATGAGAACATCTACGCGCTTGCCGGGAGCATGTATGGGATCTCGCGCTATTGGCACAAACGCATCGTTCGCGCAGGGTGCAACACCCTGGCTCCATACGATGAGAATCCTCCAGACTTGACGGTTCGAGGGGATGACATCGTCTTTCTGGACTTCGGTCCTGTGTTTGAGGACTGGGAATCCGATTTTGGCCGGACTTACGTTGTAGGGAACGATCCGCTGAAGCACAAGCTCTGCCGCGACATCGAAGAGGCATTCGCCAGCGGAAAACGGTATTTTCACGAGCATCCTGAGATCACCGCTGCGGAGCTGTATGCGTATGCGCAGCGGTTGGCTGAACAATATGGCTGGGAATATGGCGGGCCTATTGCAGGGCATCTGATTGGCGTTTTTCCGCATGAGAAAATCGCGGGGGACAAGATCACTCTTTATGTCCACCCCAAGAATCACAACCGCATGCAGATGCCGGACGCTTCCGGCCGAAAGCGGCACTGGATATTGGAGATTCACTTTGTGGACCGGCCACGCGAGATCGGTGGCTTCTACGAAGAATTGTTGACGATCGGGTGAATTCCCTTCATCGAGTTAAACTGAAACGATGGCGCTGACTCCTCCGAGCGTGCGTGGCATAAATCTCGACTCGCAAACCCGTTGTGAACATTATCACGGACCTGCCGACATTATCGCGATCAAGATGAAATGTTGCGGCCTGTACTATGCCTGCAAGGATTGCCACGAGACACTTGCTGATCATCCGATAGCAGTCTGGCCGGAAAACGAATGGAACCAAAAGGGAGTACTCTGCGGCGCCTGCGGTGCAATCCTAACGATTCTCCAGTACATGCATAGTGATTCTCGCTGCCCGGCTTGTGGTGCGCAGTTCAATTCTGGGTGCCGCAGCCACTATCATTTTTATTTTCGAATGCCACAGGTTTCCGAGCTACGTTGAAGATAAAGAGAAGAGGTCATTGGTGAGCAAAAAGGCGAACATAACCAACCGGAAGGCAATTCACATCGAGTGGGGCGACTGCGATCCCGCTCAAATTGTCCATTACCCTCGCTACCTGGCCTACTTCGACGCATGCACGACGGCATTGTTCAAGAAGGCTGGCCTGTCCAAAAGGCAGATGCTGAAGACCTATCAGATTGTGGGCATTCCTATGGTTGACCTGCGCGCCTCGTTCAAAGCGCCATCGCGATTCTCGGATACAGTAGTCGTCGAATCTGAGATAACCGAGTGGCGCCGCAGCAGTTTCTGCGTCCGCCATAGGTTGTTCAATGAGAATATTTTGGCCGTGGAATGTTTTGAGATCAGGGTTTGGGCGGCGACGTCAGAAGCCGACCCAGAACGAATCGAGAGCAAACCCGTGCCGCGTGAAGTAGTCGAGATGTTTTCTGTTGAAAGCAATCACCGCCCGGCTCATCAGAAGTCGCGGCGGAAAAGACAATGAGAATACGTACGCAGATTGGGATTGTTGGAGCTGGACCCGCTGGGCTGGTTCTGTCGCACCTGCTGCACCGGCAGGGAATTCATTCCGTTGTCATCGAGGCGCGTAGTCGACAGCACTGTGAGCAGCGGGTGCGGGCCGGTGTCCTGGAGCAAGGCACTGTCGATCTTCTGGTGGAAATGGGCTTCGGCGAGCGAATGAAGCGGGAAGGCCTGATTCATGACGGCGTAGAAATTCGTTTCAGAGAGCGGGGGCATCGCATCGATTTCAAAGCCTTGACGGGCCGCGGGATCACAATCTATGCCCAGCAGGAAGTTGTGAAAGACCTCATCGCGGCACGGCTTGGAGCACGGGCTGAGATTTTCTTTGAAGCTGATTGTGTCACCATTCACGACTTCGATTCCACAACACCGAAGATACAATTTCACGACCAGGGCGAACCAGCCGAAGTCCTCTGCGATTTCATCGCCGGCTGCGACGGCTTCCACGGAGTGTGTCGCCCGAGCATAGAGAAAGCTTTGACCATCTATGAGCGGGTTTTTCCGTTCGCCTGGCTCGGCATTCTGGCGGCTGCGCCACCTTCCTCCGAGGAGCTGATCTACTGCTACCATGATCGCGGTTTTGCCCTGCACAGCATGCGGACTCCGGAGATCACGCGCCTATATCTCCAATGCGCTCCAGATGAAGACTTAGGGCAGTGGCCGGATGCAAGGATTTGGGAGGAATTACAGACTCGCCTCACCACTCGTGAAGGACGCAGGCTAACGGAGGGCGCCATCCTGCAGAAAGGTGTCACCGGCATGCGCAGTTTCGTGGCGGAGCCGATGCAGCACGGCAGGCTCTATCTGGCCGGGGATGCGGCGCATATCGTCCCTCCGACCGGCGCGAAAGGCCTGAATCTCGCTGTTGCCGATGTCCGAGTTCTTGCAGCGGCGCTGACGGAATTCTACGCATCTGGAAACCAACAACTCCTCGACAATTACTCAGAATCTTGTTTAAGAAGAGTATGGCTGGTACAGCGATTTTCTCTGTGGATGACTTCCATGCTGCACCGGATGCCTGGGAATGACGGGTTCGAGGAGCACAGGCAGTTGGCCGACCTGGATTATCTGACAAGCTCCCGCGCCGCCGCACAAACCTTCGCCGAAAACTATGTTGGACTGCCGATGAGCTGAATCGACGTACAATCTGTAGCAGAAGCAAGCAGGAACCGTTCTTTCCGATGATGCAACAAACTGAAACGATACAGTGAGATAAACATGTCGTCTTCGCTAATTCCGGCCAAAGGCAAACATCTGGGAGAGACAGTTGTCGGTTTCCGACGGCATGAGCCGGGGACCCAGCCGGAGTATTTCTATCCCGCTTATCGCGCGACGAGGCTGAGGGCGCCATCTCAGCCTTTGATCTTCTTGCCCCATACTCTTTCAGAGGTCACGGGGCCAGTCTTTGGCCACTCCGATATTCGTCCAAATGATCAAGACCTTACCGGCCAGCATGCGGGAGAACCGCTGGGAGAACGTATCATTGTGCGCGGGCGAGTGGTGGATGGTGATGGCCACGCCGTTTCAAATAGCTTGATCGAGATTTGGCAGGCGAATGCCGCGGGACGATATACGCACGCGAAAGACGACCACCCCGCAGCGCTCGATCCAAACTTCACCGGGACGGGACGAACGCTGACCGACGAGGATGGATTCTACAGCTTTGTGACCATCAAGCCGGGCGCCTATCCGTGGCGTAACCACGACAATGCGTGGCGTCCGGCGCATATCCATTTTTCTTTGTTTGGGCCAGCCTTCGTCACGCGACTGGTCACGCAGATGTATTTCCCGGGCGATCCATTGTTTGCTTATGACCCCATTTTGCAATCGATTCCTGACGAAAGGGCGCGTCAGCGTTTGGTTTCGAAATTTGACCTGGAAACAACCAAGCCGGAATGGGCTTTGGGCTATCGTTTCGATATCGTGTTACGCGGGCGAGAATCAACTCCATTTGAAAGATAGAGATAAAGAAAGATACGATGAACTTCACCCCGACTCCTTCCCAGACCGTTGGCCCCTACTTGCATCTTGGCCTAACCGACGCACGAAGCATTTCGCGTGTCGCGGGCGATGCCGCGAAGGGGCAACGAGTGTGGCTCACCTTTCGTGTGGTGGATGGAGACGGAGCGCCTGTTCCCGATGCGATGATCGAACTATGGCAAGCAGACTCCGAAGGGACCTACGCGAATCAGGACAGCAGTGCGGACGGCGCCGCCTTTCGCGGTTTTGGACGATTGGCAACTGCGGAAGACGGCTCGTGCACATTTGAGACGATCAGGCCGGGATGCGTGCCGGGTCCAGGTGAAACAGCTCAGGCGCCCCACATTAATGTATCGATTCTTGGCCGAGGCGTTCTCAAGAGATTGTCGACACGAGTTTACTTCGCAGGGGAGCAAGCGAACGTGGCAGATCCCGTATTGACCCTGGTACCAGAAAATCGCCGCGCGACGTTGTTGGCCCAGCCAGATCCTGCCCGCACTGGCGCTTGGATCTTCGATGTGCACCTTCGTGGAGAACGCGAGACGGTATTTTTCGATGTGTAATCACTTCAGATTGAAGAGACGACCCGAATCGACGCGGCTCGCGGTGCGGAGCCGAACATGAGCGGACGCTTGATTGAAAGCCTGGCAACCACGCCGGCCCTGGCCGCGCTGTTTTCCGATGAGTCGGTTCTTCAGGCAATGTTGGAATTCGAAACCGCATTGGCGCGCACAGAAGCGCGGCACGGACTCATCCCAATGGAGGCTGCAGACGCGATAACGGCTGCCGCGATGCCCGGCGATTTTGATATCTCCCTTCTTGCGGACTCCGCATTTCGCGCTGGAACGCCCGCGATTCCTCTAGTAAAAATGCTGACCGACCAGGTGCGAAGGACCGACGCCGAGGCAGCGCGATTCGTTCACTGGGGAGCCACGAGCCAGGATGTCGCCGACACCGCGATGTCGCTACTGCTTAAGCGCGCAGAACCGATTCTCATCGCCGACATGCTGCGATTGAAAAAAGCGTTGGCGGACTTGTCTGAGCGGCACAAGCAGAGTGTCATGCTCGGGCGGACTCTCCTTCAGCCGGCTCCGCCGGTGACCTTCGGGCTCAAGGCCGCTGGATGGCTGGCTTCGGTTTGCCGCGGCAGCCGGCGTTTGCAAAGAGCATTTCGAGTTGCAGCGGTTTTGCAGTTTGGCGGAGCCAGCGGGACGTTGGCGTCGCTCGGCGACCGCGGAATTCCTGTGGCTGAAGCTCTGAGTACGGAACTTGGATTTGGAGACTCTCCTCCAACCTGGCACACTCAGCGCGATCAACTCGCGACGCTCATCTGCGCTTGCGGAGTGCTGACTGGATCCCTCGGGAAAATGGCGCGCGATATCAGTCTGCTCATGCAGAACGAGGTGAGGGAGGTGGCCGAACCTGCAGGAGAAGGCCGCGGCGGATCCTCAACCATGCCGAACAAGCGCAACCCCACGGCCTGTTCACTCACGCTCGCGGCCGCGCATCGGGTACCAGGACTGGTCGCATCGTTTCTCTCGGCCATGCTCCAGGAACACGAGCGTGGCGTTGGTGGATGGCAAGCGGAATGGCCTGCAGTTACGGCCGTAGTCCAGTCGACCGGAGTGGCAATTGCCTCGATGGCGGAAGTAGCCGAAGGGCTCTCAATTGACGTGCAGAAGATGCGTCTCAACATCGAGAATACGAACGGAGCGATTTTTGCCGAGCGTGCCATGATGCTGCTGGGCGCAAAGTTAGGACGAGATGTCGCTCACAAGGTCCTTGAGGTGGCTGTTCGGAGGAGTGTCAAAGAGAGCAGGCATCTCGCTACTGTCCTTGCCGAGACTCCTGAAGTCACGGCCCATTTAGGTCGTGCCGAACTCGAGGGGTTGGAAACGCCAGAGCACTATCTCGGATCGGCAGAGGCTTTCCGGGAAGCTCTGGTATCAGAGTCCAACCGCGAAGACGACGACAAGGAGCAATGAATTGCCCTTTGCAACCATTCACAATGCGCGGATGTTCTACCGACTGCAAGGAAACGCGGGACGACCCGTCCTAATTCTGTCGCACTCGATCAGCACGGACCATGCCATCTGGGAGCTTCAAATAGGTGACCTGCTTCCGCACTTCCAAATTTTGCAGTACGACACGCGCGGCCACGGAGCTTCGGATGCCACAGCCGGTGAATATTCGATTGAGATGTTGGGCAAGGACATTCTCGCTTTGGCCGATGCGTTGAGGATTTCGCAATTTGCCTTTTGCGGTCTGTCGCTGGGTGGGGCGATCGGACAGTGGGTTGCGGCGCACGCACCCGAGCGCGTTACACATCTTGTGCTGGCCAACACCTCGCCGCAGTTCGTACCACGCACGAATTGGGAAACAAGAATTGCAGCGGTAGTCAAAGGCGGAATGTCGGCAGTGGTCGACATGGCAATGCAGCGGTTCTTCTCGCCGGACACGCTGGCAAAAAAAAATCCCGAGGTTGCTTCGATCCGCGCTGTCTTCCTGGGTACAGATCCCATTGGATATCTGGGATGTTGTGCAGCCCTCCGCGACATGAATCACGGAGATCTCCTCAAGCAGATTAAGGCTCCAACCCTCGTGATCTCCGGCAACCAGGACGTTGCGACTCCGTGGAATGGGCATAGCGAGCGGCTTGCGCAGGAGATTCCGGGAGCGAAAGCGCTTCACTTGGCGGCGGCGCATCTTTCTAATCTTGAACGTCCACACTCATTCACCAGTGCGCTGTTGGAGTTCCTGCTACCACAACCGAATGCCAATGCGGACTCCCTGCAAGCCGGATTCGAAGTGCGTCGCGCAGTGCTTGGGGACGCCCATGTCGATAAGGCAATTGCTGCAACAACAGAATTTACGCGCGAGTTTCAAGAGTTGATAACCCGTTACGCTTGGGGAACAATTTGGTCTCGTCCTGAACTCGACCGGCGCACTCGGCGGCTCCTGGTGCTGGCGGTAACCGCATCCCTGGGTAGGTGGGAAGAGTTCGCCCTCCACCTGCGAGCTGGTTTGTCCAGTGATCTCGAATTATGCGATTTGAAGGAAGTCCTTTTGCAAACCGCCGTGTACGCGGGCGTTCCTGTAGCGAACACCGGGTTTCAAATTGCGGTCGAACAGATCAAGAAGATGGACGATTGAGCGCAAATGATTTGATACACTCCGCGCCTTCAGTCGAGCCGGATCATCTAGTGGCTAGTGGCGCCGCTGTCATTGCTGACCGTGAGGCTCGAGACGTCCACCGGTTCGAAGTCCGCTAGGGTGAGACTGGTCAGGCAGGAAAGATCGTTGTCATTCCAGCGAGCGTCGGGCGTCCCGATTAGTCCACCGCTGTCTCCGTTATCGGCCAGAATGATTCCATAGTTTCGGAACGCGGTGATGATTATGGCGGCTTGTGGGCTGGTGGAGGCGCAAGAGGGAGTCGTCACGGAAGCCTTTAATCGATAGATCTCGCCCGCGGGTCCAGACATGGTGCAGCTTTCAGGAGGCGAAGACTGCGAAATTTCCGATTCCACTGGGATGGAATCTCCTCCCGTGGCCGTGCAACTTCCTGTGCCAGCCGTTTCCGTAGCCGGCCAGACCCAGTAGTTCAACATATGGTTGAGCGTGAATCGGATGGGATGTTGAATCGTTCCGTTCGGTGTGCTCGGAGTACCAGTGCCGATTACCTCGTCGGCGTTGGCCAGCAGCGGCGCCACCGGCAATCCTGCAGCATCGGATGTTCCCATGCCTTGCGCTGTCAGGTTATTCGACAATACGTCGGGCCAAAGAGCGTTCGAGGAATCGGTCCACGGACCGCCTTCGTATATTCCCTGCCACATCTCGTAGAGCGCAGGGGTGCTTCCATTGCCTGCCTCCAGATAAACCAAGACGTGTCGATCTCCCGTTGAGTTCTTGGTGCCTTCCACCGGAGCATTCGCCGGAATTGGACCAGTGGTGAAATAGGACTGATATACGGTGGTTGTTACCGAAACGTCCGCTTGGTTATAAGGTACTTCGATGGCAGGTATTCCGTTCGGAAAGGGAGCATTCGAATTGTTACCGAAGAATGGCTTCACCGTGGCTGACACATAGCCGCTGTACATAGGCGCCGCAGGGGAAGTGTCTACGGGCAAGCTGGTCGTGGCTGCGTCCACTCGATGGTGAAAAATAGACGTTGACGGAAATATGTTTGCCAGGAACTTATTATTGCCGTTGATGGCGATACTGATGCTCTGAGTCGCCTGCGCGCTCGTCGAGTCTGTAACGATAAATTCGGGCGTGTAGGTGCCTTGGCCCCCAATCAGCGAACTGCTGATGCTCCCTGTGGTTGCGTCGAGAGACATTCCCTCAGGCAATGGAGGCAAGTTGGCATTGGTGCCTACGGAATAGGTGTAGGGCGGAGAACCGCCGCTGCCGACGATCATGCAGCCCGCATACGCCGCGCCTTGTGTTCCGCCTGGGCACGAAGTACTTGTGATCGCCAATGAACCGCTCGGCGCTGTTACGGTCACTTTTGCCGTGGATGTGGCCGAGCCTGAAGCGTTGGTGGCAGTAAGCGTGTAGGTGGTCGTTGCGGCTGGGCTCACGTTCGTCGAGCCGCTTGCGGATGCAGAAGTGAACGTGCCGGGCGTGATGGCAATGCCCGTTGCTCCCCATGCCGCCCAGCTTAGCGTGCTACTTCTACCGGAGCTTATGCTTATTGGATCCGCCTCAAACGAGGAGATCGTCGGAGCAGCGAGCGTTCCAGGGGGCGAGCCAGATGAAGTCGTCGAGCCGCAGCCCGCCAAGACCGCACAGGCCGTAAGGATTGGGATAAGGATGAGGAAAGGGACCGGCACGCGACGATGCCTCCCCAACAAGTTCAGTCCTCGGAAGCCACGCTGATTCCTGCTGAACGAGTCTGATGAGTTCATGCGTAATCCCAAAGCAGACTCAGTTTATTTCCCACGCAGCCTTGGCAGTAGCTCTCGATGGTCCTAGTCCCATGGACCGCGCACGCCAGTTCGTTAGTTCGAGACATACGGGCCATACGGCACAATTTTCTCCCTACCTCCCATCTTTGCACGGTAACACCCTCTCGGCGTCCCGATAACCAGCGGCGTTTCAATGAGTTAAGGAGGCGCCTTTCTATTGGAAGAGCAGTTGCATCGCACACATAGGAAAAATCCATCTCCAGGAGATTGCCACGAACGAAATTAGGAGCGGAGGAGTGTCAGCGGCCGTGGAGATTGCTGCATTCTGCTGTGTAGGGCAGACGGTATTGCACGGAACTCAAGTCTGCCTACTGAAGGAAAATGCAGCAACCGGGCAATCAGAAAGCTGCATCTGAATCGAAACGGCTCGTTCGGTGATGATCGCGAAAGCCAACAACGAATCTGTTCTTTCGGACGGGGAAGGGAAGACGACCGGGCGATCAGCAGAAAGCCAAAGGGGGGTTCGTCAACAGTCGACGAGGACGTGAAAGTAGCCGGCGTTCTGGACGTCTCCATCGGGATGATTCGGGTGACCACGATCGAGCCGGCCAGATCGTGTTTGAGCGAGGGACGGCGTGTGCGCCTCCGCCCCTGTGTTCCGATGCTGACAGAGCGTTGTCTCGCGCGTGCCACTTTCGTCGGTCTGGCTTCGTCGATTCCTAGAACATCACGAGACTTGCCGCAGGAGGTTCATGCATGCGGTTGTTGAGTGTTCGGCTCATTGTTTCTCTAATTGTCGGCATAACGCTGGTGTCGCTGGGGTTCTCCTATTACCAGGTGGTCGCAGAAAAGCGCGCACTGCGTGGCGACTTGCAGCACCGTGCTGAAGTGCTCGGCGAGAGTCTCGCCGGTAATGTGGAGAAAACATGGGGAACGGGTTCGAACCAGGCTCTGCAACGCCTGGTGCAACGCTTCGGCAATCGTGAACACCTGATTGGAGTCGCTGTCTATGACCGGCAGGCTCAGCCCGTGGCGATTACTACCGAGTTGGGAAAGGTGCTGACTGCCAGCCCGCAGGCACTGGCGCAAGCCATCCGCGACAACCACGATGAGAGTGCGTTTGTTAAGTTGGGAGAGTCCCAGATCTTCATCTTCGCGTTACCCCTTCATCACGAGGATGGGGTGTCGGGCGGCCTCGTGATTGTGCACGACGCAAGTTACATCCGGGCGCAAATGCTGCGGGTGTGGCGGGAGACATTTGTCCGCGTGCTGGCGCAGGTCTTTCTGATCGCTTTTATCACCGTAATGATCGTACGTTGGAGCATCAGCGGGCCCATCGCGCGCGCCGCGCAATGGATGCGGGCCATGCGCACGGGAAGAATCTCCACATCGCAGAAGATGCCGGATCTCGACATGTTCCGTCCTCTGGCCCGGGAAGTTGCCACCATGGCTGAGAGCCTCAACTTGGCCCGTAGCGCTGCCGAAAACGAGGCCCGCCTGAGGGAAGCCGGGGAGTCGATGTGGACAGCGGACCGGCTCTCCGTACACATACAGACTCGTCTTGGCGGCAGCCGGCTCTTAGTCGTCTCCAACCGCGAGCCTTATATTCACCAGCGCAATGGGAAGTCGCTGGATGTGATAGTCCCTCCCAGCGGCCTGGTGACCGCTCTGGAACCTGTGCTCAACGCCTGCGACGGTACCTGGATCGCGCACGGCAGCGGTGATGCAGATATGGAAGCGGTCGATGCTCATGATCGCCTGCGTGTTCCTCCCGATGATCCTCGTTACACGCTGCGACGCGTGTGGCTGAGCAAGAAGGAAGAGGAAGGCTATTACTACGGCTTTGCCAACGAGGGTCTTTGGCCACTTTGCCATATCGCCCATACGCGCCCTATCTTTCGCGCCTCCGACTGGCAGCACTATCAGGAGGTCAATCGCAAATTCAGGGATGCGGTGCTTGAGGAAATCGAAGATACACCGAGTCCGGTGGTGCTGGTGCAGGATTACCACTTCGCCTTGCTGCCGCGTCTGATCAAAGAGAAAAGACCGGACGCGCGGGTGGCAATTTTCTGGCACATCCCGTGGCCGAACCCGGAAGCCTTCGGGATTTGTCCGTGGCAGCGCCAGTTAGTAGATGGCCTGTTGGGAGCTGATCTCATCGGCTTTCACGTGCAGTCGCACTGCAACAACTTCCTGCAGACGGTCGATCGAGTCGTGGAGTCGCGCGTGGACTGGGAACACTTTTCGGTCCTGCGCCAGGATCATCGCACCATGGTCCACCCTTTCCCCATCAGCGTGGATCTGACCGACGACGAACCAGGGGAAGGCCGGGGCAACGGCTTCACATATACGGAGCGCACATCGCTGATGCGCAGTCTGGGTATAGAGGCAACGTTCCTTGGGATCGGAGTGGACCGTGTGGACTACACGAAAGGAATTCTGGAGCGCTTCCTGGCAATCGAGCGGTTTCTGGAGAAATATCCAAGTTACCAAGGAAAATTCTCCTTCATTCAGATTGGAGCTCCCAGCCGGACACACATCAAGCGATATCACGATCTGCTGGCCGAGATGGAGGCCGAAGCAGACCGGATTAACTGGCGGTTCCAATCCGACAAATGGAAGCCCATCGTATTCCTGAAACGGCAGCATAGTCACAACGAGATTGCACCCTACTATCGCGCGGCGGATCTCTGCATGGTCACCTCGTTGCACGACGGCATGAACCTGGTCGCCAAGGAATTCCTGGCGGCGCGCTCCGACGAACGCGGCGTGCTAATCCTGAGCCAGTTTACCGGTGCCGCGCGCGAACTGCGCGACGCTCTCTTGGTCAACCCATACGACATCGATCAGTCGGCGGATGCGATTCGAGCCGCACTGGATATGGAGCCGGAAGAGAAGCAGCTACGGGTGCACCGTATGCGCCGGGCCATCAAGGAACACAACATCTATTGGTGGGCAGGCAATCTGATCACGGAACTCTGCGAAGTCCGGCTGGATGTCGAGGAGGCTGCGCACGAGAAGCTACGTGCCAGCGCGACGATTGCTTGATCAAAGCCGTGGGAGAGAGGATGTGGTGCTAAAATCCGAGGCGCATTTTCGCATCGAACAGTTTATGAAGACGGTGGCGCAGGCGGAACGGTCCCTGCTTCTGCTGGATTACGATGGCACCTTGGCGCCCTTTCGGCGAGAGCGCGACCAGGCGTTTCCTTATCCGGGGACTGCGCAACTGCTAGAAGAAATCCTTCGCAGCGGCCGCACCCGCGTGGTGGTTATTTCAGGACGCGACACGAATGAAACGGTCCCTCTTCTCGGCGTTGCGCCAGTCCCGGAGGTTTGGGGGCTCCATGGTCTACAGCGCCGCAAGCCCGATGGCAAGATCGAAACTGCGCAAATTGACGACCGCTACATAGACGCCTTGTCCGATGCCAACCGTTGGCTCGACTGTCAGCACCTGGGGCACGCGGCAGAACTCAAGACGGGGAGCATCGCGGTTCATTGGCGAGGATTGACTGAGCCGGAAGCGGAGGCATTGCGAGAACGTTTGCTGGCCGGTTGGCAGCCAATTGCCGAATACTCCGGCATGGAGCTTCTCGAATTTGACGGCGGCATTGAGATTCGGACTCCAGAGGCGGATAAAGGCGATGTAGTCCGAATCGTGTTGGATGAGATGGAAGCGGACACCCCCGCCGCGTATCTGGGCGACGACGCCACCGACGAGCACGCCTTTCGAGCCATTAGCGGCCGCGGGTTGAGCGTGCTGGTGAGACCACGCTGGCGGCAGACCGCCGCGCAACTGTGGCTGAAACCTCCCGGGGAGTTGCTCGATTTCTTAACCCAGTGGCTGTCTGCTGTCGGCAGGCGCGATGCTCGGGGCCGGGAAGCGGCTGCGGGGGTGAGTGGATCATGAGCGCAGCGGAAACAACTCTCCAGCGAGCTCCGGTGAAGCCGTTTTACTTCAACACCTCGGCCCATCTGCTCCTTATCACCAAGTACAAGGCGAATACGCTTGGGGAGCTGTTGGAGGCGCTGCGCGAGTGTCCCGAAAACTCCATCTTCCAACACACCTTCCAAACCCTGGAAGAGCATCACTTTCTTGGTGCAGGTTTTTCCAACGACTTTGCGCATTGGGCGCTGGCTGCTTGCAACGAAGCGAGCCTCGCAGAAGCCCTCGCCAGTGTAGACGTGCGCGAATTCACTTCCGTTTCTGAGTTGCGCAAGCGCTTCATCCAGATCCTAGAAAGTTATCTGCGCGACAACCCCGAATCCAGTCCCCGCACTGCAGATGAAACTTTCTACTTTTGCGCCTCCGACATGGTTGTGATGCCCACCAGCTTTCGGGCAAACAGCCTGAATGAGTTTGCCGAGGGGATAAGGCGGGTGAGCGTGCACTCCATCCATCATCATTTCATTGAGGCCCGGCTTCGCATCAAGCTCATGTCGAATGATTTCTCCCAATGGCTGCATGAAGACGCAGGGCTGACCGACACGGCTCGCTCGCTGAACCGGATCGATATTTACACCGCAACCTTGGAAGATGTTCGCCAGCAGATTGTGCGGATCGTGGAAAGAGCGTTGACCTAACCTCATCGCCTATGGAACCAGTGAATTCTGAACCCGTAGCCAGTTCGACAGCGCCCGAGAGAACCATCGATCACGGTTTACCCTCACGGACGGAGCGGCGAACCGCACCTCGAACTTGGGAAACGCCTCCCGCCCCGGTTCCACCGCCACATTTGGATGACTACCAGAGCATCGTCGGTTCGGCGGTTCTCGACGAACTTCGCTTCCTCGCCCGCGACCTTAAAGGCAGGACTTTGAAGATGGTTAACTCCACTGCTGTCGGTGGAGGAGTCGCCGAGATGCTAAACCGCCTCGTGCCACTGCTTGGAGAGTTGGAAGTATCCACGCACTGGGATGTCATCACCGGAGGAAACGATTTCTTCGAGGTGACCAAGGCCTTTCACAATGCCTTGCACGGTGCCGACTACGAGCTGACGCGCCATGCCCAGGAGATCTTCCTGACGTACAACGAGCAGAACCGGCAGCGCATGCAATTCAATGAGGACGTCATTGTGATTCACGACCCGCAGCCAGCGGCGCTCATTCATGCCCGGCAAGATGGGCATGCACGCTGGATCTGGCGTTGCCACATCGACCTGTCGAATCCTCATCCGCAAGTGTGGGGGTTTCTGCGGCCGTTCATTGAGCAGTACGACGCCGCGATCTTCTCTTCGCAGTCGTTTGCGCGCCAATTGCCAATCCCTCAATACCTGTTTTATCCGTGTATTGATCCATTGTCGGAAAAGAACAAGCCCCTGGACGACGATTTCGTCCAAAAGGTCTGCGAGGAGTTTGGAGTTGACCGGTCGCGTCCCGTCGTGACTCAGGTCTCGCGCTTCGATCGCCTTAAAGACCCGGTTGGGGTCGTGCAAGCCTTCAAACTCGCCAAAAAATATGTGGATTGCCAGTTGCTACTGGCGGGCGGGGGAGCCAGCGATGATCCCGAGGGTGCGATTGTGCTGCAAGAGGTTAAAGAAGCTGCGGGGGATGATCCCGACATCATCATTCTCGACCTGCCGCCGTGGTGTGCGCTGGAGATCAACGCGCTGCAACAGGCCTCGACCCTGATTGTGCAGAAGTCGATCAAGGAAGGCTTCGGGCTCACCGTAACCGAGGCGCTTTGGAAAGGCAAGCCAACGATCGCCAGCGCCGTTGGCGGGATTCCAAACCAGGTGATTGATAAGCGGACCGGCATGCTGGTACACAGTGTGGAAGGATGCGCATTCCAGATCCGCTACTTATTGACGCATTCCGAATTCGCCGCTCAGTTGGGCCGCAACGGACGCGAGCACGTGAAAGAGAATTTCTTGATGACCACCAACGTGCGGCGGTGGTTGCTGCTGATGCAGATTATACTGGGCGTCGCCAGCGTTTAAGGTCCCGACAGGGTCGGAAGTAGTACTCCGCCCCGGTACAGACCGGAGCGGAGCACAACCGCTCAACCTACCCTTGCGTGGGATGCAACACACGGAATGTATTGCCTCCGCTTGACCAGACCAGCACTAACGCGTCCTGCCCCTTGGGCACGTCGGCTAACGCTTTGGTCACGTCGGCCGCCGACTGTTGGGAATGCCGGTCGACTTCGATAATTACATCTCCTCGCTGCAAGCCAGCGTTGTCGGCCGGACTGCCGGGCCGCACATCTTCTACAACCGCGCCGTGAATATTGCTCGGGATCTGCAGTTGACCGCGGTCGCCTGAGCTTAGGTCGCCGAGGCTCAGTCCCCAGCGGCCGTTTCCGTGTTCATCTGCTGCGGTCGGTCCGCCATTGGCTGCACCCATCGCTTCCAGCGTGACTGGAATGCTCATCGTCTTGCCTTCGCGTATCACCCCGAGCTGGATGGTCTCACCGGGCCGCTTTTGCCCAACTTCCATCTGCAACTCTCCGGCATCCGTCACTGATTGTCCGTTCAATCCGGTGACGACATCGCCAATATGCAGACCCGCCTTGTCTCCCGGAGAGTTCGGCTCGACCTCGGTTACGACTGCTCCGGTGGCATTGCTCATCTGGAAGAATTTGGCGTTATCCGGAGTCACATCGGAAATCCCAATACCGATGAGCCCGTGACTGACTTTGCCATCGCGGATCAAGGTTGCGACCGTGGGCTCGACGATCTGCGTGGGAATCGCGAATCCCATTCCAGAGAATGAGCCGTTGGATGAAATCAGGAAGGTGTTGATCCCGATCAGTTCGCCCCGTGCATCCACCAGCGCGCCGCCGGAATTTCCGGGATTGATGGCGGCATCAGTCTGGATGAACTCTCCCGGCTTGTGACGATCGCTCGCATCCGGATTCGCGCGGTTGAGAGCGCTAATGATGCCGCGTGTCACTGTGAACTGGAATCCATACGGGTTGCCAAACGCCAGCACAGTTTGACCGGGACGAACCTTGGCCGAATTGCCCCAGGGCACGCTGGGCAGGTTTGTCCCGTTCACTTTGATGACTGCGAGGTCGGTCAGCGGATCGGTGCCAATCAACTTCGCTGAGAACACTTGGCGGTTGCTCATGGTGACGCGGATGTCTGTGGCTCCGTCGACTACGTGATTGTTGGTAACGATATAACCATCCGGGGAGATGATTACGCCGCTGCCCAGGCCGTGTTCCACTCTTGGCCGTGGATTATTCGGCACATTGAACTGAAACTGGCGCCCGAACGGGTTGCCACCGAATGGCCCAAAGAACTGCTGCATGTCTTGCGATGAGTCGTCGCCGGCTTGCTGCGGGCTCGCCTTCGACGCCACGGTCACGTTGACGACTGCAGGGGTGACCCTGGCTGCCAGCGTTTCCATGGCGTTGTCGAGCGACAGTATGGCGCCGACACTGTTGTCATCAAGCGGCACAGCAGCCGGAGCCGCTGCGGACGCCCTCGCCGATTTAGCGGATGCGAACTCGAACGTCGCCAGCGACGCGACACTTAGCACAGCGACCACGGCGACGAGCAAACGCCGGGCCAGGATTGTCTTCCACGTATTCATTTCACTTCTCCTTGTAGAACTAATTGTTTAGTTGTTACGTCAAAAATTTTTGCCTACGTCTTGTTGGAGGCGGGCGCTTTGTCTGCCTCATCCGGAATTAGCGTGATGCGCCACACGCAAACGCTCCACACCCACGAATTCGGTGCTACTTGCTGAGCTGTCCGGACCACCAACAAAGCTTCGCCCGATGCGATTGTCTGGTTCGCTCCGGCGGTCACTATGTCAACCAGGCCGGGATCAGTGTCTGCACTCCAGCGTGCCGCAATGGTCTGCGGAACAATGAGCCGACGTTTGGCTGCTTGACCGTCGATCGCTTGACGGTCAACGGCGTGCCCAGCCACTTCCGCCGCAGTTGGTCGCGGTAATTTTCGAATCGACTGTGACCCGCTGGTCCGCAACGCGGCCGGAATCGCGACCGCGGCGGGAGGTTCGGGCTGGCTGAACGCGGCGGGGTGCACATTGTCACTGAGAATCGGCTGCGTCGTTCGGTCGAATCCCACGACGTCAGGCACATGCGGCACGACCATGAGGCAAGCCAGGGAAAAGGCACCCACGATGCCCAGGGTTGGCTTCCAGATATGTTTTGCATGCGGTCGGTGCGCATCGAGAATCTGTGCCACGCGCAAGGAAGCCTCGCGCGCGCGGTGCACGGCAGCTTGCGCCATGGTCCAGCCGCGGCGTGCGAAACTCTTCTCCAACAGGCCGATCAGGCATTTCGCATAACCATGCGGATTGGCAGTCTCGGCCAGCACCGCATCGTCACAGGCCATTTCCCGCTCCAGCGACAGCCGACCGTCGATCCACCACACTGCAGGATGGAACATGAATACCGCCCGCACCACCTTCTGCAGCAGGTTCGTCCAGTCGTCCCAGCGCCGCAGATGCGCGAATTCGTGCAGCAGAATGATGTTCAGTTCCTCGGGCGGGAGTTCTCGCATCGCCCAGGCCGGAATGACAATCATTGGCTTGAAAAAGCCAAGGGCTGAAGGCACGCTCACGTTCTCTGACGAAACAAGTGTTACCGATCTGGAGGAAGAAAAATCCGCGGCAGTTTTTCGTATCGCAGGCGCAAGCTGGGCCGAATCGATCGCGATGCAATTCCTGCGAAGCCGGCGCAGCCGCCAAAGTCCAGCTGTTAAGCGGACCATCGTGGCACAGACAGCAACAACCCAAGCCTGAAACAGGAGGATTCCCCATGGACCAGATAAAGTGACGAGAGGCGGCGCGTCGCCGGCCGACAGAACAGATCGTCTGCCCACGATGGTGCCGATCAAGGGAAGTCCAGCCACCGCCAACAGAGCCACGAACCAAACTGCGAATCGCGTTCCGGAGTTCTGTCGCGGCAGGAGGCGCAAGGTCACCCAAGCAAAAAGAGCGACCAGCAACCCTTCAGGGAGTGAGTTCAAAATGCGGCCCATCACTATTTGGGCAATTGTCTGGAGCTGAGGCGACATCATTTCGCGCCGCTCCGTTCCAACATCTCGCGCAGGCGGTCGAGTTCCTCCGCCTCTATCCCTCGGTCTTCGAGGATGTTCAGCACGAGCTGCTCATGGGAGTTTTGGAAGAAGCGGCCTACCAGGTTGCGGATCTCCGACCGCGTTGCCTCTTGCTGGCCCACCAGCGGAGCGTATACATGCGCGCGGCCGTCTTTAGAATGTTTGACGTAGCCCTTTCGCTCCAGCACTCGGATGGTGGTCAAGACCGAGTTGTAGGCCAAAGGGGTTTTCTGGGAAAGGTAATCCATGACCAGTTGGACCGTGCCAGATCCCTTTAGCCAGAACACGTTCATGATCCGAAGTTCGGCTTCCGTAAGGGTCCTGGATTGTCTTCGCGGCACGTGCGCTCTCCCCGAACCGTTTAGACGGCCCAAAAGATAAAAGGTAACTAATTATTTAGTTGCAAGCGGAGATCGTCGGGTTGCCTCAACCCTAGGACTCGGGAAAAGAGCGATAATTACAGCCATCCCCGCACGGGGTGCGCTGGTCCTTGTACGCCAACCATTTAGAAGGTGGTCGAGGAACGATCGAACAAAGTTCTACTCATCAGCAATTTGCAAGAACGCGAGCAGATATCTATGGCGCTGCCTAAAGCAAATGGAATCGTCGACACGCCCAGCAATCACTCGGTAGAGCAGACAGTAGAAAAACTCAAAGCGATTCTGCAAGCCAAGGGAGTTACCTTATTCGCTCTGGTCGACCATAGCGGAGAAGCGGAAAAGGTGGGGATGAAAATGCCTCCTACCAAGCTGCTGATCTTTGGGAGTCCCAAGGCCGGCACGCCCTTGATGCTGGCTGCTCCCAGTATTGCCATCGATCTTCCACTTAAGATTTTGGTTTGGGAAGATGCTCAGGCTCACGTCTGGGTCAGCTACAACAGCCCAGCCTATTTACAGGAAAGGCATGGCTTGGCACCAGAGCTATTACAAAACATCGCGGTTGTCGAGGCATTGGCGGCGAAGGCCGCGGAATGAAGCAGTCAGAAAATCACAACTACTGTGAGGAGAACAATTATGCCAACTATCACGACAAAGGATGGTACGCAGATTTATTACAAAGACTGGGGTAGCGGTCAACCTATCGTGTTCAGTCACGGATGGCCGCTCACCGCGGACGATTGGGACGGACAGATGCTGTTCTTCGGCCAGCGCGGCTATCGAGTCATCGCGCACGACCGGCGCGGGCACGGCCGTTCCACACAGACGTGGGACGGCAACGATATGGACACCTACGCAGACGATCTTGCAGTGCTGACTGAGAAGTTCGACCTGAAGGACGCGATTCATGTGGGCCACTCCACCGGTGGCGGCGAAGTCGCCCGTTACATCGGCCGTCATGGCTCAAAACGTGTCGGCATGGCCGTGCTGATCAGTTCGGTGCCACCGCTGATGGTGAAGACGGACAAGAATCCCGCAGGCACACCTATCTCGGTCTTCGACGGCCTCCGAGCGGCGCTGGCGGCAAATCGGCCGCAGTTCTACAAGGATATTACGCTTCCGTTCTACGGCTACAACCGGCCCGGCGCAAAGATTTCCGAAGGCATCCGGGAACACTGGTGGTTGCAGGGGATGTTGGGGGGAATGAAGGCGCACTACGACTGCATCAAGGCATTCTCTGAAACGGACTTCACCGAGGACCTGAAGAAGTTCGATGTGCCAACTCTCGTCATGCACGGCGACGACGATCAGATCGTACCGATCGATGCCGCGGGTCGAATGTCGGCAAAGATCGTTAAGGGTGCGCAACTGATCGTATATCCAGGTTTCCCACACGGAATGCCCGCAACCAATGCGGACCGGATCAATGCCGACCTGCTCGCGTTTATCCAGCGAAGCAAGCAAGCGGCGGCATAGAGAAAGTTGGAAGCCCGGCCTTTCGCAGCTTTGCGAGAGGCCGGGATGGGTTCGGTCTGGTGCGAAATCGAAAACCACGGCAGGATCTTAAGCTGCGGCCAGATAGACGTAGCGCAGAATAAACAGAATTGTCAGTATCCAAATCAGCGCGTTCACTTCACGAATCTTGCCGGCCGCAATCTTCACGACGGCGAAAGAGATTAGTCCAAGGCTCAGGCCGGTCGCGATGCTGAACGTGAGAGGCGTAGCCAGCATGGTGATAAAGGCCGGCACCGCCTCGCTGAAATCCTGCCAGGCAATTTGCGCGATGGATTGCGTCATCAAAACGCCGACGAGAATCAGCGCGGGAGCCGTCGCATAGGCTGGAATCGCGGTCGCCAGAGGTGAGCAGAACGTCGCCAGCAGGAAGAGTGCTGCGACCGCTACGTTGCTCAGACCAGTACGCGCCCCGGCCGCGACTCCGGCCGCGCTCTCGATGTAGCTTGTCACCGTAGAAGTTCCGGTCAAGGCGCCGAAAACAGTTCCCACGCCGTCTGCTACCAGGATTCGGCCGACGCGGGGAATCTTGCCGTCTTTGATAAAACCGCCCTGCTCGCATACTCCCACCAGAGTGCCCACGTTGTCGAAGAGATCTACAAACAGAAAAGCGAACAGGATTTCGAGCAGGCCGAGATGGCTGGCGCCGCGGAAGTCGAGCTGCAAGAAAGTCGAGGAAGGGTGCGGCATCGAAAAAACTGCCGCCGGCCAGCTTGCGATTCCGCGAAGAATTCCGAGCAGCGTGGTGCCAAAAATGCCGATCAGGATGGCGCCATGGAATTTTCGCGACATCAGGATCAGCGTCAGCGCCAGGCCGAAGCAGGCGGTCTGCACTTCTTTGTCGGCAAAGCCGCCGAGCCCGACAAACGTTGCCGGATTTGCCACCACGAGCTTTGCGTTGCGCAATCCCACAAATGCTATGAACATTCCAATCCCCGCAGCCGTCGAGTGCTTCAGGCAGTCAGGCATTCCGTTGACAATCTGCTCGCGAACCCGCGTCACTGTGAGCAAAAGAAAAAGGATGCCTGAACAAAAAACCACCGCGAGTGCAGTGCGCCAGGGGACGCGCATCGCGATGCAAACGGAATAAGTGAAGTAGGCGTTCAGAGACATTCCCGGTGCCAACGCGATCGGATAGTTGGCATAGAGTCCCATGACCAGCGTAGCCACTGCGGCCGAGACACAGGTCGCAAAGACCACGCCCTCCGCCGGCATTCCGGCTTGAGCCAGAATCTGGGGGTTCACCACGATGATGTAAGCCATCGTGACGAACGTGGTGAGGCCGCCAAGCATCTCCTGCTTCACGGAAGTTTGATTCTCGGTGAGTTTGAAGTAGCGATCGATCAATGGCTCCCCCCTGGACCCAGGTTCTCGAGACTCGAACCGACTCAATACTCGATTTTGTTGGATTTGTCTTCCCACGCGCGAAACGCCGCCAATGCCTCTTCGCGCATCATCTGAATCATCGGAATCTTACGCTGCGAGTGCGGTTGTGCGAGTTCACGGTAGATCAGCAAATCGTCGAATCCGATTCTGGATGCATCCGCATCGGCATTGGCAAAATAAATGCGAGAGACGCGAGCCCAGTAGATTGCCCCTAGACACATGGGGCACGGCTCGCAGGAAGTGTAAATCTCGCATCCTTCAAGGTCGAAAACGCCAAGTTTCCTGCAGGCTTCGCGAATCGCGAGCATCTCCGCATGAGCTGTAGGATCATTCGTGGAAGTGACCTGATTTGCGCTCTCAGCAATGATGCTGCCGTCTTTCACGACGACAGCGCCGAAAGGTCCGCCATGTCCCGAGTGAACATTGTCAATCGAGAGCTGAATGGCCCGAGCCATGAAAGGATTGTCCACGTTTTCGGTTCTGCGTTTCAGGCGATGCTCTTAAGCACGAGCTTTGACCGTGCCGCCCAAGCCAATCACTTTGCCCCGATCGATCGGCGGATCTTGGCGTAGCCAGGCTTGATGGCTGAATAAATGAAATCGCAGCGCCGCCCATACGGCAAGAAGGCGCTCTTCATCGCATTGATGGTGATCTTCTCAAAATCGTCAAGGGTCAACCCAAAGGTTTCGGCTGCGGCTTCGAATTCCTGCGTCATGGTGGTGCTGCTCATCAGCCTGTTATCCGTGTTCAGCGTCACGCGGAATTTCTCCTGATAGAGGATCCGGAAGGGATGCTCCGCCAGACTCGGCGTAGCGCCGGTGTGCACGTTGCTCAGCAGGCAAATCTCCAGCGGGATGCGCTTGTCCAGAACGTATTGCGCCAGATCTCCCAACTTCACAGCCTTGCCCTCTACAACCGCAATGTCGTCGATCAGCCGCGTCCCGTGCCCAATGCGGTGCGCTCCACAATACTGAATAGCCTGCCAGATCGATTCCTTTCCGTAACCTTCGCCGGCGTGAATCGTGATGTTGAAGTTCTGGCGCTGGATGTAATGAAAAGCGTCCACATGTTTCTTCGCGGGATAACCGCCTTCTTCCCCCGCCAGATCGAAGCCCACCACCCCGCGCGCCCGGAAGTCGACTGCAAGTTCCGCCATTTCGAGCGAGGTATTCATGTTCCGCATGGCGCAAATAATCAAACCGAAAGAAATGCCGAAGTCTCTTCGCCCTCTTTCCAGTCCTTTCAGCACCGCGGTCACAATCTGCTGATGGGTTAATCCCTTCTGAGTGTGAAACACCGGCGCAAAGCGGGTCTCGAAGTAAACAACCCCATCTCGACTCAGATCTTCGGCTTGTTCATACGCGACACGCTGCAGCCCTTCCTCGGTTTGCATGACTGCAATCGTATGTGCGAAGCCTTCCAGGTATTTTGCGAGACTCCCTTGATTCGCGCCGCGGAAAAACCACTGCGAAAGTGCATCGGGATCGTCGGTCGGAAGGCCAGTGTATTTGGCAGCTCTCGCCAACTCAATAACCGTTCGCGGCCGCAGCACGCCATCCAAGTGCTCGTGTAAAAGAACCTTGGGAAGGCTCTGCAGCAACTGTTTATCAAGTTTCATCGGAGAGAGAAACGTTGCAAGATAATACAACAGTTCGCTTCCTCGATTCTCTCCGCCGATCGCGGGTCTGGCTCGTGTTGTACAATCCCCCCCAATCTGAATTGTGGAAGGACTAGCCCAGGGAGTATCAGCCCTAATGGAGCGGATCGCACCACAGCTTTCTTCGAGCACCGACTATGGATTGCGTCGCGAGATTCTCTCTCCCATGGAAACGCTCGCCCAGTCGGTCTCCACCATGGCTCCGACGACCACACCCGCAGCCACCATCCCGTTGGTGTGCGCGCTTGCCGGCAATGGAACCTGGCTCGCGTATGTGCTGGCCACCGCGGCGGTGCTGCTTGTCGCGTTGTGCATCGGCCGCTACGCCCGCCATTCGGCCTCGCCCGGTTCGCTCTACACGTATGCTTCGATGACCCTACCTCCATGGCTCAGCGCAACCGTCGCCTGGAGTCTCCTGCTCGCCTACGTGGCCACAGGGTCCAGTGTTATCGGCGGCTTTTATCACTACGCAAACTTGCTGCTGCGCGACGCTACGGGCCATGTTTACTCAACCGTATTGCTGGCCACGCTGGTCACCGGCGTTTCGATATGGATCGCCTATCGTGACGTAAAGATCTCCGCCCGCCTTATGCTGTGGATCGAGGCAGCATCGGTCACAGTAATTGTGATCGTCGTCGCGCTGTTGTTGATACGACATGGCTGGCACTGGGACAGGGAAGAGTTGCATCTCCGCGGTATGACCGGCAGCGGACTCCGCCTAGGGCTCGTGTTGGCGTTGTTCAGTTTTGTAGGTTTCGAGAGCGCGACCACTCTAGGCTCAGAAGCACGCAACCCGCTTAAGACAATTCCGCGCGCGGTCATCCAAAGTGCGATTCTCGCCGGAACATTCTTCACGGTCTGCGCCTACACCGAGGTGCTGGGTTTCCACACGGCGGGCCAGGATCTGGGCGCCAGCCAGGCTCCCATGTATCTTCTCGCTCGAGTCGCCGGCGTGCCGGTATTGGGACTGCTGATCGATATCGGTGCGCTAGTAAGTTTGTTTGCCGGAACTTTGGCCTGCATTACGGCGGCCGCTCGCGTGCTGCTGCTGATGGCACACAACGGGCTTGCTCACGGCTCTCTGCGCAAGACGCATGCCCGGAATCAAACCCCAAGCCGCACCGTAGTCATCACTGGAATTGCGGCCCTACTCCCTGTCGCATTGCTGGCCGCCCGCGGCGCGAGTGGCCTGGATGTTTATGGCTGGCTAGGCTCCCTGGCGACTTATGGTTTCATCGTGGCCTATGCCTTGGTTTGCCTTGCATTGCCACGCTATTTGCGGGACCACGGCGTCTTTCGCCAAGGCGCACAAATTGTTCCCTGGCTGGCGGGCCTCGCCATGTTGCTGACTCTGGTTGGAAATTTCTACCCTGTCCCCGAGGGACCGTACGGTAAGCTACCCTTCATCTACCTTGCCTATCTGATCGCGGGGCTGCTGTGGTTCGTAATTCGCGGCCGCAGGAAAAATGTTCTGCCGGCCGGCAGTTAGTGGGAAGAGCAACGGACTGGGATCGGTCGATCCTGCAGAGGCACATCGCGATAAAAATATCTAATCCAGGTCAAAGAAAGTTTGACTAACCGAATGCTTTTCTTCCGTACGAAACTCATGTAAATTCGGTCAGTCATTTTGTGTGCGGACGGCGAACCATCCAATTCTGCCGCCAACATCGTTAAAACAAACCTTGGTGTTCCGTCGGCCAGTCCCCCACGGGCGTGCTTACAGACTTGCGCGAGGTCACTGAATGTTCAAAGGAAAGAGAATTGGATTTGCCGCTCTACTGGCCGTCTTCTCCCTGTGGATGTCGCTCCTCGTTACACCGGGCGCTCAGGCGCAGCAAACCCTCGGCGGCATAACCGGCACCGTCACCGACAAAACCAGCAGCGTTCTGCCGGAGACTGTTGTGACGATCGTTGGCGATCAGACAAGTCTCACGCGTACGCAGAAGACGAACCCGAATGGCAGCTATGAATTTGTGAACCTGCCCATCGGCACCTACACGCTCACCTTCTCTCACGACGGTTTTGAAAGCGAAAAGATTCCCTCCATCACGGTTCAAGCCGACCGCACCGCGACGGTCAACATAGCACTGCCTATAGGCAAAGTGGGCACAGTGGTCGAGGTGCAAGCCGAGCCCTTGATGAACGCAGTCGACACCACCAACGGCTACATTCTGGAAAAAGACCAGATCGACGCCGTGCCGCTGCCCACGGGCAGCTTCACTGGCCTCGCTATTCTTTCTCCTGGAGTGAGCGCCGAGCTTTCCGGCGGCACCGGCGCCAACAGTGGCCTGGGCAACCAGCCAATCTGGGCCAACGGTCAGCGCGACACCAGCAATAGCTTCCTGCTCAACGGTGTCGACGCCAGCAATTTGTTCAACGGCAAGAGCACCAGCCAGGTGGCCTCGGCCCGCGTAGTGAACAACACCGGAGTGGGCGGAGTCGCCAGCACCAACGCTGCCCCCGTCCAGGGCACCGCATCAGTCTACCTGTCGGTTGGTCAGGCGTTGCCAACGCCTGCCCCGGAGACCATTCAAGAGGTCCGCGTAAACACTTCCATGTACGACGCGCAACAAGGCTCGACCAGCGGCGCCCATATCGACATGAGCACGGCCTCAGGGACCAACACGATCCACGGCCAAGCCTACTGGCACCGCGGAACCGACTGGCTTAACGCGGCGCCGTTCTTCAACAACCAGGACCCCAACATTATTCTCGCCCACGATGAGGTGCCCCAGTTGCATCGGAACACCGTGGGCGGCGCGCTTGGTGGCGCGCTGATCAAGGACAAGCTCTTCGGATTCGTCAGCTACCAGCGCCTGCACGATACCGATCAGGAAATCGGCCTCTCGCGGCTCATGGTGCCGATCGATTTCAACCCAACTTATTGTGGAACGTCCAGCCGCCAAGGCCCCGCGTTTTCTAACTGCCTGGTCAATATCGCTAACCTCGATTTCCTCGAGCCCAGTGGATACCCGGACATGACGACCGCGCAGATCAATCCGGTCGCTCTTACTCTGTTTTCCTACCAGCTACCAAACGGCCGGTACCTTATCCCGTGGTCCAACTTTGGCGTCAACCCTACGCCGGACTTTCCTGAAAACGCCACCATTCCCGGGACCGCCATCTTCACCGCCGACCAGGCAGTGGCGAATCTCGACTGGAACAAGAGCAGCAGAGATACACTCTCAGCGAAGTACTATTATCAGCACGACCCCACTTCCGCTCCCTACGCCTACTCGAATGTCGCCGGCTTCACTCAGCATCTCGATGCCGGCAGCCAGGTCGCTTCGCTCAGCAATACGCAAAGCCTGCGGCCCAATTTGAGTGTCGTCGAAGTTCTCGGCATTCTTCGCGAGAAGGTCTACAGCACCATCGACCAACCGTTCACGCCGCAACAGTTAAACATAAATACCTTTGGTTCGAGTTATTTTCCCGGAATCAGCATCGTGAATATTCTTACTGGATTTTCCCCCGTACCCAACGACTTCCTGCAGATCGGCCAGGGGGCAGCTTCCCAGGGGGCTTTTACCGGTGTCTTTCAAAATCGAATTATGCCTTCCGGCAACGCCATCTGGACGCGGGGCAAGCACACCCTCACCTTCGGCGGCAGCTATGCCTATAGCCAGCTCAACACCCGTGACGAGCGAACCAACCAAGGCATTATTTCTTCCGCCGACTTTGGGCAGTTCCTGCAGGGCCTCGTCACCACTAACGATGATTTCACGACAACCAAGTTCCTTCAGGGCAACGCCAACCGTTATATGCGCGCCGGGCAATCAGGCGCTTATCTCCAGGACAAATTTCAGTTCCGCTCCAATCTCAGCCTGACTGCTGGCCTGCGTTGGGATTGGGATGGCGGCTTCACGGAAAAATACGGCCGCATCTACAATTTCGACCCCTCCCTCTATTCCTACGACGACGCCACCGATACGCTCACCTCCAACGGCATCATCATCGCCGGCAACAACAAGCTGTTCCCAACCCATGGCGTCAGCAATACCACACTAACGGGACGGCAATGGGGCTTCGCTCCGCGTCTGGGCGTTGCCTGGAGTCCGAAAAAGTTCAACGACAAGTTGGTTGTCCGGGCGGGGAGCGGAATCTACTACGACCGCGGCGAACTGTTCTCCTATCTCTCCCCAGGCTTTGCCGAGGGTGTGATCAATGGTGGACCGTTCGGCTTTAACCAAACTCCACCCTACGTGAACGCCCAGTCCTGCGGGACCGACCCAGCTGCCAGCGGCTCCATCTCCTATTACTTGGGATATGTCCCCACCTGCCCCTCCGGTATTGCCGGTGTTCCCGACTACAATCTTTCCAGCCCGTGGGGTCCTACTCTCGGTCCAGCTCCAACTGGCAACCCTATCGATATTGACGCCTCGCTGCCGTATGTCGGAACGCCCGGAGTAGGAATACAGGCGGGAATCCTGCAAGGGCAGCAACTCTTTTCCTTTGCCACCTATAACCGCGCCAACAAGCTGCCCTACACCATCAACGACACGCTCGATTTCCAATGGCAGCCGCGAAATGATCTGGCCATCGAGATCGGTTACGTCGGCAACTTCGGTCGCCACGGCGTCATTCCCATTCCTTTCAATCAGCCCGGCGTTGCCACCCCGACCAACATCCTCCACCCCAATTCTCAGAACCCCCAGCAATACACCTATGGTTATACGGTGGTAGGGCCGGCGGGCTGCAACCCTGACGTCTTCGGAAGTTGCAATCCACTAAACTTGACGACCGGCGTCCCCTGCACGACAGTGACGAATGCATGTTTCCTTGCCAACTACGAAGGTGGCAACGTTGATCTGCGCGTCCCCTATCTTGGGTATTCGGCAGAATCGGAGAGCTACACGGCGGCTGGTGTCTCTGTTTACAACGCCCTGCAAACGCACATCGAAAAGCGCATGAGCCACGGGCTGCAGCTGGGCTTCTCCTATACCTATTCCCACGCCTTGGATGAGCAAAGCGGTCTCGGCTTGTTTTTCAACGGGAACAATCCGCTCAACCTGCGCTCGGCTTACGGATCGTCGGATTTCGACCGCACCCACGTCTTCAACTTCAGCTACAACTACGAGCTGCCCAAGTTCTTCGCCGCCTCCACCTTGAAGGGCAAATTGGCGGATGGATGGGCAATTCACGGCAGCGGCATTCTCCAGAGCGGACAGCCCTACAGCGTCATCGACTACACCGGCGCCGTCGGCAGCATCTTCTATAGCGTCTACGATGGCATCACCAACCCCATCGTTCCACTTGCTCCCGGCTGTACCGCGAAGAGCGCGGTCACCGGCTACTCCGGCGCCAACGCATACTTCAATCCCAACCAGACCGCGCTCAACCCTGCTTGCTTCACTCTCCCGTTGCTTGCTCAAGGCGCTCTCGGAGGTGCAATTCCCAACAACGATACTTTTGAGACCAACTTCACCAATGGCCAGCGCAACATCTTCCGCCAATCCTGGCAGAAGGCCGTCAGTGTTTCGTTGGCAAAATTGACCGCCCTAACGGAGCGCCTCTCATTGAAGTACAGCTTTGACGTCTTCAACGTCACCAATACGGCTAGCTTTGACGTCCCCATCGACGACGTCTCGCAGAACCAATACTACGACCAGTTCCCGGTAGTGGGGACGACGCCACTACCCACAAGTTGTGGCTCGAATAATACGGGGTTTTACAATTGTCCCAGTTCCCTGGGCGCCGTCAACAAAACCATCGGCAGCCCGCGGCAGATTCAGATGTCGCTGGGGTTAATCTTCTAATCGCGGTTGGGTTGAATCGGCGACCGGAGGCGAATCACTGCTCACCGATGTCTTCATTCCAGATGTCAGGATTCGCGCGAATGTAGGCTCCCAATAGGGAAGCGCATTCCTCCGAGTCGAGGTCGATCACCTTCACCCCGAGCGACCGCAACCACTCCATGCCGCCCTGGAAGTTGCGGCTCTCCCCCACAATCAGTGTGCCGAACTTGAATTGCCGTACCAGCCCGCTGCAATACCAGCAGGGCGCCAGGGTGGTGACCATGATGAGCTTGCGATAGCTGCGCTGACGTCCGGCACGGCGGAAGGCGTCGGTTTCGCCGTGCAGCGAGGGATCGCCGCTCTGCACCCGGCGGTTACGGCCGGCGCCGATGACTTTGCCCTTCTCGTCAAAAATCGCAGCGCCAATCGGGATGCCGCCTTCAGCCAGCCCCTTACGCGCTTCTGCAATCGCCACCGCCAGCATCGCGGAGTAATCAGAGTTCGGCATTATCCGTAATCATATTACGGTGCTCGGCGATAGCCAGTAGCTTCCCAGTCACTTCCGCGCGTCCGCTTCTCCAGATACAAATGTTCTTGTTTTTGTGGACGACCACCAACCGAACTCATGACTCACGCTCAACTAGTAGAAAAAGCCGTGCGCTGGCTGCGCAACTACCGCTGCGGAGTAGTGCTCTCCGAGCAAGCCTGCGTCAGTGGCGAGATGCCCGATGCCATCGGCTGGAAGCGCGCCTGCCATTCCGTGCTGGTCGAGTGCAAGGTCACGCGCTCCGATTTCCTGGCCGACCGCGCCAAGGCCTTCCGCCTCAAACGGGAGCAGGGCGTCGGCTGCGAGCGCTTCTATCTGGTTCCCGCAGGACTCGTGCGCCACGAAGAATTGCCCCCGGGCTGGGGATTGCTCGAACACAATCGCGGCAGAATCGAAATGATTGAAGCCTCCGCCAAAAACCTGCGCAGCACCACCGGCTTCCGCTACGAGATGAACCTGCTGCTCGCTAGCCTGCGCCGCGTCGAGGTCCGCGTCGAACCCCAAAGTATCACCGACTTTCTCAAATGGAAGAATCGCATGGCAGAATATAACCGCGGCACCCTACCCGAAGGCCTGCAGTCCGCCAAAGAAGAGCTCAACATATTCCTCGAACAGATGTGACGCGCGACCCAAGCCCCAAGAGCCAAGACCTGAAACCTAAGACCTTCTCACAACTCCCGCCGCCCTTCCATAGCCTTCAGCATCGTGATCTCGTCCGTATATTCGATGTCGCTACCGACCGGGATGCCCATGGCGATCCGTGTCACTTTAACGCCCGCGCGCTTCAGTTGCTGCGAAAGATAGGTCGCGGTGGCTTCGCCCTCGACCGTCGGGTTGGTAGCGACGATAACCTCATCCACGTTCCCCGCATCGACGCGCGCGATGAGATTCGCGATGCGCAACTGTTCCGGCCCCACCCCGTGCAGCGGCGAAAGCGATCCGTGCAGCACGTGGTAGACACCATTGAAGTGCTTGGTCTTCTCGATAGCAGCAATATTCGTAGGCTCCTCGACCACGCACACCAGCCGCTGGTTGCGCGTAGCGCTCGTGCAATAAACACAGGGATCGACGTCGGTAATGTTATTACACACCGAGCACAGCCGCAGGCTGGCTTTGACATCACGCACCGCGGCTGCCAAAGCCTCGGCATCCTCGTCGCTCGCGCGCAGAATGTAGAAAGCCAGCCGCTGCGCGCTCTTCGAGCCCACACCCGGCAGCTTCTTCAACTCGTCAATCAGCCGCGACATCGGCTCAGCAAATTTCGACATAAGGAATTGAGTAATTGTGCAATTTATGGATTGGACAATCTGAAGACCAAACGAAACACCGAAGCTCACCTAAGAATTGCACAATCACCCGATTGCACAATCGCTTATTGTGTTATGGCCCGCCGAGCCCCAACCCGCCCAGCATTCCACCCACAGTAGACTGCACAGCGCCATCCACTTTGCGCGCCGCCTCATTAACGGCAGCGAGGATCAAATCCTGCAGCATCTCCACGTCGCCCGACTTCACCGCTTCCGGATCAATACGCAGGCTGAGCAGTTGCTTGCGGCCATCCATTTTCGCCGTGACCGTGCCCCCGCCCGACGAGGCCTCAACCACCGTCTCCTGCATCTTCTTCTGCAGCGAGTCATACTGCGATTTGGCCTTCGACATCAGTTCTTGCAGATTAAATCCACCCATAAAACCTCGATTTTTACCGCTTCTCCTTGTAATCGATCACGGTACGAATCTCGGCGCCGAACTTTTCTTGCAGCCGCCGGACCACGGCATCCTGCTCAGCACGGCCCCGGCCGCCAACCCCCGAGTTCGTCCCGCCAGACTTGGCGCCGGTACCGTTACTTTTTCCTTCTGCGGTCGCCACAATCACGCCCGCGACGACTCTCAACTTGACGGCCCGCCCCAAAATACCGCTGGCCGAAGCGATGGCCAGTCGCCTGGCATCGGCACCGAGCGACATGTCGATCACAGTCTGCGACTCCGCCACCTTGATGACGACTTCGTTGCCTTCGACCGCCCATTCACCGGCTTCGAGCATCGAGACCAGGATGCGCTGATTGCCATCTCCCAGCGCCTGCAGCACAGCGCCCCGCAATCTCTCGATTGCCGAGGCCGGCACAATAGCCGCCGCTTGCGAGAGTGGTGGCGCAACCTGCAATTTCGGTTCATCCAGTTCAGCCTGCGAACTAGGCTGGAGGTCGGGGTCCCCACTCAGATTTGCCGGCGCGGCTGCGCCCATCACTGCATGCGCAGGTGGGTTTCCGCCGGGGACCATGCGCGGCCCGTTGCCCGAAGCAGGATTGGAAGCAAACTCCTGCCGCGGACCGCCTTTGCGCGCGGAATCGGCGTCGAACGGAGAAACTCGCCTGGATCCCGCAGCGGGCGCTCCATCCTCGCGTTCCTGCGCGAACCGATTCTTCTGCGGCGCAGCACTGCCGGGCGCAACGGCGATCGGTCGCGCCGAGGCCCCAACTCCAGATCCGCTGGCTGACGAAGCAGCCACGTCGCTGAGTAATTGCTCGATCGGCAGAATGCGCTGCGCGTGCGCCATCTTGAGCAGTCCGAGTTCCAGGTGAAAACGTTGCTCCTGCTTGTATCCCAGCTCGCCGTGGGTGCGAAGCATGATCTGCAGGTGCCGCGTCAGATCTTCCTCGCCGAACAGTTCCGCAACTCGAGCAACGCGCTCGCGTTCTTCACTCGATATCTGCAGTAGGGAAGAGTCCTTGCCCGCAATCTTCGCGACGGTAGCATTGCGCAGGAAGCGTACCATCTGGCGCGCGAAGTGCGTAGGGCTATGGCCCTCGCTGATAAGATGGTCGACTTCCCGCAGTACCTCGTTGCTCGCCCCGCGAGCGACCGCCTGCATCACTTGCTCGAGAATGTGTGCCGGCGCGGCCCCAACCAGGTTGCGCACGGAATCAGCAGTGATCTTTTCGCTGGAGGAAGCAATCGCCTGATCAAGAATCGACAGCGCGTCGCGCATCGAGCCGTCGCCAGCCTCGGCCAGCAGGGCAAGAGCGTCGCCATCGGCTTCAATCTTTTCGCGGCCAACCAGATCGCGCAGCTGGCCCACAATGTCGTCGAACTTCACCGCGCGGAAACTGAAGTGCTGGCAGCGTGACCGGATAGTCTGCGGAATGTCCTCCGGCTGCGTGGTCGCCAGCACAAAAACAATGTGATCCGGAGGTTCTTCTAGAGTCTTGAGCAGGGCATTGAAGGCAGCGTCGGTAATCTGGTGCGCTTCGTCGAGAATGTAAATCTTGAAGCGGTCGCGCGCCGGCTTGTAGCGTGCCGCCTCCCGCAGTTCGCGGATTTCGTCGATGCCGCGATTGGTGGCAGCATCGATCTCGATCACGTCAACCGCGTTCCCCGCGCGAATCTCAGTGCAGGAGTCACAAATTCCGCAAGGCTCCGCCACCGGCTTGTCGGAGGAGCGGCAATTCAAAGCCGCAGCCAGAATCCGCGCCACGGTTGTCTTTCCAATCCCGCGATGCCCGCTGAAAATATATCCGTGGGCGGTTCGCCCCTGCTCCAAGGCGTTCTGCAGAGTACGGGTGACGTGCTCTTGTCCGATTACCTCGGAGAATTTCTGCGGCCGGTATTTGCGCGCCAGGACGGTGTAGCTCATGAGCCGGAACGATGATTATACGTGATAAGAACCGCTGACAGGGCTTCAGGGTAGAATCCTAGGGCACGGGAGCCAGGCGAAAATCCCGATGCTTATTGGTTAGCTCGTCTGGACGTTGCTCATTCTAAGGAGACTGGATGCGCCTGCTCAATCTCGGCATTTGCGTTGCTCTTGCTCTCGGCATGCTTTGTTCATTCTCAACCGCGCAACAATCACAATCCTCCGTTGAATCACGACGACAGGCGCTGAACGATCTTCTCGCGGAGCAATGGGAATATAAGCTGCGCACCAACCCGCTCTTCGCTTCTTTCCTGGGAGACAAGCGCTGGAACGATAAGCTCGACGACTTCTCCCAGGAAGCCATCGACCGGGACCTGCAGGAGACCCGGAAGTTTCTCACTCGTTTCGAAGCTATCGACCCTTCGGGATTCTCCGAGCAGGAGGCGCTCAACAAAGTCTTGATGGTTCGCGATCTTCAGATGCTGATAGAAGGCGCGCGTTTCAAGCCCTGGGAGATGCCGGTGAGCCAGCAGAATGGCGTCCAGATTGAGTTGCCCGACCTCGTCACCGTGCTCTCTTTCGAGTCTGTCAAAGACTACGACGACTACATTTCCCGGCTCGAGCAAATGCCGCGTCTGCTGGATCAGACCGTCGTCCAGATGCGCAAGGGCATGAACGACAAATTGATGCCGCCCCGTTTTCTGTTGGAGAAAGTGGTAGAGCAGTGCAACTCGGTCGCGTCCCAGCAGCCGGAAAAATCTCCCTTCGCGCGGCCCTTTTTCAATTTTCCCAAGAGCATCTCCAAATCCGATCAGAAGCGCCTGAGCGAAGCCGGCCTTGCCGCAATTAAAGGCTCTGTTTTACCTGCCTACGGCCGCTTCACGGCGTTCGTCCGCGATGAGTACGTTCCGAAGGGGCGCATCGAACCCGGCGTCTGGTCCCTTCCCGACGGTGCTGCGCGGTATCGCCATGAAATCCGCCGTATGACCACCACTGACCTGACACCAGAAGAGATCCACGAGATTGGGCTCAAGCAGGTCGACGAGACCGAAGCCGAGATGCTGGCCCTTGCCCACAAGCTTGGATTCAAAGATCTAGCCAGCCTCAACGACCACATCAAGAACGAACGCCGTTTCTACGCCACCTCCGGCCAGCAGGTGCTCGATCTGTATGCGACCTACGTGCGCGAGATGGAACCGGAACTGCCCAAGCTCTTCGGACGCCTGCCCAAGGCCAAGCTTGCTGTCATTCCGATGGAAGCTGCGCGTTCCAAGAATGCCGTCCCGGCCGACTATACCGATGGTGCCGCGGACGGTTCACGTCCCGGGCATATTAACGTAAACGAATGGGACCCTGAGCACCGCTTGGTGCTCAACATTGAAGCCATCGCCTACCACGAAGGCATTCCGGGGCATCACCTCCAACTCTCAATCGCGCAAGAGCTGCCCGATCAGCCTTCTTTTCGAAAATATGAAGACTATACGGCATTCGTCGAGGGCTGGGCGCTCTACTCCGAGCGGCTGGGCAAAGAAGTAGGCCGTTATCAGGATCCCTATAGCGACTATGGGCGCCTGGAAAACGAAATGTGGAGGGCCATCCGCCTGGTCATCGATACCGGCGTGCACGAAAAGCACTGGTCCCGCGATCAGATGGTGGCCTACTTTCATCGCTACACCGCCATGGACGAGCCCAATGTCCAGAGCGAAGTGGACCGTTACATCGCATGGCCCGGTCAGGCTCTGGCTTATAAGCTCGGACAATTGGAGATTCTGAAGCTCCGCCAATACGCCAAGGATGAACTGGGCAACAAGTTCGACATTCGCAGTTTCCACAATGAACTGCTCGACGGTGGGGCGCTTCCGCTCGATGTACTTGATACGCGCATCCACGAATGGGTGGCAAAAGCAAAATAGGCGTCCTCCTGCCGCGGGCGCATCCGGGCTTGCTAAAACGTCCGCGCAAGCGATACGCTGGTGCGTCCGTTGACAGTGCGAGAGCGGTGTGATTCGAGCGGAACGTGCCCGAAGCGCCGCAGAGGAGTGCTTTATGCAACTGAAAGTAACAACGCGCACCAAAGATGGAATTCTCGTGGTCGATTGCACCGGCCGGATTGTGTTTGGCGAGGAGTCTTCGCTGCTCCGGGAGACTATCAAGCAAGCGGTGACCGAGAACAATCGCATCGTGCTCAATCTAGGCGAGGCGAGTTACATCGATTCCGGCGGCCTGGGCACCTTGGTCGCCCTCCGCATCACGGCGCAAAATGCGGGCGGCACGATCAAATTGACCAACTTAACCAAACGCGTGGGCGACGTGCTGCAGGTCACCAAGCTGCTCACGGTTTTCGACGTCTACAACTCTGAAGCCGAAGCCATCGAATCCTTCCGCAAAGCGGCTTAACCCGGCCATGCTCAGCGTAGTATGGTCGGCCTAACATGATCAGTCGAATATGATCGGCGGCGCGGATCAACAGAGTATGATCCACATCGCATGATCGACAATGTGACCGCTGCGGCCACGCCGGGTTCTCCTCGAATGCTGCCTCGCATCGTCTTTTTTCTCTGCCTCCTCGTGAGTGCCAGCGGCTTCGTGTCTCCGCCGGTGGCGCTCGCGATAGGACTGGCGTTTGGCCTTACGCTTCCTCACCCCTATGGCGATGAAGCGAAAAGGTTCTCCAAATTCCTGCTGCAGGCCTCCGTCGTAGGGCTGGGTTTTGGCATGGACCTGCACGAAGTGCTACGGGCCGGACGCAGCGGTTTCGTCTACACCTTGCTCGGCATCAGCTTCGCTCTCCTCGCGGGCATGAGCCTCGGTGGGCTCCTGGGCGTGCAGCGAGTGCCATCGTTCCTCATTTCCGCCGGCACAGCGATCTGCGGCGGGAGCGCCATTGCCGCCGTCGGTCCTATCACTCAGGCCAGCGACGAAGAGATGGCCATCGCGCTGGGAACCGTCTTCGTCCTGAACTCCGTAGCGCTGCTGATTTTTCCTTCCATCGGCGCGGCGCTTAAGCTCACACAATCGCAGTTCGGACTGTGGGCTGCCCTGGCCATTCATGACACCAGTTCAGTGGTGGGCGCGGCCGCCAAATATGGCGCCGAAGCGCTCGCTGTCGCGACCACGGTGAAACTGGCGCGCGCATTGTGGATCGTCCCTCTCTCGGTAGCAACAGCCGTAATCCGGGGCGCAAAAGCAAAGATTCAGTGGCCGTGGTTCATCGGCTTGTTCTGCCTGGCCGCCATATGCAACACGTATCTCCCCGGCGGAGCCCACTCCTACGGCATCGCCGTGAAACTTGCAAAGTTCGGATTGACCGCAACCTTATTCCTGATCGGCAGCGGCATCTCGGTGGCAACCGTCAAACAGGTAGGACATCGTCCGTTGCTGCAAGGCGTCATATTATGGTTGCTGGTTTCGGTGGGATCGCTGTGGCTGATTCACAAACGGTGGATTGCGCTGTGAAGCGGGGAAGCGACGAGTCGCCAAAACGCAAAGCAAAGTCTTCGCCAGACCAATCGCCAGATCGGTCGTCAAAGATGCGTCAGCAGATCGAGGCCGCGATCCGACACATTCCCAGAGGCAAGGTGTCCACCTACGGAGCGGTCGCGCGAGCCGCAGGCTTGCCGGGAGCGGCTAGGCAGGTGGCCAAGGTGCTGCATCGCAGCTTCGGCTTGCCCTGGCAGCGTGTCTTAGGTGCAGGAGGAGAAATCAAGCTGCGCGGAGACTCGGCCATCGAGCAGAGGCTGCGTTTGGAATCTGAGGGCGTGCGCTTCCGCGGGCGGAAAGTGGATATGAGGCAGTGCGAGTTTAAATTTACGCGCGATGTTCCACGGGGCTAGCCTGTTTTCACACGTTCAATGCTGCACCAGCCTTACCCCTCTAGCCGCGCCTAAGGCGCCTCATGACTTTGGCGGAGAAGTAGGTGGGAGGCATATGCCGACGAGGAAAGGCCAACGACACAAAAGAGCGAGAAAAGAACCTCAGGTCCATAAGCCAGCACCCATTTTTCATGGGAGAAAAGCAGTGATCCCAGGGCAGCCGCAATAAACAGGAGCCAGCCAGCGACGAGAATCCTCTCAACAGGCCGGAGCGCAACGACTGCTTCCGTCTCGTCCTTCCCCCGCCATGGCCCTCCTAGGTAATAAAACATCCGGCTAAGTGCGTAAGCAGCGACGTGGACGAAAGTTCCGAGCACTACGAAAACGCCCAGAATCAAAAGTGGTGTGACAAGGTGTCCTGCTAAGCGGCCGGGAGGCAGAAGGGGAATTAGAAACAACAGGAATATACCAACGAAGAATAAGGCCCAGCCGCCAAGAAGGGATCTTGCGAACCAACTGCGCGGAAGCCCAATCTTCATGCAGCCATTCTACTCTCGGTTCACATACGGGTCGATCGACGAATGGCTCGACCCGACGTCCAAGGTGTCTCCGATCTGGCAAACGACCAACGACGAACTAACGACCGCCACTGAACTGCTCGTCGATCTCCACCTGATATCCGCTGACCATCTTATTAGTCTCGTTGGCCATGCCGACCACCGCCATTAACTCCTTGAACATGGCGTCGCTCATGCCCTTTTTCTGTGCCGAGACAGTATGGGAAGCGATGCAGTAGTTGCACTGATTGCTGATGCTGACGGCGACGTAAATCATCTCCTTGGTCAGCGGATCAAGCGCACCAGGAGCCATGATCTGCTTAATGTCCGCCCCCGTGCGCTTCAGCGTGGCGGGATCGTGCGCGATCGCCTTCCAGAAATTATTGATGCAGTCGGTCTTGCGGGTGGCCATAATATCGTCATAAACCGCACGCACCTCCGGGCTGGCATCCTTGTATTCGATGAGTCCAAGCGTCGCCATGAGCTCTCCAGTTTCTAAAATCAATTCGCCACAGAAACACAGAGCCACAGAGAAAGGCAAAAAAACAAGAAAGGGTTTCTCTGTGCCTCTGTGGTGGATTCGGTTTTGCTTCGAGGTATAGCTACTTCGGCAATTCTCCGCCCAACAATTTTTCCAACGCCGCCGCCGGGCAGCGTACGCCCACAAAGAACTGCCCGAACAACGCATACACAGCGCTGACGTGATCGAAGCGCATTTCGTAGATCAATTTCTTGAACACCAGCGGATCATCGGCAAACAGATCAACCCCCCACTCCCAGTCATCAAAGCCAATCGAGCCGGTGATGATCTGTTTTACTTCCCCTGCATAGCGCCGCCCCACCAGGCCATGCTCATTCATCTGGCGGGCTCGCTCTTCGATCGGAAGCGTGTACCAGTTCTTTTCTTCGCCCCGAAGCCGGTTCATGGGATAAAAGCAGACGTAACGGTTCGGCGGGATTTCAGGAAATAGCCGCGGACGCATCGCCTCCCGATGCCGCTCGAGCTTGCATTCGACCTCGGCCTTCCACTGGTCGGAGTGTGGTTGGATGTCCTGATCGGCCAACTCCTTGTAAATCTTGAGCGTGGAGTCGTAGAGCCCAAGCTCAATGATGGAAAGATACGAAGAGGTAGTTTCGAGATAATCGCTGAGACGCAAGCCCGCCAACCTAAGTTCAGCCTGATTAAGCTCGGCGAACGAGTTGCGAAAGTGCACCAGCATCAGATCGCCCTTGTGGCCGATCAGCGAAAAAAGTGCGGATTGCCCGCCAGAGTTTCTTTCCATTTCCACTAGCACCGCAGCCGCTTCCTGAGAAATTGCCGCCCGCGTGGCTTCGGGCAGGGCTCGCCAGGGCGTCCAGCGGAAGCGCATCATCTGGTGCAGCACGCTGTAGCCCTCGGTAGTCAACGGCACGTCGGGAAGCTTCGCGGAGCCCATTTGTGAGGAAACGGGAGTTGAGGGGATGGTAATTGTCTTCTCGGGACGTGTGCTCATAATTTTCACCCCCATTGTACGCAAGAGCCGCAAAGCCAGCGAGTCCACGGTTTACAATCATTTGGCATTTTGGGTTCCGCGACGGCACGCTGCAATCATGCGAAAACTGATCCCAGTGTTGTGTGGTCTTCTATTCCTAGCCGCGGACTTGGCGGCGCAAAGCCAGCGCCTATGGGTTCTGCGCCCGCCCGGCGAGATGGTAGAGTACGATCCCGCAACGTTTGCTGCCAAACAAACGGTGAAGGTCCCGCCGGAAGCAGCTTCCTCGCCGCAGAACTTCTCGGTCAATCGTCTTGGGCAGATGCTGTTCGCCGCACCCGTGTCTTTACCGCTCATGGAAGGCGATCTCGCCTCTGAGCAAAAGGTCTGGTTCTGGGACGGCCGCGCGGCAACCACTCTGGCACGCGAAGTCGCGCGCACCACAACCGCAGTGGGCTCAAACCTAGCCATCACCGAGTCGGCCCCGGTGCCTTTTCTCTCAGCCGATGGAACCCATCTCCACTGGTTTTCGAACCAGGCGCGCCGTCTGCAGCGCGATGGCGTAGATCTTTCCACCAAAACAACCTGGGTAGCCTGGCAGACGGATCTCACGGGTGCCGGTCGTCAGGACTCGGCCTCGATCACGTTCCCCGACTGTCCCTGCCCGACCGGAGGCTGTGAAGAAACCTGCCCTTACGGCGAGGTCTGGGTTCCCGACAATGGCGCGGACAAATTTTTTCTGCTCACGCAGTTCGCCTCCGGCAAAACGCAGCCTCTCTACAAGGCAACCTCTCTATACGAGGAAGCCGCCGGCAAATGGGCCGCGACGTTGATCGATCCGCCTCTTCGCCGTGTTCTCGACGCCGCGAATGCCAGCACCATCCTGGAGGCGATTCCCGACACCGCCTGTTGCGGTTGGCAGAATCAGAGCGACGATCAAACGCTGCTGCATCTCCACGGCAAGATCTCGACCCTGTTCGACGAACAGGGCACGTACAAAAACCCCGACTACGACGTCAGCTTCTACACCGAGAACGGCAAGCTGTCGCCCGATCTCGACGCCGTGGCCTTTACCATCGTCGCCACTGCCCAGCCGAACGCTCCGATTCAGATCTCCGACCAAGGGCAGGCCAGCCCGGAAGAATCTCAGCGCATTCGCAAGGCCTTGCTCGATCTGCCTGCAGTCGAGCTGAAGAGCACTGACGGTGTGCCCCGCCGCCTCGCATTTCTACCCCGTGCCTCCCTCGTAGGTTGGATCAGCGACAAAGAAATCCTCATCATCGAAGGACATCTGCTCGTCGCCTATAACCTTGCCAAGGGCACCCGGCGAAAGTCGACCGTACGCGTAGAGGATGCGGCGCACGTCTTCCTGCGCTGAAGAACCCACCCAGTCCAGCCGTGCCGGCCCCAAAACCACCCGTATGGCACTGTCGGGCCCCTTATTCCCGGATCGTGCCATTGTCACCATGAGCCCTCGGCCTCAGGATATTCGTGCCTGGTGATCGGCTCTCTATTATTAAGGTCTATTTCGCAAGGCAAGGCAAGGCAAGGCTAAATGGGAACACACCAAATACTGCAGCAGAGTTCAGTCGCGGAGCTAACCAGACCTCAAGCTGGTCCCGCTGACGAACAACCGCGCCGCCTCCAGATAGCCCTGGCTCTTTTGCTGGTCGCCCTCGCCTTTGTAATCGTGAAGGACCGTGATTTCTGGTTTGGCTCGGACGATGCGATCGAATCCGACGCCACGAACTCGCAGATCATCCCGAACATGGTTTCGGCTGCACCTGCCAAAACGGCTCCGCTGCCCGTGGCACATACCGCCGCCGGAAAGAACCCGGCTGTAAAGAACCAAGTTACTAAGAAGACTTCCACCACGGCCGTCATCGACCCGTCTCACCAAGACGCCGCTCAGTCAGATTCACCGGTGGTCGCAACCTCTCGCGCCGCACTTCCTCCGCTCGATGTCGAAGTGATCACCGGCGACAACCACCGCACCGTTCATCCCGGCAGCAACGTCGCGAAAGTGGAGATCCCTAACGATTCGAACCGCGTCTCCGCGGTCACTTCAGCGACTCTAACCACCAATGCAGCCCAACACGAACGGCTCACGACCAGCAGCTTCCCGGAAATCCGGCAAACCGTTGATGCCACTTATCCTTTGCTGGGACAGCACATGCGGGTGCAGGGCTCGGTGGTCTTGCAGGCGGTCGTCGGAACCGATGGCAACATCGAAGATCTGCGCGTTCTGAGCGGCCCCTCCATCCTGACCGCCGCGGCACAGCAGGCCGTGCGCCAGTGGCGCTTCAAGCCCTATCTCCAGAACGGCCAGCCGGTCGAGACCAAAGCCACAATCACCGTCAACTTCTCGATTCGAATCGCCGACGAATCCGCGAACGCCAGCTAGAACGCAGTCAATCGCAGTGCTCCCGCCGCACACCAGTACGCTCGCGCCTGCTGATCAGCCAGCTCTATCTACACGCCTATCTAGTGACGGTCGCCTTGACTGTGCCGCCATGTCCAGTATTCCTTCTGTTCCCCGGCTGGCAGCTTGCGAAAGTCTCGATTCTCGTCGCGGTGGTTTTCGTGGGCCCACTGATGGTAATAGGTGACCTCGGTATCGTTCCAGACATGATAGTCGCTGTAGTACGGGTCATAGACCCGGTAATAGTGATGTGCGCAAGCCGTGCCCAGCGCGGAAGACGCCAGGGCAGCGGCCAGGAAAAGTGAACTAATCAGACGCGACTTGCTGTTCATCAGCGATGTTCCTCCTCATGGTTTCAATCGCTAAATACCGACGTCCATCTCGATCCGTCCCATGTAAGTCCGTGTAAGTTCGTTGCCCGGACTTGCCCAAGGGTTGCTCACAACGGCAGTCCCGCAAAACCAAATTCTATCAGCGGCAGCAACCTGCGGGATGCGAAAAACTATGCGCCCGCGCGGCCCGAACCACTGCACAACTTCCGAGCTGAAACATCTGCAGTCGTCTCTGTCTTTAACACCGGATGTCCCGAAATGTTCTGAGTTTTTCTAGGACCGATCCGTCATCTTGAGCGGTGCGAAAGCCTGCCCTGAGCTTGCCGAAGGGGGACCTCTTGCCCGTTGGCGCCACCACCTGCCACGCGGGGCGCTTTCGTCACGGCAGCGTTTCTAATCTGATTTCACCACTGCGTGTTAGCCGCTCTCGTAAGCTCGGTTCTTAAGATAGAATCAATACAAGAAGACAAGGAGTACACGCCAATGTATCCGGAAATTATGGTTGTCCCTATGCGCGAAGAGTTAACCCGCCTGGGCATCGAAGAACTGTGCACTCCCGAGGCCGTCGACCAAGCTCTAAAAGCACAGCCCGGTACGACCATGGTGGTGGTCAACTCCATTTGCGGATGCGCTGCTGGCCGCATGCGTCCCGCCGTCCGCATGGCCTTGGAAAAGGCCATCCATCCCGACAAGGCGTATACCGTATTCGCCGGCCAGGACACCCAGGCCACCGAACGCGCCCGCAGTTATTTCATCGGACAGCCGCCATCTTCCCCGTCAATCGCCATTCTCCGCGACGGCCAGCTCGTCTACATGATGCCCCGCCGCGACATCGAATACCGCGAAGCCCCTGCGATAGCCGCAGATCTAAAAGCAGCCTTGGACAAATTCTGCGCCAAGCCCGCCTCTGTCTAAAAGCGATTCGTTGTCATTCCGAGGAGCCGCGGCGACGAGAGTCTGCCCTGAGCGAAGCTGAAGGGACCCCCTTTCCCCGCCGCCTCGGCGGATGTGTCTTGCCTATTTCTTCCCAGGCCCGGTCCTCATGAACGACTTCACCACAATCCCATTCGGCTGCACCCCCACCGGGATCATGGTCAACAGTGAATACTCCGTAGGCTCCAGCGTCCGTGGCTCGCGTTTCTGGATCACCGTTACATCCCCGGCCTGGGTGTCCAGCACCAGCACGTACCTCTGATCCTGCGAAAGCGCCAGGGCATCCGGATGGCTGCCCACTCCCACGGTCGCAATCCTCCTGCCCAGGTCGATGTCGTAGACCGCAACACTATCCGATCCAAAGTTGCTGGCGTATAGACGCGAATTATCCGGCGTGACCACCGTGTGTGTGGGATGCTGCCCGATCAGCGGGCTGCCGCCTACCTCATTCGTTCCCGTCTCAATGATCGAGATGCTGTCGGAATCAAAATCGCACACGATCAATTCTCCACCATCGGGCTTCAATGCCAGGTTTACCGGCGTCCGCCCCACATCCAGCAGTGCCAGCACCCGGTCGCTTGTCCCCTCGCCGCTCTTTTCGCCCCTGGCTAACGCAATGGATGCCACCTGCGATGATCCCGAGCAGGCCACAAACGCCTTGCTCGAATCCGGCAGGATCGCGATATCCTCCGGTTGCTGGCACACCGGCAAAGTCGCACGCACTCGCAACAGCTTTGCATCAATCACAGAAACCGTATTGTCACGGCGGTTCGAAACCACTACGCTCGCGCCGTCCGGCGAAACCCGCGCCAGTCCCGGCGCGGCGCCCACCCGCACATTGCCCATCACAGCCTTCTTATCTAGATCGATCACCGAAACATTGGCCGACCCCGAATTCGCCACATAACCGCGCTTGCCATCTTCCGAAACGTCGATGAAGTACGGCCGTCCGTGAACTCCGATCGTAGCCACTACCGCATTCTTCTCGGCATCGATCACGCTGACATTGTTCGACCCCGTATTGACCACATAGATTTCGTTTTTCTTGCCGTTGGCCGCCACTCCGGTCGGTTCCACGCCCACCGCAATAGTCTTCGCCGGCTCGAACGTTCGCAAATCAATCACGCTGACCGTATTGCTCTTCCCATTGGTGATGTAGGCATACTCGCGGTACGCGGGCCCGTAATCCGGCAGAGCCTGCTCGCGGAGATACCACCAGCCGAGCCCGCCCAGGAGTGGAATCAGAACGATGATGATAAGGATTTTTCGCAAGATGTCAGGTTACTTCCCCAAAACAAACAAGACTACCAGACACAACCACAAACCATGCGGAGCCACAACCACAAACGATGTGGAGACAGCCGCCTCGGCTGTTCCGCCAAGCGCAGCGAAGCGGCAGATCTCTTCCCGTGTATGAAATCTCACGCTAACCTTCGGGCGTGTCGCCAGTCGAATTGATAGCGGCAGGGGTAATCGGAGAACCTGCACTCCCCATGCCGCCACCATCTGAGCTGACCGATGCGCATGCTCCTGGACACTTTCGGCCAGACGTTGCGCACCCTATGGGCGCATAAGCTGCGTTCGTTCCTCACCATGTTTGGCATCGCCTGGGGTGTGGGATCGCTGTTACTGCTTGCCGGCGTCGGTGAGGGCTTCCGCAACGGCAACCGCCGCCAGCTCGAGACCTTCGGCAAAAACATCATCTTCTTCTTCGGCGGCCGCGCCCCAGCTCTCGAGGGGAGCTTCACTTCCATGAAGTGGTTCAACCTCACCTATGACGACTACCTCGCCATCAAGAGCGAATCCAAGCTAGCGGTTAACCTTGCGCCCGTCATCGCGAGGGACGACATCCGCGCCGTCAGCGACTACACCAGCACCAACGGCCAGGTCTCTGGCGTCCCTCCCATCTGCAGCCAGGTCCGGACGATCCCTCTGCAGGTCGGCCGTTGGATCAACGACGAAGACAACGACCAGCGCCGCCGCGTCTGCCTTCTCGGCCGCGAAATGACGCGCAATCTGTTCCCCGGACGTCCCGCTGTCGGCAATACCATCCTCTTAAGCGGCGTTCACTTCGAAGTGATCGGCATGCTCTCCATGATTGGCAACGAAGAGCAAAACTCCACCAACATCCGCATCTTCGTCCCCTTCAACACCATGCGCGAACTCTTCCCCCTCAAAGGCGACAACTCCAAAGATGGCAATGCGATTTCCTTCATCAACTATCAACCCCGCAGCTTCGACGAAAATGAAGACGCCAAAGACGAACTCCACCGCATCGTAGCTCGCAATCACGGCGGCTTCAATCCGAAGGGCGACGACATCTGGGAAGAGTGGGACACCGTGAAGAACCAGAAACTCATGGGCAAAATCTTTACGGCCATGGACTGGTTCCTTGGTGGGGTAGGCTTGGTTACGCTGGCTCTCGGCGCGATTGGCATCATCAACATCATGCTGGTCGCCGTAACCGAGCGGACCCGCGAGATTGGACTGCGCAAAGCCCTGGGCGCGACCAACCGCAACATCTTGTTCCAATTCTTTCTGGAAGGCGCGTTTCTCACTTTGATGAGCGGCGCACTCGGAGTAGGCGCCGCCACGCTCATCGTTCACCTGCTCTCTGGAGTGAGTCTCCCCCAAGGTTTCGATACGCCGCGCATCGTACCCGTGTCGGCCATCGCGGCGGTACTGTCGTTGGCTCTCGCCGGAATCGCCGCCGGCCTCTATCCGGCCCGCAAAGCCGCGATGCTCGAACCCGTGGAGGCCCTGCGTCAGGAATAAATCGTCAGGAATAATCGCAGACGTATTGGGAGTAATTATGACTCGCGATCTGCTGAAAGAAGCCTTGGGCGCCATGCAGTACAACCGCCGGCGCACCGCGCTCACCATGCTCGGCATGGTCTGGGGTATCGCCACCGTTGTCATCCTGCTCGCCTTTGGCTCCGGCTTCGAACGCGCCATCGGCGTCATCTTCAGCGCCTGGGGCACCGACGTCATCGGCGCTTTCCCCGGCCGCACCTCCCTGCAGGCTGGAGGCGCCAAGGCCGGTAGCGAAATCCGCCTCCAGATCGCCGACGTCGATTATGTCCGCAACGAAGTCCCCATGGTCAAAGGCGTCACCCCCATCTTCGACAAACGAAATGCGACCATCCAGCACGACACGCGTACCTTCACCAACCTGTTCCTCACCGGAGTCTATCCCGTCTACGACCGCATACGTGGTTTCTCCATCGCCGCGGGCCGCGGCCTCAGCGAAGAAGACCAGTTCCGGCGCGCCCGCGTAGCCGTGATCGGCGACGAGGCCCGTCGCAGGCTCTTCTCCGGCGAGTCACCGCTCGGACAAAACATCCGCATCAGCGGCCTAACCTTTGAGGTAGTGGGTGTCTACCAGCGCAAAGTCCAGGGCGGCGATGACAACGACAACACCATTATCGTCATCCCTTTCAGCACCATGGGCGACCTCTATGACACCAAGTACATCTCCGGAATTTTCATGGACTACGAGGGCGAGAACCACCAGCAACTGACTCGCGTGGTTCGCTCCGTGCTTGCCGGACACCACAACTTCCGCTCCGACGACCGACGCGCCGTCTACATGGCCGACTTTAAGCAGGACTTCGACGAGTTCACGGTCGTAACCACCGCGCTAAAAATTCTGCTCGCCTTCATCGGCGCGCTGACCCTCGGCATCGGCGGCATCGGCCTCATGAACATCATGCTGGTCTCGGTTCAGCAGCGCACCCGCGAAATCGGCATAGAAAAAGCTCTGGGCGCGCACAGGACCCACATCCTGTTCCAGTTTCTAGCCGAAGCCCTCGCTATAACATTTGCCGGAGGTATAGGCGGCATCGCAATCGCTTACATAATTTCCTGGATCGTCGGTGCACTCCCGTTGATGAGCGCCTTCGGTGATAACCTCCAGGGAGGAGACATCCATCTCAACATCGACGTAAGCAGCCTGCTGGTGGCAACGATTATTCTGAGCCTCGTAGGCATAGTCAGCGGCATGGTCCCCGCAATCCACGCCGCCCGCCTCGACCCAATCGAAAGCTTGCGCTACGAATGAGACCGCCAACCAAGCGATGCCCCGGTGACAAACGCGCACCAGTGTACAATCAGCAACGCCGCGCACCCTTAAGAACCCGACTGGCACGTAAGGAGTCTCACTGAATGCGATCCCTGGTCCTGTTAGCCTTGCTGGTGTCCCTGCTGTGCTCCACCGTCCTAGCGGCGCCGCCCCAATCTGATCTCGAGTCCCGCAGAAAAGCGCTGAACGACCTTCTCTCCGAACGCTGGGAGTACACCCTCCGCACCAGCCCCATCTATGCTTCCGTCCTCGGAGACAAACGCTGGAACGACAAACTCGACGACTTCTCGCAGAAGGCCATCGACGACGACCTCGACCACAGCAGGAAATACCTCACTCGCTTCGAAGCCATCGACACCACCGGCTTTCCCGAGCAGGAAGCCTTGAACAAAACCCTGATGGTCCGCGACCTCCGCATGACCCTCGACAGAGCCCGGTTCAAGCCGTGGGAAATGCCGGTGTCGCAGGTCGACGGTCTCCCCATCGAACTTCCAGAGCTGGTCACCATCCTCTCGTTCGAGAGTGTTAAGGATTACGACGACTACATTTCGCGCTTGCGGCAGTTTCCCCGCGCCTTCGACGAGACCGTGATTCAGATGCGCAAAGGCATGGCTGAGGGCCTGATGCCCCCGCGCCTCCTGCTCGAGAAAGTCGTTGAGCAGTGCAATGGCCTCGCCACGAAAGCGCCCGAGGACTCGCCTTTCGCGCAGCCCTTCGCCAAGTTTCCCGATTCCATCCCAGCCGTGGACCAGAAGCGGTTGCGCGAGCAAGGCCTCGCCTCGATCCGCGAATCCGTGCTTCCCACCTACGCAAAATTCACTACCTTCGTCCGCGAAGAGTACGCCCCGAAAGGCCGCACTGAGCCCGGCATTTGGGCGCTACCCGACGGCCCGGAGCGCTACGCCTTCCGCGTGAAAGAGAGCACCACCACCAATCTCACGCCCGAAGAAATTCACCAGACCGGTCTGGCTCAGGTCAAAGAGATCGAAGCCCGCATGCTGCAAGTCGTCAATCAGCTCGGCTTCAAAGACCTGAAGAGTTTCAGCGCTTCTCTCCCAACCAATCCCAAGGTCCACGTGCATTCGCGCCAGGAGATTCTCGACCTCTATCAGAAATACATCGACCAGATGTACCTGAAACTTCCGGCCATGTTCGGCCGGCTCCCCAAAGCAAAGGTGGAAGTCATGTCCATCGGGGAATCCAGCGAGAAAGATGCTGCCACACACTATGTTCCCGGAGCCCAGGATGGTTCGCGCCCCGCTCACGTTATGGTCAACACCGGCAACTTCGAGAAGGGCACCACGCTCGACTTTGAAACCACCGCCTACCACGAAGGCATCCCTGGCCACCACCTGCAGATCGCTATCGCCCAGGAACTGCCGCAGCTTCCACCTTTTCGCCAGAACGAGTACTACACGGCTTACACCGAGGGCTGGGCTCTCTACTCCGAGCGTTTAGGAAAAGAGGTAGGATTTTTTCAGGATCCCTACAGCTACTACGGTCACCTGCAGGACGACATGCTCCGCGCCATCCGCCTGGTAGTCGACACCGGCTTCCACTATAAACACTGGACCCGCCAGCAGGTGGTAGATTTTTTCCACGACCACTCTGCCATCGACGAAGCCGAAGTGCAGAGCGAGACCGACCGCTACATGGCTTGGCCCGCCCAGGCGCTGGGTTACAAGATAGGCCAACTAGAGATCCTGAAGCTCCGCCAGTACGCCAAAGATCAACTAGGCGACAAATTCAGCCTGAGCAACTTCCAGGACGGAGTCCTCGGCGCCGGCGCCCTCCCGCTGGATGTTCTCTCAACAAGAATCCACGAATGGGTAGCAACACAAAAGCAGTAGCACGACAGACGCTGGAAGGAGCCCATGTGGGGACGGCCGCCTCGGCCGTCCAACGAGCAAAGTGAGCAGCCCTCCGCTACTGCCGCAAAGTCAACCCACTCAAGATCGCTTGTTGCTTTGCAATCAGGGCCTGCACCCCGGACCGCGCAAAAGTAAGCATCTTGGCAAACTGCATTTCATCAAAAGCCTGCCGCTCGGCAGTAGCCTGCACTTCCACCATCTTGTGCCCGGCAGTCATCACAAAATTCATGTCCACGTCAGCGCGCGAGTCTTCCTCGTAACAAAGGTCGAGCAAAACTTCTCCATCCACAATCCCCACACTAACCGCCGCTACAAAATCCCGCAAAGGAACCGATGTCAAAGTCCCCGCCTCGACCAACTTCTCGAGCGCAAGTCCCAGAGCCACAAACGCACCGGTAATCGAAGCGGTCCGCGTCCCTCCATCCGCCTGAATCACATCGCAATCAATCCACACCGTGCGCTCGCCCAGCCGCGCCAGATCTGTGACCGCACGCAAAGACCGCCCAATCAGCCGCTGGATCTCGTGCGTGCGTCCGCTCTGCCGCCCCTTCGCCACTTCCCGCGGCGTCCGCGTCAGCGTAGCCCGTGGAATCATCGCGTACTCGCTCGAAATCCATCCCTTCCCCGAGTTCCGCATAAACGGCGGCACCGTCTCTTCAATCGACGCGGTACAGATCACCCGCGTATTCCCTACCTCAATCAGCACCGACCCTTCCGCCGTCGTAATAAATTCCGGAGTGATCACTACCGGCCGCAATTGATCCACAACACGATTATCCGAGCGATAGAACATAAGCGAGGATTGTAAACGATGCCCCGAGCAAACCCTGTTCTGGAGCGAACCCTCCCCAGAAACCACGTTCCGGAAGTTCAATACTGCCCTAAGCCCTGCCGTAATTCTGCTCTTGGGTGACACAGCGCTTCAGCGCTGCGATAAAGAGCTAGTAATCGCTGCGGGGTTTTACCCACAATCTCTAACTTAAGCGGTTGGACTTGCGTAGTAAGCTCGGAGACTAAATTGGTAACGAGTAAACCTGCTCTGCACGCGGTATCGACATTCTCTTGTACGGGTTGGTGAAGCGAACTCGAATCGTCCAAAATATCAGTAGCGCCAGCGGTAAAAGGGCAGGCACCAGGAGCGCAGGGGATCCGCGCAACCAGGCGGAAATACCTGCTGCTGCCCCAGGAAAAAGGAATCCGGGAAGCACGGTCCGAACCGACGGTCTGCCCGCCTACATGGGATTGGACGGATACGCCCATGACCGCCAGATACAACGCCGTCAAGGGGAGGCGGAGCATGTGCTTCCGCGAGCTCACCGCGTGATCTCGCTATGGAAGCGATGGTTGCTCGGTACTCATCAGGGCGCGAATCGGACAGGATCATCTGAACGACTACCTCGACGAGTTCACCTTTCGCTTCAACCGCCGCCGGGCGCGCCACCGCGGGCTGCTGTTCTACCGCCTGCTCGAGGGTGCGCTCGCCGCCGAACCACGGCCCTACAGGGCTCTCACCGGCG